>Ga0316192_10000488_pt1 | contig 29254 bp, 26 predicted proteins | sample MerIslwburrow_MG_FD_204931 | JGI IMG/M metagenome (GOLD analysis project Ga0316192, IMG submission 204931) | Coastal sediment microbial communities from Maine, United States - Merrow Island worm burrow | ecosystem: Environmental > Aquatic > Marine > Coastal > Sediment | place: USA: Maine...
AGCTCACGAAAGCGAGCAGAACGGACTCTCCGCGTGCGGGGACCTCCGCGACCTCGATCCGCGATGGGTCGCGGCAGGTGGAGATCTGGCTGACCATGTTCAGGTTCATCCCAGAGACGTCGGTTCGAGCGACGATGATGGACTCCGGAGAGCGCGAAACGATGTACGCGAGGTTGCGACCAGGCCGAGGGTCGAACTTGATGTCACGCTGGCTGGTTCCGAAGTCGAGGCCGGTGACGAACTGCGGGCCCGCGTCGAAGAGGTAGCTCTGCGTCGGGTCGCCATCGATTCCGACGCCCAGGCGGACGATGACCTGCTCGAGCGCGCTCGGGATCCACGCCACCTTCGCGCCGGGTTGGTAGTTGATCGTGACCTGTTCCGCCGCGAGCTCGTCGATCGTGGCAGCCAGGCGGGGGCGCTTTTCGGTTCCGGTGCCGGGCACGGTTGGGACCTGGTCGAGCAGAAGGCTCGCCTTGCCTTCCCGGTGTGCCACCAAGACGTAGTCCCCGTTGAATTCGGGATCGTTCTCGCGCCCCGCTGGCGCGAAGTCATCGGACAGATCGCCGACGAACACGTCGACCGGGTCGTTTGGAAAGGTGAGTTCGAGGGTCGGGTTCGCGTTTACGCTCGCCCCGTCACGGTACGGGGGAATGCAGGTCTGGAGCTCTCCGAACGCCCCCCCACAGGCGAGCTGCCCCTGCTCGTTCACGTCGATGTAGGTGATGTTGGAGTCGCTTCGGACCGGCACGTAGATCCGCCGCCCGCTCGTCGATAGGCCGAGGCCATCCGAGAACGAGCCGATGTAGACCTCGCCCCGGATCAGGCCGTCGACTGGCACCACCTTGAGCGCGGCGGTGTCGGGGTCTCGGAAGGTGACGTCTGAGGGCACCACCGTGCAGCGATCGGGGGGGATGGCAGAGCAGGTCTCGTCGTCCGGTTCGGGGTCGCAATTGCAGCTTGGGTCGCTGGTGTCGCCTTCGAAGCCGTCGGCGAGGCAGATGTCACGGATGCCGGCGGGAATCGGAACACAAAGAAACTCGGTCAGCGGGTCACAGCTGCAATCGCCTGAGGTGCAATCCGGCCGTACCCACTGGCTGACGCAACCGTTGAAAATGCCGCCGACCAGTGCGTCGAGGTCGTAGGACTGCACGTTGCCGGAGTTGTACTGAAGCCCGAAATTCGAGCTGGTCACGTAGAGGAACTGGGCATTGCCGTCCGCGTCCACGTCCGTGCCGAGCTCGATCGCGATGGGAAACGACATGAGACCGGCGGGCAGGGGCTCACCTGTCTTATTGATGCACCCGGTCGAGACCGTGCCCGAGATAAGGAAGAACCCCAGAGCGATGCCGATCCACGCGCTCTGCGGGCCGAACTGCGACCCCATGGGCCGGCACCCTAGCCGTTCGCCCCATGGGGGGCAACTCACATCGCGCTGCGCTATTTCCAGGGATCGAGGATTACTGGCGTACCCCCGTCAGAGCGTTCCGCAGTGCGCTTCGGCTTACGGCGAGCCAGGCGCCGCGGAGCAGCCTCGCGCTGCGGCTCCGGGGCTTCGGCCACGGCCGTCCGCTGATCGGGCTCCTCCAGCTCGGCTTCGAGCGTCGGCTCGGGCGGCGCGGCCGGAGCGCCGGCGGCGGGATCGGGGCTGGGTCGGGGCTGGGTCGGGTCGGCGCTTGGCTCACGCTTCCCGAGCGCGCCGAACGTCAGGCTTCCTATGAGCATCAGGAGCGCCAGGCTGAGTCCTGCGAGGTACACCGGCGACACCCTCCGGCGCGGCGATGCCGGTGGCGGTGGCGGGCGCGTCGGGGTCAGGGTCACCGTGTTGGGCCCGCTTGGGCGTTGACCGACACTGATTCGCGAGAGGTCTGCGTCGAGCTCCCGCATCGTCTGGTAACGTTGCTCCGGCTTCTTGTCGAGGCAGCGCATGATGACGTGCTCGACCTCAGACGAGACCTGAGGGACCCGAATCTGCGGAGGAATCGGATCCTCGTACATGTGCTTGGTCAGGATCCCCATCATGGTGTCCGCGTCGTGCGGCACGTGACCTGTGAGCATCTCGTAGAGCAGTACGCCGAGCGCGTAGATGTCCGTGCGATGATCGACGTTCTCGCCTTCGCACTGCTCCGGTGACATGTAGTGCGGAGTCCCGAGGACCTCGCCGTCCCGCGTGAGCCGCTTCGGTCCGTTGGCGACCTTGGCGATTCCAAAGTCGAGGACCTTCACGAAGTCATCCACGTCGTTGCGGCGGGTCAGAAAGACGTTCTCGGGTTTTAGATCCCGATGGATGATGCCTTCCTCGTGCGCCGCGCTGAGCGCTTTGCAGATCTGCGTCGCGATGTGCAGAACGCGCTGCTCGTCCATTCGCTTAGCAAGGTCCATCGCCTCGATGAGGTCCATCCCTTCGAGACACTCCATCACGAAGTACGTCGAACCATCCTCGAGCGTGCCGAAGTCGTTGACGTCGACGATGTGCTGATTGCCGATCGCCGAGGCGCTCTCCGCCTCCCGTCGAAAGCGGGCCAAGACTTCCGGGTCGCCCGTGTTCTCTCGGCGAAGCACCTTGATCGCGAGCGGCTTGTTGAGCCGCGTGTGCCTCACCCGGTAAACCAGGCCCATGCCGCCTTCGCCGAGCAGGGCCTCGACTCGGTACCGCTGATCGATCGTTCGACCGATCAAGCCCTGCGGTGCTCGCGACACACCGGAATGAGGTCCGTTCGTCTCCGCCTCATCAAATCCTGGGAGTTCGTCGGTCATACAGCTAGAGCAGAAATATTCTGCGCAACTATATTTCAACACGCCCTGGCGGGATCAGCAACCAGATTCTCGGCGGATTGTGGCTTGTGCGGCCGCCAGACGGGCCCCGGGAAGCAGGGGCAGCGGCGCAGAGATGAAGTCGAGCCGGAGTTCCTCGCAGGCGGCGATGGACTCGGGGCTGCCGCCCTGGTCCCCGCATAGGCCTGCGATCAGGCCCGGGCGCCGTGAACGGCCTCGTTCGAGGGCGATGCGCATCATCTCGAGGACGCGCTCGTCGAGGATGGTGAACGGATCACCAGTCAACAGGCCGAGCTCATTGCGGTAGGCCGGCAAAAAGCGTTTGGCGTCGTCTCGGCTCGCCCCGAGGACCGTCTGAGTGAGGTCGTTGCCGCCGAACGAAAAGAAGTCGGCGTGCTCGGCAAGCTCGTCGCCGATGAGACAGGCTCGAGGCAGCTCGATCATCGTTCCCACCTTGCAGCTGAAACTCGGCGTTGGCTCAGGGAAGAGCTCCTCTCGGAGTCGCTCGACCGTCGCTCGGAGGGTGACCACTTCGCTCGTGAACGCCACCATTGGAATCAGCACTTCGAGCTCGACCGCCGTGCCTCGATCCGTACACTCGGACGCCGCGAGCAGCATCGCTCGAAGCTGCATGTCGTAAAGACCCGGAACGGTGAGACCTGCGCGAATACCTCGATGCCCGAAGGCCGGGTTCGTTTCGAGGTAATGCTTTGCGGCGCTCCTGACTTCTTGCACCTCGAGGTCGAGCGCATCGGCGATCGAGCTCAGCGTGCCCTCGTGAGTGGGCAAGAGCTCTTGGAGGGCTCGGTCGAGAAGACGAATGGTCACGGGGCGGCCCGCCATCGCTTCGAAGATCTCGACGAAGTCGGTCCGCTGCGCGCGCTCTAGCTCTGCGAGCCAATGATCGCGTTGTTCGTCTTCGACGGAGAGAAGCGCGCACTGCATGGCGAACAAGCGGTCCGGCGCAAAGAACATCCGCTCCGTACGACAGAGACCGACGCCTTCCGCGCCGTAGCTCAAGGCGGCGCGCGCGGTCTGCGGCGTGTCCGCCTCCGCGTAAACACGCATTCGCCGCGCCTCGTCGGCCCACTGCATCAACTCGGAGAGTTCCTCGACGGTGCTCGCCGCCACGAGATCGAGCGCGCCGGTGTAGACGTGGCCGGTCGAGCCATCGAGGGTCAGCATGTCGCCTTCGCGAAGGTCCGGGGCGCCAGCGGGCGCGTTCTCGATTCGGACCGTGCGAGCCCGGACGTCCACCAGCAAACCACCGCAGCCCACGACGCAGCACGTTCCGAGTCCGCGCGCGACGACTGCGGCGTGCGAGGTCATACCGCCCGCCGCGGTCACGACCCCCTTCGCGACCTTCATGCCGTGAATGTCTTCGGGGCTGGTTTCCTGCCGAACGAGGATCACGTCTTGGCCTTCCGCCACCCAGCGGACTGCTTCGTGCGCGTCGAACACGATTCGACCCGATGCGGCTCCGGGGCTCGCCGGTAGCCCAACCGCCGCCGGAGTGATTCCCTTCGCCGCCAGCTCGCTCTGGCTCGGCAGACGTGCATGGAGGAGCTGTTCAAGCGAGCGGGCGTCCACCCGCAAGAGGGCTTGCTCCTTGGTCAGGACGCCGTCGTGTACCATGTCGACTGCGACACGGACCGCCGCGCGGGCAGTGCGTTTCGCGGCGCGGGTTTGAAGAATGAAGACGCGGCCGTCCTCGACGGTGAACTCGACGTCTTGCATGTCGCCGAAGTGACGCTCGAGGGCGCCGCAATGACCAGCCACCGCGCCGAATGCCTCGGGTAGAGAAGCTTCGAGGCTCGAAGAGTCCTTGCCCGGCGTCGAGCCTGCGACGGTCAACGAGACCGGTGTTCGCAAGCCCGCGACCACGTCCTCGCCCTGTGCGTTCGGCAGGTATTCGCCGTAGAGCTCGCGGTCCCCGTTGGAAGGGTTGCGAGTGAAGGCCACTCCGGAGCCGCTTCTTGCGCCAGTGTTGCCAAAGACCATCGCCTGAATCGTGCAAGCCGTGCCGACCGCACCGTGGATCCCCTGAATTCGCCGGTAGCGAATCGCCCGGGCGTTGTCCCACGACAAGAAGACCGATCTGACGGAGTCCCAGAGCTGCACGCGGACATCTTGGGGAAAGGGCTCTTCCGATGCCTCTTCGATGAGCGAGCGGTACTCTGCGACGAGCGTACGCATGGCGTCAGCGTCGAGTTCTGCGTCCGACATGCGCGGGCTGCCCCGCCCACTCTTGAGGTCGTTCAGACGAAACCGGAATCGGTCGGAAGGGATGCCCCGAACCACCGTTCCGTACATATGCAAAAGTCGGCGGTACGCGTCGAGCGCGAACCGCTCGTTGCCATGGTGAGCGGTGAGGCCAGGAAGGGTTTCATCGTTCAGCCCGATGTTGAGCAGGCTGTCCATCATTCCGGGCATGGAAACCGGGGCACCGGAACGCACGGAGAGAAGCAGCGGTGAGGAAGGTGAGCCGAAACCCTGGCCGAGCCGAGTCTCGAGGTTCGTGATCGCCTGATCGACTTCTTCCCGAAGGCCATCCGGCCACTCACCCGTCTCACGCAACGCAGCCCCGACCTCGGTCGTGAGGGTGAATCCCGGGGGCACCGGGATTCCGAGCGAGATCATCTCCTGCAGGCCCGCCGCCTTCGTTCCGAGAAGTCGCACGCGAAGCGCGGGCTCGAGTGCTGTGTCAAGTGGATACAGAAGGGTCACGGCTTTGCAACTTTGTCCCGAGCTGGTGGAAGTGCGCAATGCCATTGACTGTATCCGCGATTTCGCCGAGCAAACGCAGCCTGTTGTCGCGAATGCGGGCGTCGTCGACCATCACGAACACCTCTTCGAAGAAGCGATCGATCGGCGCACCCAGCTCTTGCGCGACGAGCTTCAGCGCGTCCCCGTAGCGGCGGGCATTGGTCGCCTCGCGAATCTGGTCGCGAACGGTCGAGAAGCGTTCGGCGAGCTCACGTTCTGCGCCGTCTTCGAGCAGGCTCGGGTCGACCGCGCCTCGTCCGCTCTCCTTCGTGATGTTGAAGGCGCGCTTGAAGGCAATGGCGAGGGCCTCGAACTCCGGCGCGCTTCTCAGCGCGGCCACGGCCTCGATACGCGTTCGCAGGTCGCGGATTGACGTCCCATCCCAGGCTCCGAGGCACGCATCGACGACGTCGCCGCCATGCTGGTCCTTGAGCATCGCGCGAATGCGGCCTCGGAAGAACTCGTCGAGAGATGCCTGCACGTCCGGGGCTGGTTTGAGCTTGGCGTCTCCTGCGTACGACTGATGCGCCCCTGAAATCAGGGCGCCGAGATCGATGTCGATCGGGCCCTCGAGGGCGATGCGGATGATTCCAAGCGCGGCTCGTCGTAAGGCGAATGGATCCGCTGAGCCACTCGGGACGAGGCCGATACCGAAGCACCCGACCAAGGTGTCGATCCGGTCCGCAACCGCAACGACGGCGCTCACGAGCCCGTCGGGCACGCCGTCGTCGGCGCCCTGTGGCCGGTAGTGATCTCGGATCGCGTCGGCAACCGCAGGCTCCACGCCTTCTCGGAGCGCATACCAACGACCCATCTCGCCTTGGAGCTCCGGGAACTCGTACACGATGAGGGTCTCGAGATCGGCCTTGCAGATACGGGCGGCGGCTTGCGACGCGCCGGCGTCCGCGCCGACCCGCTCGGCAATGGCGTTGGCGTTGGATTCGAGGCGCCGCACCTTGGCGCCCATTGTCCCGAGCTTCGACTGAAAGACCACCGAATCGAGCTTCGGCAAACGGTCGCTCAATGGCGCCTTGAGGTCTTCTTCCACGAAGAAGCGTGCATCAGCGAGGCGCGCGCGAAGTACTCGGTCGTTGCCCTTCGCAATGGTCGCTGGGTCCTCCGCCGTGTTGACCACGTTCAGGTAGGCCGGCAGAAGCGCCCCACCCTCGGACTCGCGAACGGCGAAGTACCTTTGGTGGTCTCGCATCACCGAGATCACGACCTCGTCGGGAAGCGCCAAGAAGGCCTCGTCGAAGCCGCCCGGTACCACGAATGGCTCTTCGACCAGGGAGACGCATTCGTCGGCGAGGAACGCGTCCGGCTCGAGGACGCCGCCGAGCTCTTTGGCGGCCGAATGGAGCGCATTCATCATGCGCGCCTTTCGGGCCTCGATGTCGACGATCACGCGCGCCGCTTCGAGGGTCGCCTCGTAGCCCGACGCCTGCGCCAGCTCGAACTCTGCCGGTGCCAGAAAGCGATGACCGCGCGTCGTGCGTCCAGCTGTCACGTTTGCGAACGAAAACTCGACGACGTCGCTGCCGAGCAGCGAGACGATCCAGTGGATCGGGCGGCCGAAGGCGATTTCGCCTGGGCCCCAACGCATCGACTTCGGAAAGCTGATGCGTTGGCAGAGTTGAGGGAGCAGTTCCGCCAGAACCTCGTGCGTCGCCTGGCCGGCCTCGTGAACTTGGACGCTCACGTAGTCGCCCTTGTCGGTCGCGGTCTTCACGAGGGCGTCGACCGCGACGCCGTGCTTCTTGGCGAAGCCAGTGGCGGCCTTCTTTGGCGTGCCGTCGGCTTCGAATGCAGCGGCCCAAGGAGGCCCGCTGACGGTCTCGTCGCGATCTGGCTGCTGCTCTGCGAGACCGTGGATGCGAAGGGTCAGGCGTCGAGGGGTGCCCATCGCCTGAATCTGCAGCTCGTCGGTGGCGAGGCGCGCCTGGCGCACCAGCTCGGCCGCGCTTGCCTCCATCGATCGAAGCGCGTGCCTCACGAACGATGAAGGAAGCTCTTCGGTCCCAATTTCCAGCAAGAAGTCGGCGGACATGGAGTGCCGTTGCTACCAGACGCGATCCGCCGGTGCAATGAGGCGAGCGTCGAAGCGCCTCATTGCGCAGCGGCCGCGGTATCGAGGAGTGGAAAGCCGAGAGCTTCGCGCTGGGCGTACCAGGACTCGGCGGCGGCCCGCGCGAGCACGCGAACCCGACCGATGTAGCGCTGCCGTTCCGTCACGCTGATGGCGCCCCGTGCGTCGAGCACGTTGAAGTAGTGGCTGCACTTGATGACGGCGTCGTAGGCGGGCAGGACCAAGCGCTCGAGAGGCGCGCGATCGAACTGGAGCGCGCCGCCCTTGCCCTTTTGTTCACTCAGACCGAGAAGTGCGGCCACCTGCGTTTCGTACTCCTCGAATAGACGCTTCTGGAGGTCGACGTCGGCCTGCTCGAAGTTGTACGTGCTCCATTCCCACTCGGCGCGCTTGTAGAGGTCGCCGTAGCGAATGCCGGGGGCCCATTCGAGCTCGTACACGTCGTCCACGTCTTGGAGGTACATCGCGATGCGTTCGAGGCCGTATGTGAGCTCGCCGCTGATCGGTTTGCAATCGATGCCGCCACACTGCTGGAAGTAAGTGAACTGGCTGATCTCGAGTCCGTCGAGCCAGACCTGCCATCCGAGGCCCCATGCGCCGAGTGTCGGGGACTCCCAATCGTCCTCGATGAATCGGATGTCATGGCGGCTCGGGTCGGTACCAAGGGCCCGAAGCGACTCGAGGTAGAGCTCCTGGATATCCAGCGGAGACGGCTTCAGGATGACCTGATACTGATGGAACTGCTGCAGTCGGTTCGGGTTCTCCCCGTAGCGACCATCGGTCGGCCGCCGGCTGGGCTCGACGTACGCTACGTTCCAGGGCTCGGGGCCGATGGCACGAAGAAACGTGTGTGGGTTGAAGGTCCCGGCGCCGACCTCGGAGTTGTACGGCTGCACGATGAGGCAGCCATGCTCCGACCAGAAGCGCTCGAGGGCGAGAATGAGCTCTTGAAAGGTCATGCCTCGTCCTCGTCGTCCTCGTCGTCCTCGTCGTCCTCGTCTTCCGCGTCTTCCGCGTCCGCACCAGCGACGCCGAGAGTCTCTTCTTCTTCGTCGTCCTCGTCGTCCTCGTCGTCTTCCGCTGCCTCAGCCTCTGCTGCGGCGATCGCCGCCTCCTCCTGCGCGAGGAGCTCCTCTTCGGCTTCCTCCATCGCCTCCGCTGCGGCGATCTCGGCTGCTGCGATGTCGATCGACTCGCCGGTCTTCTGCTCGAAGAGAGCCTTATGCTCGTCGGTGAGGTCGCTGAACTCTTGCAAGGTCGGAAGGTCCTTCAGGCTACCGAGACCAAAGAACTCGAGGAACTGCGGCGTGGTTCCATAGACGAGGGGTCGGCCGGGCTCATCCTTGCGACCGAGGATCTTCACGAGGCCGCGGTCGGTGAGCACCTTCAACGAGGAGCCGGAGTCGACGCCGCGAACGTCGTCGACCTCGGGGCGAGTCATCGGCTGGCGATAGGCGATGATCGCAAGGGTCTCGAGCTGCGCGCGGGTGAGGCGGATGGGCTTGGGGGCGACCAGCGTCTTCACGAAGTCGGCAGTCTCGCGGGCGGAGCGGAACTGATAGCCGCCGGCGACGTAGTAGAGGTGGACCCCTCGGTGCTGGTAGTCGGCGACCAGCTCGTCGAGCAAGGGTTGCACCTCGGCGATCGTGGCGCGTGCGGCGCGAGCCAGGCGTTTCGTCGTCACCGGCCCATCGGACACGAAAATCAGGCTCTCGACGACATTCTTCAACGCCTCGCCGCTCGGTGCGATGGGCGCGCTTGCGCCGTTCTCTGCGGTGGCTTCGCTGGTTTGGGCTTCTGCTTGAGTCATGGGGTGGCTTCGTCCTCGTCCCAGTCGTACGCGGCGGCGGTACCGGCAGGCACGACGACGGATTCTCGGCGCTCCTGCGCCTCGGTCACGGGGTACTCGAGATTGATGGCATCGTCCGACACGTCGCTCGACGGCCGCGCCACGTCGTCGGGGACGAGCGGTTCGCCGTCGGCATCGAGGAGGCTGTACTCGAGGTAGATCGGCTCCTCGTGATCGGTCTGGTAGATGCTCGCGAGCCGCATCTTCGCCATCTCGAGCAATGCGAGGAACGTCACGACCAGATCGTATGAGGTGCTGACACCCTCGAAGAGCTCGTCGAAGCGGCAGCGACGCCGGTCGCGGAGCATGTCGACCAGTGCACCGATTCGATCCTGAATCGTCATGCGCTCGGCATCCACCTCGAGCGCGATGCTCGCGTTGACGCGCTTGGCGATCTTCTGGAGTGCGTCGAGGAGCTTGAAGACGCTGACCTCTTTGAGCGGAGGCTGGCCATCGCTCGTCGGCCGAGGGGCGCCTCGAGAAAATACGTCGCGCCCTGAAATTGCCCGTTCACCCAGATCGGACGCCACCGTTTTGTACTTCTGATACTCGAGCAGCCGCCGGATCAGCTCCGCCCGCGGGTCGAGTTGATCCTCGTCCTCGTCGTCCTGGTCCTCCGGCGGTCGCGGCAAGAGCGTCTTGCTCTTGATGTGGGCGAGCGTGGCGGCCATCACCAGATACTCGGAGACGATGTCCAGGTTCATCCCCTCCATCAAATCCAAGTATTCTAGGTACTTATCGGTGATGAACGAGATGGGCAGGTCGAGGATGTCGAGCTCGTGCTTGCGGATCAGGTGCAGCAGGAGATCGAGCGGTCCCTCGAAGTTCGGTAGCTCGATCCGGAAGTTCGGATCCAGAGCCTCCGGGGCATCGGACACCGGCATGGGGCTGGGCTCGCTCATCGCAGTGAAACCATGCGCCGGGGGGCTCCCCAGTGTCAATCGGTACGGGCCTCTTCGAGTGCTTCGATCACAGCGTCCGCGTGCCCGTTCACCCTGACCTTCGGCCAGTGCTTGATGACCTTGCCGTCCGGGCCGATCAACACGGTCGAGCGGATAATGCCCATCGACTTCTTGCCGTAGAGGTTCTTCTCGCCCCAGGCATCGTACTTCTCGAGCATCTTCCCATCGGGGTCGCTCAAGAGCGGAAACTTCAGCTTGTATTTGTCAGCGAACTTACAATGCGATTCGATCGAGTCTTTGCTGACACCGACGACGACGGCGTCTCGAGCCTTGATCTTCCTCAGTGCCTTGTTGAAGTCGTTGGCTTCGGTGGTGCATCCGGGGGTGTTGTCCCGCGGGTAGAAGTAGACGATGACGTACTTGCCAGCGAGGTCTTTGAGCGCCAGCTTGTCGCCGGTGGATGAGGGGAGATTGAACGCGGGAGCCTTGCGGCCTTCTTGGATCATGCAGAGGCCTGTATTGTCGTTTTGCGGCCCGTGTCAACGGACTTCGGCGGCCACGAACTTGGCTTCTCCCGACGCCGTCGCCAAGATTCCGATATGAGCGCCCGCACCCTCATCGTCGGCGACATCCATGGCTGTCGCGAAGAGCTCGAGGATCTGCTCGAAGAATCGGGCTGGGAAACCGGAGACCGGCTCGTCTCGGTCGGAGATTTGGTGGCCAAGGGTCCGGATTCACTTGGGGTTGTTCGGCTCTTTGAGGAGCTTGGTGGACGGGCGGTGCGCGGCAACCACGACCAGCACTGCCTTCGATGGTGGGACGCCAGCCGCGCCGGCGAGGAGCTGCCGAAGCTCAAGCCTGCCCACCAACGGGTGGCAGACGCGCTTGGAGACGAGGAGTGGAAGTGGCTCGGGGCCCTGCCCTTGTGGCTCGCGCTCGAGGAGTACGATGCGCTCGTCGTGCACGCAGGACTGGAGACGAACCTCCCCCTGAAGGACCAGGATCCTTACAACCTGATGAACATGCGTAGCATCCTTGCCGACGGCAGCGCCTCCAGGAGCTACGAGGAAGGGACTCCCTGGGCCGAGCTCTGGCCCGGACCCCGCCTGGTCGTTTTTGGGCACGACGCGGTGCGCGGTTTGCAGACCCGGGAGCATGCGATCGGCCTCGACACGGGCTGCGTCTACGGGGGGTGGCTCACCGGGGTGTGGCTCCCGGAGCGCGACTTGGTTTCTGTGCCGGCCCGGGCGACCTACGCACGACCAGGGAAGGATTGAGCGGATGGAAGTATGGGTCTGCCGCGAGAGCGAGCTGAGCGAGGGCGTGGTCCGCACGGCTCAGCTCGGCCACGACCGAGATGGGCGCCCGATCCAAGCGCTATTACTCCGCGACGAGAGCGGCACAATCGTGGCCTACCGAAACCTTTGCCAGCACCTGCCGGTCCCACTCGACGGCGGCACCGGGGAGCTTCTGAGCGAGGACGGCATGCATCTGATCTGCGGCACCCATGGCGCGGCCTACCGGGTGCACGACGGCTACTGCGTCGAGGGGCCGTGCGAAGGAATGGCTCTATTGCCTTTGACCGTGCGTGTTGCCGACGGCGACCTCTTCGTGTCGCCCTGACCGCCCGATTGTGAGCCTGTGCCCGGCAATTTGGCTCGCTCGGTCTCGCTTGGCTATCCTGCCGGCTCGCCAAAGGGGGGCATATGAGCAGATTCGCATGGTTGATTTTGAGTGTTGGTTTGACGGCAGGCGTCGTCGGCTGTGGAGATTCGGATACGGGTGGCACGGGCGGCAGCGCCGGCACTGGCGGTTCAGCCGGCACAGGTGGCTCTGCGGGGACAGGCGGCTCTGCGGGGACAGGCGGAAGCACCGCCACCGTGAGCGGAACCACGTATAGCGCTGCGTTGGTAGGCGAGTCGAGCGTGCTCCCAGGTGCGACCGTCTCGGTCCTTGGTGGCGACTCGACCACGAGCGGGGCAGACGGCAGCTTCTCGCTCGAGGCCCCCGTGGGGACGACGATGTTCTTGACGACCGCGCCCGGCGCTTGGGGTGAACTCGAGACGGCCGATGTGCCCGCGGAAGGCGCAGACGCAGCTGAGCCCGAGGTGATTCCGGACGGGTTGGTCGCCGCGATTGGCGAGGCGTTGATGCAGACAATCGATCCCGGGAAGGGCATCGTGGCTATCGAATTCGACGCCAACGTGGCCGTCGGCGGAGAGTCCGCTGATCTCGGGAGCAACTACGGATTTGCATTCGTGTTCGATGAGGTCGGGGACCCGGAGCTCGGAAACGAGCTGGCCGCGGGAGCCGACCCGATCGTGTTCTTCATCAATGTCGACTTGACGTCGGACGTGATGGCCTCAGCCTCGGCTGCGGGCGGCGGCGCTTGCCCGCTCGAATTTCCGAGCGTCACGTTCCCGTCTCAGGCCAAGGTGTTCACCTTCATCGAAGCGACTTGTCCGTAGCGGGTCGAGCGCTGTAGAAGCAACGGGCTGACGACTGGATCGTCAGCCCGTTTTTTCTTGCCTGGCGCTCCACGCTGCGGGAGCCGAGAGCGGACCGATGTCCGAGAAGGGCTTGTCTTCGCTGTGCCGCGCGACGTCTTTGCGCGCGGTGAGAACCTCGCAGCCTTCGCGGGTCACCAAGATGGTGTGCTCGAACTGAGCGGACAGAGAGCGGTCCATCGTGAGGACGGTCCACTCGTCGTCCATCACCTCGGTCTGATAACCGCCGACATTGATCATCGGCTCGATGGTGAAGACCATGCCCGCCTTCATTCGCTTGTCTTTGCCCCGGCGCCCGAAGTGAGGGATCTGAGGAGGCATGTGGAACTCGCGCCCGACGCCGTGTCCCACGTAGTCGCGCACAACCGAGCAGCCTCGCCCTTCGGCGTATTCTTGGATCGCCGCGCCGATGTCGCCGATGCGCTTGCCGTGCTTCACCTCCGCGATGCCCAGCTCGAGGCAGCGTCGCGCGGTCTCGACCACGTGAATGGCTTCCTCGCTCGGCTCGCCGACGTAGAACGTGAGGCTCGTATCTCCGTGGTAGCCGTGCTCCTTCGGAAGGTAGGTCGTCACGTCGACGTTCACGATGTCGCCATCCTTGAGGACGAGGGGTCCCGGGATGCCGTGGCACACGCAATCGTTGACGCTCGTGCATACGCTCTTCGGGAAGCCCTTGTAGTTGAGCGGCGACGGGCGTGCGTTCCGCGACACGATGTATTCGTGCACGAACGCGTTGATGTCGTCGGTGGCGACACCGGGGCCGATCATCTCACCGACCGCCGTCAGGCAGTCAGCGGCGAGTTGGCAGGAGCCGCGCATGTCTTGAAGCATGCGCGGGGTCATGAGCTCGATGGCGGACAACAGAAACCTCAGCGGCTGGGGGTAGCGTTTCTAGGACGGGCCCGCAAATTGTCGAGTCAGAGGCCGGGCGAGCGGGTTTGACCCATCCGCCCGTTGGCACTAATTGGCTTTGCCGAGAGGGTTAGAGGGCTTTTCCATGTCAGACACGTACAACAACGTCCCGATGAGCGAGCGCATGGCCTCGCGGACCGATAAGGAAGACGCCTTCTGGACCGGCCCGAAGCTGATCCTGCTCGGATTCGCGACCCTTGGGGTTGCGTTTGCGCTTCTCTGGTCGATGGCCGAGGGCATCATCGGACCGACTCAGCACGACTCGAATGAAGGCCACGAGGTGCATTTCCTGCAGCCCGGTGGCGGTCGCCTCGATTGAGGCCCCGAGTTTCCTAGAAGTCGAAGTCGAGCTCCTTGGGCTCGTCATTTTTGAGCGAGTCATCCTCGCCCGGATCGAATGCGGCTTCGGAGTACAGATCGTCGAGCGACCAACCTGCCTTGTGGTGGCGGCGAAGTTCCTCGCGCTCGAACTCGGCCATGTTGTTGTAGCTCTTTGGTCCCCTAGGGCGCATGTCCCCTCCCTTTCGTAGGCTCGACCACCGCAGGTGGTATGTCGAACGACTACTTTGTCCTACACTGGAGCACACCCTACCCAGGGCGATCGAGATGGCAAAAAAACGTACGAGATTGAAACCCTGGACCTGCACTGGTAGACGCACTCCATGAGTCGGGTGGTGGCTATCGCCAACCAAAAGGGGGGCGTCGGGAAGACGACGACTGCGGTGAACCTGGGCGCGAGTCTGGCGGTCGCTGAACAGCGCGTGCTTCTGGTCGACCTCGACCCTCAGGGAAACGCTTCGACCGGCGTCGGGATGAGCCCGGGCGCGGAGGGCGTCGAGGGCTCCTATGAGCTGCTGCTCGGAGAAGTGAACGCGGCCGACGTGATCTACGAGACCGAGATGCCGTTCATGCACGTCATCGCGGCGACGCAGGACTTGGTTGGCGCGGAGCGTGAGCTCTTGCAGGCGGACGACAGCGCGACGCGATTGCGAGAAGCGCTCAATACCGTTCGAGCCGATTACGACTTCATCGTGATCGATTGCCCGCCGTCGCTCGGGATGCTCACCATCAACGCGCTCACCGCGGCGGACATGGTGATCGTGCCGCTGCAGTGTGAGTACTACGCGCTCGAAGGGCTGTCGCAGCTCGTTGGCACCATCGAGCGTGTGCGGGCTTCCGTGAACGAGCATCTCGAAATTCACGGCGTGCTCCTGACGATGTTCGATGCGCGAAACAATCTAGCCAACGAAGTGGCCGAGGAAGTCAGGCGCCATTTCCGAGTGTACGAGACGGTGATTCCGAGAAACGTGAGGTTGGCCGAGGCCCCTTCGCACGGAAAACCCGTGATTTTGTACGATGCATCGTCACGTGGCTCGTACACGTACTTGAATCTTGCGCGCGAGCTGCTCGATGACCTGGAGGAAGCTGCCTAGTGGCACGCCGACGTTTGGGGCGTGGTTTGGACGGGCTGCTTCCGGCAGCGCCGCCACCTTCGGAGCGCCCATCGAAGAACAGCGCGGCGATTGAGGAGCTTCATCCCGGGCGAATGCAGCCGCGCGTTCGAATAGACGCCGAGCCTCTGGCGGAGCTTGCCGCGTCGATTCGTGAGCACGGTGTGCTTGAGCCTATCCTCGTGCGGAAGCGAGCTTCCGGCGGGTTCGAGATCATTGCGGGCGAGCGACGATGGCGGGCCGCGCAGCAGGCCGGTCTCAAAGAGGTTCCGATTTTCGTTCACGACCTGGACGACGAGGCGGCGTTCGAGGCGGCGCTCGTCGAGAACCTTCAGCGCGAAGACTTGAACGCGATGGAAACGGCGCGAGCGTTTCAGCGCTTGGTCGACGACTTCGGCTACACCCAAGACACGATCGCCACGAAGGTCGGTAAGGAGCGCTCGACGGTAGCCAACGCGCTTCGCCTGCTGAAGCTCCCGGACGACGTATCGGGGCTGGTCGAAGAAGGGCAGTTGAGTGAGGGCCACGCCCGCGCACTGCTCGCGGCCCCGAGTGTGTCGGTGATGAAGAAGCTGGCGCGCTCGGCGGTGTCGAAGGGCTGGAGCGTCCGCGAAGCAGAGCGTCAGGCACGCCGCGCCGCGAGGGGCGACGACGCCCCCGCGAAGAAGTCCACCACAGCCAAGAGCGCAAACGTCCGCGACCTCGAGCAACGCCTATCACGCGCGCTCGGTTCGACGACGAGCATCCACGAAAGCGGCAAGGAGCGCGGCCAGCTCCGCATCCAATACTCCAGCTTCGACGAGCTCGACCGCCTAATCGACAAACTCACCTAGGGGACACGCAGCCCCCCTAAATCCGCAAGCATTCCAGGTGCTTGCAGACCCAACTGCGCATTCTTCGCTAGCCGCTCCCAATCCGAACGAGTCGACAAATTGCGCAGTTAGGTCCGAAACCGCTCGGAATTGCGGGGGTTTTGGAGGGGCTGCGTGTCCCCTAGAGGATGCGGGCTTCGGCGGCGTCTACTGTGTTGCTGAGGAGCATGGCGATGGTCATTGGGCCGACGCCGCCTGGGACGGGAGTGATGTACGAGGCGTGGGCTTTCGCGCCCTCGAAGTCCACGTCGCCGGTGAGCGTGCCGTCCTCGAGGCGGTTGATGCCGACGTCGATTACGACGGCGCCGTCTTGGATCCAGTCGCCCTTCACCAGGTTCGGGCGGCCGACCGCGGCGATGACGATGTCCGATTCGCGAACTCGCTCGGCCAGGTCTTCGGTGCGCGAGTGCGCGATGGTCACGGTCGCGTGCTTTTCGAGCAACATCATCGCGATCGGCTTACCGACGAGCGTGCTCCGACCGAGGACGAGCGCGCGCTTTCCCTTTGGGTCACAAGCGATGTGTTCGAGCATCCGCATGCAGCCGCTCGGCGTGCAGGCCCGGAGGCCCTTCCGGCCGACCGAGAGAAGGCCTGCGTTGAAGGGATGGAGTCCGTCGACGTCCTTGGCGGGGTCGATGGCATCGACGATCGTCTGGTCGTCCAGATGATCGGGAAGCGGAAGCTGTACGAGGATGCCGTCGATCTCGTCGTCGCCGTTGAGCTCGAAGATCAGCGCAAGCAGGTCGGCTTCGGAGGTGTCCGCGGCAAGTCGGTGCACTTGGCCCGCGATACCCGCCTTGTCGGCGGCGCGCTCCTTGTTCCGAACGTACACCTGAGACGCCGGGTCTTCCCCGACGAGCACCACATGCAGGCCCGGCGCCCGGTTGTGGGTGGCTCGAAACGCTTCCGCCCGTGCCTTGACCTCTGCTCGCACCTCTTTGGCAAGCGCCTTGCCGTCAATCAACTCAGCCATGGGCGGGGTCTATCAGGACCGGCGCAGGTTCTCAAACCAGCCGCCCCCGGTGGAAATCGCAGCCTGCCGTGGTATGCCGCGTGGCCATGTTCGACCCCGTCTCGCCGCAGGTAGCCTTCCCCGAGCTCGACGCCACTCAGCTCGCGTTCTGGCAGAGTGCCCGCATTTTCGACAAGACCCTCGAAGACGGTCACGACAAGCAGCCCTTCGTGTTCTACGAGGGCCCGCCGACGGCAAACGGAATGCCCCACCCGGGCCACGTCCTCACGCGCGTCATGAAAGACGTGTTCCTCCGTTACCGCAGCATGTGTGGCTATTACGTCCCTCGCCGTGCCGGCTGGGACACGCACGGACTCCCAGTCGAGGTCGAGGTCGAAAAGGAGCTCGGCATCAGCGGCCGAGAGGCCATTCAGGAATACGGCGTCGAGGCCTTCAGCCGCAAGTGCATCGACTCGGTGTTCAAGTACATCGGCGAGTGGCAGAAGATGACCGAACGCATCGGCTTCTGGGTCGACTTCGACTCTGCCTACGTGACGTTCCACAAGTCTTACGTCGAGAGTGTGTGGTGGGCACTCTCCGAGATGTTCAATCAGGGTCTGCTCTACCAGGGCTACAAAGTCGTATGGTGGTGGCCACAAGGTGGCACAGCACTCTCCGCTGGCGAGGTCGGTCAAGGCTACAAGACCATCGATGACCCGTCCGTGATGATCCGCTTCCCCGTCGAAGGAGAGGAGCGCACTTCGTTTCTAGCTTGGACGACGACTCCGTGGACGCTGCCCTCGAACATCGCGCTGGCCGTCGCCGCCGACACCGACTACGCGACCGTGGAGCTCGAAGACGGCGAGCGCCTGGTCCTAGCGGCCGCGCTGGTGAGCAAGGTGATCGGCGAGGACGCGAACGTCGTCGCGACACGCAAGGGCTCTGAGCTCGTCGGGATGAGCTACGAGCCCCCGTTCCGATACGCGGAGGCCGAAGGAGGACCGGCCTGGCAGGTCGTGGACGCCGACTTCGTCTCGCTCGACAGCGGCTCGGGGCTCGTCCATCTGGCTCCGGCGTTCGGCGAAGACGATTTCCGTGTCTGCAAGGACAAGGGCATGGGCTTTCTTCAACTCCTGCGGCCCGACGGAACCTTCCCCGACGAGGTCACCGACTTCGCCGGCCGCTTCTGCAAGGAAGCCGACCGCGACATCATTCGAAATCTTCGCCAGCGCGGCGTTCTCTTCAAGGAAGAGGTCTACCGGCACGACTATCCGTTCTGTTGGCGCGCGATGGATGATCCGCTCATCCAATACGCGCGTCGCTCCTGGTTCATTCGGACCACGGAGAAGATCGGCCGAGTCAAAGAGAACAATCAAGACGTCCACTGGGAGCCCGAGCACATCAAGAGTGGGCGCATGGGGCAGTTCCTCGAGGGCAATGTCGACTGGGCGCTCTCCCGCGAGCGTTTTTGGGGAACCCCGCTTCCCATCTGGAAGAACGACGAGACGGGCGCCGTGGAAGCGATTGGTTCGGTCGCTCAGATTCTCGAGCGCAACCCAAACGCCTTCGCACACTTCGACCGCGCCAAAGCCGCGGACCCGTCGCTCCAGGATCACCTCATGGTTCACAAGCCCTGGGTCGACGAGGTCACATGGACCAAGGACGGCGAGCCCGGCGTGTATCGCCGCGTGCCCGAGGTCATCGATTGCTGGTTCGACTCTGGGTGCATGCCGTTCGCGCAGTGGGGCTTCCCACACCAGAACGCCGACGGCTTCGAGCGAAACTTCCCCGCCGATTTCATCACCGAGGCTGTCGACCAGACGCGCGGCTGGTTCTACTCGCTGATGACGATCAGCTCGCTGATGTTCCCGGAGCGCGCCCTTCCCCATCCCTTCAAGAACTGCGTCGTGCTGGGTCTCATGACCGACGCCAAGGGAAAGAAGCTGAGCAAGCGCGACAAGAACTACACCGACCCGCTGGCGCTCATGGACCGAGTCGGGGCGGACGCGGTGCGCTGGGCTCTCTACGCCGGCACCGTGCCCGGGCAGAACACCCGATTCTTCGACGACGCGGCGACCGACGCGGTACGCGAGTTCCTTCTGAAGATCTGGAACGTGTACAGCTTCTTCGTGACCTACGCGAACATCGACGGCTGGGATCCCGCGGAGGAGCGACCGGCGCCCTCCGAACGCCCGGACATGGATCGCTGGGTACTCGCCGAGCTCGACGCGACCGTTCGTGCGGTGCGCCAGGAGCTCGACGACTACAAGAGCCACATGGCGGTACGCCACCTCCTCGGCTTCGTTGATGGCCTTTCGAATTGGTACGTGCGGCGAAGTCGCTCGCGCTTCTGGGCTGCCGACGATTCGGCCGATAAGAAGGCGGCGTTCAGCACGCTCTACGAAGCCTTGGTCGATCTCACCAAGATGGCGGCACCGTTCATTCCCTTCATGACGGAGACGCTCTTCCAGAATCTCGTGCGCAAGCACGGCGGCGCGTCACCGGAGTCCGTGCATCTCGCATCTTTCCCAGAGCCCGATGCGGCGCGCGTCGACGATGAGCTCCGCCGGACGATGGAGCGCGTGCGCAACGCGGTCACTCTCGGACAACGCGTCCGGAACGAGAACAAGCTCAAGGTTCGGCAGCCGCTCGCGGAGGCGATCGTGGTCGTGGCGGACGACGCTGAACGGCAAGCGATCGACCGCTTCTCAGGCGCGATTCGCGAAGAGCTCAACGTTCGCCAACTCGGGTTTACGCAGGAGCCGCACAAGTACGTCGAGTTTCAGCTCTTGCCGAACTTTCGGGTGCTCGGGCCGAAGCTCGGGAAGCAGGTGCCGGCCTGCAAGAAGGCATTGGGCGAGGCCGACGGCTCGGCGCTCTACGCCGAGATGGAACAGAACGGTAAGATCCTCGTCAGCCTTCCCGATGGACCAGTCGAGCTCACGCCGGACGAGGTCGAGGTCCGCCTGAGCGCCCGAGAGGACTTCGCCGCGGCGTCCGGCGGCGGCCAGGTCGTCGTGATCGACACCCGCCTCGACGACAGTCTCCGCCGCGAGGGTCTCGCGAGAGAGGTGATCAACCGCATCCAGCGCGCGCGCAAAGCCCTGGACCTCGCCTACGAGGCGCGGATCGGCGTGAGTTGGACCGCCGATGGAGAGCTTGCCACGGCCATCGAGGAGCACGCGGAACGCATCGCCGGCGAGACCTTGGCAACCGCCTTCGCCCGCAGCGACGCCGCGACGAGCGACCAGGACACCGAGATCGACGGAAGCGTCCTCGGCCTGCTGATCACGCCGGCGTAAGCGGGATGGGTGCAGCTGGGTGCTGGGAGTGGGCGGGATATGGCGCGTGGGTTTAATCACGACCGCCCCGCCCACCCCCACCCGTAGTCCTCCCTCCGCGGCCTCGCTGCGCTTGGCCTTGGCGGCGCGATGCGCCGGGCTTCGCCTGCGGCTCGCGCGCTGCATGTCTTGAGGGCGGCAGCTTTTGGCGTAAGGAGGAGCCCCCGTCGCGATGCCCAGCACAGTGAGTGGGCGGGAGCGAAGCGAGCGGGCCCCGCTCGCGAGCACGGGCGTCGTGACGGGGGCTCCGTGTGCCCCGAGCACGGGCGGCGTGACGGGGGCTCCGGTGTGCCTCTTAGTCGCTGCTGGCAGCCTTCTCGAGGGCGCGCTCTTGTCGTTCTCTTCGCCCGTCGATGAAGCCTTCGACCAGAATCAGGACGACGCCGATCGTGATCCAGGCATCGGCGACGTTGAACGTCGGGTAGGCCCATCGGTCATCGAGGTGTGCGCGCACGAAGTCGACCACGTAGCCGAGGCGGACTCGGTCGACCAAGTTGCCGAGCGCGCCGGCGACGATGAGGGGCACACTGATCGCGAACAGGCGTCCGCCCCGGCCGGTCACGAACATCCCGAGGAGCAGCACCACGGCGCCTAGCGCCGCGACGTAGAACACGCCCTTCCGCACGAGGGTCGGCATGTCGCGCATGAAGCCGAAGGCAGCTCCGCAGTTTTCGGCGTATCGAAGCTCGAGGTAGTGATCGAGGAGCACGACGGGCGCTCGCTGGGCTCGCTGGGGCTGGATGCGTCCGAAGCTGTCGGGCGTGCAGACCGGGTCCGCTCCCTGCGCGGAAGGCTGCGAGAGGCGCTCGAGCGCCCAGTGCTTGCTGCCGAGGTCGGCCGCGGTCAGTGCGGCGATGGCCGCCAAACAGAGGAGAAAAGCCTTCGCGGATCGCGATTGGTGAGACACGGCCGCGGACTCTAACAGTTGGTTTTGACCCGTCAAATCAGCAATTTACAAAATGTGACACAAACGCACTTGTCCTTGTATCACGCTGTGTTACATTTTGACCATGACCAAGGGAGACGACAGCGGCCGACGGGGACCTCGCAAGGAGCGAGTGCTGCATACCCGCGTGCCGGCGGTGCTCGAGCAGGAGCTCAAGCGCGTCGCCAACGCCTGGCGCGTTCCAGTGTCCAACGTTGTCCGCGCGCTTCTCGAAGACGCCCTCGACACCATCGACGTCGTCGGCGCCAAAGCCGAGGACGAGCTTCGCGGAGTCGCCGAGAAGCTCGAGTCCGAGCGTCAGCGCTTTCGTCAGAGGTCGATGGAGAGCACCGAACCGCCGGCTCAGAGTCCCGCCGACTCGGTAGAGCAAGCGGCACCAAACGACCCCCTCGACGGGGCGCTCGGCGCCACGCCCATCACACTCGTTCACGACGCCGTCTGCGGTCTTACCGGGGAGCCGCTCCCCGCTGGGTCCGAGGCCTTCATGGTCTTGTTCGAAGACCCACGGCGCAAACTGATTACGGGCAAGGATGCCTTGCCCCGAGCATCGACATCCAACCAGGAGAAAGCCGATGACTGAGCAAGAGAAGATGCAAACCAACATCGAAGAAAACGTCAACGCCGCGGTCGACCACGTCACCGAGGCAGCAGAGGCAGCCGTCTCGCTCGGCCGACAGGTCACCGCGCTGTGGCTTGGGGTGTCCCGCACCGCGATCGAAGCGGCGGCCAAGACACTCACCAGCACGTCCGAGATGATCAGCACGTTCGCCAACTCGATGGGCGAGCTCTCGGAGCGAATCGACGACGCAGCCAAGAAGGCTTGATCACGGGCCGGCGGGTTGGCGGGGCGGCCCTCCACCACCATCGCCTCGCTGACCCGTCGGGTCTTCCTTACCTTGGATCCATGGGACCGTGCGAAAGCCGCCGCGCTTCGCGCAGGTGTCGAACGGCGTTGATGCCCCAGCGGGTCACGAAGTAGATCGGAACGGCGACGACGATTCCGCACAGGAGCCCGCCTACCCAGAGTTCCACGCCGGTGCTCGCCAAGAGTCGCCCTGCGCTGGACCAGAAATCAGCTTCCAAGAGGCCTCCGGCGCCTTCGGTCTTGAGCGTCCTCCCTGCGTCCGTGAGCCACTGTTGGATCGTTGCGCGGGTGACCTCGTGTTCGGGCTGAAGGACTGCGGCTCCGACCTTCCAAGTGGTGTAGTAGAGCGGCACCGCCGTGAGCGGATTGCTGATGAAAAGGATCGGAATTCCGGAGAGCTTGTTCGCGCGGAGCAGCGCCGCGATGGGGATGTAGAGCACGATCTGAAGACCCAGCGTCGGCGTAAACGCGATGATCGCTCCGATGAAGACGCCCCAGGCGATCCGGTGCGGGGTGTCGTCCAAATGCAGGATGTTGTGCAGGACGATCTGCTTCAGACGTCGCCACGCGTCGCGGAGGTTCATCGTGGAGCACCCCATCCGCCGCCGCCGGGTGTTTCCACTCGCAAGACGTCGCCAGGCGCCACTTCACTGGTGACGCGGTGTTGGAGTGGCTTCCCGTTAAGTAGATTCATGCCCGGCGCCCCTGGGCCGCCGCCGCGCATACCATAGGGGGCCGTTGTGCGCCGCTCGGAAACGATCGAAACCCGCATAGGCGCGAGAAACTCGAGCTCGCGGATGAGCCCCTCTCCGCCCGGCTGGGCCCCCACTCCTCCGGAGCCTCCTCGGACTGAAAATCGCCGAATCCGGATCGGAAACCGGGTCTCGAGGACCTCTGGGTCTGTGCACTTCGAGTTGGTCATGTGGGTGTGGACGCCAGAAGCGCCGGGCTGGTGTTCAGTCGCCCCGGAGCCGCCTCCCAAGGTCTCGTAGTAGGCGAATCGCGCGTCGCCGAAGGTGATGTTGTTCATGGTTCCCTGGCTCGCCGCCGCCAGCTCCAACGCCCCGAACAAGACGTCGACGATGCGCTGCGAGGTCTCGACGTTGCCCGCGGCCACCGCGCGGCCAGGCTCTGGCGCCAGGAGCGAACGCTCGGGAATCCGCACGCGCACAGGGCGAAGGCAACCGCTGTTGAGCGGGATGGGCTTGCCGACGAGCACCCGCAACACGTAGAGCACCGCCGCCATCGTGACGGCGTGCGGAGCGTTGAGATTGCTGTCTACCGCTGCGTCCGTTCCGGTGAAGTCGATCTCCATCGAATCGCCGGCCACCGTGATTTCGACGGCGATCCGGGTGCCGTCGTCGAGGCGGTCTTCGAATCGCCGTACGCCATCGGGGAGCGCGGAAATCGCGCGAGCCGTCAGGTCGGCTGCGTTGTCCTGAATGTGCTGCATGTACGCGGTCACGATGTCGAGTCCGTAGCGAGAGAGCAGCTCTCCGAGGAGCTGCACGCCCTTTTCGTTCGCCGCGATCTGAGCCTGAAGGTCTGCGAGGTTCTCAGAGGGGTTTCGCGCTGGATAGCTCGCGCCACCAAGAGCTTTCCGGACGAGCTCTTCATCGAACAGTCCGTCCTCGACAATTCGGAGCGCCTTGAACACGACCCCCTCTTCCTCGAGTCTCGTTGAAAACGGAGGCATAGAGCCCGGCGTCACGCCGCCGACGTCGGCGTGGTGGCCTCGTGAAGCGACAGCGAAGCGGAGCACGCCATCACCGTCGTGTACGGGCGTCACGACGGTGATGTCCGGCAGATGGGAGCCTCCCGCGAACGGGTCGTTGGTCACGAACACCTGACCCGGTTTGCTATCCGGGTGGGCATCCAGCACGGCCCGGACCGACTCACTCATCGCGCCGAGGTGGACCGGAATGTGCGGAGCGTTGGCGACCAAATCGCCTCGTGAGTCGAACACGGCACAAGAGTAGTCCAAGCGGTCTCGAATGTTGGTGCTCATCGCCGTGCGCTGGAGGACGACGCCCATTTGCTCCGCGATCGACTTGAATTGGTTGTGGAAGACCTCGAGAAGCACCGGGTCGACGTCCGCGCCCGTGGCGGCGTTCGACGATGCCGGTCCGTCGGAAGTCCGAACGAGGAGATAGTCGCTCGAGTTGCGCACCGCGTGAAAGCCGTGGTCGACGACCACGGTGCCAGTTGCATCCAAGATTAGCGCGGGGCCTTCGATGCGGGTGTCGATGGGAACGTTCTCCCGAAGATAGACCGGCGCGTCCATGCACCCGCCTCCGGACCAAAGCTTCGTCGAGCGTTCGGGAACTCCGCTTCCGGGCTGGACCAACGGAAGTGCAGGCCTGGCATCTCGAAGTTCGACGGAGACGCGGAGCGTGGCGGCTTCGACCGGGTGGCTGCCTCGCACGTACCCGAACTCGCGGCGATGAAGTTGCTCGAACTCCGCGCGCATCGTGTCGGCGTCCGCGAACGCGACTTCGAGCGCGGTCTCCGTCCCATGGTATCGGAGCGCAACGCTCTGGCGAATGCGCCAGGTCGAGTCCGGGCTGGCATCGCGTTCGAGTGTCTCTCGCCCCGCCCGCTCGAGTTCCGCAAATGCGCTGCGCCAAACCGCCGGGAAGGGTTCGTCGAGTCGCGCGCGCCCAGCGTCCCGTTCCCCGTGCCATTCGAAGTTTGCCACGCCCATGCCGAAGGCCGACAAGGCGCCGGCGTAGGGATGAAACACCAGCTCCTGGATTCCCAAGCGTTCGGCGATCAAGCAGGCGTACTGACCTCCGGCGCCGCCGAAGACGACGAGAGAGTGCGTCCGCACGTCGTGTCCCCTGCCGACCGATACTTTCTGAATCGCTGCCGCCATGTTCTCGACGCCCACCCTCAGAAAGCCAGCCGCGACTTCGGCGCTTTCGCGTTCTACGGCGATGGCCCGGAGGTTCGCTGAAACGTCGATGAGCTTGGCGAGCACGGGCGCCCGGTCGAGGCGAAACGGGAACCGGTCGTCGGCGATGCGGCCGAGAAACAAGGCGACATCGGTGAGCGCGAGCTCGGTCGCTTCGGGATTGCCGTAGCAAAGCGGCCCGGGCTCGGCGCCAGCACTCTGTGGCCCGACGGTCATCCGCTTTCCTTCGAGCGTGCAGATCGATCCACCGCCGGCCGCGACCGTGTGGAGTTCGATCATGGGCGCACGCACGCGAATGCCTGCCACCTCCGTCTCGAACACGCGGGTCACCTCGCCAGCCCAGCGCGAGACGTCGGTCGAAGTTCCGCCCATGTCGAAGCCGATGACCTCCTGAAGACCGAGCTCCTGCGCGACGGCGCTAGTCGCCACGACACCTGCGGCCGGCCCCGAGAGCACGGCGTTGCGGCCGATGAACGCGCGGGCATCGACGAGCCCCCCGCTGCTCTGCATCATGCGCAGCCGCCCCGGACCGAGCTCCCGCTCGAGGCGCTGCATGTAGTCGGTGAGTAGCGGCGTCAGATACGCGTTCGCCACGGTCGTGTCCGTTCGCCCGAGTAGGCCAAGCTCGTTGGAGACCTCGTGCGACAGCGAGATGTGCGCGTATCCGAGCCGCGTGGCGATGCGTGCCGCCTCCTGCTCGAGCGACCCATCTCGATAGGCGTGAATGAGGGAAATCGCGAGCGAACGGGCGCCGCTCTCGAGCGCCTCCCGGAGCAGGTCTTCGAGCGCGGCTGGGTCGAGTGGCACGAGCACCGCGCCGTCCGCCGAAGCCCGAGCGCCGGTCTCGACGATGCAATGGGGCAGCGGATCGGGCCGCGAGATCGCAAGCGCGAAGAGATCGGGGCGGGTTTGATCGCCGATCTTCACCAGGTCTCCGAGGCCCTCGTTGGTCACCAAGACGCAAGGGCACCCTTCCCGCTCGAGCAGAGCGTTCGTCGCTAGCGTGGTGCCCATCCGGACTTCAGCCGCGGGGAGTGGCACGCCCGGTTCGAGGTCGAGGAGGGCTCGAATTCCTTCGATTGGGGCGCGATTGGACGAGAGCACCTTGGTCACGCGCAGCTCCCCGGTCTCGCGGTCCCGCCCGATGCAGTCGGTGAAGGTGCCTCCTCGATCGATCCAGAACTCGTGCCGCGGGACGCTCTCCACCATCGAAACGTGCATCGAAGCACGGCAGTCGACCCGGTCAAGAGAGCCGAAGCGATCTACGGTTTTGCGTGCAGAAATCGCCCGAACAGCTTACAAGAATGGGTCAAATGGCCCACTACTCCCCTAGCAGGGTGCAATTTTCTGGTTTTCAAACGTGTTTCCTGGACTTATACAGCCCAGCAAGTCAAGGAACGTAGGACGATGGACACGGAAGAATTCACTGTCTCGTCCGTGATACCCGAGAGCCCAAACCGTATTTATTCTGCGTGGATGGACGAGCGCCACCACAGTGCTTTCACGGGAGCACGAGCGACGGTGGACCCCTGGGTAGGCGGTAGAGTCATCGCGCACGATGGTCTCATCGATGCGACCCATGTCTATTTGGTGACTGGCAGCCGAATCGCCATGACCTGGCGGACACGCGATTTCCCCAAGGGCTCGAATGATTCTCAGGTGGATATCACGTTTGAGCCCATCGCCGGGGGAACCCAGATCGAGGTCAAGCATACGAAGATCCCTCCGGGCCTCGGTGCGGCCTGCGAGAACATCTGGACCAAGCTCTACCTCGGGCCGATGAAGGACTACTTTGGAAAGCCCGGCGCCATGAAGGCCGCGTACGCTGCCGCAAAGAAGGCCGGCCACCTTCCGCTTTCGGGGATCAAGGCAAGTCGACCCGCGCCGAGGCGCCCCTTCGTGCCCCCGCCGCAATTGCCGACCGAAGACGAGACCGCCGAAGAAGAGGAAAAGCCGAAGAAGACCCGCAAGCGCGTCGAGTCCAAAGCGATCGACCTTCGGGAGCTGGCGCGTGCGCAGGCGATTGCTCGCAAGGAAGCGGCCCGCAAGAAGGCTGAAACCAAGAAGAAGACCGAAGCCGCCCGTCGCGCCGCAGAGGCCGCTCGCAAGAAGATCGAGGCCAAGAAGAAGGCCGAGCAGATGAGGATCCAGAAGGCGGAGGAGCGTCGGAAGGCCGAGGAGAAGCGCCAGGCCGACCTCGAAAAGAGAGAGGCTGCTGCCAAGAAGAAGGCAGAGGCCAAGAAGAAGGCCGACGCCAAGAAGGCGGCCGCTGCCAAGAAGAAGGCGGCTGCCAAGAAGAAGGCCGACCTCGCCAAGAAGAAGAAGGCGGCTGCCAAGAAGAAGGCCGACCTCGCCAAGAAGAAGAAGGCGGCTGCGAAGAAGAAGGCAGACCTCGCCAAGAAGAAGGCGGCTGCGAAGAAGAAAGTTGCCGCGAAGAAGAAGCGGCCGGCGACCAAGTCGCGCGGGGCCGCGAAGAAGCGGGCCACCACGAAGAAGCGGGCCACCACGAAGAAGCGGGCCACCACGAAGAAGCGGGCCACCACGAAGAAGAAAGCGGCGCCCAAGAAGCGGACCGCCACCAAGAAGAAGGCTGCGCCGAAGAAGCGCGCAAGCACGAAGAAGCGTTCCGCGCCCAAGAAGAAGGCGGCTGCGAAGAAGCGCTCGACCGCGAAGAAGAAAGGGGCGCCTAAGAAGCGGACCGCCACGAAGAAGAAGGCGGCTGCGAAGAAGCGCCCCAGCAAGAAGCCGCTGAAGCGCGCGCCTGCGAAGCGCGGAAAGACGGCGCCCAAGAAGACCAAGCGGCGGCGCTAGCGTCAGCCGAGGGGAGACTCTGCCTGACGCCGAAGCCCGTCCACGACGGACGTGAGGCCACGATGTTCCTCGGGCGCCTCGATGATGCTGATCTCATCGAGCCCGTCAGCATGCACTTCGGTCTCGAGCCATAGTTGCATGGCCTGCAGCGACGGGAGCAGTTGCAGGCTTCGCCCGGGCAGCGCCAAGGCGACGCTCGACACCCTTGCCTCGCGGATTGCCTCTGCCATCAAGCGGCACGCCTCCCTCGCCACGTTGGCGTCGAAGGCCCCGGCCGGGCCGAGGCCGAAGAGCATTAGTGCTTCGATGCGAAGCTTGGTCGGAGCAACGATGAGCGCCTTTTCACCGAACCGGCCTTTCACGTAGCCTGCCATCATCTTGCGCGAGAGAGCGCCGCAAAGCCGCCAGTCTGCGAGCCCCGCCGCGCCTCGGAGGGGACGCTCATCGGAGAAGAATGGAAGCACGACGAGTTCGCTCTCTAGCCGGTCGAGGCTTTCGCTCGAGGCGGCGACGAACTCGTGCGCAATCAAGACTTGCCGAGCTCCGTCGCGATGCGGTCGAGCACACCGTTGACGAACGAGCCGCTGCCTTCGGAGCCGAATCGCTTCGCAAGCTCGACTGCTTCGTTGAGCGTGACCCGTTTTGGAATGTCGTCCATGGTCTGAAGCTCCACGATGGCCACTCGCAGCACGTTGCGATCCACGATCGGCATGCGCTCCAGTCTCCAATGGTGGCTGGAGTCGCGGATCAGCCCGTCGACCTCGTCCCGACTCGCAGCGAAGGACCGTACGATGTCGTTCGCGAAGCTCTGCTGCTCGTCCGGCTCGGTCGCCTCCCCCGGCTCCGCCAGGTGCCCCCAGTAGTGCTTAACGGCCTGTACTTCACTGACGTCAGAGACATCCATGAAGTACAGAATGCGGAGTGCCGCTTCACGTCCTTTGCGTCGTGATCCCATCCGTCGCCAGCTTGCGGTCGAAGAGCGCCATCTCGATGGCGGTGAGTGCGGCGTCGTGCCCCTTGTTGCCGTGGTCTCCGCCCGCGCGCGCCAATGCTTGTGCATCGTCGTCGGTCGTCAACACGCCGAACACGACCGGAACGCCCGTGTCGAGGGCGACCCGTCCAAGGCCTAGTGCCGTTCCTTCGGAGACATACTCGAAGTGCGGAGTGCCTCCTCGAACCACTGCGCCGAGGGCGACGACCGCGTCGAAGCGTCCGCTCGCTGCAAGCTTTTGGGCGGCATATGGAAGTTCCCACGCGCCGGGCACTTCCACCACGTAGACCGATTCGGCGGCCACGCCATGCGCTGCA
>Ga0316192_10000489_pt1 | contig 29220 bp, 30 predicted proteins | sample MerIslwburrow_MG_FD_204931 | JGI IMG/M metagenome (GOLD analysis project Ga0316192, IMG submission 204931) | Coastal sediment microbial communities from Maine, United States - Merrow Island worm burrow | ecosystem: Environmental > Aquatic > Marine > Coastal > Sediment | place: USA: Maine...
CCTGCAGGTGCAGAATGTTGTGGGAGAGCCGAGGGAGATGGCCGAGATCGAGCGCTTGGCGATCGTTGAGACGCTCGAGCTGACCGACGGCAGGCGGGCGGAGGCGGCCAGGATTCTCGGGATCGGACTTCGAACCCTGCAGCGCAAGATCAAGGAGTATCGCGAGGCGGGACTACTGGAGGGATAGGGCGATGGAGCTTCCCATAGCGGTCTTGATTCACAATGAGCTCGCGGGTCTCAAGGGGGTCGAAGGATTCCTGCACCAGATCTCCGAGAATGGCTACTACATCTTGCAGTATTCGTTCGGGCAAAACGTCCATCGGGTGCTGCTGCCGATCCAGGAGACGGCTCTGATCTTCAAGGAGCCGGAAGAGGCCATCGAAGCGCCAATGGAAGTCGAACGTTAGGATCCCGACTGAAATCGCAAGGCGGCTGCTAGGCCATGGCGTGGAGCATTTCACGCACGGCCTGCTCCATGCCCACAATCACTGCCCTCGAGATGATCGAGTGGCCGATGTTGAGCTCCTCGATTCCCGGGATCGAGGCGACGGGCCCGACATTCGCGGTGGTCAGACCATGGCCCGCGTAGACCCGTAGACCACCCTCCAGGCCCATGGTCGTGACCTGAACGATCTTTCGCAGCTCGGCTTGTGCTGCTGCTGCACCCTGGGCCTTCGTGTAGCTGTCGGTGTTGATCTCGAAGCCCTCGACCCAGCCCACTGCGGTCGACAGGAGATGCTCGATCTGTCTCGGTTCCGGGTCGACGAAGACCGAGACCGCAATTCCCTGCGCCTCGAGCTGTTTGGCCACCGCCACCACCCGCTCGCCCGTGGACAATAGGTCGAGCCCACCCTCCGTGGTGACTTCTTCAGGTCGCTCCGGTACCAGGCTGACCTGATCTGGGCGGTAACGCAGCGCGATGGTGGTCATCTCCTCGGTGGTGGCCATCTCGAGATTCAGCTTTCCCTTGACCGTCTGTCGAAGACTGGCGAGGTCGCTCTCCTGGATGTGGCGACGGTCACCGCGCAAGTGGATCGTGATCCCGGTAGCCCCCTGTTGCTCGGCGATCTCTGCGGCTTCGACGGGGTCCGGGTAGGCGGCCTTGCGCGCCTGTCTGAGCGTCGCGACGTGGTCGACATTCACGGAAAGATCAGTCATGCGAGGGTCTCCTGGGTGGACCTGACTATTCTGCTCCAATCTCTTCCCGGATGGCGCCGATCAGCCTCGAGGCCAACTCATCGATCTCACCCTGATTCTCGCCTTCGATCATCACCCTGGCGAGGGGTTCTGTACCGCTGTACCGCAAAACGAGGCGGCCCCTGTTGCCAAGTCGGACCGCGACCTCGCGGGCTACAGCGGCGACGCTTGGCAGGGACTCGAGGGGTGGCTTACTGGTGACCCTCACGTTGATCAGGACTTGAGGAAAGCGCACGAACGGGGCCAGTAGCTGCGACAGGGGCTTGGCCTCGTGCTTGAGAATGCTGGCAATCTGAAGAGCCGTGGCGAGGCCGTCGCCGGTGGTGCTCTGCGTCAAGTCGACGATGTGTCCGGATTGTTCGCCTCCCAGGGAAATGCCAGCTTCCAGCATCGTATTCACGACGGTGCGATCGCCGACGCCACACCGAACCAACTCGATGGATTCCCCTTCGAGTGCTCGCTCAAGGCCCAGGTTGGACATGCTGGTCGCGACGATCTTCGGAGGCTCAAGTCGCCCCGACCGCTTGAGGTGTCGGGCCCAGAGGAAGAGTGCGGCGTCACCGTCCCGCACCACCCCTTGCTCGTCGGCAAAGAGGGCGCGGTCTGCATCCCCGTCGAAGGCGATTCCCAGGTCGGCTGCCGATTCGAGGACGGCGCTGGCCATGGCCTCTGGATGAGTCGAGCCGCACTCGAGATTGATGTTGCAACCGTCTGGCGTGTCGTGGAGCGTCACGACCTCTGCCCCCAGATCGCGGAAGACCTTGGCAGCGAACGGCGCAGCCGCACCGTTGGCCGCATCGACCACGAAAGTCAGGCCATCGAAAGACACCGAGTCATGGGTGGATGGCTCTTCGAGAGCTAGCCGGTAGTCACGCGCCAGGGACGCATCCAGGTCCAGCGTCACGGGAGGCAGTTCTTCGGCCTGGTCCGGGTGATTGAAGAGTCGCTCCTCGAGAGCCTCTTCGGCGGGCTCCTGCCATTTGAACCCCAAGTGGTCGAAGAGCTTGATGCCGTTGTCGGGCAACAGGTTGTGGCTGGCCGAAATGGCGACGCCGGCAGCAGCGCCACGCTGGCGAACGAGGAACGCGATTGCGGGAGTCGGCAGAGTGCCCCCGAAGCAGGGCCGGGCGCCGGCATGAAGCAGGCCTGCAGCGATCCAGTCGCAAAGAGGCCGGGTGCTCTGCCTTGTGTCGCCTCCCAGGACGATCTGTGGGTTGGGAGTCTCTTCGCCGAGCATCAGCCCCAGGTGATAGCCGATACGGCCGACGGTCTGCTCGTCCAGGGGGAAGGTGCCGAACGGAGCCCGGATGCCGTCCGTCCCGAAGAGACGCAGGGAAGGTGGGGCGGTCGTCATTCTGCAGAGTCCTTGGAGTTCGAGACAGAGTCGGCGCCTGGAATCTCCATCAGGATTCGGACCGACACGACAACGGGCTGCACGATGTTGACCAGGGGATCCGGCGGTAGGACAGCCGCCTGCTCTTGAAAATCCAGGGCATGGCCGGTGAGGTCTACGGGCGTGGTGAAGAGGGAACCTATGGTGTCGAGCATCGACTCAGGTCCCCTGACCAGGATGCGCGGAGGGATGACTTCGGCCATTCGGACCTTGGCGCCGGCAGCCGGTTCGCCCTCCAGTCGCGCCGTCACTGGCAGCAGATCCGTCTTTTCGACATCCAACTCGAGGTAGATGATGTTGGGCTCGATGGATACTACCTCCAGGGCTTCGGGCAGGATTACGTTCTCGGCCGTCAGGGGAACGTCGAAAGCGCCTTTGGCCGGATTGGGCAGCTCGACGAAGACATCGACCAGGTAGGGATTCAGGCTGAGAATCTTGCTCTTGGGACCGAGAATGCCGATCCTCACCGATTCGACTCGCTGGACCACGATCAAACCAGGGAAGTTATCGTAACGGACCGTGGCCTGGACCACTTTTTCGCTAGGGGGTTCCCGATTCTCGACGGAAAGCACGAACCATGCGGTCACAGCCAGGGCGAGGGCGAGCAATCGCAGTCCCCAGATGCTCCTGGCTTCGCTCATGGGTTCGTCTCCGAAAGGGACCCCAGGTCGGTGATCAGGTACTTGTAGAGCGCGTTGCGTAGGCTCTTGGAATCCAGGTCGCGAATGAGCTCGCCCCCAATGGCTATCGAGATGGCGCCGGTCTCCTCGGAGACCACGACGGCCAGCGCATCCGCCTCTTCGGAGATGCCGAGGGCGGCTCGGTGACGCGTACCGTAGTCTTTGGAGATCTCGGGGTTCAGGGAGAGGGGAAGAAAGCAAGCGGCGGCAGCGATGCGGTCCTGCTGAAGGATGGCTGCACCGTCGTGGAGCGGTGTCTCTGGGCTGAAGAGATTGATCAGCAGGTCGTAGCTCACGAGCGCATCGATCTCGACGCCGTTCTCGATGTAGTTTCGCAGGCCTTCCAGTCTCTGAATGACGATCAGGGCGCCGACTCTCCGGTCCGAGAGAGTCGTGGCCGCCGTCACGATCTCGCTGATCGTCGACTCCGTCTGTTGATGAGTGCCGAGACCCCACAACGGGTTGCGACCGAAACTGGCCAGGGCGTGGCGTATCTCGTGCTGGAAGAGAACAATGATCGCCAGGGGCAGCACCAGGAGAAAGTTGCCCAGGAGCTCCTTGAGAGTCATCAGCTTGGCGACTCCAGCAAGATAGGAGGCGGCGGCGATGAAGAGGATTCCGAGGATGATCTGAACGGCCCGCGTGCCTCGGATGAGAAGCAGGAGGTTGTAGATGACCAGTGCGACGAGTGCGATGTCCAGGACGTCGCGCCAGGTCACGAGCTGCAACCAGTCAGCCAGGCTCATTGCGGTCCACCTGCCGAGTCGATGGCCTCCCAGACCGCGAGGAACTGAACGGTCTCTGCCACGTCGTGTACTCGAACCATGGCCGCACGCTGAGAAGCAGCCCAGGCAATCGTTGCCAGGCTGCCGGGCAGTCTGCTGGCGGCGGGCTGGTCGATGATGGCGCCGATGAAGCTCTTGCGGCTGGCGCCGACGAGGATCGGCCGATCGAGCTGCTGGAGCTCATCGAGCCGCAGCAGGAGCTCCAGATTCTGCTGCCCGTTCTTGCCAAAGCCGATTCCCGGGTCGATCACGATCTGGTCGCGGGAAACGCCTTGCTGGCAAGCCCGTTCTATGGCCCCTGCCAGATCTTGGATGACCTCCGCGACCACATCGTCGAAGTGGATCCGACTCTGCATCGAGGCCAGATCACCTCGGCTGTGCATCAGGACGAGAGGAGATCCACTCTCGGCTGCCACAACCGCGATTTCTGGGTCCGAGAGGCAGCTGATGTCGTTGATGAGATCGGCACCGGCTTCGAGTGCAACCCTGGCCACGGCACTCTTGCGAGTATCGACAGACAGCGGTACGGAGACTCGCTCCCGAAGGCGCTCCAGAACCGGTAGCAGGCGGTCCAGTTCCTCTTCCGCGGGCACGGTTCGCGCGCCGTTACCGTAAACGCCACCACCCGGTCGGGTCGACTCGGCCCCGAGGTCCAGAAGGTCAGCCCCCTGCGCAACCATTTCCTCCGCCCGATCCACAGCTCGTGACGGATCCATCCACAGGCCTCCATCGCTGAAGGAGTCGGGCGTCAGATTCAGCACCCCCATGACGAGAGGCGTCTTCTTGAGCTCGAGAATCCTTCCTCCGGCACAGGCAAGCCTTCCGGCGGCTGGCTGTCGAGAAGCGACGGTGAGCATGAGGGTGCGAGGTACAGGGTTTCGATCGAGAGTTGTCTATTCCGTTGACGGGAGAGGGTCGGATGGTGTCGACGCCGTTCCTGTCGGCATGTCGAGCGTGTCCTCCCCTACCTCCTCGATAGGGGCCGGTCCCGAGGTCCCTGGGTCTGTGGCGAGCTCCTCATCGCCGGGTTTGGGCCCTGGTGACGCGGGCTCCGGAGGAGTGGGATTCAGGTCCTTGCCAGTCATCTCTTGGATGGTCGCGTAGACCGCCCGCCCGTCCAGGGATTCGTGTTCCAGGAGCTCCTGGGCCAGGCGCTCCAGGATCGCCCGATTGTCGGTCAGGATCTTGCGGGCCCGTTCAAAGGCCGTCTGGACGATCCTGTCCACTTCGCGGTCGATGCGAATGGCCGTGTCTTCGCTGTAGTCGGCTCGCTGGTTGAAATCGCGCCCGAGAAACAAGGGCTCGTCCTTGCTGCCGAACGACAAGGGACCCAGCTCGGACATGCCCCACTCGCAAACCATCCGCCGCGCCATCTCCGTGGCCCGCTCGATGTCGTTGCCGGCTCCGGTTGTAATGTCGTCCTGGGTCAATTCCTCGGCAATGCGGCCACCCATCAGGATGGCGATCTGACCCTCTACGTAGCTTCTACGGTAGGTGTACTTATCCTCGAGGGGCAGCTGCATCGTGACGCCGAGGGCACGACCACGAGGGATTACAGTCACCTTGTGCAGGGGGTCGGAACCCTCGACAAAGGCTGCAACCAGCGCGTGACCGGCTTCATGGTAGGCCGTGATGCGCTTTTCCTCGTCGGTCAACATGAGGCTCTTGCGCTCCACACCCATGAGGACCTTGTCCTTGGCGTACTCGAAGTCCTCCATGGCCACCAGGTCACGCCCTCGACCCGCTGCCACGAGGGCGGCTTCGTTCACCATGTTGGCTAGATCCGCTCCGGCAAACCCGGGTGTTCCCCGGGCCAGGAGCTCCAGATTGACATCCCCGTCGAGAGGCGTCTCCCGTGTGTGGACCTTGAGTATTCCCAGGCGACCGTTGATGTCCGGGCGATCCACTACGACTCGTCGGTCGAAACGCCCAGGGCGTAGCAAAGCGGGGTCCAGGACATCGGGACGGTTGGTCGCGGCGATGAGGATGACGCCTTCATTGGACTCGAAGCCATCCATCTCGACCAGCAGTTGGTTCAGTGTCTGCTCACGTTCGTCGTGGCCGCCGCCCAGCCCGGCTCCGCGATGCCGTCCAACGGCGTCGATCTCATCAATGAAAACGATACAGGGAGCGTTCTTCTTGCCCTGCTCGAAGAGGTCCCGAACGCGACTGGCGCCGACCCCGACGAACATCTCTACGAAATCGGAGCCGGAGATGGAGAAAAAGGGTACGCCGGCTTCTCCGGCGATCGCCCTTGCGAGCAGGGTCTTGCCGGTGCCAGGCGGCCCCATCAACAGGACTCCCTTGGGGATCTTGCCGCCCAGCTTCTGGAACTTCTGTGGCTCCTTGAGAAACTCGATGATCTCGCAGAGCTCTTCCTTGGCCTCCTCGACGCCAGCGACGTCCTGAAAGGTCACCTTCTTGCCGGATGTGCTGAGGAGCTTGGCTTTGCTCTTGCCAAAGGAGAGAGCCTTGTTTCCGCCGGACTGCATCTGACGCATGAAGAAGATCCACAGGCCGATGATCAACAGGAACGGCGCCCAGCCGAAAAGGAACTGCAGCAGTGGGTTTTCCCGCGGCTCCTCGGCCTTGATCACCACGCCAGCGTCCCGAAGCTCCGTGACCAGGTCCGGGTACTCGGGCAGATAGGTGAAGAAGCTGTCCCCCTCGGCGTATTGACCGCCTTCGGTGAAAGTCCCGGAGACCTCCTGGCCGCGAATGGTGACTTCCGCTACGCGTCCCTGCTCGACCTGCTCGAGAAACTCGGTGAAGGTCAGAGGGAAGCGGGTCACTCGACCTGCTTGAAAGGTGTTCCACAACAGGATGACCACGACGAAGATCGCGATCCAGACAATCAGTGTTCTAACGGTCGGAGTCAAGAGTCAAATTCCTCAAGAAGGGCGACGAAGGCGTCTATCGAGCTTGTCTCGAACCCTCGTTCTCGTCGTGTTCTACGATGCCGATGAACGGGAGGTTGCCGAAGCGGCCCTGGTGTTTGAGCCCATAGCCGACGAAGGTCCCCTGGCGCTCGGTCGTAAACAGGCTGTAGTCGGGTTGAAAGTCGGTCTTCCTCTGGTCCGGTACGTCGATCAGTCCGGCGAATTGGACCTGGCGAGCCCCCCTCTGGCGAAACTGGCTGGACAGGTAGTTCTCGATGACCCCTGAAACCACCACGTCCTTGAGAATCACGAGATTCTGATTCTCGACGTTCAGGGAAATAGGGTAGTGGATCTCCAAGAGATCCCCATCGGAGGCGCTGACCGAGTATTGGACCTGGATGAAATCGAATCGCACGGGTTGTTCGATGGCCCTGATGAGATCGGCCAGGAAAAGTACCGAGCCACCCACAATGGAGATGATCCAGGGGTCGGCTCCACCCAGGTCGTTTCCCAGGCGGCGGCCCAACTCGGTGACCTTCTCCTGGATGGTGGTTGCGTCAAAAAGCTGTCGGATATCCATGGTGATTACAGCGGATCGATCTGGGCCACCCAGACGGGTTCGCTCTCTCTAACCTTGAAGTCCTCGTTTACAGTCACCCCAGGAACCCAGGCCAAACGTGGGCCCACGAAGAGCAGGGGGAGACGATCTCTCTCGCGACGTGGAACACGGCGGTCGATCAAGACTTCCTTGAGGCGACGCGTGTGGGCACTACCCAACGGTCGGAGCCGATCGCCAGGTCGTCGATTGCGAATCGTAACTTCGTCACCGGCGACAATAGGCAAAGACAACCCTGTCCGTCGGGGCGAGCTAGCGAACATCCACCGGGCCGCTATTCCTGGTTCGATTCGAAACCGGAGACCGACCTCGGGGATGAAGCACTCCCCTGGCACCTTCAGAGTATAAGCGAAAGGAGCCTGTTCTGGTCGACTCCTTCGAAGCCAGACCCTGTCTTCCTCGCTCTCCCATCGCCAACCACCTCCGCAATCGCAACCGATCGTCATGGCAGATCGCAGTTGTCGAAAGAGATCTTCTCTCGCCCTCTTTGTTGGTGGGTAGGGAAGGCCCGCCGCCCGATGCATCAGGCTCAGGGCGAAGGGAAGCACCACGAGAGGCAGCTCGGCCAGGTGCCTCCTGTTTACGCTCGACTCCTCCTGGGCGGTTTTCAGATCGAGACGACGGATCAGAAATCGGTCCATTGTGTCCTGGAGCCGCCCAGCCGCTTTCGACAGGTTTTGCAGCGAGTCGCCCAGGTGAGGATCCGCGGCCACCAACTGAGGGATGAGGAGATGTCGAATTCGATTGCGAGGTACGGTCAGGTCGAAGTTCGTGGGGTCGATGACAGGACTCAAGCCCGATGTCAGGGCAGCGTCGTGCAGTTGCTTGCGGGTGACGCGGAGGAATGGCCGCAGGATCCGATCCCGACGAGCCATGATTCCGGCGAGCCCAGTCAGGCCGCTGCCAAAGGCGAGGCGCAAGAGTACGGTCTCGATCTGGTCGTCCGCGTGGTGCGCGGTCATGGTGAAGGCGGCACCCCGACGGCTGCGAACCTCCTCCAGGAAGCCGTAGCGGACGCGCCTCGAGGCAGCTTCCATACTCTCCCCCGCCGTTCTGTGAGCCTCTACCTCACGACGCTCGACCCAGAGCGGGACTTTCAGCGACTCGCACAATCGAGAGGCAGCCCCGGCTCTACGGGCCGAGTCTTCGTCGAGACCGTGGTCCAGATGAGCCGCAACCACTTCGAGATCCAATCGCGGGGCGACGTGATTCATCGCCCAGAGCAGGGTAGTGGAATCCGGTCCTCCGGAGAATGCGACTACGAGCCCGTCACCCGGCTGAACACGAGCCTCCGCCGTGAGGAAGGTCTCGAGTGTGCGAAAGACTGTCACTCTGGAAGAAGATGGTGGCGGTGAGAGGACTTGAACCTCTGACCTAGCGATTATGAGTCGCTCGCTCTAACCAGCTGAGCTACACCGCCGTTGTCTCGAGAGAACCGCATCTCAAGAGAACCGCCGAGCGCCGAGCTGCCCAGGAGGTTGCTCCCGCTGGCTCGGGCTGGGAATTATAGCCGGACCTGGTCTTGGTGGCGAGCGGGTATGCGAACCGCTCGGGCAGCAGCGTGCCCGAGCGGTAAACGAAGAAGAGGAGATCAGCGAATCGTTGGACGCGGACGCCGAGAAAGGGGAGTTGTACTGGTCTGCTCGGGGCGAGCAGTCAAACGTTCCAGCTCCTGCCTCGAGTGGCGAAACTCCCGGAAGAACTCCAGCATCGACGCAGCCAGACTGGAAGAGTTGATCTGGTAGATCACATGTTGACCTCGACGTTGGTCGACGACGAGATCGGCTTCGCGGAGTACTGCCAGGTGTCTCGAGATCGTTGGCTGAGAGAGCTGGAAGTTGTCGACGATCTCACCGACACTGAGTGGGTGATTCTCGAGCAGTCTCAAGATGTTCCTCCGGGTCTGGTCGGAGAGGGCCTTGAAGAACTTGGTCAACTGGCGGTCGGGAACACTCGGATGTGTGGCAAAAGGCGTCACCCGATCGCTGCTAGAGCCCCTTCTCATTGGCTTGATCTGGTCCATGTCTTGCTCCGTTCTGTGTCAGGGATGATTCGGTGGTCTCCTTGGGTCTCGTCCTGGTTGGTTCGGCATCCCTTGATTTCTGCTTCCATAAGCGATGAACTCCAATTTGCAGTCGGGGCTCTATAGGGCAATGGCCATGCCAGCTTTGACAACAAACGCTCCGGCGAGCGCTCCAGCGCCCTGAAGAGCGCAACTTTCTGGATATAAACGATTCAAAAATAAGGGGTTATGTGGTTCTTTCGGACGACCTGAAACCCCGCTCGAGACGCCGAAGAGGGCGGCGAGTGTGAAAATGTTGGTATGTATTCAGTTAAGAATTGACGTATCGGGAATTGGCAATGCTCAAAATTTTCCAGAGTGCGGCAAAAAAATGGCTCATTGCCGGTTCGGTCCCAGGCTGCGAGGGTCTCGCGATCGGATCCCTGCGGAGCCGTCGGATTCTTGGTGTGAGTGGGGCTACGGGTGATTAGTGATTGACTTCCGGGGGACCCTCCCGTAGTATTTCGCGTCGCCGGGGCGGGGAGGTTAGCTCAGTGGAAGAGCACCTGCCTTACACGCAGGGGGTCGTGGGTTCAAATCCCTCACCTCCCACCAGCTACCGACTCACTGTGCCGGCGGTTGCAGATATTGCGGGGTCGTAGTTCAGCTGGTTAGAACGCCGGCCTGTCACGCCGGAGGTCGCGGGTTCGAGTCCCGTCGACCCCGCCAGTCTGCGAGAAAGCCATGCTCTTGGCCCTCCTTAACCGGGGTTACCGGAATGTAGGCCGGGACTGGAACGGGACAAGACGCGGGCAAGGAGGTTGCCATGAGAGAGAAGATCAAGCTCGTTTCCTCGGCAGGTACGGGGTACTTCTACACTACGACCAAGAACAAGAAGCTCGGTGCCGGGAAGCTGCGCCTCAAGAAGTACGATCCGAAGATCCGCCAGCACGTCGAGTTCGTGGAAGACAAGCTCCGATAGGTCGGAGCTGTCACTTCAGCCCGACGTCGAGACCGATCAGCACCCCAGATCCTGGTAGCCGAACGAGCCCAGCCGTTGGCCGCGGGCTCAGAGGGGGTGCGTCCATCTCGTGGATCAGAACAACAGGCCTTCGAGGACGCGAGATTCGCCGTCCACGCCCCTCGCTGTGATGCTAGAATAACGGCCCCTACCGTCTACAGGTCCTGGCGGACCTGAACGCTCTTCCTTCATCTGGTCGTTCAGCCTCCTCTCCATACGCGTATGGAAAGGAGTCTCAAACGATGGCAGATCATGAGATCGGCGAGCTGCTCGCACGGTGTGCCAGATCATTCGAGCCGGATCCCTGGAGAGAGTTCGTGCGGCGTTTCGAGGATCGGCTGACTCGAGGAATCGATCGGGCGGTACGTCGATTCGATGTCCGATTGAGCCGTGAGGAGCGCGAGGATCTCGTTCAGGACGCCTACTATCGCTTGCTCGACAAGCAAGCCCTCGGCCTCAGGCGTTGTCGTGCAAGGCGAGAGACCGAGATCGGGGCCTATCTCGGTCGTATCGGTGAGCGAGTCGTTGTCGACCACCTGCGGGCAAGCTCAGCTCTGAAACGGGGCCGACGGCACCTGGTAGACCGGTTGATGATCCTCGAGGGAGATCCGGCCGACGGTGCGGTCGATCAACGCCCTTCGCCAGAGGAATGGGTGCTGAACCGAGAGCGGCGCCGATTCTTCCTCGAGCGTTGTCGGGACGTCGTGGGCAGGCGATCCGTTCGGGATCTGAACGTGCTCTACCTGGCATTTTTCGAAGGTCACAGCAGTCGGGAGATCTGTCGCCGGCTCGGCGGTGGCTTGACTCCCAGTTGTGTGGATTCCATGGTCCATAGGTTGAAGCACAGGCTGGCCGCATTCGGCCTTCAGCTACCCAAACGGTAGAGATGCGATTGACCTCCACGCTGCAAGGCCGAGGCCCACCCTTCAGGCTTACAGGACGCCGCAGGTGAGCTATGATCGGGGTCATGTTGAGAGTCTTTTCCGACCCCCGATGCCTTTTGCATCGAGTGCCAGACGGCTATCCTGAAAGGGCCGAGCGACTGGAGAGTATCCTGGAGTTACTGCACCATCGCCAGGTGGAAGTCGAGGAGTCCGGCGAGCATGGAGGCTTCGAGCCAGCGGTCGCTGCAGTGCACTCCGAACGGTACCTTTCTCGCTTTCTGGGCGCCATGGAAAGAGGCGACCTCTTCCTGGATACACCGGACAACCCGCTCTGTGGGTCGACCTGGGAAGCTGCTCGAGCTGCGGTGGAAACGACCCTGGCGGCTGCCGACTGGGTGGCGGCTGGCGCCGGGCGACGCGGCATGAGCGCGGTGCGGCCGCCGGGCCACCATGCGGAGCGCGATGGCGCGATGGGCTTCTGCTACTTCAACAACGTGGCAGTAGCGGTGGACTACCTGCGCCGCGAGAAGGGAGCCCAACGCTTGGCCGTCGTGGACTTCGATGTCCACCATGGCAACGGCACCCAGCACATCTTCGAGGAAGAGCCCGATGTCCTCTATTTGAGTACTCATCGTTACCCGTTCTACCCGGGCACCGGGGCGGCGGACGAGCGGGGAACCGGAGACGGGGAGGGCGCCACGGTCAACGTTCCGTTGCCGGCCGGGGCGGGGGATGTGGCCTTCGAGGCGGCCTTCCAGTCGGCCGTCCTACCGTCGCTACAGGAGTTTCGTCCGGAGATCCTACTGATTTCTGCCGGCTTCGACGCCTGGCAGTCGGATCCCCTTGGAGGAATGCGGGTCAGTGAGCAGGGCTATCGTGACTGGGGGCGTTGGTTGGGCTCGGTGTCCGAGGAGATTTGCGAAGGACGATGCCTGGTTCTGCTTGAAGGGGGCTACGACGTCCAGGCTCTCCCGGGCCTGCTTTGGACCCACCTGCAAGCTCTCGACGGCCAGACCTGACTGGGCGCGCCTCGAAACTACCCTTGTTGACAGAGTGGATCGAGTCGAGGCCGGCTGGCCCCTTCTACTCGGGGAGGCTGGCGGTCTTCTCTGGCTGACTGCTGTCGTCGATCAGGAGTTGTCTTCGGGCGAGCAGGCTCTTGGCGTCTTCGAACAGGGTCAGGGCCTCGAGAATCTGGGGATCGCCTTCGGCAAGGATCTCGTATCGGGCCTCGATCCCGAACGCTGAATTGAGTAGCTCACCGCGGAGGTTTCTCCGGACCTCCTCGACGACGGCAGCGTCTGCGGTCTCCTCTGTCAGCTCCTCCCTGGTGATGAGCTCCTCATCGACCGCCCAGCCGTAGAACTCATCGAGAACCGAGTCTGGAATCTGCCACTCCCGGCTTTCGATCGGATGACGATTGGCATAGCTGACAGCGAAGTCGAAGAAGGCGTTCCTGCTGAGAAGGAGTTGAAGCAGAGTCGGGATTTCCTGAGGCTCGATGGTCACGTCTGGGGTGATGCCTCCACCGCCGTAGACTTTGCGTCCCAGATCGGTCCGATACGCCTCGATATCGACGACTGCATCACCGTTCTCGGTTTCGAGCTCTGCGGGGTCCACCCCGTTCGAGTGGGTGCTGTAGTCGAACCAGGAGCTGTAGTCTCTCTGGATCAGCCTGCCGGAGGGTGTGTAGTACCTGGCGGTCGTGAGGGCCAGGCCAGCTCCGTAGGACAGGCTGTAGACGGTCTGGACGAGTCCCTTGCCCCAGGTCTGGGTACCGACGATGAGACCCACATCGTGATCCTGGATAGCGCCAGCGAAGATCTCGGCGGCCGATGCGGTTCCTTCACCCACGAGGACCACCATCGGCAGGTCGAGTGCCGGAGCCGGATCTTCGGAGAAGTACTCCTGGTGGGAGTCCCTGGTGCGACCCCGGGTCTCCACGATCTTGGAGCCTTTCGGCAGGAACTGCTGCACGACCTCGATGGCCTGGTCGAGCAGTCCTCCGCCATTGGTCCGCAGATCGACGAGAAGCTGCTTCATACCCTGCTCGCGTAAGGCCTGAACGGCCTCGCGAACCTCTCGAGCTGTGCCTCGGTTGAAGTCGCTGATGGAGATGTAGCCGGTCTCGGGACTGACCATGTACTGGTAGCGCACCGAGACTTGTGGGATCTCGTCGCGGACGATGGTGACCTCGATGTGCTCGTCGAGGCCAGGACGGCTGATGGTGATGGTCACTTCCGTGCCTTTGGGGCCCTTCAACTGCCGCACGGCCTCGTTGATGTTCATGCCCTCGGTGGTCTCGCCCTCGATTGCTGCGATGACGTCACCAGCTCTCAAGCCCATTCGAGATGCCGGTGTGCCTTCGATAGGGGTGATGACGGTGATCTGTCCGTTCCGCAGCCCCACCAGAATGCCGAGCCCGAAGAAGCTGCTTTGCTGTCGATCCCGCATCTGGCTGTAGGCTTCAGCGGTCAGGAACGAGGTATGAGGGTCCAGGGATCGAACCATTCCTTCGATCGAGGCATTCACGAGGTCCTTGTAGCTCGTCTCGCCGCCGTAGGTTTCGTGGGAGACCTTGAGGAGCTCGGTGTACAGGCGCAGGACCTCTCGAGCCTCGTGATTCAAGGCGAGAAGTCGATCCCCGAAAAGGCTCGCGACGAGCAACGTCAGAGCGAAGAGGACCGAAGCCGTAAGTCTCCAGCGCGGTCGCACGGGCGGAGTGTATCACCGAGGATGGTGGATCGCCGGCTTGACATTCCTCGCCAGTCGCCAGATCATCGAAGGTAAGGATGAATGCGCCATGATTGGATCTTTGGGAATGCCGGAGCTGCTTTTCATCATGGTTCTGGCTCTGTTGATCTTCGGACCCAGGAAACTGCCCGAGATCGGGAAGACGATGGGCAAGGCAATGGGCGAGTTCCGCCGGGCAACGCGAGAACTCAAGCGGACGCTCGACACGGAGATCTCGGCCGAGGAAGTCAGCGGCCCCGTGAACCCGGCGCAAGTCAGTCCTGCACCTGCCGTCGAGACGCCGCCGATATCACCAACAACCAGTCCACCAGCCCCACCTGCCACTCAGGCTCCAGCTCCGCCCGAGGGCCCCGTGGTAGCTGACCCGACTCCGACAGCCGAGCCTTCGCGCGAGCCGGAGTAGGCATCCACATTACCGATGAGCACTCTTCCTGAGCCTGGGAATCCGTCTGCCTCCGAAGACGATCTGCAGCGGATGAGTCTGCTGGAGCACCTCGAGGAGTTCCGGCAGCGGATCTTTCGTTCGATCATCGCCGTCGGCGTAGTCTTCGTCTTCTGCTGGTTCTTCGTCCAGCAGATCGCAGACTTCCTGGCCAGGCCCATCTACAAGGCGCTGCCCGAGGGGAGTCGCTTGACCTTTCTCGGTGTAACCGACCCGTTCATCATCTACGTCAAGGTCGCTGCCCTGATGGCCCTGTTCCTGGCCTCGCCTTTCGTCCTGTATCAGGTCTGGCGATTTGTCGCACCGGGTCTGTACAAGAGGGAGCGCCGAAGGGCAGTGCCATTCATCTTCTTCGGGTCCCTGTTCTTCATAGGCGGTGGTGCATTCGCCTACTACGTCGCCTTTCCGTTCGCCGTGGACTTCCTGATTGGTATGGGTGCTGCGTTCCAACCCATGATCACCGTGGAGCGCTATTTCCGTTTTCTCCTTTACGTGATCCTGGGTCTGGGCCTGATGTTCGAGCTGCCCATCATCATCTTTCTCCTCGCGCAGATGGGCGTCGTGACTCCTGGTTTCCTGATCCGCAAGTTTCGCTGGGCAGTGTTGCTGATTTTCATCGCTGCGGCCTTCGTGACTCCGACTCCCGACGTGGTGAACCTGCTCATGTTCGCTCTTCCTACCATTGTTCTGTACTTGCTGGGCGTTGCCGCGGCAGCTCTCGTGCTGCGCAGCAAGAAGAAGCAAGAACAGCAAGAAGATCACTCGGAAGGGTAAGCCTCGCAAGCCCTCACGGCCTCAAAGACCGGCCGGAAAACACGCCGGCCTACTCGAGCTTTCAGGGCCAAGCCCCTAAGCCCCCACGCCCCTACTGCCCTATGCCCTTGTTACCCAAGACCCCAGGACCTCAAGACCTCAGGACCGCGTGGAGTCCGTCGACAAAGTCGACGGACGGTGCAACCTCAGCTGTCGAAGGTGAAGCGAGCGAAGAGCTGGTCCCAGTCGCCGCGGGCCCTTAGCACGAGCTCCACCATTTCGCGGACGGCTCCGTGGCCTCCGGGGCTGCTCAACACACGGTGAACCACATCTCGAACCTCCTGGGCGGCATCGGCAGGGGCAAAGGACAGGCCGCACTGCCCGAGGACTACCAGATCGGGCAGGTCGTCGCCAACGTAGGCAACCCGCCGGGCTTGCGTGTTGTGGCGCGTCAGAAAGGACTCGAGGCCTGCCCGCTTATCCGCGACCCCCATGGCGAGGAACTCCAGCTTGAGCTCGTTGGCTCGGCGCTCGAGCGCAGTAGAGTCACGCCCTGACAGGACTCCGACCTTCAGGCCGGCAAGCTGCGCCACCTTCAGCCCGAGGCCGTCGCGGGCGTCGAAGCGGAGCTGGTCGTGACCTCGGCGGTCGTAGTACAGACCACCGTCGGTGAGGACTCCGTCCGCATCGCAGAGGATCCACTCGAGCTCGGCCGCGCGGCGGGAGAAGTCGTTGTCAGCAAGGATCGGCATGGCGCATCAAAACAGCTCCAGACCCCAGAGGTCGTGCAGGTGGACGATACCCTCGAGCTCTCCCTCCTCTGTGCAGACAAACAGTGAGGTAATGCGATTGTCTTCCATGATCTTCAGCGCCGCCGAGGCCAGTTCGTCTCGGTGGATGACCCTGGGCTCCGTCTTTAGACAGTCTGCGGCCGATTTCTCCAAGAGCTGACCGTCCTTTTCGAGGAGGCGGCGCAGGTCGCCGTCCGAGATGCAGCCCGCGAGCCGGTTGGAAGAGTCGGTCACCGCGGTGATCCCCAGCTTCTTGCGGGACATCTCGTAGATCGCTTCACGCATCGGGGTGTCGAGGGCGACCTGGGGCAGGTTCTCCCCGGTATGCATCAGCTGATGGACTCTCAGCAGGCGTTTGCCCAGCTGGCCTCCGGGATGGAGGCGGGCGAAGTCCTCAGGAGTAAATCCCTTGGCTTCCAGAAGGGCCATCGCCAAGGCGTCGCCGAGGGCCAGGGTGGCAGTGGTCGAGGCCGTGGGTGCGAGGTCCAGCGGACAGGCTTCCTGATCGATCGCAACTCGGAGGTGGAGATCCGCGTTTCTGGCGATCGGACTGTTTCTGCTGGCGGTAATAGCGATCATGGGAATGCCCAGCCTTTTCAGAGTCTCGACGAGCCGCAGGAGCTCTTCTGTAGACCCTGAATAGGATGCGGCCAGAACCACATCTCCCGTCGCCAGCATTCCGAGATCACCGTGAATCGCCTCGGCAGGATGCAGGAAGAGAGCGGGTGTTCCGGTCGAGGAGAGCGTTGCGGCGAGCTTCTTCATGATGATGCCGCTCTTGCCCATACCGGTGCAGACAACTCTTCCCTGGGTCTGTTTCAGCAGCTCCACTGCGCGGTCGAATTCCTCGTCCAACTGCTCGATGAGGCCTCGAACCGCCTCGGATTCGATCTCGAGCACCTGACGGGCAGTCTGGCGCGGATCTCTTGGCCCTGGCTTGTTCACGTCGAGCTCGTCTCCCCGGTGACCGCTCGGCGGATGGCAAGGGCGGAAACCAGCAGCGCTTCCGCTCTCGCGGGCTGCAATTGAGTCGTGCTGTCGGAGCGCGCCCGATCTGGTTGCGGGTGGACTTCCAGATAGAGGCCGTCTGCCCCTGCTGCTACTGCGGCCCGGGTCAGGGGCTCGGCAAACTGTCGTTGCCCTCCGGTCTCCTCTCCAGCACCCGGCAGCTGTAGTGAGTGGGTCACATCGTAGATCACGGGAATTCCTTCCCTGTGTAGGATCTCGAAGCTCCGCATGTCCACGACCAGGTTGTGGTAGCCGAAGGAAACACCCCTCTCGGTAACGCTCACCTTCGAGTTCCCGGTGCTGCGTGCCTTGTCGACGGCACGGCGCATGTCGTCAGGCGCCATGAACTGTCCCTTCTTGAGATTCACTGCCCGCCCGGTCTGGGCCGCGGCCAGGATCAGATCGGTCTGCCGACAAAGAAAGGCCGGGACCTGCAGGACTTGGCAGACCTCTGCCGCCCTCACACACTGGCTGGCCTCGTGGACGTCGGTCAAGACCGGCAAGCCGGTCGCGGTGGCCACATGCTCGAGAACCTCGAGACCCGCTTCGAGGCCTGGTCCCCTGTAACTCTTCAGCGAGCTGCGGTTGGCTTTGTCGAACGACGCCTTGAAGATGATCGGCAGGCCGAGTCGGCGACCGAGAGCCTCGAGGGTCTGCGCTATCTCGAGCGTCTGCTGCGGCTCTTCGAGGACACAGGGTCCAGCGATGACAGGTAGGTCAGCGCCTCCCAGCAGGACACCGGGCGCCAGCTCTACCGGGGCCCATTTCATGCAAACTCCTGTAACGTCAGCACGTTCTGGCGTTCCCGCACGCGCTCTGGATCCTGTCGACGCTTGCTCTCGTCGAGGGCTGCCTTGATGTAGGAAACGAACAACGGATGCGGGTCCGTGGGCTTCGACTTGTACTCGGGGTGAAACTGGCAGCCCAGGAACCAGGGGTGATCGTCGAGCTCGACCATTTCGACGAACTTTCCATCGGGGCTCATTCCAGCCACCTTGAGGCCACCTTCGACGAGCTGAGGCAGGTACTTCTGATTGACCTCGTATCGATGGCGATGCCGCTCGCTGATCTCCTCGACGCCGTAGGTGCGCTCTGCCAGAGTGTCCTCCTGGAGGTTGCAAGGGTAGGCGCCCAATCGCATGGTGCCGCCCATCTCCTCGACACCGAGGAGCTCCCGCAGCTTGTAGATCACCGGATGCCTGGCATCTTCATCGAACTCCGTCGAGGTGGCGTCCTCGATGCCGCAAACGTTGCGGGCGTATTCGATGACCATGCACTGCATCCCGAGGCAGATTCCGAAGAAGGGTACCTTCTGCTCCCTGGCGTATTGAATGGCGCGTATCTTCCCGGTGGTACCGCGTGGGCCGAAGCCGATGGGAACCAGCAGGCCATCGACTTCGAATACCTCTCGTGGCCAGTTGCCCGCCTCGATCTCCTCGGCGCTGATGTAGACCAGCTCGACCGAGGCGTCGTTGGCGATCCCGCCATGCTCCAAGGCCTCGTTCAGGCTCTTGTAGGCGTCCGGCAGCTCGACGTACTTGCCGACGATGCCGATTCGGACGTGATGCTTGGGGTTCTTGATACGGCTGACGAGCTCCTCCCATCGCGACATGTCTCGCTGAGTCTGGGGAAGGTTGAGCAGCTCCAGCAGAATGTCATCGAAGCCCTCACGGCAGAAGCTCAAGGGGACTTCGTAGATGGTCTCCACATCCTGCGCGGCGATGACCTGGCGGGGCTCGAGATTGCAGAACAGGGCGATCTTCTTCTTGACGTCCTCGGGCAACGGGCGATCGCAGCGACACAGGAGAGCGTCGGCGGTGATGCCGATGGCTCGCAGCTCGCGTACCGAGTGTTGTGTCGGTTTGGTCTTGAGCTCGTCCGAGGTGGCGATGAACGGTACCAAGGTGAGGTGCAGGTGGGCGGAGTTGGTCTTTCCCAGCTCCAGCCGTAGCTGTCGAATCGCCTCCAGGAAGGGCAGGGATTCGATGTCACCGACCGTTCCCCCGATTTCGATGATCACCACATCGGCGGTATCGGCCAGGCGTCGCATGGCGTCCATGATCTCGTCGGTCACATGGGGAATCACCTGGACGGTCTTGCCCAGGTAGTCGCCTCGCCGCTCCTTGTTGATCACCGCCTCGTAGATCTTGCCGGTCGTGTAGTTGTGTCCCTTGCTGGCCTTGGTGTTGGTGAACCTCTCGTAGTGGCCCAGGTCGAGGTCGGTCTCGGCACCGTCATCGGTGACGAACACCTCTCCGTGCTGATACGGAGACATGGTGCCCGGATCCACGTTGACATAGGGGTCGAACTTCATGATGGTGACCGAGAATCCTCGGGCCTCCAGAATGGCGCCAACCGAGGCGGCCGCCACTCCCTTGCCGAGGGATGACAGCACGCCGCCGGTGACGAAGATGAACTTGGTTGCCATGCAATATCCCCTCTTGGTCGCGGCTCGAAGCCTATTCGGAGGTCGCCGAGTCGCCGCTTGTCAGCAAGGCCTCTACCCTCTGCAGGTCTGCCATTGTATCCACCCCAGCCCAGGCGTGATCGACGAACATCACGCGGATCGCAATTCTGTTCTCCAGGGCCCGAAGCTGCTCGAGGGATTCACTACGCTCGAGCGGCGTGGGCTCCAGCTCTGCGAGGAGCAGCAGGGCCGCCATTTGATAGCCGTAGATCCCAATGTGACGCCAAGCTTTCGCTGCTTCGGGGCTCCTGGCATATGGAATCGGGGAGCGACTGAAGTACAGAGCGTAGCCCCGACAATCCAGAACGACCTTCACCACATCGGGATTCTGTTCATCTGCCGCGGTGGCTTCGGTGGCCAGAGTGACCAACGGGTCCTCGGGATGCTCCCGTAGATGGATGGCAATGCGATCGATAGCCGCAGGGTCGATGAGAGGCTCGTCGCCCTGGATGTTGATCACCGCCGCATCGCTGGGCCAGTTGCGGGCGGCCCAGGCGATGCGATCGGTGCCGCTCGTACAGTCGGCGGGTGTCAACTCGGCAGTGCCACCGAACTTGTCGACGGCTTCTGCGACTCGATCGTCGTCGGTGAGAACCACGACCCTGTCGAGGTGGCCGGCCTCCCTCGCTCGCTGGTAGACGTGCTCGATCAGCGGACGACCTGCAAGCGGGCGAAGAGGCTTCCCATCGAGTCTGGTGGAGCCATAGCGGGCTGGAATAGCGCCTATGACCACACCTGGAGTGGTCTCTGCGGAGCCGGGAACGGTTTCTTCGGGGGGCACGGCCCAATGTACTGCGGCCGCCCGCTGGAGTCAATGGTCGCCATCCGTCGGTCGCGCGGAAGCCGTGAAGTGGAGTATCGGACTGCTGGATTCGATGCTAGATTCACACCCGACATGGCACAGCACGCCACATCCGAGGAACGAGGCAGGCGAAGAAAGGGCTGGGCCTGGGGTCTTTCACTGATTCTTCTGCTGGCTGCCCTGGCAGGTGCCGAGCGGATCGTTCGTTGGGCGGTAACCAGGACCTCGTTGCCAACGGGTCAGGCCGAGTGGATATGGGCGCCCATCGACGAAGGCCAGGCCGAGCCACAGACCTTCTACCTGGTGCGGGACTTCCACTTGGATACCGGAATCAAGAGGGCTCGACTCCTGTGTCTTGCGGACGAAGAGTACGTCGCCATTGTCAATGGCACCCAGGTCGGAGGTGGGAGGTTTGTCGGCAAGGGAATCCTCGATGAATATGCAGTCGGCCGATTTCTGAAGCGGGGAAGGAATCGACTGGTCATCGAAGCGCGGAGCAGCCGGGGAAATGGTGGGCTGCTGCTGAGTCTCGAAGTGCAGGGACCCGGGGAATCCAAGACAGTGGTAAGTGACGGATCGTGGCAGGTCCTTCGTCACCAGGAGCGCGGACTCGGCCGGGCTCGGGACGAGATCCCCGAAGGTGAGGCGCCGGTGGTCTGGGGCCTTCCGCCGATGGGTCGGTGGCCCCTGCCCACGATGGTGAGGAGGCGACCGACGATCCCTGAGTTGCTGATCGACGGCGAGCCCAGAAGGCCTACCGGGGTGCGCCAGGGAGGCGGAAAGGCGATCTGGAGGCCGATCGACCCGGACGCGACGACTCTCAATGAGGGGCTCGGGCCCTGGGTGACTTTTGACTGGGGAAAGCCGGTCACCGGCTATCTGGCACTGGAGTATCCGATCGAGCAGTCGCCGGTTGCATTGGTTTACCTGGGTGAAGACCTGCCAGACCCGACAGTGTCCCGGCCGACGGCGACTCTGGCAGGTTTGGAAGGGGGCTGGCTGTGGAGCGATGCCCTGCCACGCAGATTCAGGTACGCCACGGTACTGGTGAGAGAAGGCACGGTGACCGGTGCCATGGTCTACCTCACCAACCCACGGAGGTCAGCCGAGCTGATCCCGGCTGATGAGGGGTGGAGCGGGGTTTTCGGTCTGCGATCGGAGAATCTACGAACGCCGCTGGAGGACGAATTCCGGCGCCAACTCCATGGCCTCGCGGGCCCCACAAGCGGAGAAGATCTCTAGCGTCGAGCGAGCTTCCTCGGCGTACCCTTCGGCCATCTCCTGAACTTGCGCGATGGTGCCTTCCGATTGCACCAGGTCGAGTATCTCCTCCTGCGCGACTCTGTCGAAACTGCCGTCTTCGAGGACGGTTTCAATCAGACCCCGCCGTTTGGCGTCCAGGCGAGGCAGCAGGAGAATCAGCGGCAGAGTCAGCTTGCCCTCGGTCAGATCCGACAGGACCGGTTTGCCGATCTCACTTTCACGGGCGGTGAAATCGAGGAGATCGTCGACCAACTGGAAGCAGATTCCGAGTGCCCGGCCGTAGCGTTCCAGGGCGGCGCCCGCTGCCGGTTTCTTGGGGCTCATCAGGCTCGGAATCGAGCAGGAGGCGGCAAACAGGTGGGCCGTCTTGCGTTCGATGATCGAAAAGTACTCCTCGACTCCCAGATCCGGAGAACCGAGCCGTTGCTGTGACAGGAGCTCGCCCTCGGTCATCCTCAGAGTCGCATCGCAAAGCCGACGAATGACTTCGAGATTGTCGTGGCTCAGCGCCATCTTCATCGACGTCGTGTAGAGCCAATCGCCCAGCAGGACCGTCAGGCTATTGCCCCACAGCTGATTGGCGGTTGTCTGCCCGCGACGCAGGGTGGCGTGGTCGATGATGTCGTCATGAATCAGGGTGGCGGTGTGGATCAACTCGACGATAGCCGCGTAGGTGACTTCCTCGTCGCTGTCCCGATCCAACAACTTGGCCGACAGCAGGAGCATGGCGGGCCTGAACCGCTTACCACCACCCGAAAAGATGTACTCACCGGTATTGGTGATGAAGGGCACGTCCGACTGGAGGTGCTCCAGGAACACCTCCTCGGTGGCCGCCAACTTGTCGGCAATGAGGTCCAAAAAGCGCGACACTGGCGGTACGCTGGCTCTGGCGAGGTTCGATGAATTCGGGGTCAACATGAGTCGTCTTGTCGCAAAATCAGCTCTCGAACGGCTCGACAGGCTCGAAATGGACGACCTGTTCGAGAACCCCGTCCTTGAACCGATAGGCCTTGCCGCTCTGAAAGTACCACCATGAGACCTCTTCGTGGTCTCCGGCGAGGATCCTCTGCACGCGATCCGGGTTGCCCATCTCCTCGAAGATCCGGCGCTCGTCCTCGGTGTCGATACTGGCAGAGAAATCCCGCACCGTGTCCAGATACCGGGTCTCTGTAACGGTCACGTTGGTCACCACGGGCGAGCCACCGCGAATTCGCTTGGAGAGATCGACCTGTTCGAAGACCAGGAACTCCGCATTGTCGCCGAGCCCTTCTGAGACGCCGACCTGGAGCTCGAAGTGGTTGTAGTAGTCGACCCAGCGCCAGCGAAGATTGAACTGGCCGGTCTCATCGGTCACTGTGCTGACCTGAGTACTATCTCGCTCCGTACTCTTCATCTGGGTCACGCTGAAGGCTTTCCGGGAGGCTTCCAGGATGACGGTCAGATCCGGCACGGGGAACCCTTCAGCATCGGTCACCGCGCCGGCGATCTCGATGAACTCCCCTTCTGGGTAAGGTCCGGCCCAGCCGACACTGCCAGCAGCCAGCGACGCGAGACACAACAACAGGACCACGATCGAGGGTGGTCTAGCGGTGGCGACGGGGGTTTGTCTCAAGAGTGGATACTCCAAGCGGACGCAGTCGTGTCGGTTGGCGCTGCGGGGAGACTATGCATCGGCGTCAAGCCTTGCGGCCCGGCAATTATACGGAAACGGGGGGTTGTCTCGCATCCTGTGCCGAGATTGCCTGCGACTACTGCTCCAGCCAGTCGATGTTCGGGGGCAGATCGAAGGGGGGAGGGCCTGAAACCGTTCGATAGTTGGAGATGTCGAAGTGGGTTCGATTCCCCTCGAGGTCCTCGTAGGTCAAGCGCTTCAGTCGGTGCGTCTCCATGTCGAGAACGACACTGGCCTGTACAAGGCTGTGACCGGGATCGATTGGGGTGAAGACGATCTCGAGCGTGGTGGCGTCGAGAGCTGCGGGTGCCGCCGAATAGCGATTCTCGAGGTTCTCGATTCGCAGCCGAAGAAAGTCGAGTCCGGGCTCACTGTCCGATTCCAGGACGAATCGACGCCCCTGCGGTTCGCCTTCGTTCCAGGTATAGGCTTCCTGCCCGCAGACCAGATAGGTCTTGGGGTAGGGCAGATGGTAGTCCCATCGTAGGCAATCGGGAACGGAAAGATGCAGCACTCCGGTCTCCTCGTCGCCGGTGCTGAAGCCCGCCGGGAGGAATGTCTGCACGAAGTCGGCGCTGACGACCTCGCCGACGAGGCCGTCTTTGAGTGCCTGCAATTGGCTCCAGGGATCCGCCGCGGACTGGGCGGTAGACAGATCGGGGGAGCCGAGAGAGGCCACGAGTACGGCGCAGGCCAGCACCGCCAGGACCGAGCCTGGCTCCTGTTGATCAAACCAGCGATTGGCTGCTCTCGTCATCAGTGCCTGAAGTGGCGATTGCCGGTGAAGAGCATCGCCACCCCCAGTTCATCGGCCGCTTCGACCACTTCCGCATCGCGCTTGCTGCCACCCGGTTGAACGACCGCCGTCACTCCGGCTTCGGCCAGGACCTGCAGGCCGTCTGCAAAGGGAAAGAAGGCATCCGAGGCCGCGACGCAGCCCGCGGTCGCCACCTGGGCTTTGGAGATCGCCAGTTGACAGGAATCGACTCGACTCATCTGGCCAGCCCCGATGCCCACCGTCTGGAAGCGATTTCCCACCACGATCGCGTTCGACTTCACGTGCCGTACGACTCTCCAGTTGAAGTCCAGGGCCTCGAGCTCTTCCGCAGTGGGTTCTCGTCGGGTCGGGCATGTCCAGTCGGAGGGATTGTCCTCAGCCAGATCGAGAGTCTGAGCGAGATAACCTCCGTCGATAGCCCTGAGCTCGACCATGGTGCCGTCGATGGTCTGCAGCGGGCAGCGAATGACCCGGAGGTTCTTCTTGTTGCCGAAGACCTGAAGGGCCTCGTCGGTGAACTCTGGAGCGATGACGACTTCGATGAAGAGGCTCGCCATGGCCTCGGCGGCAGTGCCATCGACGGCCTCATTGACCGCCACGATCGAGCCGAAGGCAGACACCGGATCACATTCGAGTGCCTCTTTATAGGCCGCCTCGACGGACTCGCCACGGCCGACGCCGCATGGATTGTTGTGCTTGAGAATGGCTACGGAAGTCCCTGTGAGGGTCGCTACCAGTCGGCGGCCGGCGTCGGCATCCAGGAGATTGTTGTAGGACATCTCCTTGCCTTGCAGCTGGTCGAATCCCCCGAAGATCCCGGTGCCGCCCAGCACGCGGTAGACCGCTGCAGATTGATGCGGGTTCTCACCGTAGCGAGGCTCGAATTCCTTCTCCGCGTCGATGAGCAAATGGGAATTGAAGGTGGAGTCGACGTCACCGATCTGCTGTTCCAGCCAACCGGCGATGGCGGCGTCGTAGGCCTGGGTGTGGCGAAAGGCCTTGATCGCCAGGCGTTGGCGCAGAACCTCCGGTACGAGTCCATCGCCCTCCTCGAGAGCCACGAGCACCTGGCTGTAGTCGTCCGGATCGACGACCACCACGACGCCGGAGTGGTTCTTGGCTGCGGCCCGAACCATGCAGGGGCCGCCGATGTCGATCATTTCGACGACCTGAGCGAAGTTCTTGCTGTGATCGCGGGCCGTCGCCTGGAAGGGGTAGAGATTCACCACGACCAGGTCGATAGGAGCTATCCCGTGCTCTCTCAACTGGGCCACATGAGAGGCCTGCTCCCTGTCGGCCAGGATCCCACCATGGATGCGTGGGTGCAGGGTCTTCACCCGCCCGCCGAGAATCTCTGGGAAACCGGTCACGTCGGACACAGGGGTGACTGGGACACCAGCCTCCGACAAGGTCTTGAAGGTCCCTCCGGTAGAGAGAATCTCGATTCCCAAGCCGGCGAGTCCCTCGGCGAAGGTCTCGAGTTTGCGCTTGTCATAGACGGAGATGAGCGCGCGCGCCGCTTTCAGCATGCCTCTGGTCCTCTCGAGAAGCTGGTCGGGGTGACGCCGCTTCTCAGCGGTTCTCGCCACCCGGGTTCAAGAGAATGAGCTGGTCCTCGTCCAATGGCAGAAGGTCATTGCTGTCGATACCTCCGCCTGCGAGCCAAATGTAGCGCAAAACCGCTACGACGTCGCTGACGGCGTGGCTGTAGGCCATCGAGCTGATCCCGAAGGCCGTTGAGCGGTCGTCGAAGAGCTCCAGTCCGTTCGGTACTCTGATTCTGTCGTACTCCAGTGAGATCAACGGTCGGACGCGACGGGATCTCGAGAATGCAGCGTCGATCACGGACTCCAGGTCTGCCTTGCCCTCGACGAGCCTTCCCGCGCCGTAGAAGACCACTGAGAAGCGGGGAAAAGCCGACTCGACGAAGGCCGGATAGTCGAGCAGGTAGGCCGGGCGCGATTCGGCGGTCATCTCGCTGAGCAAAGGATAGTTCGTGGCCGCCATGTAGCTGGCGACGACACCCATGCGCAAGATCACCTCGTCGAAGGGGACATGTCCTTCGATCGCCTTGATGGTGTTTTGTGCTTCCCTGTCGATAGCCTGGCGGAGAACCTCGGGCGGCAGCGCCAATCCCTGCTTCGTTCCACCGCTTTGCTTGAACGGTGTCAAGACGCCCTCCCGATACCGGCTCTTGTGACGCTCCAACTGTCGACCGAGATGGGGCGGGGCAAGAATCAGGGCCTGCTCTGCGATGGCCACAGTCGTCTCTGGTGACCAGGCCACGGCGGGGCTCGAGCTCATCACCAGGACGATCATCGAGGCTCCGGCGAAAGCCCGGGTGGCGACTCTTCGGTTCCACATGGAGCCCTATTGTAAGCCGGGACTCTTGACTCGGGTAAGCCACTGAGGCTATAAAATCGCGGTGGGGCTTCGGCCCCTTGCCCAGGTAGCTCAGTTGGTAGAGCAGTGGACTGAAAATCCGCGTGTCGGTGGTTCGAATCCGCCCCTGGGCACCATCTTAAACCTCCTTAAATCAGTAGTTTGTGAGTAATCGTTGGCGGTGGCGTGCCGTCGTCTGGGTCGCCATGCTACACTCTCGCTACAACAGGAGAGTATTTCGGAGCGGTCATGGCCACCATAAACGTGCGGAAAACCAAAGATGGAGAAGTCCGCTATCAGGCGATGATCCGCCGCCGAGGTCGTCCGACGGTCTTCCAGACCTTTCCCAACAAGACCCTGGCCAAGGCGTGGGCAAAGAAGGTCGAGGCCGAAATTGTCTCGCGCCGATTTGTGCAACGTATCGAGGAGGAGAAGCACACGCTGGCCGAGGCCATCGATCGATACATGATTGAGAATCTCTCGGAACTTTCGAAAAGCGGACAGCGTACGCAAGCCATTCGACTTCGCTGGTGGAAAGATCGGTTCGGTGCCCTGTCGCTGGCGGCGCTCACTCCGGCTGCCATTGCCGATGCGAGAACTGAGCTGCTCGAACGCGTGTCGGGTCCAACTTCGAACCGGTACTTGGCGGCGCTGTCGGCGGTCCTGAACCTCGCCGAGAAGGAGTGGGAGTGGCTCGACCGCAACCCGGTCAGCAAAGTGCGCCGACGGGCGGAGAGCCGGGGACGGGTGAGGTTTCTCTCGGAAGACGAGCGCAAGAAGTTGCTCAAGGCCTGCGAGGCGAGCCACGATCGACGACTCCATCCGCTGGTGCTGTTTGCGCTCACCACGGGTGCCCGCCAGGGAGAGCTCCTGGGTCTTCGCTGGGAGGAAGTTGATTTGGAGAACCTCCGGGCCCGGCTTCAGAAGACGAAGAACAAGGATCGGCGATCGATCAGCTTTCCTGGCTCTGCCGCTGACGTGTTGCGGAAGATGGCTAAGACGCCCCACATCAGCGGTTATGTCTTCGCCAGTCCACAAGGCAAGCCGACGTTTCCTAGAAAACCATGGGCCAAGGCCCTTCGCGAAGTGGAGATCAGCGACTTCCGCTTTCACGATCTGCGACATACCGCCGCTTCCTACCTGGCCATGAGTGGCGCGACGTTGCCCGAGCTGGCCGCCTTTTTGGGCCATCGGACCCTGGCAATGGTGCAGCGGTACGCGCATCTCACTGAATCTCATTCCGAGTCTGTTGCTCAACGCATGGCCCAGCAGTTCTTGAGCGACTAGGCCGACAGCCCCCGATGTTGGTTCAACCACTCGTTGAAGCGCTCACTATCAATCAGTACTCGACGACCCAGCCGCACAATAGCCGGTTCAAGTCCGTTGAGCGGTGCGTGCAGGATCAACTTGCGCAAAGCCGCTTCGCTGAATGCCGGGCACTGTTCGGCCACCTGGCCGATCGTTCGTAGATTCTCACCGCGGGTCGGAAGCCTCTTTTCACGTGCACTTGCGAGACGGCGAGTCACTATGGAAGTCTCCTCTTGAGCTGATGCCGGCGGCTCGAGCGAATTGTCCGCCCTAGACAGAGTCCCGGGGAGCCGTCGTATTTATCTACGACAGTTGTAAGACACTCGGTGGTTCGTGCACTAGTGGCGAGCGGCATCATCGTCGCAATGGGGGGGATTCAGTTGTTCTTGAGGCGGCGAGGCCTGGCCTTTCGGAGCCTGGCCTCCAAAGCTTCCTGAAGCAACTCGAGGTGCTCGGGGTCCGAGCCGACGGTCTCTGAGAGGAACCGCTCAATCTCTAGCCTGAGACCGTTTTCCTGTGGGATGGCGGCGGAGTAGTAGTTGGTGTTGCCTTCCATTTCGACCTCGAGCCACCCCTTCTTGGCGATCCTGCTTACGAAGGTGAGGATGGTCCGGTAGTCCCGGATTCGTGTCTTGAGGTCCTCTCGGAGGATTTGCCGGACGTTGGCTCGTCCGAGGCGCCAGCAGATCATCATGATCTCCCACTCGGATGGGGAGAGCCGGCCTGGCGATTCTTCTCGCTTTGGTCTGGCCACGAGACGTTATCCTCCGTGTCCTGTAGGTGCGGTGTTCGGCCCCAGAAACTCACCGCTGTAGTCGCGGTCCTGCCAACGATCGTAGAACCAGGCTAGAAGATTGCCATCGTCAGGATGGTCACCCGCTTCGCTCAACTCCACTTCGTCTAGGAGACGATTCACTTCCTCATCCTGCTGGCCCAGCTCCCACAGAATTCTCACCCGCAGTGTAGCAATAGTGCGAGCGATTCGGGGCCTGTGAGTACCGTTGATCTGCCATTGGGTGGCGACGCGGAGGTGCTGCTTGGCGCCTTCAACATCCTCGAGAGCGAAGTGTGCCTCGGCAAGGGTGACGGACGCAACCGCACACAGGTCCGCGATCCACTTCGGATGATAGAAGGCCGGATCCAGCAGCTCGGCATTCCTTAGGGCCAGCTCAGCGAATTCCTTAGCGTGGATTGGATCGCTGGGTGTCTGGTTCCTCGACTCCTCGATCAAGAGGTGAGTGAGTCCCCAGTGTTGATACAGCTCGTCAGTTTCGATGGCCTCGAGCCTTTCCTTGTGGCCATCGTTTTCCCGGAATAGGCGGAAGAAATGCTCGTAACGCGTG
>Ga0316192_10000490_pt1 | contig 29183 bp, 41 predicted proteins | sample MerIslwburrow_MG_FD_204931 | JGI IMG/M metagenome (GOLD analysis project Ga0316192, IMG submission 204931) | Coastal sediment microbial communities from Maine, United States - Merrow Island worm burrow | ecosystem: Environmental > Aquatic > Marine > Coastal > Sediment | place: USA: Maine...
TTTTCTCCTGTAGTGAAATCTGTTCTCTCCAATATTCTGCCTTGTCCATTGTATGGCTCCTTTCGTGAAAGGAAGGTTCTAGCAAATTCATTCAATAATCAATAGATGGGTTTGCGCAGCCCTTTACTTTATAAATAATACATGCTTTATTGATTTTGACGGACATTACAATGAGCGAGGTCATGATAAAGTCTATGCTGCGATAAAACAATTTATGAGAAAAAAAAGGACAGTAGATCTGTCCTTTAGATAAGAAATATTATTTGCCGTTTACTATTTTTTTAAGCCAATTGCGTAGATGTCTCTATCAGTAGCTACAAATAGTCTTGATTTGAGATAATCTGAAGTACTGTCTGGATAAATAGTTATTGCAGTTTCACCTAATTCATGTTTGTAAATAATTTGACCTGTAATTCTGTTAACCTTAACTATCTTGTTTTCCTTTTTTAGAAATACAAAGTTTTTTGTTCTAAACAGCAAATCATATTTACCCTCTAGCTGCCAAGATATTTTGGCTACCCATCTTCTGAAATATCTTTTTCTAGCATCGTCAACAGTGTCATTTTCTTCGTCAGGATCTAATTGTAATTGACTTAATGTATTCGGATCAATAATTTTGCGAACAACAATATTCTCAATAATAATACGGTAAAAATGTCCATCTTTGTTTATATAATCTCCATCCGCTTGAATGAAAATGTCAAGATCATTTTGAGTGATCTCAACTTTACTACCGTCCTTGATGACTTTGTATTTGACATCGCCCAGAACCCATGGGGTTTTTGATAAGGGAGATTGTAGTGTGATTTTTCCATCCTCACGTCCACTACTTCCGTCAAGTATGTATAGGGTGTGATTCATGTTGGGGGCATACGCTTTATCTGAATGGTGTAGTAAATCTGCTTTGAATTCGCCGCCTACACTGGTATTACTGGGGAATTTCCACATGGTTTTACCAGTGCTGAAATTGAAACCATAAATGCGTCCATCATGACAGCCAACCATCGTAACAGGGTTGTTAGGGTCTCTGTTAGAAGTAGGTGCAGATGTGATGCGATCAGGCAACGATCTATGCCATGTATAGTGGTTTGGTCGATCTAGTTGAGTGTCGTTAAGTACCTGACCTACGCGTTTATAATTGTAACTCATGACAAAGTTGTTTTCTGATCCAATGATTACATCGAAATCATTGGCATGGGGAGCAGTAGAGGCGGTGTGATCCAAATTTCTCACCCATAAAATACGGCCTATTTCTCTGCCGGCATAGGTCACTGTTGTATCAATACAGTAGAGATGGTTTCTAGCAATTAAAAATAACATTTTTTTGCCATCTTCCGCCAAATACATATATGGAGCAAAGTCTAATTTTTCATTTATCTGAATCATCCATTTGTATTGTCCATTTTCACGATTAAGAGAATGAATTTGATTGTCTTCAGTTTCAATAATCACCGATTCATTGAGTAGGTGAAATTTTCTAATTTTCCTTTTGTTTTGAAGTCTTACACTCCATGTGATATCTAATCCTAGTTTTTTGATGCGTTCTGGATGCAAGATGGATGTTTTATCATCTGTTTTAGCAAATTCATATTTTCCACTGTCAATGATATTGCCTTCAGTTAAACTACTTTTATGTTTGTCATGATTATCAGATTCACAAGCTGATATCACTATGAAAATAAAGATGATTGTTAATTTCATAATAGAGTAGGATTTTTTTAACTTCACGTTTGCTCCCTTTTTTATGCTTTTTTGTTCCCATATTATTAGCAAATATAAAACCAGAGTCTAAAGGCTATTTTTGCTATTTAAATGGTGTTTAAGTGTCTTATTTTTATGACATGAGAATCTTAACCGATATTGGTATATTAAGTACAATAAAAATATCAAGACATTGTAATATTAACATGGAATTAGCTGATAATTGGGTGAAAATAACACTTTTTGTGTCTTTCCGCAACAATATTGACTTTAATCTTGCTGCGGAAAGGGTAATGGTTAAATCAAAAGTTATAAACCAAATTAATGGAAGTAATGGTTTTGGTGTGACTGATACCTACAGGGGCATCAGTTTGATGCTTTATGAAATGAGTTAGCTTTAAAGCAATATTTTCATATACCTGAGCTTTAATTGAGGTGTCTGATTTGGTATCTGTACCGTCTGAACCCGTTAAAGCAGTAATTTTTTGCCTGATTTGAACACCATCATCTAATTGCCAGTTAAATTCGGTATGTGCGATGCCAATAAAATCACGATCTCTATTGCCTCTTCTCAATCGTGTGCGACGTTGACCGATACCTGCCTCTGCTAAAACCGTCATGTCTTGGCTAATATGAAACACATGGCCATATCCTGCACTGTAATAATTTTCCCAAGAATAACCACTAAAACGGTCATCTTCATAATAAATACCTGCATAAACATAGTCATCTTTTTTTAGGTAATAGCGCGACTTTGCTTCAACCATGAAAATATGAGTTGTGGCGTCATGGTTTTCTGCTGTGTAATAAAGATCTGAATCAAATAGATTTTTGAAATTGCCATATTCATGTAGCAGTTCATATCCACCATGCATAGAATCGCTGTCATTTTCACCTCTAACAGAGGTTAGGCCGTATACGGCCTCATGGTCAAAAGAACCAAGTGAATTCTGCTGATTATTGTTGCTGCCTACTGGTGTCGACACTTCCTGAGCTAACACGCTTATGCTAATACCCATACATAATAGGGATAATTTTAAAAATAGGGAGTTCATTCTCTCTGCTCCTTTAAGTAAATGCTTTTCTCTCTGCTAAATATAATAATTAAATAACCATGTTGTGTCGTCAGTCAAACTGTCTCAATGATATCGTATAATGATCAGTGGGAATGGTGGGAGATGATTACTCTTATAAGAATAGCTATAAAGTTCTATCAATATGCAATAAGCCCTCTATTAGGTCAAAACTGCCGATTTGAACCAACATGTAGCCAATATATGCTAGAAGCTGTGGAGTTGCATGGCGTATGTAAAGGGTGCTGGTTTGGTTTATGCCGGCTTGCTCGATGTCATCCTTGGGGAGGTTGTGGTTGTGATCCTGTGCCTCCTAAAAAGAGGTAGTCTTAGGAGTCAATTTCTGCTCTCATTTTGCTAAATTTTAAGAGAAGGTCTTTGAATTTTTTATCGCTTGAAACGGTAGACCAATTGTCACAACGTGTGGAAGGTAATATGACAAAATCAGTGTTTTTTGGAATAAGATTAGAATTATTTAAGACAAGATGACGCAACACGCGTTTGATTCGATTTCTTTTGACCGCTATGCCGTGTTTTTTTGAAACACAATAAGCAACACGAGAATTTTTATTTTTGCCAATTTTCCATAATATAAGACCTATAGGTGATGAAACACGGTGGTTATTTGAAAATATTGCTGAGATTTCTACGGAGTTACTCAGTCGTTTTATTTGAGATTCTTGTCTTATCATTTTATTTCCATCATGTGTTGACCCTTAATAGCATCATACATACAATAACGCCTCGAAATTAAGCTTTAATTATAGTCAATAAATTGACGGGTTAAATCTTGAAATCAAGGATAATTTGCTTTTAGCCCTGTGGTGTAATTGGTAACACAACAGATTTTGGGTCTGTCTTTCAAGGTTCGAGTCCTTGCGGGGCTACCACATTTCACCTAATTAATTTTAGGTAGAGTGTGGTTTGCCACTTTTATAAAAAAGTGGGGCGATATTGAAGTGTGAAACGATGGATAAAATACAAATAGTCATACTAGCTGCCGGACAAAGCAAAAGAATGAAGTCCGCAGTGCCCAAACCCTTGATAAAATTGCTTGGTAAGCCAATTTTAGAATGGGTTCTCGACGCCGTCGATCAAGCTGGTTTCACCCTTTCTCCAATCGTGGTTGTAGGGCACCAATCAGAAAAAATTAAACAAGCTTTTGCCTCAAGAGAAATTGTTTACGTTGAACAAGAAGGACAGTTGGGAACAGGGCATGCCTTATTGCAAGCTGTACCAGCTATTGAAAAATCTAAGGCTGAGAATGTAATCGTTTTGTGCGGTGACGTACCTCTTATATCAGATGATTTATTGAAAATATTAGGTGATTCAAATGAAGTTGCAACGGTATTAGGTTTTTATACAAATGACCCTCATGGTTATGGACGTCTGATCAGTAATGATGAAGGTGATTGCATCAAAATTGTTGAAGAAAAAGATGCTAATGAAGATGAAAAATTAATTGATTTGGTCAATTCTGGAATATATGTGTTTCCTGTAAAAAATCTAAAAAATAATTTGTCAAAACTTGATCAAAACAATGCCCAATCTGAATACTATTTAACCGAAGTGGTTCCAAAATTCGTTGAACAGGGTATTCAAGTGAAAATATTAGAAATAAATGATACAGTTCAAACAAAAGGTGTGAATACGATGTCGCAATTGGCGGAGTTGACACAAGAGGCTAAATATAGAGTGATTACCGAACATTTAGAAAAGGGAGTGATTTTTTCTGATCCTGATACAGTGTATGTTGAAGCGGATGTTGAAATAGAGGCGGGTGCCCAAATATTACCGTTCACCGTTATACGCAGGTCTGTAAAAATTGCTGCAGACTGTGAAGTAGGTCCTTTTGCTCATATCCGTGAAGGTACTGTGATGGAGCAGGGATCAAGTATTGGCAATTTTACCGAAATTAAAAACTCACTGCTTGGTCAAAGTTCTAAGGCCAAACATCTTTCCTATATAGGTGATGTTGTCATTGGAAAAAAAGTAAATATAGGAGCGGGGACTATATTTGCCAATTACGATGGAAAAAATAAACATAAAACGCAAGTGGGTGATGGCTGTTTTGTTGGTAGTGGTACTATACTTGTTGCTCCAGTGAATTTAGGTAACAATGCGCGTACGGGAGCTGGAGCTGTTGTTACTTCTAACCGAGACGTTAAAACAGGAGAAACGGTAGTAGGTGTGCCTGCGAAACCATTCAAAGAAAAGGTGTGAGTTAAGATATGAGTAGATTTAGAAACATGTGCTTGGTTACGGGTACAGCTGATCCACAATTAGCGGAGGCAATAGCCAAGTGTTTGGATGTGGATTTGACAAACGCTGAAGTATCGCGTTTTCCTGATGGAGAGATCAATGTAAAAATTAATAGTGATGTCAGGGGCAGTGATGCCTTTATCATTCAAAGCACATGTCCTCCTGTTAATGACAATCTTATGGAGATTCTTATACTCATTGATACCTTAAAAAGGGCCTCTGCTGACCGTATCACAGCGGTTATCCCCTATTACGGCTATGCCCGTAAAGATCGTAAAGATGAAGGGCGAGTTCCTATTACGGCGAAGTTAACGGCCAATCTCTTGGAAAGGGCAGGAGCAGACCGTGTTATGACAATTGACTTGCACGCTTCTCAAATACAAGGTTTTTTTGATATTCCAGTTGATCACCTCTACGGGTCACCTGTATTTCTTGATTGCTTTAGTCGGCTTAAATTGAAAAAATTAACTGTTTTGGCCACTGATGCAGGTGCGTCAAAGAGGGCACAGGCGTATGCTCGCTTATTTGGTGGAGAATTGGCCATAATTGATAAACGGCGCGTTGGTCCAGATAAAATAGAAGTGGCTAATGTTATTGGAGAATTGGAAGGCAGAGAGGTTATTATTATTGATGATATGATATCTACGGGTGGCAGTATTTGCGAAGCGGCCCGTATTGCTAATGAAAAAGGGGCAGATCGCCTCTTTTTAGCAGCGACTCATCCTGTTTTATGCGGTGAAGCGATTAACAGATTAAAAAAGGCACCGGTTGAAAAGATTTTCATTTCAGATACCATACCAGTGGACATAAACGATTTTGATGGAAAAATCGAAATACTTTCTGTGGCTCCGCTTCTATCTGAAGCAATTAAGCGGGTGCATATGAATATGTCGGTTAGCTCGATATTTGAGCAGGCAAATTAAAGATAAAATAAGAAAAAGGAATAAGTAAGATGGCTAATGTAACAGTTGATGTCAAAAAGCGCTCTGTAAAGGGTAGTAAAAATTTAAAGAACATAAGAGTCAAAGGTGATACACCTGGCATAATTTATGGACATAATGACAAATATCAACCAGAAATGATTCAACTTAATGAATCTAAACTCAAGCGGGCCCTGGAAAAAGGTAACAAGATGTTTGATATCAAAGGGTTGGATAAAAACATCACAGCTATGGTGACTGAGGTACAGGTTAATGAAATCAATGATGAAATTTTACATATCGATTTTCAAAGAGTTGAAAAAAATGATGAGTTAAACTTGAAAATACCCATTATTATTAAAGGGATACCTGAAGGAGCCAAAATTGGTGGACGTCTTCAAGTGTTTTTGCATGACATGCGTATAGCCTGTACGACAGATAGCTTTATTGACGAATTTATTTTAGATGTCTCGCCCATGAATGTGTTGGATAGGCTAACCCTAGGTGATATTGATCTTCCTGATGGTGTGAGGGCTGTAGGCATACCTACAACAACGGTTTGCATAGTTCTTGAGGCAAAAGGTTCCAAGAAAAAAACTGATGACGCACAAGATGGTGACGCTGATGATAAGGGTAAAGGCAAATAAGCACGTCAACTAAGCTTATTGTTGCCTTGGGCAATCCAGGAAAAGAATACGATAAAACCCCACATAATGTGGGGTTTTCTTTATTACAGCAATATGTGGCTGAAAAATCACTCGGAAAAGCAAAGAGTAAGTGGAGAAGCCTTGCCTGGGATCACTGGGTAGGAGATGTAAAAATCATTGTGCTATTGCCACAAACTTATATGAATTTATCGGGTGAAGCGTTGAGATTATGCGTCAAAGATAATGATATTGAAATTGAAAACATTCTTGTTGTTCATGATGATATTGACCTGAATTTGTCTAACTTTAAATTCAAAAGTGGAGGTGGTGAAGCGGGACATAAGGGCTTAAAATCAATAACGGCAAGCTTGTCCACACAATGTTACACACGAATGCGGGTGGGCATAGGTCCACGGCCAATTAATAATTTATCTGATTTTGTGCTAAAACGCTTTTCAAATGAGGATAATGACGTTATCCTTTCACGTTTCCCGCTTATGCTAGAAAGCATAGATTTTTGGTGCGGTAGAGGAACAGTTGAAACGATGAATCGTTTTAATGGAACAGATAACAAAAAAATAGAATAGTGTTGGAGTTTATATGCGTTACGAATCAATGATGGTAGTCGACAGTGCAGTGGCCAGGGCCGACTCAGCGGAGGTGAGTAAATTAATTCAAAATTTGATCAAAAAGTGTGATGGATCAGATGTTGATATTGAAGTTTATGGTGAAAGAAAATTAGCTTATACCATTGGTAAACGCACAAGAGGCGCGTACTATTTAGTTCATTTTGATATGGATGGCGCTGATGTCCCTAAGCTTCATCGTGAATTAAAACTCAATGATGATATTTTTCGCCATATGATTTTACATGATGGAGACGCAGGCCTTGAGAGACGAGATCTGTCGAATCCCAGACAATTCAATGTTGATAGCAGTGATTCTAAATATCATTTTGAAAAATTTGACAACAAACGTGTTGCCACTGAGGTTGTCGAAAAAACAGTTGTAGTAGAAAAAGAAAAAGAAGTGGTTGTGGGTTCTGACAAAACCGAAGAAGTAGGTGTTGATGAGGCCTAGTGAATGGCAGATTTCAATCGAGTATTGGTTATGGGCAGACTCACAAGAAACCCAGATTTAAGATACACGGCAACGGGAACTGCGGTCACTGATTTTAATTTGGCCATAAACAGATCGTATACCACAACAGAGGGCAAGGCGAGAAGAGAAACTTGTTTTGTCGATGTTACAGTTTGGCGAAAGCTAGCAGAGTTATGCGGAGAAACTTTAAAAAAAGGATCTTCAGTATTTGTTGAAGGCAGACTTCATCTAGATACATGGAAAGGGCCTTCGGGCGAAAAGAGAAATAAATTAAGGGTGATTGCTGAAAGCGTTCAGTTTTTTGATCGTGAAGAAGGTAAAGAAGATTCAAGTGAGATTGAAACACCCGAAAAATTTAATTTTTAGGAGTAATAAATAATGGAAGCTAAAACTAAATTCAAACGGAAGAAAAAAAGGGTGAAAATTTATACACCTAGCAAATGCCCATTCTGCCGTGAAAAAGTAGTACATGTGGATTATAAAGATATAGACACATTAGAAAAGTTTTTCACCCCCCACGGTAAAATTATGAGCAGAACACGTACAAGTGTGTGTGCACGTCATATGCGTAAAGCTAAACGTGCCATTAAAGTAGCACAGCATATGGGCTTGTTACCCTTCTCAGTTTACTAGTATAAAGGTTTAGGATTATGAAATTACTTTTAAAAAATTCAGTCAGATCACTAGGACGTGCAGGTGAAGTGGTTAATGTTAAAGCAGGATATGCACGTAATTACCTGTTACCTCAAGGCAAAGCTATTTTGGCGACGGATGCAAACATAGTTTTGATCGACAAATTTAAAGCTAGACGTGTTGAAGAAGAGGCTCAACTTAAAGAGAGTTATCAGAAAACAGCTGTGTTAATAAATGAGACACAAATTGTTTTGAATCTTAGAGCTAATGCAACAAATCATCTCTATGGATCGGTGACAACTGGTGACATTGTAACTCAATTAAATAATCGACATATTATTATTGAAAAATCAATGGTTCAACTTGCTGAACCTATCAAAGAGTTAGGTGCGTATGACATTGATATTGTGTTGAGTTCTGATGTCAAAGCAGTGCTAAAGCTTGAGATTTTGAATGAAGATGGTGAAATCCCAACGGTTGAGCATATAAAAGAAGAAAAGAAGCAGGAATTAGAGACTGAAGAAACATCTCAAGAAGAGACGGTTGCTTAGTATCAAGAAGACAACTCCTGATTTTATATAAAGGATTAAGCGGCGATGAAACAATTACCGCGTAATGTAGAGGCTGAAGCTTCATTGCTCGGTTGTTTGATTCTTGATCCCGCTTTAATAGGCGAGGTTTCGCACCTAATTGATGAAAGGTGTTTTTCTTTACCCGTACATTCTGTTATTTACAAAGAATTAGTTCAGTTATTTGACGCAGGTAAAGATATAGATTCTATAGTATTAGGTGATGTCCTCACGCGTAAAAAAGATTTTAACGAAGAAGATGCAAGCCAATTCATCACGAGTATCATGGATACGGTGGTATCTTCCGCTAATCATGAAAGTTACTTAAACATTGTCCGTGATAAGTATGTCGTTCGTTCACTTATAGAAGTTAACAATCATATTCTCGAAAGCTGTTATTCTGATTACGGTGAAGCTGATGAGTTATTGGATCGTAGTGAACAAATGATATTTGAACTTGCGAATAAAAGAAAGGTTTCTGAAAGTTATGCTTTAGGAGACTTGTTGAAAGAAAGTTTGTTACGTATTGAAGCGCGTCAGGGAGGGGGGCTTGTAACAGGCGTGGCAACGGGGTTTACAGACTTGGATGAAATCACATGTGGTTTTCAACCCGGTGAATTGATCATACTTGCTGCTCGTCCTTCAATGGGTAAGACAACTTTGGCTTTAAATATTGCTGAACATGTTGGATTGCGCAATAAAGGTAAAGTTCTTATCTTTTCACTTGAAATGGCAGCTAGTCAATTAACTCAAAATATGCTGTGTAGTCATGCCAGAGTCAATAGTCATAAATTAAGACGCAATTACCTTGCTAATGAAGAGTTCACAAAACTGTCTTTGGCGGCTGGAGCGTTGGCGGAGGCAAAGATTTTTATCGATGATGCCTCGGGTATGACGATAAGAGATATTAAAGCAAAAGCACGACGCATGAAAGCTAAAAACGATATAGATTTAGTTATCATTGATTACCTACAATTGATTGAAGGATCAGGCGCTGCGGCAAGAGAAGGGCGTGTTCAAGTCGTTTCAGATATTTCTAGATCATTAAAGGGTTTGGCTCGAGAATTGAAGATTCCGGTTGTGTCTTTGGCTCAGTTGTCTCGTGCGGTTGAGCAAAGGGATGGTAATAAACCACGAATGAGTGATTTGAGAGAATCAGGTTCAATTGAACAGGATGCAGATGTCATAATGTTGCTATATCGTGAAGATTATTACGATCCCAACACGGCGAACCAAGGTGTTGTTGACTTGATTTTGTCAAAGCAAAGGAATGGTCCTACGGGAGAATTTAAATTAAATTTCCGTAAAGAATACATGAGATTTGAGAATATGTCTTATCGTGATGAATCTGAAATGCCAGAAATTTAGGTGTTGGTATGAAAAAAATTATCTTAGCTTTATTGATGGGTTTATCACTTTCACAACTTATTTTTTTAGTAGCTGATGAATCACGTGTAAAAGAAGTTGTGTTTCAAGGTCCAAATAACCAAGAGTTGTCGGGCATTTCAAAGTTTTATTTACAAAAACACATAAGCACAATTGAAGGCAGTGTTTATGATGAGGATAAAATAGATAGAGATATTAAGCGTTTGTATGACAAAGGTTTGTTCTCATCTATTGATAAAAAGATAATTGATGTGGGTGCGGGATTGAAAAAAGTAATTTTTGAGATCGTTGTCGCGCCAAGAATCAATTATATCGTTTTTAGTGGTTTGGATAGATTAACCCGTAAAAAAATAGTTTCTAAAATACATGATGCAGGTTTTGAAGACTTTCCTGAAGAAATGCATGATTATTACGGAAAACATTTGACGCATGGTGAAATGATGAAAATCAAAGGAGCCGTTTTAAATGCTCTAAGTGAAAGAAATTATGTAGATGCTTCGATCACTACAGAAGTTGTTGACAACAGTGATGACATAGCTCTTATTGTTAATGTTATTGAAGGTCTACCGGTAAGAGTAGACAGTTTTGATTTCAAATCCACACATAATTTTTCACAGAGTTTTATTAAAACTCAAACCAAATTTTTCACATCAGAAAAATGGTGGATATTTGGTGGTAAATATAACTATGATCATTTACAGGATGATATTTCTCAGATTAATAATTTTTACTACGATAACGGTTATTTAGATGTTACCGTTGATGCAGTAATTGATCGTAGAAAGGTCAACACTTTCTGGGGATTGGGTGGTGAAGAATATGAGGTCGATGTTAATTTGAATGTTGAAGAAGGCGATCTTTATTCTTTTGGTCGAATAAATGTTGAGGGAAATGTCCTTTTTGATAAAAAAACAATTCTTGAAACTTTTGAAATCAAAATGGGTGATATCTTCAATATGTATGATATACATGAGGCAAGAGAACGACTTGAAGAACTTTATGGTAATAAAGGTTTGATTGTTCAAAAATTTAATTTGAGCAGTGTGTTGACAAACATTGATGTTAAAACGATTCCAGATTTCAGAACAAAAACGGTAACAATTAACATTGAAATAAAAGAAGGCAGTGAAATAAAAATTAAAGATTTCATTATTCGTGGAAATGAACGAACACGAGATGAGGTCATTCGCCGTGAAATGCTTGGTATCTTGCCTAATCAACCTTTTAATTGGTCAGCCAGAAAAGAAGCGGTTAGACGTCTTAAAAATTTAAATTATTTTGAAGATTTTGCAGGTATAGATGTTCGTTTAGATGACAACGTTGATGCCACTGAAAGAGATATGATTCTTGAAGTTAAGGAAAAACGTACGGGCGATTTTAATTTTGGGATTGGCGTGAGTTCTGAAGGAGATGTTTTTGGTAATTTTTCTATAGGACAAAAAAACTTTGATATCACAGACATTTCAGGATTTCCTACTAATGCCTTCGATTTTTTTCGTAATCGTCAGTATGTTGGTAAAGGTCAGATATTTAACATACAACTTTCACCAGGCTCAAGAGTGTCACAATACTCTATAGGTTTGTATGAACCATGGTTGTTCGGATATCCTTATGGTTTGGACCTAGGAAGTAGTTTTTCGGAAACCGAATTTGAAACTTATACAGAACAACGTTTTAGCAATAGTGTGGCTCTTAGTCGTCGTTTTTATATGGATGATCAAGAATTGTTGACAGTGGGAATGGGTTATCGAGATGTGGCTTTGGCTTTAGTAGAGTTGGATAATAAAGCGCCAAATTTTGTTTTAGAATCGGATGTGGACATCACTCTAAGAGGACCTTCTGCCTTCATCAAGTACGACACACGTGATAATTATCAATTAACGACAGAGGGTCATTTGAGTGAATTTAAATATGAAGTATTAGGCGGTCCATTTGGTGGCACGGATCTTCTTAAACTCACTCAAAAATCATCTATATTTTTTACCGTAGGTGAAGACAGGCAAAAACGTAGACAAGTGTTTAGTATACGTTCTAGGATTGATTGGCAAAAACCATACGATAGAACTAAAGTTGTTCCTATTTTTGAAAGATATTTTTTAGGTGGAGGTTCAACCTTAAGGGGTTACAAGCGTTATGCCATTGGTCCACAACCAAATGGTACATCCATTGGTGGAGCTGTACGTCATTTCGGGGGAATTGAATACTCAGTTCCTCTAATGGGAAGGAATGTACGAGGCATCACTTTTTTAGATTATGGTACATTACATGAAAACACAACTAAAAATATATTTCATGGGTACCGTTTTGGTGCAGGTGCGGGTGTACGTTTTACAATTCCAGGTTTAGGTTTTCCCATAGCTATTGATTTAGCGCATCCAGTAGGGCCAAAAAGTCACTTCGAAAGAAAGAGAAATTTGCATTTTCAGTTTGCAGCACAGTCCTCTTTTTAAATACTATGTATAACAAGTCAAAGGAGATAATGCATGTTTAGGGCAAGTATAAATTTTATAATACTTTTATTAGTACTCAGTTACTTAACGGCATGTGATAACGGTAGCACTGTTGTGAATGATAAGGGTATTGTGGTGATTAATTACTATAAAATAATTAATCATTGCCCAGAAGTACAGTATTTGGACAGTGAAATCCAAAATAAAGAATATAATAAAAATATGTTATCATTGTTAAAAACACAAGAAGACATGTTTAATAAGATGGATCAAGATCTGAATAAAGTCACAGATAAAGAATCCTTAGATTTTCGTAAACTTGAAGAATCTCACCTTTTTAAGATCAAAACTCACCAAGAGAAAATTGTTGATTTGTCAATGAATAATGTAATTGAAAAAATGAAGGCTTTTGATGATGCTTACAGATTAATGGGAAGAGTTGCTTTAGTTATAGCCAAAAAAATGAATGCTCGTTGTGTTATTCCAGTTGATGATTTAATTTCACCTAATCCCAAAATAGAATATCCCAAAAATGTTATTAAAAACCCAGAGGTGTTTGCTAAAAGGCATTCGGAAAATTTTATAAATCGAATGATTTCTAGAAAAGTGTTTGCCTATGACCCTAGTGTAGACATCACCAGCGATGTTTTAGATGAATTGAGAAAAAATCACAAATGGAAATAAATCTAACAATAAAAGATGTTGCTGATTATGTTGACGGTGAGTTGGTCGGAGATGCAACTGTGTTGATAAGCGGCTTGAACTCACTAAATGAAGCTAAATCAGGAGACTTATCTTTTTTGTCAGACAAAACATTTACTCGTCAATTTTACAGCACTAAAGCTTCTGCTGTAATTGTTCGCAAAGATGTAGTATCTGCGGATCATAACTTGATCAGAGTTGTAGATCCTGATACAGCTTTCAATACAGTGGTTAAAAAAATTATGCCTAGTCCACGTCATCCAGACCCAGGTATTCACTCCACAGCAGTGATTCATGAAACTGCAGAAATAGATGACAGTGTTTCAATAGGCCCTTATTGTGTTATTGAAGAAGGTGTAAAAATACGCAGTAATACAGTGCTACATGCCCATGTTTTTGTGGATAGAAATTCGACAATTGGCCACCGTTCTATCATATGGCCTATGGTGAGTATACGTGAGGAATGTCATATAGGCGATGACGTTTTGATTCATTCTGGAGTAGTGATAGGTTTTGATGGTTTTGGTTTTAATAATGTTCAGGGTATTTGGAATAAAGTGCCCCAATTAGGAAATGTGATTATCGGCAATAATGTTGAATTAGCTGCAAGTGTTACCATAGCAAGAGCTCGATTCAAATCGACGATTATAGGAGACGGTGTCAAAATTGATGCATCCACACAGATAGGTCATGGTGCAAAAATTGGCAAAAATAGCTATGTAGGAGCTCAAAGTGGCTTTGGGGGATCTTGTAAAATAGGAGATTATGTTACTATTGCTCCACATTCAGGAGTGGCTCCTTCCACTGAAGTGTGTCCACAAGTTCTTTTAGCGGCTCGCTCTGTCGTGTTAAAAGATATTAAGGAAAAAGGTAGTTATTGGGGCATGCCAGCGGTGCCGCATATTCAAGAGAAAAGGCGGTTAGTGTATTTGAAAAAATTGCCTGCTCTTTATGATGAAGTCAAAATGTTGAGGAAAAAAATTGAAACTTTGGAAAAATCAAAAAACGATAAGTAAAGAAGCAGAGTATTCTGGCATAGGTTTACATACGGGTGCCATGGTACATATGAAGCTTATACCTGCTGAAGCGGGTACAGGTATTGTTTTTGTTAGAACGGATACAGCAGATCATTGTGAAATTAAAGTCAAGCTTGAAAATATCGAGCAAAAACCTTTATGCACTACTATTGTTAATGGAGATATGTTTGTTCAAACAGTAGAGCATTTGTTGTCAGCTATTAAGGCGTTTGGTATAGATAACTTAACTATTGAGATTAATTCAATAGAGCCCCCTGGAGTCGATGGAAGTGCTAAAGGTTTTTGTAATTTATTTTTAAATTCAGGGATAAGAGAATTGGATGAACCCCGTAAAAGTTACAAAATATCTTCACCTATTTATTTTAATAAGGGTGATAGTAGTATTGTTATTCTTCCAAATCCTCAGGAAGGCTTTCGTGTCTCATACACCTTGGATTACAATTCAGATTTAATTCCTATCCAAAATTATAGCTTTGATTTAACAACGGAAAATTATATTTATGAAATTTCAGCTGCCCGAACTTTTTGTTTTGAGCATGAAGCCAAAGCTTTGAAACAAGCTGGCTTTGGTAAAGGTGCTTCCACTAAAAATACATGCGTAATCACTGATAGTGGTTTGTTAGATAACGAAAAAAGATACCATGATGAATTTGTTCGTCATAAAATTTTGGATTTGATTGGGGATTTATCTATTATTGGAGTGGACATTCAGGGTCATGTTGTCGCCGTCAAATCGGGTCATTCAGAAAATTTTGAATTAGCTAAATTAATTGATCAAGCCAGAAAAAATGAGTTACGAGAGATTTCAGTATGATGATTCATCCTTCCAGTATTATCGATCCCAAAGCAACAATAGCAAATGATGTGGAAATAGGACCGTTTTGCGTTATAGGTTCAGATGTCACTATTGGTAAAGGGTGTAAAATTAAAGAACGAGTTTCGATTACAAAAAATACAATTATTGGAGAAAATAATGTTGTTTATCCAGGCTGCGTGTTAGGTGGAGACCCACAAGATTACAGCTTCAAAGGTGAAGATGTTTATTGTGTGATAGGCGACGGTAATTCATTTCATGAAGGGGTCACAGTTAATCGTGGTACTGTCAAAGATAAGGGGGTGACTACCTTAGGAAATAATAATATGTTTATGGCCTATAGTCATGTGGGACACGATTGTGACATTCAAAATAATGTGACAATTGCTAATGGGGTACTTTTGGCAGGCCATGTTAATGTGATGGATGGTGTAGTGATGGCAGGAATAACTGCAGCCACACAGTTTGTGACAATTGGCCGCTTAGCTTATATTGGCGGCGGAACGGGATTGACGCAGGACGTACCGCCTTTTGTTAAAGTTCAAGGTGAAAATGGTAAAGTGAGAACTTTAAATAACCTTGGAATGAAACGTGCTGGCATGTCTCTTGATGTCCAGCGTTCTTTAAGAGAAGCTTACCGCATTATATGGATGAGTGATTTGCCCTTGGCAGAAGCTTTAGATGAAACAAGGCAATTAGATAACATTTGTGTTGAAGTTCAGGAGTTGATTAATTTTCTATCAAAAAAATCTAAGAGCCGCTGGGGCAGATTTCGTGAAGACGAGAGGAACTGGTAAAGAAAGATGATGTTGTGAAATTAATGATTGCATTGATGGTGGTAGGTGTTTTGATGATTGGAAAAGGATGCCAATTGAGAAAAATTAATAAAAATACGACAAGCACACCGGAAACAACAACTTTGTCTGAGCTTGAACAAAATGGTGTTACAAATCGTAGTCGATACATTAAGATCGTGCAAGATCATTATTTGTTACATGAATACTCTGCTTATGAAAAACAAGAATTAAGTACTTATCAAAAAAAGGCATCAGCCTTTCCAAAAATTGATAATGTCTATTATCCTATGGTTTCTGCAGATCATACGATCATTCCAAAAATAAATGATTCATTTATAAACACAACTGCCACTCACAAATTGAAAAGGGATCGAGTGGTAAAAGATTGGAATAAAAGAAAAACACTTAAAACAATTAATTATTTGAAGTCATATAATATCACTTACCCCGAATTGAAAAAATTTCACGTGTTAATCAAAGATACTGGTATAGATACAATCAATGATATTCCTATGTTTTATGAGCGTAAAAATGTTATTAGAGGCATGGTATTGTTTAACGACATGCTAGATGGTATTGATCGTGAATATGTCGCAAAAAAATTTCCTAGCGTGGATGTGTCAAATCTTGTTATTATTGAAAAAGATCGAACGCCAGATCCAGCCTATTTCTTTTACACGCTCATATTTGTAGGTTTGGCCTCCTTTTCCTTTGGTGCATATAAGGCATTTTTTATTCTTAAGCCAGAAAAAACTTCAGACGTGTTTGATGATGAAGACGCACTAACGAAATATGCCAAAAAAAGAAACCCTCATTTGTATGATGAGTGATGCCATTAATCCTTCCCTACCAAACGCCTGAAAAACTAAATATTTCAGGTGTTATAAAACAAAGTGCCAGTGACTTTGAGGTTACTGAAATCCCTTTGTATTTGCCTGAGGGGAGAGGAGAACATGTTTACGTTACCCTTCGTTATAAAAACAAAAATACAAAAGATCTCCAACGTGAGCTAAAAAAAATTTTTTTACTAGATGATCGTGACATAGGTGTTGCTGGGCTTAAAGATAAACATGCAACAGTCACTCAAGCTTTCTCACTTCGCTTACCTCAAAGGGATGTGGTGGGAGAGGTGATCGATAAAATTAAAAATAATCCAGACATTGATGTAATTAAAGCGCAAAGACATGTAAATAAATTAAAAATGGGTCATTTATTAGGTAATCATTTCAAAATAGTAGTTAGTCAAACATCAGCAAATGCCTTGCAAATAGCAGATGAAATAAATCAACATTTGAAGATTCTAGGTCTAGCTAATTTTTTTGGTGTTCAACGGTTTGGTGTAAAAAAAGATAATGCAATTAGAGGTAAAGAATGTTTATTGGGAATAAAAAAAATTAAAGACAGGTGGATGAAACGATTGATGTTATCTGCTTATACATCAGATTTATTTAACCGTTATCTTGTCAAAAGAATCGATAATAATCTATTTGATTGTATTGCGGTGGGTGACATTGCTAAAAAAATAGAGACAGGTGGATTGTTTGAAGTTGATAATATATCTTGTGAACAAGAGAGATTTGATAATCAGGAGATAATGTATACAGGTCCTATTTTCGGATCAAAAATGAAAATGTCTACTGGGTTACCCGGCAAAATTGAACGTGATATGTTTGATGATGAAGGGTTGAATCAGGAGTTGTTTAAAAAAAACAAAGTTCCAGGTAGTAGAAGGGTGGGGCGTATTTTTGTAAATGATTTACAGTTAGATAAGCATCCTGATGGCATTGTTTTTGAATTCACCCTTCCAAAAGGTTCTTATGCGACCGTGTTATTAAGGGAGTTTATTAAAAATGGAGAGTTGTAAGTATAAATGGGATTCACATCACATCAGACACTGGGGCAAAGTGTATGCCGCATCTACAGAGCAAGGTGTCTGTCAAATTATGTTTGCCTCAAATTTAAAACATTCAGATTTATTAAAAAATAAGGTTCAGAAAAAAAGTTCGGAATACAAGAATCTACAATTGTTATTTGAAGAAATCAAATCTTTTGTTTCAGGCCGTCTCACTGAATTTAAATCTCCTATTGATTTGTCAGATCAAACTGTTTTTACTAGGAAAGTTCTAAATTGTTGTTTGAAAATACCCTTTGGTAAATATATGAGTTATGGAGAGCTAGCGACTAAAATAAAAAAACCAACAGCGGCTAGAGCGGTGGGGCAGGCGATGGGTAGAAATCCCGTACCACTCCTCATACCCTGTCATCGAGTATTGGCTAGTGGAGATAAATTAGGAGGATTTTCCGCGGGCTTGGATCTAAAACGTAAATTATTGCAATTGGAAAGTATCAGTTATTCTGAATAAAGGGAGGCCATATGGAGACCTCCCGTACATAGATGTTTTATGTTTAACCGTTTGATGCTTGGAATTCATTCATAAATGACACCAACGCTTCAACGCTTTCAAGAGGTACAGAGTTGTAGGTTGAGGCACGAATCCCTCCTACGCTACGGTGCCCTTTAAGACCAGAAAACCCAGCCCCAATACTTTCAGTCACAAATTTCTTTTCTAATTCTTCAGATTGTAAATTTATAGTGACATTCATTATAGAACGACTTTCTTTGGTACAAGTCCCTTTATAGTAACCGCCAGAATTGTCTATTGTGTCATAGATTAATTTTGCTTTCGCGTTATTGATCTTTTGAATTTCTTCCAAGCCACCCATTTCAATGATTTTTCTGGTAACCAAACCAACAACATAAATGGCAAAGCAGTTAGGTGTATAGAGCAATGAATCTTTGGCCTGTAAAACCTTATAATCAAAAGCTGATGTTAAATTACCAGGGCAACTTTCCAAATGATCATTTCTAATGGCAACCACACTTAAACCTGCTGGACCGAGATTTTTTTGAGCGCCTGCATAAATAAGAGAATGATTACTGATATCCATTGGACGACAAAGGATATCTGAAGACATATCTGCCACTAATGGGATGTCCCCAGATTCAGGTGGAGTGTGGAACTGGGTGCCAAATATTGTATTGTTGCTGGCGTAATGTAAGTATGCAGCCTTATTATTAACACTGTATTCATCAGGATTGGGGATGCGGTTGAAATTATCTTCTACACCACTCCAGACAGCGTTTGTTTCAATTCCAGGGATCTTACATGCTTCATCATACGCTCCCTTGGCCCAAGTGCCTGTGACGATATATTCAGCTATTTGGCCCTCTCTTACAAGGTTCATTGGGACGAGTGCAAACTGCATACGAGCACCGCCATTCATAAGAATAAGGCTATGGCTGTCTTTACAGTCCAAAAGCGTAGTTAAATTATTTAAAGTTTCAAAGTGAACTTCTTCATACTCTTTACTACGGTGGCTTGATTCAATGATACTTTTGCCGCTATCTTTGTAATTGAGTAGTTCGTCTTGGACTTCAGTTAAAACCTCAATGGGTAAAGCTGATGGTCCTGCGTTAAAGTTATAGTCGCGAGTTTGTGTGAGACTTGACATATGAAACCTTCCTATTAATTTTGAGACGCTAATATATATCAATGTAGAGCAATGAATAAAGGTTTTATGATGTATTTACAACAAATTGATGTTTTTATATGAATTAAGCCAATAATTTTGATTTATTCATTAGTTTGAACAACAATTATGAAAAATTTTGATTTTTTGTAGTTGATTGCATAAACTCACTCACATCAAAGGATATTTGTGCCTAATGCCATCAAAATCACGATTAAATAAAGAAGACTAATAGCTGTTTTTGAATCCATAAATATGAATCTAAAAATTGCTTAATTTATATATTTATTTGATCTTCTAAAATTAATTTATAACTATATGAGTGTTAAAGTCTGTTTATTACTCCTTAAATCGAGTACTGCTAAAAAATCACGATTTTTTTAGTAAAAAGTCAATAATTGGCTTGATAGTTACTGTCATATTTTCTATATTCTTCTTCTTTTAAAAAAAGATAGGAAATTGTTCCCAAGAGGGTTTAAAAAACGATGCAAAAACAGCTTATAAGAATAAGAATGGAAGCTTACGACCATTATATTTTAGATTTGGCGGCAAGTGAAATTGTTGAAACCGGTAAACGTACTGGTGCAAAAGTTAGTGGACCAATTCCGTTGCCAACGAACATTGAGCGTTTCACTGTTCTTCGTTCACCGCACGTTGATAAAAAATCACGAGAGCAGTTTGAAATCCGCACGCATAAACGTGTTGTAGATATAACAGAACCTTCAGCAAAAACTATCGATTCATTATCAAGTTTATCGATGCCAGCAGGTGTCGAATTGCGTATTCAAACTCGAGTTGTTGGATAGGTATTGGAGATAAACATGGCTGAGGCATTACTAGGTAAAAAAGTTGGTATGACGCGTATATTCCAAGAAGATGGTTTGGGTGTGTCAGTATCTGTTGTTGAATGTGGTCCTTGTGTTGTGCTGCAAGTTAAAGACAAAACATTGCAATTAGGTTTTGGTGATAAAAAAAGAAACGCTGCAAGTAATCCAGAAATTGGTCTTGCTAAAAAAGCAAAAACAGAGCCTAAACGATTTATTAAAGAGGTTAACAAAAAAGAAGGTTCTGAATTTAACGTTGGGCAAGTTGTCAGTGTAAAAGAGGTCTTTGAAGGTGTGGCTTGCGTAGATGTGATTGGAACGAGTAAGGGTAAGGGGTTTGCTGGTAATATCAAACGTCATAATCATTCGTCGGGTCCAAGATCGCATGGTACAAAAAATAAACGTCAATTAGGTTCCACGGGGTCAGTTGATCAATCGTCAAATAGAGGACATCCTTTTCCTGGACATATGGGCGATGAAAAAACGACTAAACGCAACTTAAAAGTTGTGGGTGTAGATGAAGAAAACAATCTCCTTTTGATTAAGGGTTCTATACCCGGTTGTCGTGGTGGATATGTTGTTGTTAGAAAGACTAACGTAGTATGAGTCAAGAACTTGTAATTCCCGTATATTCGGGAGATGGTAAAGAAACAAGTAAGATGAGCATCAATATTGATGATTTAGGCGGTATGGTTAAGCTTAGATTGCTCAAAGAAGTGGTGACTATTTTAGAAAATAATACACGCCAAGGTACTAGGTGTACTAAGACGCGTGGAAAAATTCAAGGCACTAGTAAGAAACCATGGCGTCAAAAAGGTTTGGGTCGGGCTAGAAGTGGTAATAAAAATTCACCGATTTGGGTAGGGGGTGCGACGGCCCACGGTCCCAAAAATCAAGATTTTAAAAAAGATATACCTTTAAAGATGCGACGTGGTGCATTGGGGTCTGCGTTGATATCAAAAATTCAAAGTGAAGAAATACGCGTGGTTGATAGTTTGGATATGGACGTGATTAAAACTAAAAATGCTTTGAAGTTACTTGAAAATTTGAAAATTAAAAAATCAATAACAATCGCTAATCATAATAATAATATTAATAGTCGCTTATCGTTTCGGAATGTTGAAAATGTAATTAAAGCGAAGACAATAGCTTCACAAGATTTAAATGCCTATGAAGTGATGAAGAGGAAATACTTGATTATTACTCAAAAAGGTTTGGAAGATTTGGTTGCTAAAATTGCCAAAATAAGATTGGTAGGAGTAAATTCATGAGTAATCATAGTCATCTAAAACCACATTATGTGATCATAGCTCCAGTACAAACAGAAAAGTATGCACAGTCTACGATACAAACATCTAAGGGTAAAAAGCGTAGCTCAGAAGAGCCTGTCCAGCGTTTGGCGTTTAAAGTGGCTAAGTGGGCAAGTAAAACTGAAATTAAAGAGGCATTGTTGCAATTGTTCGAAGGTAAAAAAATTCAAAGTATAAGAACGATTAATTGCAAAGGTAAAAGAAGACGTAATCGTCGTGGTATCGGTTTTACGGGTGACTGGAAAAAAGCAATCGTAACACTGGCTCCTGGCAGCAGTATTGATTTGATCTGAATAGGATAATAAAAAAATGGGATTAAGAAGATTAAAGCCGGTTACTCCAGGATCACGAGGCGCCATACATCCAGACTTTTCTGAAGTTACAAAAACAACTCCGGAAAAAAGTTTGCTTGTTAAGAAGACAAGGTCTGGTGGACGAAATAATTATGGTGATACCACATCACGTTTTAGGGGTGGTGGTCATAAAAAAATGTATCGTATTATTGATTTCAAACGTCGTAAAGATGGTGAAGAAGCTACTGTGAAAGCTATAGAATATGACCCTAACCGTACATGTCGTATTGCTTTAATTGTGTACAAAGATGGATCCAAGTCATATATTTTAGCGCCTGAAAAAATTACTGTGGGCAGTAAAATCATGAGTGGATCAGATAATGTTGAGCAAATAATTGGAAATTGCATGCCACTTGCCAATATTGCGCAGGGAACAGTCGTTCATAATATTGAATTACAGCCTGGCAAAGGTGGGCAGATGGCGCGTAGTGCGGGAACTTCAGCTGTACTACAAGCTAAAGAAGGAAATTATGCGTATCTTGTTTTACCCAGTGGTGAAATGAGAAAAGTTAATCTTAAATGTCGTGCAACAATTGGCCGGATTGGTTTTAGTGAACATTCACAAATCAATCATGGTAAGGCAGGTCGTAGACGTTGGTTGGGTAGAAGGCCACATTCACGTGGTTCTGCCATGAATCCTCATGACCATCCCATGGGTGGTGGTGAAGGTCGTCGTGCCGGTGGTCGTGAGCCACAGTCACCAACAGGTGTATTGGCTAAAGGTGGTAAAACGCGGAATAAACGTAAAACAAGCAGCCGCCTGATTGTTAGACGACGTAAACATAAAAAGAGAAAATAAAGGATATTTTTTATGAGTCGCAGTGCTAAAAAAGGTCCCTATGTAGATGAAAAGCTTTTGTCAAAAGTTGCAAAAGCACGTGAGGGTGGTGATCACAAGCCAATAAAAACATGGTCTAGAAGTTGTACCATTCACCCCGATTTTATTGGAATGTATTTTGATGTTCACAATGGAAAAAAATTCATCAAAGTGTTCGTAAATGAAGATATGGTGGGCCATAAATTAGGTGAATTTTCGCCTAGCAGAACATTTAAAGGTCATCCCGTCGGAAAAGAAAAGAAATAGATCATGGTTAAGACTCGCGAAAAACGTAAGACACTTTTTGATAAACATCATTACAGTCAATATTTGTATGCCAAACATTCGGCTCAAAAAATGAGATTGGTTGCAGATCAAGTTCGTGGTTTGTCTGTTTCAGAAGCACAAAAAATACTAAAATTCAGCGACAAACGCGCGGCGGTAATGATCAAGAAGTGTTTAGATTCCGCGGTTGCTAATGCGGCTGTGGGTAGTGTGAAGAAAAATAAAATTGCTGTTACAAATCCTAATGATTTGACAGTGTTGTATTGCTGGGTTGATGAAGCTCCAACAAGAAAAGGCTGGATACCGCGATCCAAAGGTATGGCGAATCCTTTGCTTTTTAGATCTAGTCATATCACGGTTATGGTTGGACAGAAAGAAGAAGCGTAATGGGTCAAAAAATACGTCCTACAGGAATTCGTGTCGGTATAACAAGAAATTGGAATAGTCGATGGTTCTCTAATAAGAAAAATTTCTCAACATTGCTTGTACAAGATTACAAGGTTCGTAACTTCATCAAGCAAGAATATGGTTTTGCGGGAATTTCATTAATTGAAATTGAGAGAACTCGTGAAAAAATAAATATTATTATTCATTCAGCTAGACCAGGTGTGATTATTGGTCGCAAAGGTGTCGAGTTGGATAAACTAAGAAGTCGTTTAAAAGATTATATTGAAGGTGAATATAATATTGATATAGTTGAAATATCAAAGCCAGAAGTTGATGCTCAACTTGTCGCTGAAGGCGTTGCAGAACAATTACAAAAACGTGCGGCTTATAGACGCGTTATGAAAAAAGCGATTCAAATGTCAGTGCAGTCAGGTGCTGAAGGTATCAAGATTATGGTGTCAGGACGATTAGGTGGTGCAGAAATTGCGCGTGATCAAACCTTTCATCAAGGTTCGGTTCCACTATCAACGCTTCGCGCAGATATTGATTATGGTTTTGCTCAAGCAAAAACGACTTATGGCATCATTGGTGTCAAAGTATGGATTTATAAGGGCTTGGTAAATGTGAAGGAGGCGGTATATGGCGTTAATGCCAAAACGTCCTAAGTGGCGTAAACCTCAAAAGGGTAAAATTCGTTGTAATGCTTCACGTGGTAACACGGTGAGTTATGGTGAGTATGGCCTTCAAAGTTTGCAAAAAGGAAGAATAACATCAAGACAAATAGAAGCAGGGCGTATCGCTTCGCAGCGGCAGATACCTAATACAGGTAAATTGTTTATTCGTATTTTTCCGCATAGATCTTGGACATCTATCCCCCTTGAAACAAGGATGGGTAAAGGTAAAGGTGAGCCGGATTATTGGGCGGCTATTGTGAGACCGGGTACAATTATGTATGAATTAGCTGGTGTACCGCATGAGATTGCAAAGTTAGCCTTAGCGCGTACAGCACAAAAAATGCCAGTCAGATGCAGAATGGTATCGCGTAGAAAATACTAATGGAAGATAAGTAAAATGAAAGCTAAAGAAATCCGTAAATTGGATACAGATAAAATCAAAGAAGAAGTTCTTAAATTAGAACGAAAAGTGTTTGAACTGCGTGGCGAGGTTGAAAACAGACAAGTAGATGACTTAAGTCGTTTAAAAAAGACAAGACGTGATGTTGCAAGAATGCTAACTATTCACGCTGAAAAGACAAAAAAAATGAAAGAGGCTAAATAAGATGAGTGAAGCCCTAGAACGTAAACAATCAAAATGTATTGTAGGATTTGTTACAAGTGACTCAATGGATAAAACTATAGTTGTTACAGTAACTCGTTCGGTCAAGCATCCTGTTGTACACAAGTACATCAAAAAAAGTACACGTTATTTTGCTCATGATGAAAAAAATGAGGCACATGTTGGCGATAAGGTTGAGATACGACAAAGCCGACCTCTTTCAAAGATGAAGCGTTGGAGTTTGTCAAAAGTTTTGGAGACTCAAAAATGATTCAAATGCAAACAAGATTACGCGTAGCTGATAATTCAGGTGCAAAAGAAGTTATGTGTATTAAAGTGCTTGGTTCTACAGGACGCAAAACGGCAAATATAGGCGATGTCATCGTTGGCAGTGTAAAAAAAGCTGCGCCTCGTGGAATGGTCAAGCCTAAAGAAATCGTTCGGTGTGTGGTTGTAAGAACTAAAAAAGGTAAAAATAGAAAAGATGGATCAAAAGTAAATTTTGATTCGAATGCTTTGGTCATTATTGATAAAGAGGGTAATCCTCGTGGCACACGTATTTTTGGTGCTGTCGCTAGGGAACTACGTGAAAGAGGCTATATGAAGATTATTTCATTAGCTCCAGAGGTAATATAATGTCTAAAAATAGATTTCATGTGAAAAAAGGTGACAAGGTCATCGTTATTTCAGGTGCACAAAAAACTAACACACCTCATGAGGTTATCAGTGTTTTTGAGAACGGTAAAGCATTAGTTAAAGACATAAATGTGAAACTCAAAAACCTAAAAAGAACAAAAGACACGCCAAAGGGTGGTCAATTACGTACAGAAGCGCCTATTGATGTGAGTAACTTGAAATTGTGGGATGCTGAAGCTAAAAAAGGCGTTAGAACTCGTAAAGAAGGAACGGGTCGAGCAAAAAAACGTGTCTCTGTTGTCAGTACTAAAGTGGTTGGAGAATAACAATGACTCGTTTGCTTGAAAAATATAAAAATGAGGTGACAAAAGATCTACGTGAAAAGTTTAAGTATAAAAACGTGATGCAGGTACCTAATGTTACAAAAGTAGTTGTTAACATGGGTGTTGGTGGTGCTTTAAAAAACGAACGCTTATTAACAGAGGCTATTTCAGATTTGACAATTATCACAGGACAAAAACCTGTTGTGGCTAAAGCTAAAGTTTCTGTGGCAACGTGGCGTTTGCGTGAAGGAAACGCGATAGGTTGCAAGGTGACACTTAGAGGTATACGCATGTGGGAATTTTTGGATAGACTTATCAGTTTAGCAATTCCACGTATCAAAGATTTCAGAGGATTAAACCCACGATCTTTTGATGGTCGTGGAAATTACACATTTGGGATCACTGAAAAAGCTATATTTCCTGAAGTTAATCAAGCAAAAATTGAATTCAAACAAGGCATGGATGTGACAGTAGTAACAACAGCAAAATCGAATGAAGAAGCAAAAGAAATGCTGACTTCAATCGGATTTCCCTTTAGGAAGTAGGAGTAATTTAGATGGCGAAAACATCATTACGAGTAAAGCAACAAAGAGAGCCTAAATATAAAACAAGGGCTTATAACCGTTGCAAATTATGTGGAAGACCACGCTCTTATTATCGCCACTTTGGCATTTGTCGTATATGTTTTCGTGAATTGGCGAGCAAGGGAGATATTCCTGGTGTCAAAAAGGCATCTTGGTAAAGGAGATATATTCAAATGATGACTGACCCTATAGCAGATATGATTACACGAATTCGTAATGAAGTAATTATTAAAAGAACTGCTCTAACAATGCCTAGTACTAAAATTAAGTACAATATTGCAAAGTGTTTGCAAAGAGAAGGCTTTTTAACTGATGTACGACAAGAAGAAGGTTCAGTATGTCCCACATTACACCTAAGGATTAATTATGGTCCAAATGGTGAAAATGTGATCAATGAAATTTCACGTGTGTCAAAGCCAGGTAGAAGAGTTTACAAATCAATTGAAGATGTGAAACAAGTTAAAAGTGGTTTGGGCATATATATCTTAACCACATCAAAAGGAATTTTGAGTGACCGTGAAGCGCGTAAAGAAAATGTCGGTGGTGAGTTACTCATTAAGGTACTATAGGATATAAAAATGTCACGAATAGGAAATAAAACAATAGATATACCCAGTGGTGTTGAAGTTAAGATTACGGGAGATATTGTAGAGGTTAAAGGTGCTAAAGGTACATTGACTCAAGAGTTGAAATATGGTGTTACCGTAAAATATGAAGATAATAAAATTCTGGTTAGCAGTGATGGTTTGAAAGAAAATCGTAAATTTCATGGACTATACCGTTCGCTAATCAATAACTGTGTGATTGGTGTGAGTGAAGGGTTTACTAAAAAATTACTCATCCAGGGTGTAGGTTTTAAGGCTCAGGTCACGGGTAATAAGTTGGTTCTCAATATTGGTTTCTGTCATCCTGTTGAATTTCAAATACCTGAAGGTTTAACAGTAGCGGCTAAATCTCCTACAGAATTGGATATATCAGGAATTAATAAACAATTGGTTGGCGAATTTGCAGCTAAAATTCGTGATGTACGTAAACCAGAACCCTATAAAGGTAAAGGCATTCGCTACAGTGACGAAGTTGTAAGGCGTAAAGCTGGTAAGGCAATGGCTTAAGGATTAAAAATGAAGAAAACAGCAACATTGTTAAAAGATCGTAGACACATCAGGCGTAAAAAACATGTACGTAAAAAAGTTTTTGGAACCTCTGAAGCACCAAGAGTGACAGTGAGTAGAAGTATTAATAATTTATACGCTCAAGCAGTTAATGACGATTTGAGTGTGACAATACTGGGATTAGGTACTTTGAATAAAGAAATTAAAAATGAGAAATCAAGTGGTGGAAATGTTATAGCTGCAACTGATTTAGGTAAAAAGTTTGCGGAAAAAGCAAAAGAAAAAGGTATTTCTAAAATTGTTTTTGATCGTAATGGGTATAAATTTCACGGAAGAGTTAAGGCATTTGCTGAAGCACTACGTGAAGGCGGATTAAAGTTTTAGAGGATTTCGATGGCTGAAATAATTAAAGATAATGCTGAACTTAAACTTGAAGAGATTGTAGTTCGCATAAATAGGGTAGCAACAGTAGTTAAAGGTGGTAAGCGTTTTAGCTTTTCTGCTTTAGTGGCTATTGGAAACCGTGAAAACATTGTAGGTTATGGTTTCGGTAAGGCAAATGAAGTACCCAATGCTGTTGAAAAAGCAATTAAGAATGCTAAAACGCGTTTAATCAAATTACCTTTGTTATCAGGAACCGTACCCCATGAAGTGGTAGGTAATTATTGTAATTCAAAAGTACTGTTATTACCGGCATCGGCTGGTACAGGTATTATTGCAGGGTCATCCGTACGTAATGTGTTGGAGCTTGCAGGTATTCATAACGTTTTAACGAAATCATTTGGAAGTAACACCGCCGTAAACTTAGTAAAAGCGACTTATGATGCGTTATTACAACTTAGAGACGTTAAAGAAGTTGAGCGTCTACGTGGTGTAAAGCTTGACTACGTCACGAAATAGAGGATAAAGATGGACCTAAATGAATTAAAAGCTGTTGGTGTGAAACGTAAAAGTCGTAAACGCATTGGTCGTGGACCAGGTAGTGGCATGGGTAAAACAGCCAGTCGTGGTAGTAAAGGTAATACGGCTAGAACGGGCTGGAGTAGAAGACGTTCTTTTGAAGGTGGACAAACTCCATTGTTTAGAAAATTACCCATAAAAGGATTTAACAATGGTCGTTTTACTTTTTCATATTTACCAATTAATGTAAGCTCGTTGAATGTGTTTCCAGATGGTCATGTCGTGACCGTTGAAGAATTGCGTGTCAAAGGTATTGTTCATAAAAATGCGAACAATGAGACAATAAAAGTTAAATTACTTGGAAATGGTGAGTGTGAACGTAAATTAACAGTTAAAATCAATGCTGTATCTAAATCCGCTAAGGAGAAGATTGAAGCCAAAGGCGGCTCAATTGAAATTGTCAAATAAATGATAAAAACACTGACAAACCTATGGAAGATTAAAGATCTCCGTAACAAGATAATATTCACAATGGTAATGTTGGCTATATACCGTTTTGGTACATTTGTCCCAGTACCTGGTGTAAATCTTAGTCAGTTGGAATTGCTATTTGATAAATTTAGTGAACAGAGTGAAGGTCAAGGTAAAGTTGCCTCTATGATTATGCTGTTTACAGGTGGGGCTGCTGCGAGATTTTCAATATTTTTGTTAGGCATTATGCCCTATATTTCTGCAAGTATTATTATGCAGGTTT
>Ga0316192_10000492_pt1 | contig 29110 bp, 14 predicted proteins | sample MerIslwburrow_MG_FD_204931 | JGI IMG/M metagenome (GOLD analysis project Ga0316192, IMG submission 204931) | Coastal sediment microbial communities from Maine, United States - Merrow Island worm burrow | ecosystem: Environmental > Aquatic > Marine > Coastal > Sediment | place: USA: Maine...
CTAACCCGTTGCCCCTGTAAATTATAAATGTCAATGGCGACGCTTTGACTTTGGCTCAACTCAAAAACAATATTGGTTTCAGGATTAAACGGATTAGGATAATTTTGATGCAACTGAAAGGTTGCCGGCGCGATTTTATCATCATTGCCGCTTACAGAGACGACCGCGCTGTCAGGCGAACTTGCAAACACCAATGCAGTATAGCCTGGAATGGTGAGGGACGGAATCGGTATTTGCGTGACGGGAAAGACGCTCTGATCAAAAACATTATGCCACTCCCCTGTCGCAAGCCATTGAACATTGGCGATAGTTTGCTCGCTGCTTTTAAAGTTGGCCGCAATCACAACCTGCTCGGTCGACACGCTGTCCGCAAAACCCCACACCAAAATTTTTTCAGAATCATATTGTTGTATTTTTTGCAATTGACCGCGATAAAGCGCCGGATTCCTTTTTCGATGACGAATTAATGCCGCATAATAGTCGTAATGCGCCCGACCTCTGGCGGTTTGCAGAAAACGCCAGTCCACCGGTCGGTACGAAAGCTTCGAATCATCACTTCTCCAGCCGCGCGGCTCACTGAATTCAATTCCCTGCCAGAGCATCGGTATGCCAAGCGAGGTGAACATCAAGGTTGCGTACAGCTTGTCCCTTTTTACCGCTTCATCCACCGTAACTCCTTGAAAAGTGGTCATTTCAAAAATCAACGACTGCTCATCATGGCTAACCGTCATGTTTACCGGTTGGGTGCGATCGCCATAACGCCTCGGTGTTGAGGGCGTGTCGTTTGACTGATAAGCGCCCAGATCAAGAACCAGACTTTTAATTTCAGCAAGGCCTGTGTTTCTAAAACGGGCTTCGTCAAAAACTTCGTCGCGGAAACTATCGTGCCAACCGCCGGTCAGGCCAGTGTTGAAAACGAGAGCGGGGCTTTCAGGCAAATGCTCGGCAATCTGATAAACGCGATCTCCATAATCCTGCGCAATTCGATTTGCCCAACCTGGAATTCCTTTGTCCGGCTCACTCACACTCCAGCCAATGCCTTGTGTAAAGTCATAACGAAAACCATCGACGCGATATTCATCAAGCCACATTTTAAGCGAGGCGTAGACGATTTCCTGGGTTTCAGGCGCCCAATGATCCATATCACGGAAGAAAAACAAGGCGTCCTCGTTCGGTCTGAAATCATTGTTTTGTTTGAAATAGGGATTTGCGTTCGCATCTGGCAACATTTGCCAAAGTGAAGCGGTGTCATTGAGGTGATTAAAAACAACGTCGACAATTATTGCGATTCCTCTTGCATGCGCCGAATCCACCAACGCCTTGAACTCGGCCGGCGTGCCATACGAAGGTTCCAGCGCGAAATAAGAATTCAAATCATAGCCCCAGGAATGACCGGAAGCGCCTCTGCCGCCGAAATCATTTACAGGCATCAGTTCGATTGCGTTAACGCCGAGCGAATCCAGGTAAGGCAGACGCGTTATCATTTCCGAAAAACCGGCCTCTCCCCCATTCATGCCCAAATATCCGCCGGCAAATTCACCGATGTGCAGCTCATAAATAATGAGTTGGTTTAACGGCGGGCGAACAAAATCATTGCTTTGCCAGGAATAATTGTCTGCGGTCAGACCTTGCGGGCCAATTGTATATTGGGAAGCGCCGTCATCCGCTGTCCATCTTCCCCAGGGATCGTTAATGATGGCGCCGGAATCGGTTTCATAGAGATATTTGTATGTCCCCGGTTTCTGCTCCAGGTTGATCCACCAATTATCGGAATCATTATCTTTGCGCATCACCACAGGCTGCGCGGACATGGCTGACTGACCGTCAGGGACTACTCGCAAAAGCACATAATTTGTGGCGCCAGCCCGCAATCGAAATGTGGTGGAATCGTTTGAAGTCGCATTGGGCAGCGTAACGCCGTGTTGCGCATAGTCGGGCATTGGCATGATTTGGGCGCCGCTGGTCAAAACAGAAAAAGTAACCGTATCGGCATTTGTTCCCACATTAAGAATTACGCGATAACTGCCATCACTTAACGGCGATGGCGGTGTAAATTGAAATTTCTTTGCGGCAAAGTTGTAAGCGGCGCCTAAATTTTCATAAAGCGTTCCGTTTATGTCTAAAGTAATGGCTGAAGTGTCAACTTTTGAGCCGACTTTGGGAAAAATATAAGCGGAAATCGTCAGGGAGCCGCTTTCCAAAACACCCAGGCGCTGGTTGGGCAGGAAATGATAAATCGTTGGATCTTTTGTGTAGAGAAAAGAATTCAGATTGTCATTCGAATTTACATGATGATTCAACGGATCATTGGGCCAGGGCGAGGCGCCGTTATAGTAAAACTTATATTGCCATGCGCCCGCAACGCCGCCGGACGGGTTGCCTCCAATCGGCAATCGTTGCGTTCGAGCCCATTCACTGCCATTATAACTCATCGGCCAGATTGAATTGTCCCAGCCGTTGAATTCACCAACAAGAAAACTTTGTTGATTGCCCTTATATCTAAAAGTTACATCAACACTGTCTTGCGCTTGTAAGGATGTCGCAAACAAAAAGAGCATGGCAATTGTAAACTGCTGTTTTTTTACAAATAACATAATAGCCTCAAAATTAATAGATGCAACCCGCTTTGCAAGAGCAAATCACTTAGATTCAATTTCTATTTTACCAAAACCAGATAATCCCACGCAGCGAGATCAAATGCCTGGTCTGGTCGAACCGAAACCGCCGCTCCTGAAAACAAATCTTTATACTCACCGGAACAAGCGTCGCTTTTCAGCAGATTAAATTGTTGAGCCTGACCGCTTAAATTTAAAAGAACCAACGCCTGGTTTTGGTCATTTTTACGAATGAAGGAAAATATAGTTTTTTGGGCGCTGTTGGCGATTTTTTGTATAGGCGCGCCAAATCCACCATTCCAAAACAACCTGTTCTCTCGTTTTTCTTTAATCAAAGTTGTGTAAATTTGTCTAAATTTGTGCTCGCGCCACTCGATGACATCTTTGTCAAAAAACTTAAGGCGTTTGTCAAGACCCGCTTCCTGTCCACTATAGAGCAAAGGCATGCCCGGTATGGTTGCGCAATAGACCGCAAATACTTCAGCGGCGTCCTGCAAGCGCTCATAAACCGTTCCATTCCATGAATTTTCATCGTGATTGGAAGTAAATTGCATTCGGTAAGCAGTATTTGGATACACCGATTTTTCTTTTTCTAAAAGCGAATCGAGCCAGGCTGCCGTATGCTTGCCTTGCGCCACCTGATTCAGAGCATGGTGCATATCCCAGCCATAAGTCATATCAAAAGCAGCTTTATGAAATTCCGGGCCTTCCGCCTCCGCCAGCATAAACACTGGCTTGATTTGGTCGAGCTCCTTTCTTGCTGCATCCCAAAAATCCATTGGAACCATGCCGGCGACATCGCAGCGATAACCGTCAATGTCAGTCTTTTCCACCCAAAATTTCAGGGCGCGCAACATATATTGACGCAATTCAGGCTGTTCATAGTTTAAATCAATTACATCGCCCCAATCTTTAACCGGAGGAATAAAATTGCCTCTTGCGTCTTTTGTATACCAGTGCGGATGCGACGCGGTCAACGGGTTGTCCCATGCGGAGTGATTCGCCACCCAATCCAGAATAACATACATGCCGAGTTCATGAATTTTTTGCACAAGTTGCTTGAAGTCATCCATCGTACCAAATTCAGGATTGACCGCAAAGTAGTCTTTGACAGCATAGTAGCTGCCAAGACTGCCTTTACGGTTCTTCTCGCCAACCGGATGAATGGGCATTAGCCATATAATGCCAAAACCCATTTCCTGCAATTCCGGCAATCTCTTTTCAAAAGCCTTGAAAGAGCCTTCTTTGGTATACTGGCGTATGTTTACTTCATAGATGCTCAGGTTTTTACTAAATTCAGGCGGTTGAATAACATTATTCTGCGCGCACAAACTATTTTGTCGAAACAAAAAAAATAGTAAAAACAATAGGATAACCACACAAACTTGATTTTTATTACTTTGCATATTCTCTTTGGCGTTAAAATTTCCACTACATTTTTGTTTACTCCGGCTCTGGCTAGTCAATTTTAACTTCCTTTGACAGATGTTTAAACCAGTAGTGATACAGCCCGGTGGAAAGCAATGTAAGCAGAACAAGCAACCAGCCGAATTGATCCCAGCGTTTCATCATCAATGCCATGCCGGTGAGAAAAAGAACAACCTGCCATGGAACCGCTATGAAAGTAGCTATTTTATCGCGCCGGTTCTCACTGTCAATTGCGCTTCTAATCTCAGATGAAAGTTTTTTCTTGATCGGCGCCCAAAAACCAAAAGGACGGGTTATTTTGTAAAATTCAAAGAGGACTTTTTCGTCGGTTGGTTTGGTAAGAAATGTGCCAACCACTATTCCAAGAATGGACGAGAGGGTTGTTGCGATGAAAGCAAAGTATTCGGGAATATTCGGCGCGACTATTTTTTGTATAACTGCGGCCAACATTCCGGCAACGCAGCCTACAGCAAAACCGTAGCCGTTCATCCGCCACCAATACCAGCGCGCCAACAACGGGAACAGCAATCCGGCGCTCAGGCTCAATGTAATCCAACCCCAAATTTCATTAAGATTTTCAACGGTCAAAGTGAAAAGCAGCCCTATCACCACCAAAAGAACAGAAGCCCAACGTCCATGCGACATCAATTGTTTCTCACTTGCTTTTGGATTGATATAAGCCTGATAAATATCCTTAACCCAATAGGCTGCGCCAGCGTTGACCGTTGAGTCAAAAGTTGACATGGCGGCCGCCATCAAACCGGCGATGAGAAACCCCTTGACGCCAATGGGAACCATTTCATTGATGACAACCGGCAGCACCCGTTCAGGATCTTCAATGACGCCGGCCTGTTGGCCAAACGCCACCCCCATGATGGCAATTGCCATGATAAACGGCCAGCGGAAAGCCAGCAAAGTAGTCCACAACAAAGAGAGTAAACCAGACTCGCGATCGCTTCTCGCCGAATAGTAACGCTGAATCATATATTGCATGGTGCCGCCGCTTCCTTCAATGGTCACTTTGACCAGATAGAAGAAAATCGCAATGCCGAAAAGGTTGTAAATAGAATAGGCCGACTCAGGCGCAAAGTCAAGATTCCATGACGGAATGAGGTTAGTCCAGGCTTCACGTGTGGTGGCAACCGATTGAAAGCCGCCTTCCCAAAGCGGGGTGGAAATCTGAAAAGTCTCTGGCAGATTAAAATTAACAAATGACATAACGCAGATGAAAACAATCGTTCCAAATATCAAAAAGCCTTGAAAGACATCTGTCCAGACAACCCCGTAAAGGCCGCTGGCAACGGTGTAGATCATGGCCAAAACGATCATTAATGTGGAGGCCCAAAATTGAGATGGCATACCGGCAAAATCGGGAATGCCAAGAAACTCTGCAATAAATTTGCCGGAACCAACGGCAAAATAAGTGATCATGGCAATGGTCATAATAATCACCGAAATCGCGGCAATAATACGGGCGATATCGCCATCTCTACGGTCGCCGAAACGCAACCGCATCCATTCGGCAAGGGTCATCACCTTGGCGCGGCGGTTCCATTTTCCCTGAAAAATCATCAGGAAGGCCATAATCAAGGTGACGCCGCCGCGTATTTCTACAAAAAAACCGCTGGCTCCCATGGCAAAAATAAATGCGGTGTTGATCATGGTGCCGCTGACATCGAAATTGGAGGCCATGCCCGAAGCGCCGAGCGCCCACCAGGGTATTTTACGGCCTCCCAGAAAATAAGAATCGATTCCCGCCGAAGCGCGGCGTTGCATATAAAGCCCAACCAACACCATGCCGGTGATATAAACCACAACTATCGCGTAATCAATAAATGCCATTCTTCCCTCCGTTTATCTTCTGACTTTCGTTCCACGCCTGAATATTTATTTTGTCGCTCACAATTAACCTTCTGTCAATCCGAAACTACTTTAAAAAAATTGCTGGCCGCTTTAATAAAAGTTTTTACGGAATGACAGCGTATACTGAATCAGTCAGTGTGACCGGTTGACGCAGCAAAAACTTAATGAATAATCACCCCGCTTAAAGGGGATAAACTGATGACCGATGAGTCGCCTTCGGTTTTAATGGCTTCTTTTTTTCCAAACAGGATTTCTTGTGGTTTTCCCGGACTGGAAATATTCAGATGAACCATTTCGTCCCTATGGCTGCGGTTTAAGACAATGGTGAGCGTGTCATCCTTCGAGAATCTTTGGAAAGCAAAAATCTGTTTTTCATTATCTGCCAAAATCGTTTGATATTTGCCTGATTTCAGAACCGGATATTTTTTTCGGATTGAAATCAGCTTCTGATAGCGCTCAAACAACGGTTTATTGAAAACGACTGAATCTGAGGTTGCATTTGCAGGCAAAACCGATGAGTAGGTCTCATTCTCGTAACTTAAATTTTGCCAAACCATTGGTTTGCGATCATCCGGGTCGTCAGCACCCCACATTCCTGTTTCATCGCCATAATAGATGGCTGGAGCGCCGATATAAGTCATTTGAAAAAGTATGATCAAATTTGCGATTTGTCTGTCTCGTTCAGAGGGCGCCGTCAAATCATATTCAGGATTGTCCCAAATACTGCACATCCGATCATATTCCCGATCCGGGTTTTTGACCATACTCGCCAGCCTGTCGGTATCGTGACTATCAAGCAAATTCATCAGAATATGGTTGCTTTCTTCAGGATATGCCTGACGAATAGCACGAAGTCGCAGGTCAAATTCAGTGGCGGAGATTCTGGTTTTTTCATCAACAAAAAAATCCATTAGCGCATAAGCAAACGGATAATTCATATTTGATTCAAGTCGTTTGTCCGAAACCCAGGCGGCCATCTTATCGATCTGTTCAGCTGGTGTTCCGCCATACCAAATCTCACCGACTGTTATGGCTTCCGGATTAATGGATTTGACAAATTTCTGCCAATCACGCCAAAATTCATTTTTAACAAACCTTGCGACATCAAGGCGCCAGCCGTCAACGCCATCCGACGGATCGCCATCTCCGTTCGGATCCATCCAGCGGCGGGTTATGTTGAAAATATAATTTCTGACCGGTTCAACAAGCCCGTTTTCATCTTCCCGAAATTCTGGCAGTGATTTAATGCCCCACCAACCATTATAATCAAATTCATTGGTGTCGGGCGTGGCGGGATCGTCCCAGGCAATAACATCGAACCAATCCTTGAACCGCGAGCTTTGCTGATTTTTCAGAACATCCTGAAATGCCCAAAATTCTCTGCCGCAATGATTGAAGACACCATCTAAAACAATTCGAACGCCCAGTTCATGCGCCTTGTTAATCAATTGCAGAAAGACGCTATCAGCGCTACTCCAAGACCAATCTTCCGGGGAATCGGTATCCGACATAATGATAGCCATGTCGCCATCCCTGTCATAGCCGAAATTATTGTCAACATGATGATAGGTTGTCGCATCATATTTGTGCATGGACTGCGCTTCGAATATCGGGTTGAAATAGATGACTTCAACGCCTAGTTTTTGCAAGTAATCGAGTTTTTCAATTACACCGATCAGGTCTCCGCCATACCGGCGATCACGAACAATATCGTAAAACGGCAAATTTCGGTCGCGCTCCCACTCCTGCAGCTTAAACCAATCAGAAGTCCAGGGATGAACCTGCCATTGACCAACATCAGCGCTCACAACATTTTCTTTTACCGGGTCATTTCCCGGATAACCGTTTAAAAACCGATCCGGAAAAATCTGGTACCAAACCGCGCCTTTTGCCCATTCAGGAACCTGACAGTAAACAAGCGTCGCTTGCGAAGAGATAAAAAACAAAAACATCATTACATGAAGAATCCTGCGCCTCATTCTATAACCTCTCTAATTGTCTTTTCAAATCAGCAGCTCCGGGAAAAACCGGACTGATTTTCTCCAGCGCGGCAAGCGTTTTTCGGGCTTGGTCATATTGTCCGCTCAACGCATAAGCGCCGCTCAGATTGTAAGCAATTTGCGCGTCATCCGGAGCCATTGCATAGGCTTTTTCCAGATATGGCAACGCTCTTTTTGTCTGCCCTTTTTCAAGAAAAATCTGACCGAGCCATTTATTGGCAAAAGAAGAATTTTCCAATTTCAAAACGTTTTCAAGATAGGGAACCGCCGCTTCAAGTTGTCTGGCTTTAATCAGCATATCGGCGGCAAGCAAATATGGCGTATCGTTCATCGGCGTTAAATGAACCAAAGCGCGGTATTCCCGGAAAGCCCTCATCCAGTCACTTCTTTTTTCATGATATTCAGCTAGCGACACATGCGCATGTTCAAGGTTGGTTTTATCGTCCGCCCAAGCTTTGTATGCGAGGGAGTCGACCAGCGACACTGGTTTGTAAGCAAGCAATGTTCGATTGGGAGCCGATTTTGGTTTGAACGGCCATCCCCCTGTTAATATTCGAACACGCAAGTCACAGTATGCGGCGTCAAGTTCTGTAAAGCCCCAATGCTCACGATAGAAAGCGGACGGTTTGACCAGCGCTTCATCCCAGACATCCGCAATAAAACCATTTTGGCGCATGGTCTCAAAGAAACCGTCTGCAAGCGCAAAGTAGCCGTCGATATTCGGGTGCAGATGTTCAAGCATCAGGCGCTGACCAATAATGGCATTGGGCGAAGCATTTTCAAAAATATGACGCATCGGCGCAAACGGGACATCAAAACGGGAAGCGACATCTCTGACAATTTCATTGAAGGCTTCCGGCGCTCTGAACCTGAGGCCGTCCAGATCTTTGGCCTTGAGATACAATTCACGCGCTTTATCGATTTTACCGGATTTTTCAAACAAAACCGCCTGTTTGTAAACCGCGTCAGCCTCTTCCAGCCCCTCAGACTTCACGGAAACAAACGGTTTTTGATCTTTTACATTGCTCACCAATTCACTCAAAACAACCTTTACACCGGCATTCCGGGCAAGCGTGACAATATCCTCTAAATTACCTTGAAATTGCTTTTTGCCCAACTCAAATAATGAACTGTTCAATCCAATCGTCTGTTCGGCCACCATTCTTTCCATCAGAGTAGCCGAAGGCTTGCTCTGATCCGTATCCGACATCATGTTTTGCAGCGTTCTCCTTAATGCGCCCACAATGTCCCGCATGAGGAGAAATACTTTGCTGCGTTGCATATTCAGGTAGAGCTTGACAAACCAACGCGCTCTGCCCAGAGACTCATAGGAGCCGGCGCCAAGCGCGCCGTAAAATTCATTGTGACCTGCATAGATTAGCAAAGCATCCGGCTCTTTGTTAAGAATTTCATCGAGAAAGTCCAACACCGTATAGGTGTTAACCGCTGTCAAGCCGAGGTTGACCACTTCAATATGGCGATCGGGAAAAACATCCTGCAAACGAAATTGTAGAATGCGCGGAAACTGCACATTGTTGCCATAGGGATACCCGGCTGTGGTTGAACCGCCCAGCGCAAAAACTCTGTAGCCATTTTCAGGCTTCTCTTTTAAAAAAAGATCATTCTGGGGGTCTGGAATTGTACTTTGCATAAAAAAATAGCGCCGGGCGACGTTCGGATTACACATTAAGTAGTCCGAATAAGCGCCTGGCGCCGGGATAAAAAGGTCAAGATTTCCGCCGTAGCTGGTCAACTGTAGTCCCAATTCGACAAAGCCAAAAAACACAATGGGAATCAACGCCAAAAAGAATGTGAAAAACCTTTTGCGAGCCGGAGAAATAGCGATGGCGTTTTTTGTCTCTTTTTTCATTCTGAAATGGGGTAATTGCTTTTATACCGCAGGCGGATTTACACAGAATTACAGGCATGGGCAAAATGCCCATGCCTTTGAGTTTTGTCTAATAGAATTATCGGAGTAAAGTCATCTTGCGAACCTTGGTGAAATCACCGGCATTCATCCTTATATAATAGATACCGGATGCGACTCGACTTCCGCCGCTGTTGTCGCCACGCCACTTCTGGGTATACCTCCCGGCAACTTTTTCCTCGTCCACCAGTGTTTTCACCAGTTGGCCGCCAAGATTAAAGATCTGTATTTTCACTTTTGTCCTGGTAGTCACAACAAACGAAATGGTGGTTTCTGGATTAAATGGATTGGGGTAATTTGGTTTCAGTGCAAAACTTTGTGGACTCATGCCGCCATTTTCACCCACACTGGTTGGTATGGTTAAATTTGGTGGATCTTCAAAAGGCAGATCTACTTCAACCCAGTCAATGGTCGACAGATTAAATTCCGTTGGCCATTCAGTGGTGAGGTCGCTATTGATATTGGTCGGCCAGACAAACTGATAGTATCGACGACCTGCAGCAAAGCCGCCTCCGTTGTTCACATAGCCATCTCCTGTGTTGCCGTAAGCGATAACAAAACCAAGTTGATACCAGGCGCTATCCTTTATTTGCCATGTGCCGGTGTAGATCATGTCGTTATCCGGATCTTCGAGCCGCAAAACTCTGTCGCCAAAAGTTTTATAGCCCTGGGAAAGCGCAAGCATGGAACCGTCTGGTTGAATATAGACCGAATCAGTTGCCGGATCAAAAAGTTCTAACGTATTGCTGGCTGCAGATGCGGCTGGAGCCATGTTAACACTAAATGTTACATCTATATCATGTGGGATGCCGGCATTAGCGGGAACGCTGGCAAAGAACTGACGGTCAAAGCCAAAATCGCCCGGAGGCGCTTGGGTCGCGGCATTGGCAAATGAAAATGTTCTGTCGCCGCCGCCAGTAGTGGAAGGTTCTTCCCAACCACTGTCATCATTTTCATCATTCACCCGCTGGATCAGTAAGTTTTCAATGTAGTTATCGCTGGCAGGGTCTACGCGCGATGTGTCAAAAACAACGAAATACTTGTAACGGATCTCTGCGTTTGGAATTGCCGTAAACGGCTCGGCGGCAGCCCATTCCTGAAGAGCCGGAACAAAAGCGAGGTTAATGAAATCGCCCGGTCTATCCCAGCCTTTTGCGCCGATGACGGCTATCCTGTCGCCAACACCACGATCAAACAGCCCTAAAGTTTCAAGAGCCTCAGTGCTAACTCGAAACGACACCTGGCTGTCAATTGGCTTCGTTCCGACCGGCGCTAAATCGTTAAAATATGCCCAGTGCAATGTGGTGTCCGTTGCTGTGACAAGACCGGTTGTATAAGTGAATGTGCGATCTCCTATATCTCCTTCCCAATCAACGCCATCATCAGCCTTGTTTTCTACAAAAAACTTGTACTTTTGAACGCTTCCAACCTCAATCGAGTCCTTCGGTATATATGCAGCCCCTGACCAAAAGGAACCGTTGTCAACCGAGCCTGTTTCCCTTGACAACGTCACTAAAGTCGTTCCCCAATCGATACTTCCGCCAGAAGCTGCATCATCGCCACGCACGCCAAGCGGTCCATTGGCATCCGGGTCAAACTTCAGCGCCTCTGTCACGCCGCCCATGTTTACCCGAAAATATACGGTGACACTATCTGTTTTTGTCTCAAAAGGGCGCCAATACGGATCGACTGCGGGAGCGCCGTCGGGCTGATAATACTGCGCCGAAAGTGTGGTGTCGGCATTGCCGATGATCAGAACCCGGGTATCTTCCTCCATACCCTGCGAAAAGTTAAAAGCGCCTTCCCAGCCGCCACCAGGATGTGTGCCTGAACCATCAACCGCCGCAAGATCTGTCCAGAATTTATAAGTAAGCGTATCGCCTGCAGTCATTTCAAATGTGCCAGACCAATAATCACCGCCAACATTATCCAAAACCATAGTTGAGGCTGAACTCCAGCTAATATTGCCGCCGCCCGGCAGAATATCGCCATCAACAGTGCCATCTCCCCGCACTATTGCGCCGCGAATCTGCACCGCTCCGGTCTCGCCAAGTGTATCAAGATTTGTTGATGTGTTGCAAACAAATGTCACATTGACAGTTTGGCTCATGGCAGGAAATGCGTAAATTCCAGAGAGCGCAACAAATAAGAGCGCAATCATACTTTTTGTAAATGTTTGTTTCATTATGTTCTCCCTAATTCATTGTTTACCCCCACCCGCAAGTTAAGCAGTTTTCAATGAAAACCGCATTACTCCAAAGCGATGGGCTTGAAGAAAACTTATATTACTTTTAAAACTTCGGTTAAATCGCCCTCCTTTCAGTTTTTTGTATTTGAACTAATGAATAGCAAAGTTATGGATTTTTACCTCGTCATCCGGCGCTCAAAGCCTGATCTCAAGAGAAAATCGATTTACGCCGCCCAGCGTTTGAAAACTCTGAAAAGCGTAACCCGCTGAAAATTGTGGACCGGAAGGCAATGCTATATTAATGCCAAATCCCAAGGTTAAACCCTTTTCCCTTTCATCCAGAAAAAGATCGTTAAAACCACCGCGCAAGACCAAAAGTTCTTCAAATAAACTATATTCTGCGCCGAAACTCAGGCTTTGAGAATTATCATTTGGAGCCGCGCCAGCGGTTGAAATAACCAAACTGCCATTCTCGGTTTGAAGGGCATTCCAGGCAAGGCCAACCCGCATAATAACAGGCGCGTCAAACGCATCGGTTTTATACCGGCCAACAATCGTCTGATTGTCTCCATTCTGCTGTGGCGCGCCATCGACGCGCACATTCAAATCATCTCCATCCATTTGCATCTCAGTTCCAACATTTGAAATACTGACTCCCAACCTGATTCCGGGAAATGGCGTGTCGTAAAGGGTTCCGATATCAAACATAAACCCGACAGCGCTTGAGTTCATTATTGTTTCGTTTACAAACTTAAAATTAGCGCCAATCGAAAACCTGTCGGTCAAATTACGGGCATACGCCACGCCCACCGCAAAATCATCGGCGCTGAAAGTTTCGCCTGTTCCATTGGGCTGAGCCATTGTGGTAACTTCAAACTTATCAGAAGTCAAGGCGGTTACACTCAAAGCGATGACGCCAAAAGATTGAACCGGTATTGCAAGGCCAAAATAATTAAAATCAACACCGGGCAACCAAGGGGAATGATCAACAAACAGTGAAATTTTCTTTATTCTTGCTATACCGCCCGGATTCCAAAACATAGCGGAAGCGTCATCAGAAATCGCGACAAAAGCGCCGCCCAATGCGGCGCCGCGAACGCCAACCGGTATTCGAAGAAATGCAGCAGCCGATGTTCCAACTTTATTCACTTGTTCCTGGCAAAGACCAGTTGACAAATTGCCAAAAATAAAGGCCATGCATAAGCACAACGCAACTGCGGTTTTATTAAGGATCCTGTCCATAAAAAGCTCCGTGAATTCCAACTACTTTATAATTGCAAAATTACCGACTTTTTGAGCTATGCCGGGCGCATCGATATGATAGATATATAAGCCATAAGAAATTGAGAGGTTGTCCCGGCTCAACATATCCCAAATAGCTGTTCCATTGTCCAGCGTTTCCTCATGTTCAATTTTATCTATTTGAACACCGTTCACATTAAAAATACGAATGGTGCATTTTCTCGGAAGATTGATAAAATGCAGCTCACGCGGGCCGCGTCCGGAAGTAAAGGGGTTTCTCGGCTCCCAGGTCTCTCTGGCAATGTAAGGGTTTGGAACAACACGGATGTCATCTAACTCATTTCTTGCATTTTCGACTGATTCATTTTCACCACTGACCATGAATTCATAGACATCTTGCAAGAGAAATGGTTTGCGCAAGACAACTGTCAAAGTGTCTCCCGCAACCGGATTACGGCCTTGCGGCGGTTGTGTATTCAGGGTTATCTGCCAGGTATAGACCAGAACGCCTTTGTCATTGGGCTCAAGCAGGTAAATTGTGTCAGTTTTATTTGCATCATCCGGATTGATGGTAAAGCTGCCGTCACTGCCATCTACTTCTGCAAAGGCAAAAACCACAGGCTGCCCACTATTTGAATTAATGACCTTGAAGTTTACATCAACAGCCGATAGCGCTAGAAAGCTGATGGATGTGTCTTTTGATACCGCAAACCCCGGCTCGCCGAATATGACCTGGTAATCATTTGGGATTTCTTCTCCGGTAATTGAGAGAAATTGCACTCTGGCAAACTGAAAGTCAAAAATATCATCGCTGCTCCAGGCGGAAAAATCCTCATCAAGCCGCACACGCGCTTCATTTGCGAAGGATAAACGAATTCCATCGATCAGAGGAACTTCATCATCAGTGTTGAGAAGTGTGCTTTTAAACAATTCTATCTTGTTTTCATCCAGATCGGTTACCGTAAAATTTTTGGTTGCGGCATTGTTAAAAACCGGCCCCGGTATCAAAGTATCTTCAAAGGTTATCCGATAGGTATGCCCTTCTGCAATCACGCGTGGATCAACGACTTCAAAGCCGATTTTGCCCGTGCTTGTTCCGGAAACATGATTAAGTTCGGTAATTTTTGCAGGCAGATAACCTGCAACCGGCGCCCTGGGTCGAACAACAGCAACATTTGAGCCCGTTTTTGCGACGGTTCCATCCGGAGCGATGGTTACTTTAATCGAAGTTTCTGTCGGTGAGATATTGCCTTCAACAAAGCCGAAGTCATAAGCTGTTACGGCGTAAAAATAGCGCTGACCGTTAACTACATTGGTATCGACAAATGAATGTCGCAAACCACTGTCAACGCCCAGCTGAAATTTTACACCATTAATATCAACAGGATGAAAGCCGGATCGACCATCCTTTCGGTCAAATTGCGCGAGAGGACGCAGTAACGTTGGAACCCCATTGCCGTCTGTTATGGTGCGAACGTCAAGAAATGCGGCGTCGGTTGCCCGATAGATTCTGTAGCCCTCAAAATCCTTCGATTCACCGCCAAGACGCTTGATAAACCTGTCTTCCGACGCTTCCGCCAGATTGTCCCAATAGAGGGTGACCTTACGATCCCCTGGCACGGCCTGCACGGATACCTGAACCGGCGCCTGGGCAAACTGATAATCAGTCTCAAACGCTGTTCTCGCCTGTTCTTGTTTGCGGATGGCGCTGGCAATGTCAAACTCACGGGTTTGACCACCGCCTGCCATGGCCACCGAAATTGCCATGCGTTGACGTTGTCCGGGTTCAATGGGAAAATAACCGGAGGAAATAAAGAGGTCGAATTGACCGATTTTCCGAGTCAAAAAGAAACGCCCGGGTGTAAAAAATTTGCGCCATATTGTTGCGTCGGCCACTGAGCCAAACGATATTCCGCCCTCAGGATCCTGAATAGCAGAAGTAAGGCCGATTAGATCGGTTTCGCTGACATCGGTTTTGTCAATATTGGGCTCGCCGGGGAAATTGGTGCCCGCTCCGGATGTCGGTTGCCCGTCGCCATCGCCCGGATCGCCGCTGCTTTCAACACCGTCCAGGCCAACATCATCTTGAAATGCGCTCCAATCGCCATCATTATCAAAGCCGTCGTCCCTTGACTCGTCTATCATCGGAGCGACATTTTCGTAAGAGAACCTGGCCGCCTTTCCGGCAACAGCGAACCCACGCTTGATGGTGTCGCCAATCGCAAATGCGAGGTAATTGACATGCCGCACAGGCCGCACTGTCCCGGATACTTCATCGAAACGAGTCAGGTGCAAGGTTTCGCGTTCATCTATCAGGCCGTCGAGGTCGCCATCGATAAGGTTTGCAAGCGTATCTTCAGTTACGGTTACGCCGCCGGCTGGCAAGTTTACAACAGCGCCGAGGGTTCGAACCGTTCCACCTTCCGCCGGATAAGCAATGACCCGACGCTCATAGGTCAATGAATCAATAAGAACGATTTTATCGCCGGGCTGAATGCTGCGCGGCAGGAAGTCATCTTCTTTAAAAACCGGGATAATTTCGTCTACATCACCGCCAAATTGAGCAAGAAGACCCAGGTTTGCATCTATATCCGCATCGCCATCATTATCAATTCCATCAATTTCATTTCCCGGCGTTTCAATAAATTTCACCGAACCAAGGCCAACCGGCTCACCGCCAAACTCTTCGGTTCCAACCCGGTCGCCGTCGGTTAGGAATGTTACGTTGGTTTGCAGATCGACAAACGGCAAATCATCCTGAGCGTCGCCGCCGACAATATCAGCCAGCCAGATCAGAAAAGATGTCTTTGGCAGTCTTTTGGAGCCGTCATTGAGCACATCATGAATGAAAAAAACGACATCGCTAATCAAGATTTGCGACCAGGCAAGCGCCCGCACATCCATCAACAGACCCAATCCGCCGCGGCCGGGATCTGTTTCATCAGGCCGATAGTTAAAGCGATTGTAAAGGTCATCCGAAGTGCGATAAAACATTTCCTGGTCGGCATTGAATATGTTTTTGCCAAAAAAGCCATTCCATGAATCTGTCCAGCCCGGATCGACAGGGTCTTCTCTTTTATCCCTCCATCCTCCCTGCGCTGCGCCCGGCCAACTGTTTGGCTCATCACTTTTTGCAATTTCACCGGCGTCAGGGTTTACGAAACCGCTGACCGGTTCAAGGTTCCAGGAGCCGCCGCTCGGACTTTCACGAAAGGTGGGAAAATCTACTATTTGCACAACTTTGCCATCCTCATCGGTGACTTCGGCGGCCTTCCAGATTGCGACCAGAGCAATATATTGACGACCGGTATTTTTGGGCCACTCATAAGGAAATTCATCCGGTCTGGAAGAAGTTCGACCGCTAAAACCAAAGTTAAAAACCGTGGTTCGAAGGTTGTTGCCGTCCAGGTTAGATTTTCTCCGAAATATGGGGTTGCCCCGATTGTCCGAAGGAATATGATCTTGAAGCTGTCCATATACGTTCGGTGTCAGACAAAAAATGCCCAATACGAAGATTCCCGCCCAAACACTCTTTACTCCTTTTATCATTGATTCACCCTCTTTTGCTTGCAATTAATTCTGAAACCCGACACTCATGCCAATTTGAACCCGCCTGGGTTCTGAGTAGAAATCAGGCCTTGTAAAAAAACCCGGGCTGGCGCTTAAAGCCAGCCGTTCGCTCAATGAAAAATCAGCCAGGCCAGTGTCGCCAAAAACGCCGGTCGGATTTCCGGCGTCAAGCAAATTAAACACTTTGCCAAAAAACTTTACATGAAAATTGCCAATATCAACTTTTCTGAAGGCCGTGAAGTCAAGTGAAAATATCAGCGGCTTGACGCGGCTATTCTTTTCCAGACCCTGAATCACACTGGCGCCGCCTTGGCGAGCGGTGCTTATCGACGGCGTGTAAGGCTCTCCGGTATTCAATCGTTGAACCAGGCTCACGCCCCAATTCGCAGAGCCAACAAACAAGCTTGAATTCAAAGAATGGCGCTGATCCCAATCGAGCGGTGTCAACTGCTTGGTCGGCTCGCCGCCATCGCGTTGTGTGAAAAATTCTTGATCCGGGTTTGAATTCGTGCCCTCGGCCACCTGAAATGTATAATCTACGTCAAAAGAAAAATGATTCGCAAAACGACTGTTCAGGGCGATTGTAAAGCCGGTTATGTTTGCAAAATCCCGGTTAATTCTTCTCGTATAGCTGACACCTGCCGTGACAGCGTCAATTGGAGCTGTCACCCCGACCCAGTTTCGAACATCACGATAGAAAAATGTTATATCAGCACCAAGATTTTGTGCCAATTGCTGCTGCAAACCAAGTTCGTACATGGTTGTTTGCTGCGGTTTCAGATCCGGGTTGCCGAATCGCTCGCCCTGCAGGCCGCTTGCAGTCGTTATTTTCAATTGATCCTCGCGATATAGCTGCTCGTAATCAGGAATTTGAGTGAAAATCCCGAAAGAAGAATGTATGACCCCTTCATCGGTGATTGGATACGCAATGCCAATGCGGGGGCTAAGTTGAGCTTTTGTCGTGGTTTGACGATACCATCCCGCAGCGCGACGCTCCTGCACACTCTTCATATTGTCATCAACCTGTTCTGCAAGGCTGATCACACCATCACCGTCGTTATCGCGCCAGATGTTGTTCGGCTTAACAGGGTTAAAAATATTGGGATCGGTTAGATCGACAGGCACCTCGCCATTCGCGTCAAAGAGATCAAAACGGACGCCGATATTTATGATCATGCTTTCATATTCAATTTTGTCCTGAAGGTAAGCGGCAAAGGTAACCGGACTGCGATCCAGAATATTTCTTCCTGATTGTTCTGGCGAGCGGATTGAATTGGCTGAAATTCCGTTCGGGGCATTTGCATCGAGTTGCAATGAATAGTCATCCATGAATAAATTATCGAATTTTATTTCAGCTCCGAGTTTGGTTTGATGCCTTTTGCTGATTTGGCTGGTAAGGTCAAATTTCCCAATCCAGCTTTTTGTTTTTCGCTCAAATCTGGTCAAATCGGATCCAAATTGATTAAATTGGTCAGGGCCGGCCTCAATCGACTCAGCCTCTCTTGGCGATAAACCAAAGGCGTCGGCGATTAGCAGCCTGATGTAGTCATTATGCACGTAGCGTGGATCAAGGGGATCATCGTAGAGAAAGGACTGCAGCTGGTTTTCTTTATAGGCGCCGGTAACCTCATAAAAAGTGTTTTTACTTAAAACATGCGTGAGGTTTGCAATTATGGTGTAGCCATAATCATCATCGTCTCGAACACCACTTGGCGCCAGCCTGTTTTTGTGCACGCCTGCATCATATTTCCCACGGCTTTCAGCGCTGCCCAACGCATCAATTTTAAATCGCAGCGGATCCGAAATTTTCCATTCAAGACTTGCCTGACCGCTCCAGCGCTCTTTAAAATTGAATGGCGCGGCGCTACTGTCTCCAAATGCCAAACTGGTGTCTTGTTGGGTAAATACAAAAGGATTAATCCGAAAGGCATTTACACCGTAAATATAGCCGCTATTCTTAAATCGTCTTCCGGTTACAAAAAACGTGAGTTTGTCCTTAATAACAGGGCCGCTGAACGAGGCGGAAAAGTTATTGTTTGCAAACGGATCCTTGTCATCAATATTAAAAAACAGAGCACTTCTGTTTGAAACATAGTCGCCTGACCATGCCTCAAATGTACCTTTGAATTTGTTTCCCCCGGTTTTCGTAACGATGTTAACGATCCCGCTGAGCGCCTCACCATATTCAGCATTGAATGTGCCGCTAATCACCTGGAGTTCCTGTATCGATTCGTTTTCCACCTGAAACCCCTGCGTTCTGGTGAAGTCATCGGTTATGCGCACACCATTTACCATATAAGCGACTTCGGTAGAACGACCGCCTCGAATATGAAGGCCTCCATCACTTCCCCGATTAACACCCGCCTGCAAATTAAGAAGATCTCCTAATTCCTGCACAGGCAGCCTGGCAATATCTTCCGCCTGAACCCGAGATTCCGCTGAAGTCAAATCTTTGCGCACAATCGGCTTTTCAGCAAACACCACCACTTCCTCGCCGATCAACGACTCTTCATTAAGGCTGAAATCAATATTCGTGGTTAAATCGGTCAATACTTCAACGTTTTTCACCACCATTGCCTGAAAGCCAATGTAGTTCACACGCAATTCGTATGTGCCCGGCGGCACGCGGAGCATGACATAATTACCTTGTAGATCGCTTGCCGAACCCAATGAAGTCCCGACCACCAATACATTGGCGCCTGGCAACGGTTCCCCGGTTCCGGCGTCCAAAATATTGCCGGTGATTTTTCCTGATTTTTGCGCAAATGAATCTGTGCAAAACAAAGCGAGCAATAAAATGAAGCAGCATCGAATTTTCATATTTGGAGCCTAATGATTAATTAAGTTCAACGTTTCTAATCGGTTGTTCCAAACCTGCAAATCATTGACTTTGCGGCGGAACCCTGCAATTCGTTTCTCGCGATAACCATCCCACATGGCATATCGAACAGCCTTTTCCACTTCTGCGCGAACTTCCTCAAGCCGAGCCGGGGCGGGCTCGCGTTTACCAATACATTCAAGAAAGACGCGCATTGAGTCAATTATCAATGACCCGCTTCTCTCACCAACTTTTAATGAAAAAACGGTATCCGCCCATCTGCCAAAATCAGCTCTTGTTAAAAAGCCCAACTCTCCGCCATTATCGGCGGTTGATTTGCGCAAGGAATGTAGACGCGCAACCGCTCCAAAAGATTTTCCCTGTCCAAGCTCCTGTTCAACAACTCTTGCTTTATCATCCGTATCCACAACAATTTCACGCAGATTAATCCGGGCGGGAACGGCAAATTGTTCTCTGTGCCGCACAAAGTAACTCTTAATGGAATCATCCGGCGCTTCCATTTCCTGACGCAATTGATCTTCCATACGGGTCAGAAGGTATATCTCCCATTTGTCGGCAATTCCATCGCGGTATTCTTTACGCCGATCCAAACCCGCATGACGGGCAAGCTCAAGTATTTTGTTGCGAACTATCAAACCGGTGATAAAATCCTGAAGACTTTCGATTCCATAAATTCTATTTTGATGATCTGGATCAGTAAACTTTGCATGGCGCTTAAAATCAGCCACTGTCCATGCCCCAACGTCAGAGTCAACCAAACTCAATGATTCCAATTTTTCCCCAAACTCCATTTCATGTCGTCGTTTTCCGGAGAATTGTTTTAAAAGCATTGATACGGTCGAATGATCAAAGCTTATATGAAGCGTTGCAGCCAAAGAGTCGCTATGCAACCGAATAGCTTTTTTGATCATTCGATTTTGCCAGTAAGTGGCAAGTTTCTCTCGATGCTTTGCATATTCCTGCAAGGTAATCATTGGTTTTGTCTGCCTGGATTCCACACGGATAATACTATAGCCATCTGAGGTGCGAACAGGCTCAGACACCTTGCCAACCGGCAAGGAAAAAGCGACTTCTTCGAAATCCGGCTCCATTTCATCCACCGTAAATTCGCCGAGCAAACCACCCGAGTTACGCAAGGTTTCATCTTTGAAACAAGTTTTGGCGAGCTCTTCAAAAGTCGCGCCCTTTTGCAACGCGTCATAAAGCGAATCAGCCATTTGTTTTGTTGGCGCAAACAAATGGCGAACGTTGACTTTTGTCTGTAAGCGTTGAAAGAGTCTCTTCAACTCAGCCTCAGTGACGTTAACCTTTTTTGAGATGTTCTCCCTGGCGTAAAGACTTAGCAACTCCTGAATTTCAAGCCTTTCCAGTTCAAAAGCGCTACGTGAGTCTTTGGAAACGCCATTTTTTCTTGCGCTGTTGATGAGAATCACTTCGTCAACAAATAATGACAGAATTTTCTGCCTTGTCTGATAAGTGTCAGGAACCCCAAATCCTGTCTGTTTTCTAAATCCCTTATAACGTTCGGCAAAAGCGTCCACGCTGACGACTTTATCATCGATTCTGGCAAGAATTAACGGTTCAACATCATTCGATTTTTTGCAGGAAGAAAAAAACAATAACCCGCATGTAACCGAAAGGACAAGACCTGCTCTGATTGCCGGATCGAAATATTTTAAGTTCTTGAATAATTGAGTCATTTTCTTCGAAAGAGATTTTTTAAATTACAAACGCTTCGCCCAGCAATGACGAGATTTTCCCAAAATGAGGAGCAGATCGTTGATTTGCGTCAAAAAAACAGAATGCTCGTCACACTGTTCCTAAAAAACTACTGCCTGTTAATTGCAGTTTTAAAGTCGGATCTAAAAGCATAAGGCATTTAATCGAAATAAACTTGCCATCTTCCACTCCATCTGAACTCATAATTCAAGATTTTCCTGGTAATATTATTTTGACCTGAACCCTAAGTAATAACACCAATCACTATTGTCATGTTTATTTTTCTATTTATCCAAATCTCAGGCAGCCGCTTCAGCTAACACTGGCTGTTTCCTCAACTCGGCTCCACAGCTTTCCCGCACCACTAAATCCGTGTCAAGGCTTTGCTGCAACCCTTTGGCGTCCTTCTTGTTCATACGATTGACAAGTTGTTCAACAGCTAATCGCCCCATGGTCATGGTCGGCTGCCGAACGGTTGTTAACTCAATGAATTCGGACAATTCAATGTCATCAAACCCTACCACGCCGATGTCATCGGGAACTCTAACCCCTCTGCTTTTGGCGGCTTCAATCGCGCCAATGGCCTGAATATCGCTTGAAACAAATACGACTTCGGGGCGCTCACTGCCGAGATCAAGCAGCCGCAACATTGCAGCGTAGCCCGATTCCCGATTGAAACCGTCGGCCTCATCAGTAAAATCACATGAAATGAAATGTTGCTGTTCAAATGTTTGTCCTGCCTCAGACAAAGCTTTTTTGAAACCCTCAAACCGCAGCTTTGCCGGGCTGCTTTCAAGTTTTCCATCAATCATGCCAATACGGCGATACCCCAAATCAATCAAGTGTCGGGTGGCTTTATAGGCTCCGCCAATATTGTCTACGCGCACATAGTCAAGGTCTTTGTGAAAACCGTCAACCAAAACCAACGGCATGTTGACATTATGAAAACGCTCAACGTAATGGTCAGAAATTTCCAGCGAAACAAGCAGCAAGCCATCCACGCGGCTTTCGTTCAGAACGCGTTGCAGGAACTTTTCTTTACTGTTGGCCATGTCAACACTGTAGAGTATAAGGTCGTATTCAAACTCAGTAACCTTGCGTTGCAAACCTCGCAACAATTGCATAAAAAAATGCCCTGTAAAAAAAGGAATGATGCAGCCGATTGTATTGGTTTTTCTGCGCGCCAGGCTTTGCGCGGCGGTTTGCGGACGGTAATTCAGTTCTTTAATCGCAACTTTCACCCGTTTTTTGGTCTCGGGTGAAATATGCGGACTGTTGTTGATTACCCGCGAAACCGTTCCTATTCCAACTCCGGCTTTTTTTGCAACGTCATAGATATTGGGCATAAACAGGAAATCCTGTGATCTGATAGCGTTATAATAAAGACAAAGAGAACACCGACCAAGGAAGCGCTTCCAGACGAGAGGCAAATAAAATCAAAAGAAGCCGTTGGAAGTGCTTCCATAATACATTTCCACATCATTTTTGTCAAGTTTTTTTTCAATTTACTAATATTTTCTTGGGTAGACCTGGCAGATGGAAGATGATCTGCTCTGAAAAAGAAGGAAGCAAAATATTAAAACGGGAAGGTATTAAGCAAAAAAATCTGTAGGAGTCTCCTTATTAGCCACGGATTGACATGGATTTTTCTCTTTTTCATAAACGGCTGAAACAAATGGAAAGCTTCCATCAGAAGTGGTCTGGTTTCCCATGCTTCCTTAATAAAATGCGCGCCAAGGCGTGGCAGCCTATTATTAAAATTCCTGTTGATAAAATCGTTGGCGTTTAGCCAAACGATTAACGATTTCAGGGCGGCATATTTTTTACAAAAACCGCAAAGTTAATTTTCTGATTTCGGATTCCGCATCATGCTAAAAAATTTCATAATAGCCGGTGTCCCGGCAAGTATGGTCGCTACAATTGAGATTGTCGATTCAAAAAATGATGGTTGGCTTAACATCAGAAAAGCCAAAACTGTCACAACAGCGAGACCCAGCGGCAGTCTGAATTTTCCCCAATCACTCTTGAGTAAACTAGCCTGAATATCAGCACTCAAGATAGCGTTTTCCTGTTGCAAAAACTTTGTAAAACTATCATTCATTAATGCAATGTGAGGAACTTCGGTGACCAGACCGCCTTCGACCAAACTACTAAGAACCTGCGCCTCTCCAGAGTTAAGAAAACCATCCTTCGCTAAATCAATTAGCGCCAGCTTCTGCGGGCTTGAACAGATCTTCCACATTTGATAATAGTAAATTCGTGATCGTTCCAGCAAGTCCAATTTTATTTTTTTAAGGCTCAGCTCGCTCGGACTTATATCTCTGCCAAAAATGTTGCGACAAATACTCAGGCCAATTTCCTGCAATTGCGCGACCGCGCCGCACTCTTTTTTTATCAGTCTGGCGGCTGCTTGCAGTAGGGAATTATCGGCCTCCTTTGATTGCGCTAAAATGGCGTTCACTTCGCTTGCAAAAGCACTCGCATCTCCCGGAGATAGCAATATTTTATGTTGAAAGCTGGTCATTGCCTGTTTCCATTGCCTGCTCATCAATTTGGCCTCGCGACTATCCTGATCAGATTCACCAACGACTGCAAAAGGCAATGGGTAGATGGTTGAAAAAACCACAACATGCCTGCCATACGTGTGCAGTAATTCCCGCAACAAATGGAGTTTTTGGGCATTGAAACGCGGCTCTATAGAACCAGATTCAAAATGCTCAATGACAATTCTTTTTTTGCCTGAATCTGCTTTAATGTTTGCAAGAATTTGTGAGCAAGATAGATCGGCCAGACTATAACGCTCAAACTCATTGCAAGGCAAGGCAGTCACGTCCGGGTCAGCCGCGCAATGTGTAATCAGGAGATTTCCACTTGAGTTGACCCGAAGAAAATCAAGGAGTCGTTCCCGTTTGAGACCAACCGGCAGATCAGGCAAAAAAACACGCTTAAGAATAGCATTAACAAGAGAATAAAGCCCCGCCCCAATCAGAATCAACAACACGATGAAGCCAACCAAACTATTGCTGGAATAAAAAACCGCTCCTCTTAAGGTTTTTAATTTCGAAGACATTTTCAATATTTGACCGTTTTCAACCTCATCATCAGTCGCAAATTTACCCTTGGCCGACATTACCAAGCGTTTGCCGGCGTGCTTCCAAACCCATGCTGAATTGCCAGCACTGTCATTCATTAATTCCCCGCTAACCTTTTTGCCGGGTTGAGTCAGTGAGGTGCGTTTTAACAATTCTGCTTCCCACTCATGGTGCAAGCTTCTGCCTTTTTCCACATCCGAAGAAACCCAAATACTGTCGGTCGGCAAGATATAAATGTCCTCGGCTCTATTCCCGTCAGAAAAACGCAATCTGTTTTTCAAGAAAGATTCCTTTTGAATGCCTTTTTGAGTCGAGTCTGAAAACTGAACAGACTTATAGTAATTCGACACATCAGATAATCTTTGAGCGAGACTTGCGGCGGTTTCCCTTTGATTAAACTTGCTCACAAGCTCAACCTCCAAGCTGTGGGCGATCCTAAAACAAGTAAAAGCTGGCAATATGCCCAGCAGTATAAGATAGCCAAACCAGATATAAACATAAGATCTACCCGATGGCAACGCGATAAATTTTTTCTTCAGTTGCAATGCAGTGTCATCCTGCTTCCGAATCATAACAAAAGCCAGCAATCCAGCGATTGCCAGCAAAATATCGAACAGTAAAACGTAGAATGAATTGAAAGCGCTTATGTTTAGACTGAGCACAAATAAAAGGCAAAGAATCGTCAGCAAAACAACCAGCGCCTGATCGATCAATTGATGCTTGGGCTGCGGCCACAACGAAGAGATGTGAAAGGCAAATAGCCTTGGAAAAAGTTTTGCCGCAAACAAACGCGCCAATAACAGAATTACAATATAGGCCGTAAATAGAGAACAGGCGATGGCAATCATTTCAGCGTTGGCGTGGGCGACCAATTCCGGTCGATAAAAAATAATTAAAGTCCATGGTGGCGCCATGATCGGCGAAACGAACAGCCTGTGCTTTTTGCCAAAATATTGCAAGTCCAAGTGGCGCTGCGACCGCGCGTAAATGACCGCTTGCAATTCAGCGTCCTTCTCGCATTCATCGATAAAGTTCTCCCATAAATTCCGCTTTTTATCGGAATGATATAAGACATCCCCCTGATCATCGACCACCGCGAAACCGTATCCCGGCGGTAAAATTGCCTGGTTTAAAGAAAGAAGACGAAAATCCAATGCCGCAACCTTGGCAGAATCACTTATGGAAGGAATGCTGAAAATTGTTTCATTTTGGCCAGTCGTCAGCGAGTAGATCGGTTGTAAATAAAACTCTGGAATTTCATGATCTTTGCCTTGCAACGACCAGCCATTTCCATTGCGCAAACGCTTAAAGTATGATCGCTCTTTAAGAGAAATAAACGGCGTTACATGCTTTTTAATCGACCACTTTTTAACCTGGGTTCCGTCAGCGTCAACCCAATAAACCATCTCAATATTTTTATATGAACCGATGCTGTCGTTAGAAAACATATCAGCCTGCTTTTCAAAATCGAATCGCTTTTCGTGATAACGTTCATCCAGTTCCTTTAAAGTTTTATATGCCGTCCACAGCTCTTTCTTAAAATTTACAGAAATGGACTCGGCCAACCACTCTTGATTTTTTTGAATCTTATATCGCTCCACCCGATAAACCAGAAAATCGAGTCCGGCGATGATCAAAAGAGCAGCCAAAACCAGCATTGAGGAACCTATCAACATCAAATCGAGGCTGCCGAGCGTATCGGTTTGCCCCATAAAGAACAGTTTAAACAAAGGAATGCTGACAACAGTTAAAACGACCAGTAAAATGACAAGCAAGACGTAAGACTCGGATATACGTCTGCTTTCAACAGAAAAACGTTTGCTATCCAACAATCCAATCAGCGCCCATTTTTCATTGCCATGTTCATCTGCCACATAATCGCCCCCTCTATCGCCCGCCTGAAAAGAAAGGTGAATCGGGTAGGAATACAGTTGATAAGCGCGACCAAGCAAAACAGTTTCAAAGGCGACGCTGCCGGCGGCCATATCAGCAAGGGTTAGGCGCTTGCCCAAAGGGTCGCGGGCATTGGCAAGATTATCGATTTTTATTCCGCTGCTATTTTTTTGAAAAAGGATATCCATCCTTGTGGTGTCGGTCATTTTTGCAAGCAATACATCGTCAAACTCACCCCGGTCAACAATATCCTGAAACAGATCGCTAAAGGCCGAGCTCTGCGCCTCAATTGCAACAGTTGCTTCATTAATATTTCGCTGAAAATCAAAACGCAGTTCAAATTGATTTTTGCCGCGCACTTCATCAACATGAAACCTGTCGACGGAAGAACCCCTTCTTCCAACTTTGACTTCATGCACAGTCATATTTTCGACCAAAGCGTCAAAGCGCGCCTGGGTCATTTTTTTACTCTTCATGTCAAACGCATGAATTTCTCTGTCGTTATTTTTCTGAATGAGTTTTGCGAGAGAATCATCTTCGACAAAGCTATTGAAAATATTTTCAAAGCTCTCGATTTTCCCGCTCAACTGCCTGCCCATCACCGACATGATGCGAATATTTCGCTGGCGCAAATAATTTTTTCTCGCGGGGATATAGGCGCCAAAATAAAGAGCAGCCAAACCAACTAAAATCATCATCGACGCAAAAGGCGCCGCCATCTTACTGATTATTGACTTACTCTCCATCATTTCTCTATCCTTGGCAAATAACGGTTCTGAATCTGGAATGGAATTGTGATATGGAATACTTTTAATATTATTACTTTTTTTACTTATTCGCAACAATTCTCTTGAGCGGAGGATCGTGAGCAGAAACTTTTCTAAGAAAAAGCGGATATCAAACAGAAAAAATGGAAATCCACCAATGTATCAAGCGCTTACCTTTCTGACTGATCGACTTTTTATCGAACACACAGGCTCAAATGAAGCGCTGCGAGGAGCCGACAGATCGGGAAAATGAATTGAACCGCTTTGTCGCAATTTATAGCGACAAAGAAATTGGCGTCATAGCCAATGGATTTTGAGGAGAAAGTGTGTCAAACAGTAAACTTAAACAGCATTATTAGCCACGGATTAACACTGATGAATATGAATTTTATTCTTTTTGCGTAAAAGCAGCGCTTTCAACCTGAGATTCAGTTCCTGAGGATCAGCGCCTGAGAATCAGCGGGAAAAGTGTTTTTATCTTTTTCATACTCGAACGAAACAAAGGAAAAGCTTTGGAAAAGCTTTCATCCAATCGCAAAGCAGGTCAAAATGGAACAGGTATTTATGACTCTGTTGATTAAGTCCATTTTTAAGAATTTTAGCAACGTAGATATTGAAGTTAAGTACTGTGATTTGTTCGAAATGCTATTAAATCAACAGACTCATTTCTTGTTTTATTATTTATAAAGTCAGCCACCACTGGCATAGCCAGTGGCTTAGCAAAAGAGTTATTTCCAGGTATAATAGAAAGTGACTCGTGGAATAATGTCTGAATCCAAACTTTTACCGTCCATTTTGTCATAGAAAACAGCCTCAATATTTGGCATAATGCGTACATTTTCAATCGGACGCAAATCAAGGCCAGCCAGAAAAAATGTCGCTTTTGTTGAAACGTTAAATGGCAGGTATGATATTTTTTTCCCATCCGGGTTTGGCTCCAGTAGACGATCCACTCTTGCGAAACCCCAGACTTTATCTGAAATTTGCGCAGAAGCGAAAACAGAGGCAATACGCAGCTTGAGATCATCGCCGCCGCCCGATAGTTGCCGTTCTTGCTGCGCAAATTGCGCTCCGCCACGAAAGGTTTTTCCCTGATAGCCAGCAAATCCTTGCAAAGTTCTTCGGTTGGCCTCACCGGGACGCTCCTCAAAATCAGCGTATCCCTCAAGAATGAAAGTGCCGCCCAGCTTGGAACTCAGCGCCAGCATTACTTTTTTGCCATCATTCGTTTCAGAACCATTGCTACTGCCGTTAGCCAGCATAAAGTGATAGTTCAAGCGCTTATCTGAGTCGAAACTGCCCTTGGCTCCAAAACCGAAATCCCGCGATGACGCAAATTTATGAACATCGAGCGCAGTTCTTTCAACTGACCGATAGCCCCAAACTTTTTCAACAACGCCCCATGTCGGAGTAGATTGAATGCCAAACATAAAGCTATGACTGGAATGTTTCCATTTTAAATAAGCATCCTTGACAACCGGCGTCAACTTGTCTTTGCTGCTAAAATCTCCGGCGCTATTCATTTCAAACCTGAGCCGTAAAGAAAAATTATCTTCCAGGCCACTGTCGTAGGTCAAGTAGATTCGTCGAAACCAAAAGCCGTTTTGCCCTTCAATTGTTTTATCGTGGTTTGACGCTACGTAGTAATAGTCGCCGAACATATAACCACTTATTTTACCTTCAGAGGCAAACAAGCTTCCTGCAAATAGCAAAACAGCCAGCATTAAAACGCTTAATGATTTCACAACATTCCCTCCTCTCCAAATGAACTTTGTCAAAAACCATAACTTATTTATTCGAACGGTTACTAAACTACAAAAGAATGTTAGAGAATGATTAGACCTAAGTTGAGCGATTCTTCAAAAATAAAAAAACCTTTTGGGTTATTACAGTATTGTTATTACTTTAGTTATGAACAAAAAAAATGACAACAAAAACCAAACCCAAAAGGTTGATGACAATATGCG
>Ga0316192_10000493_pt1 | contig 29102 bp, 24 predicted proteins | sample MerIslwburrow_MG_FD_204931 | JGI IMG/M metagenome (GOLD analysis project Ga0316192, IMG submission 204931) | Coastal sediment microbial communities from Maine, United States - Merrow Island worm burrow | ecosystem: Environmental > Aquatic > Marine > Coastal > Sediment | place: USA: Maine...
TGGTGCTGCCAGGACCCGTTCTGAATCATCGGACACACTGTCATCAAACATAGGGCCGGCGATTGCCGGTCTTCATTCGCCTGTAACGCAAGCAGGGCATCATATGCGCTGTGCCCCGGGGTATCCGGCCAGCCGAATGGGTGGGGCAGTTTGTACCGAGTACCAGAGCGGGACGCTGTAGGTCCGCAGCGTGCGCCGAGCGGTAGTGGTCAGGAGGATAAATGCAGAGCAACACTGAACTCGAACTTGAATCCGGAACAGGCATTGTATATATCCGCACGTCCGTGAGGAGTGCCGGGAATACAAAAGCTCTTTACTGTTTGGCTGAAGTTAAATCGCTGGCACTGACAACGGTGTTGCGTCCCGCCGCTTTCGCCTGGTACATACAGCGATCGGCATGCTCCACCAGAAGTTCTCCGCTGGGCGACGTCGCGCCTGTCTCGCTGGTCGGGCTATAGGTAGCCACACCAATGGAAATAGTCACCGTAAAGGCCTCGCCGCCCGGCAAGTGGAACACGTTTTCTTCAACCCCCATGCGTACGCGTTCGGCTACCTCTTCGGCAGTTTCCACGGGTGTATTACTCAGCAACGCGGCGAATTCCTCTCCACCATAACGTGACAATACGTCACTGCCGCGCAACTGGGCCCGCACCAGGGCGGCTACTTCGCGTAACACCTGATCGCCCACCTGGTGACCGTAGGTATCATTTACTTTCTTGAAATAATCCACGTCCAGCAGCATGCAAGAGAGCGGTGCGTTGCTGCGCTGTGCTACTTCGATTTCCTCTTGCAGGCGTTGATCGAAAAAGCGCCGGTTGTTAATCGCGGTAAGGGTATCGGTTAATCCCTGCCGTCGAAGGCGTTGTACATTGGCCGCATTTTCGATACAGATCGCGACGATCGCAGCCAGGTGCTCGAAGAAATCGGTGCGACTGCCCCTCGCATAGCGCTCACCATCAAGGCTGCCGATATTGAAGCTGCCGATGAGCTTGCCATAGCGGACCAGGGGCAACAGGGTTACGCTGCGTGGCCGTGATTGCGGGAACAGTGATTTATGCCTGCCTGGGCGATAACGGCCGACACTGGGAAAAAAGGAATGCGGATAGTCACTGTCCAGCTCGTCCAGGCCGGATGCGAAAATCAACGATGGATGCTCGTCCAGGCGCGCGCCTTCGTCCTCTAACATGCGTCGCAACTCGTGCTCTGGATCGATCAGCACCAGACTCACCGAGTCCCACTGGAAAACTGTTTTATCCGGGTAGATGAGTGTTTTCACCAGATCGTAAAGGGAGTTCAAGCCTACCAGCTGTAACTCCAGACGTTCAAAGCGCCGCAGTTTCTGCTCATTGCGCCGCGCTTCCGACATGAACTGGTCGAGCTTCTGGCGCAGACTGGTGTTTTGCGCATGCAGATTGGCGCGTGGTTTCGTTGTATACGGGGAAATATTTCGAGGTAACTGCACAATTTCATCCCTTTGCAAAGCAATCCTGCCGTACAAGAATTCGTTGGCCGCTAAAGACTGCTGTCAAGTTGCCGTTTCAGGTACCGCTCCCGCGGTATAGGTATCACGCAAACAGAGCGCCAATAAATCATCATTGCGGACCTTTCGACAGGTAACGCTGCAAAAAATCTGCCAATTCATCTAAATGGGGTAAGAGCACTGGCTGGCAAAATACTATGGTGCATGGTGGGAAATAGATCAGTCGATCCCGGCAATTGTTGACTGGCGGTGGTATTCAGGCACAGCAAAGCGTTGCGGATGGTCGGAATCGCTAAATTCCGCTCTTTTCTTCTGCGCGCCAAGTTGACGACGCCACCGGCACAATGCAAGCGAATTCTGCCGGATCCCCGGCGCTCCAGCATTGCACTCACCCGAGGCCGGTTCGGTCTACGCGGGTTATCCAAAAAAAACCGGGCACTAGCCCGGTTTTTCGATTTGCGCTATTTGATGAATACGAATCAGGCAGTTTTGCGGATCAGGAATAAATACTCGCCGCCTGCTTCCTTATGTTCGACCAGTTCGTTCTTTGTTTGCTCACAGAATGCCTGGAAGTCCTTAACGGATCCGGGATCGGTTGCGACAATACGTAACAATTGTCCGCTATCCATACTTTCAATACTTTTCCTGGCGCGTATTATGGGTAGGGGGCAATTGATGCCACGTGCATCCAGCTCTTGATCGAAGTCCATATTCTTTCCTCGTAGGCGTTGATTGTTGCAGTCATTGTTAACTTCCCCCACCTTTATAGGGAGAACAAATAAGGCTGTCAATACGAATTGTAAGGCACTTATTTCAAGGCGATAACTTGATTAAGACTAATCCTGCCCCGGCTTGTGCCAGCCAGGCTGGATCTATTTCCGGCAACGGCGTTACCTGCGCAATGGCCTGTAATGCAGTCGTTGCCGGGATGCTTATAACCAGTTGAAATCTAGGTAAATGTTGTAAGGCGGCCGCAAGTCTGGTAGACTGCCTTATTTTATCGAAAGCAGCATCCATCCCATCGCAGGGATTCAAATTGGTGACCATAAATATGATCTTTTACTGCATTCCCCAACAGGCCTATATGAGAACCGAAAACTGCTGCAGTCTGCGCAGGAGGCCTGCTGGAAAGGCGCCCGCCGGCGCTCAGCCCATGTTACGTGCCTGCGAAAAATGCACCATGTATCCGCTGGTCGACAAGAAAAAAGTCCCTACCGTCAGTCTGGAGGACTACCTGGGTGGCAGTAAGCCCAAGATCGTCAATCTTCAGGCAACAGCCAACCGCAAGATAATTCAGGCAAATATCACAGTTGCAGTTGCCTGATTGGGCAACACAGAGCTTTGCCGTTATAAGCAGGCAAGGTAATTCGACTCTCTCATAGCGGTTATGAGTCCATACTACGGAGTACGACGCCTGGGTCCCTACATGGGTGTTATCCAGGTCATTGACGTCGGAGACGCCTGTGCCTATTCAACCAATGGTCACAGCTGGCGTATCCGCCAGCAGACCGCGTCCGGCCGCTTTCGCTGGGGCATTGCACAGATATCCGACAGCAACATGGACGATGTGCGTATTGTCAATGCCGATAACCTGGTGGAAGCACTGCGTAATCTTCCGCCTGTCCCTTTCCCGGTTCGCGACCGTTACGAACTCTGGTTACTGCATAATCGCACCCGCAAACCGCTGGCGCTGTTGAGGACCCGCTACCAGGCTGAAGATATGGAACGGGTGACGGACCCTCACTGGCGCCCGTTCGTCAAGACCGATACCCAGTTTGTTTCTCCGACACTGCAACGGCCGCACAAAGAAAGGACCGGGCGCGGTTTACCAATCCCACACGGGGATCAGCTTGAAAGCCAGATTAACGAGGCAGCCCGGCCGTTGGCAGTCGCCCAGTGGTTTGAGCGTCAGTCCGATGGCAGTGGCATTGGGCACGCAGGCCTGCGGTTGAACACCGACGATACCGGTCGTACATTATCCCGGGATGATTTTCCCGAGTTACTGATCAGCCAGAACTGGGAAGATCCGCTACAGGCAGGCCTGGTTGCGGATTATCATGACTGGTATGCAGCTTCGTTGCTGGCGCACCAGAATCTTGCCCGCGCAACCCGCTCGCGGCTGGAACAGGCTGCCTGCAGGCGGCCGCAGTCATTGCTTGCAAGCTATCCCCTGATACCGGAATTTATCGATGCGGACGCTATCGAAGTCGCGCTGGTCAGCGCCAGGCTGATGAATGCCTCGTAGCGCAAGGCATCATTAGCAGGCTTTTTCAACAGCCTGCTAGTCACTTCGATCAGGCGCTACATTGTTTTTGGGCAGATGCAGTGCAACGGCAACCGTCGCCAGCAGGATTAATATACCAAGCGCTACCACAGTGGTGACCGGGTGAACATCGCTGGCGGCGGCGAGGGTATACAGACCCACGGTCACCAGCATGGCAAAATTCTGGAAAAAATTCTGAATGGCAACGGCGCGGCCACTGCCGATGGTGGTATGTCCGATATCCTGCAACGCGGCATTGATGGGAACCAGGAAGATACCGCCGGCAATACCGATAAGCAGCAGAACAATCCGGGCATCCCATACCGGGTTTACCAGACTGAACACTGGCGTGCCCACCAGGCTGAACAGCAAAATCGTTAACCCCATAGCATAGGCTGCGAACCGGGCCCGGCGCAGCTGCTCCAGCTGGATGAGCCTGGGTGCTACCAGCGAACCTATGATAATACCGATGGCAATAAACAGGGCCAGTGCCGATATGTCACCGGCAGAGTGTATGCTGAGCACTACAGGCGCCCAGGCGACCAGCAATACGCGCAGCACCGCCGAGGCGCCCCAGAACAGGCTGCCGCCCAGCATGGCGAAGCGCGCCCGTGGAGCACCCAGAAAGCCGCGCATCATATGGGAGAAATTCGGTAGCGCATTTTTGAGTGTACCGCCCTGTGCCGGAATCAATGGAATCAGCAAGGTCACCAGCATCGAAACCAGGTACAGCACGAGCACCATCAGAAAGGCGCCACTGACGCTGTAGTCAGCAAGATATCCGCCGACCACCGCGCCCACGATAATCGCTGCAATCGTGGAACCTTCGATCCAGCCATTGGCTTTTACCAGCTGCTCTTTTTGTACCAGCTCCGGCAGGATGCCGTATTTTGCAGGGCTGTAGATCGCAGCACCCAGCCCGACCAGCGCATAGGAGAACAGGGGTTCAATCCCCGCCAGGATCAGGCCTGTTCCGATAGCCTTGACGAAGTTGCCAAGCAAAAGTACTCGCGCCTTGGAGAAGCGATCCGCGATAGGTCCTACCCAGGGTGCTGATACTACATAGGCAACGAGGAAGGAACTCTGTAACGCCGGAATATACCAGCCAGATACATCATCGGCCTGTAACACCATGCCGATAGCGGCGAACAGGATAGCATTGTCACCGAAGGCGGTTACGAATTGTGCGACCAGCAGAGGCAGTACACCGCGGTTCATGTTGTTCTCTCCATGCGCCAGATTTAATCGAACCAGTGCACCAGGTGCTCCGGTAATTCGTCGCTATGTACAAATTCCTCTGAAATCACCCGATCGCGTATCGAGATGCCTGCCTGCTGTACGCTGTCCGGGTCACCGCTGATCAGCGGATGCCAGTCGAACAGTGGTGAGCCTTCCGCTAGTAATCGATAGGCGCAGCTGCCCGGCAGCCATTTCTCGGTACGGGCAACATCAGGCGTGACCTTGATGCAGTCCGGAACCAGCACGGAGCGTTCCTCGTAGCGCGTGCAACAGCAGCGCTTGTTATCGTGATACTCGCACACCACGTTGGTATAAAACAATTCGCCGCTGTCCATATCCTCGATTTTCAGCAGGCAGCACAGGCCACAGCCGTCACACAGGGACTCCCATTCCTGTTGATTCATTTCGTCGAGAGATTTGTTTTCCCAGAAACGGTCTGCGGGCATCAGTTCTCATTCAGGCTTCAGGATTACAGAGTGACGTATATATCATAACGTGTTTTTTTACTCTCGACCGTTGTATCAGGCTTTCTGTTGTGTACCCAGCCTGCCCGTTTCGGGCGTTTAACCACCACGCGACGCAGCGCGGTTTGCAGCGCAATGTCCAGTAACTCGTCGGAATCCAGGTCAGGTCCGACAAGCTGCTGCAAGGCGCACATGTCCTTTTTTACCTGTACGTGGTCCTTACCGGCCGGGAACATCGGGTCCATGTACACGACCTGCGGCCGCTGTGTTTCCGTCAGAGACTGCAAACACCGGCAGGAATCCGCGTTGATCAGTTGCAGCCGGTCCCTGACCCAGTTGCCGATAGCACTATCATCCGCTGCCCTGCGCAGAGCATCGTGCAGTAAAGCAGCCAGCACCGGAGATCGTTCACACAGGGTAACGTGGCTACCCAGGCTAGCGAGCACGAAACCGTCACGGCCCAGTCCGGCAGTCGCATCCCAGATAGCCGGACTGTAACCCGGCTTCATTCCCACAGCACGCGCCAGTGCCTGACGACGGCCACCGCCAAAGCGTTGTCGGTGGCCCATGGCGCCACCGACAAAATCCACGCGCACAGGACCGGGAGAACGCAGGCCGGCCTGGCACAGTGCCAGTCCATTTTTACTGATATCGAGATAAAAACCCGATTCGGGTGGTACCGGGCAGTGCGGAATGCCGAATTTTTTCGTCAGCAATGCAGCCTGTTCTTCAAGATCTGCAGAGTGGCACACCAGACCAATGCGTTCTGTTATTGTGGGCATGTGCCCAGTTTAACCCAGCTCACACTTGCCGGTTACAGGCCCGCGGTTTGCGGGAACGAGGGAAGCGACGTGCTGCAACGGGGATGCTTGCGTTTCATCCAGCGCATGACCAGTTTGCGCATGCCGTTGGCAGAGCGGGCCAGCAGGTTTTTCGCGGCCGGTTGCTGCTTGAGCAGGAACAGTGTCAGATCATCAGCAAACTGTTTGCTACCGTTGAGGGTTACCAGTGCATCAACCAATGCCTGGTAAAAACCGTCAATGGTAGTCTGTTCGATGCTGTTTAGCAGCGCGATCAAACCGTCGAACCCAAGCCGGGTCCCGTTGTTGCGTTTGATTTCAAATACCGCATCCGAGAACAGAAACAGCCAGTCTTCGCTATTCAGCAGAACTTCATTTTCAAAATAACGGGTGTCTCCAAGAATTCCGATCGGCGGGCCGGAACAGCATTCCGGCAAACTCTGCCAGACTCCATCGCGCTGAATCAGCATATAGGGGTGTCCGGCATAAGCGTAGGTCAGACTGCGGTCCCAATGGTTGTAGGTGGCCGCGGCTGCAGTGGCAAAGCTGCCGCTGGATTCGGTAGAGAGTATATTGCTGTTGAGTTCTTCAAGGATGGCGCCGTTGCCCAGTTCAGCCATGAGTTTTGCCAGTGGCTGCTTCAGGCGTGAAGATATTTGTGCGGCTGAGTTATCATGCCCGGCGACATCGATAAGCAGGAACTTGCTGAATACACCGTGATTGCACACCGTGACGTGGTAGATATCGCCACCGGCGCGCTTGTCAGCGCAGGGCACAGACAACAGGTAGCCCTCCAGACCCGGCATGCTGAAGGTTTCCAGCGCCAGTTCATTGCCACCCCAAACGACATCACAGAACCAGGATTCAGGTTGCCTGGTCAGCGGCAGTGTCCATTCGGCTGTCTGCATACCGGGCTCCTGCTGCGCTTGTTTGAAGTTCAGTATCAACCAGATTGACAGTGCGTTACCGGCCAGGTTCCATTGCCCTCCCCCCGGGCTTTTGTGGGGCAGCTGCCTGTCACAGCCTAACCCGCTAGTGTGGCTCAAATTTCTGCGCTTCATGGTGCCCGGCCTGCTCCGGAACCGGGAAAGTAATACCTGAAGAAAACAGCAATTATTCCGGTCATTACACAGGCTGGCTTTGCTAGAATGTGCGCATGGATGTTTCCTTCATCATTGATCCGCTGAACGACGCGCAGCGCGAAGCCGTTACCGCCTCGACGGATCCGCTGTTGGTACTGGCGGGTGCAGGCAGCGGGAAAACCAGGGTACTGGTTCACCGGGTCGCATGGCTGGTGGAGGTCGAGGGCATCTCGCCCTACGGTATTCTCGCGGTGACCTTCACCAATAAGGCAGCCGGAGAAATGCGGGCCCGTATTGAACAGCTGATCGGGATGCCGACACGCGGTATGTGGGTCGGGACTTTCCACGGTCTGGCGCATCGCCTGTTGCGTGCTCACTGGAAAGACGCAGGACTGTCGCAATCCTTTCAGGTGCTGGATTCCGATGACCAGTACCGCATTATACGGCGCATCCTCAAGGCGCTGGAGCTGGACGAAAGCCGCTGGCCACCACGCCAGTCGCAGTGGTATATAAATGCACGCAAGGATGAAGGTCAGCGCCCGCAGCATATCGAACACAAGGGTGATCCTCACCAGCGCCAACAGGTGGCAATCTATCAGGCCTATGAAGAACTCTGCCAGCGTTCCGGACTGGTCGATTTTGCCGAGCTGCTGTTGCGTGCGCACGAGCTATGGTTACAGCACCCGGAATTGCTGAAACATTACCAGCAACGTTTCCAGCACATCCTGGTCGACGAGTTTCAGGACACCAACACCATCCAGTACGCCTGGTTGCGGGTGCTGGCGGGCACGCAGGCGAATATCACTATCGTCGGTGACGATGACCAGTCTATCTACGGTTGGCGTGGTGCAAAGATCGAGAACCTGCAGCGCTTCGGCAAGGATTTTCCGGGTGCGCACACTCTTCGCCTGGAACAGAACTACCGCTCCACCGCGGTGATTCTGAAAGCAGCCAATGCGCTCATAGCGCGTAACGAAGACCGTATGGGCAAACATCTCTGGACCGAAGGTAATGAAGGCGAGCCCATTCAGCTGTACACCGCAATGAATGAACAGGATGAGGCGCGCTTTGTTGTCGAGCGCATTCAGGCACTGGTCGAACAGGGTGAGGTGCGCAGTGCTCACGCGATACTGTATCGCTCCAATGCCCAGTCACGCGTTTTTGAAGAGCGCCTGTTACAGACCGGTATTGCCTACCGGGTGTATGGCGGCCTGCGGTTCTTCGAGCGCCAGGAAATCAAGGACGCGCTGGCCTATTTACGCCTGTGCGAAAATCACGAAGACGACGCGTCTTTTGACCGTATCGTAAACCAGCCACCGCGTGGTATCGGTGAGCGCACACTGGCGGTCGTGCGGGAGCGTGCGAAACTGGAGAAAATCCCGCTTTGGTCAGCCGCGCAGGCATTGAGCGGGGAAGATGAACTCAGTGCCAGAGCGCGCAATGCGCTGGCGGCCTTTTTGAAAATCATTCAGACCTTTGCCGGTGATATCGAACCCCTGTCACTGGGTGAACAGGTTGAGCACGTTATCCAGTGCAGCGGCCTGAAAGAATACTACGCGAAGGAAAAAGGTGAAAAAGGCCAGGCACGTATCGAGAACCTGGACGAACTGGTGAATGCTGCCAGGGAGTTCGAATACGACAGCGATGAGGAAGAAGCGCTCGAACCGCTACCCGCATTTCTTTCACACGCCGCGCTGGAAGCAGGTGAAGGCCAGGGGGACAAATGGGAAGACTGCGTGCAGCTGATGACGCTGCATTCCGCCAAGGGTCTGGAGTTCAATACGGTGTTCCTGTGTGGCCTTGAAGAAGGCCTGTTTCCACACCAGCGCTCGGTACAGGAAGCGGGCCGCCTGGAGGAGGAACGGCGCCTGTGCTACGTGGGCATTACACGCGCCCGCAAGCGCTTGTTCATCACACACGCAGAACACCGGCGTCTGCACGGTAGCGAGTCCTATAACATGCCATCGCGTTTTATCGGTGAGATCCCCGCCGATCTGGTGGAGGAAATACGACCGCGCATGCAGATCAGCCGGCCGTTTGCCAGTCAGCCCGTAGAGTCTGGACCGGAAGGTTTGAATCTTGGGCAGCGCGTGCAACACGCCACGTTTGGTGACGGTGTGGTACTTAATTACGAAGGGCAAGGTGCACACGCGCGCGTACAGGTGAACTTCGAAACGGCTGGCAGCAAGTGGCTGGTGGTGGCCTATGCAAATCTGCAACCAGCCTAGCGCGGCGATTCAGGCAACACTTTGCGCAGCCAGAAATAACCCAGCAGCGCCGAAATAAACGAACCTTCGATGATGCCTATTTTGTCCTGGAAGAGATAGGGTGAATCCGCGTCCTCGAAAGCCAGCGATCCGATAAACATACTCATGGTAAAGCCGACGCCGCATAATATGGCGATACCATACAGCTGCATCCAGTTGACGTTTTCAGGCAGTTTAGCGATACCAAGTTTGACCCCCAGCCAGCACAAGCCGAACACGCCGAGCTGTTTGCCCAGCACCAGCCCCAGCGCGATACCCACCGGTACCGGGCCGAAGAGCTGCTCTATGCCCATGCCGCGCACCGTGACGCCGGCATTCACGAAAGCGAACAGCGGCAGGATGACAAACGACACGCTGCCGTGCAGGTCGTGTTCCAGTTGATGCAAGGGCGATGTTCCGGTTTCCGGATCTTTCCTGATGGGGATGAACAGCGCCAGTACTATGCCCGAGAGTGTCGCGTGTATCCCGGACTTGAGCAATGCGGACCACATAACCAGGCCAATCAGAATATAGGCGCTCAGCCGTGATGCGCCACGCCAGTTGATGAATGCCAGTAATGCCGTGCAGGCCAGGGCGATACGCAGCGCCGTAAATGACAGGTCAGCAGTATAAAACAGTGCGATAATTATAATGGCACCAACGTCGTCGAAGATCGCCAGTGAAACCAGAAAAATCTTCAACTGGTAGGGTACGCGCGAACCGAGCAGCGCCAGGATGCCGAGCGCAAAGGCGATGTCCGTTGCTGCGGGAATGGCCCAGCCGCTGGTAGCCAGTTCATCTCCCCTGTTGACCAGCAGGTAGATCGCCGCTGGCACTGCCATACCGCCAATGGCGCCCAGCGCCGGCAGCGTTATTTTGCGGATATCGGAAAGCTCGCCCTCGACAAACTCCCTTTTCAGTTCGAGACCAATCAAAAAGAAAAAGATCGCCATCAGACCATCGTTTATCCATAGCAATGATGGCTTCGCTATTTCAAAAGCGCCGATCCGGATGTGTATGGGAATATTGAGAAAGCGGTCGTAGTAAACATCCAGCGGTGAGTTGGCCAGAATCATGGCCACTATTGTGGCCAGTATCAGCAGGATTCCGCTGGCGCTTTCAAGCTTCAGGAATTCGCGTATGCCATAGATCATGCGCGGATCATACTATAGATGCGTGAGTCACGCTGTTCAGATCGGACTGTTGCGCGCGTATTGCCCGGCCAGGCAAACCCCGGACAGTCGATCAGTCGGTGCGGCCAACGGTGTGCAGACGCGCGCCTGGAAGGCGGGTGATGTTCATCAACGCTTCACGGGGTTTGCCGATGTAATTGCCTTGCGCATAATCCACACCGTAGTTGCGCAGCAGTTCCAGCGTGGTGGCGTCTTCTACATGTTCGGCAATGGTTTGCTTGCCCAGCGCATGGGCCACCTGGTTCATGGAATTTACCATGGCCTGATCTATCTGGCTGTCGGCCATGCCCTGCACGAAGGCGCCATCAATTTTCAGTTTGTCGACCGGCAGGCTCTTGAGATAGGCGAAGGATGAGAAGCCCGCGCCGAAGTCATCCAGGGCGAATTGACAGCCCATGGTCTTGAGCGCAGCAATGAATTTTTCTGCTTCCGAGAGCTTGGCGATGGCCGCTGTTTCCGTTATTTCAAAGCACACCCGTGACGGGTCGATGCTGGAGTTGTCCAGCAGCTCCTGAATCATTGGCAGTAATGCTGCGTCCTCGAAGGCTTTGCCGGACAGGTTGATGGAAAAATTGACGGCCTCTCCCTGCTGATGCAGGCGCGACAGTTGTGTCAGGGCGCGGCGTACGATCCAGCGGTCCACGCTGTGGATAAGCCCAAAGCGTTCCGCCGCGGGCATGAAGCCGCCGGGCAGGATAATCTCACCATCATCACACACCATACGCACCAGCACTTCGTAGTCCTGAACCTGGTCATCGTTGAGCGCCATGATCGGCTGGTAAACCAGCTGAAATTTATCCTGCTCCAGCATTTCACGTACACGTGAGGCCCAGCCCATATCCGCGGCCATACCTGCCTTGTTGCTGTCAGAGGGATCGTAAAGATTGACTCGATTGCGGCCCTGTGCCTTGGCCAGATTGCAGGCAATATCGGCGTGGGACAGGGCTTCCTCGGCAGACTCAACCAGCGAGTCGATGATGGCGGTACCGATACTGCAACTGATATTGAAGCTTTTGCCATCCTGAATGAAGCGGTAGTCCTCGAGCAGTACGCGGAAGTGTTCGGCAGTGGACAGCACATCCGCAGGGCGGATGTTATACAGCAAAAGAGTGAATTCATCACCGCCGAAGCGTGCCAGCAGATCACCGTCGCGCACGTGGCGCAGCAGTAACTTGGTGACTTCGATGAGCAGCGTGTCACCTGCGGCGTGGCCCAGTGTATCGTTGATATACTTGAACTGGTCGAGGTCAATGTAGAACAGTGCGCAAGTTCTTTCCGGGTCGCGGGATACACGCGCCACCATACGTTCCAGTTCCTGTTGAAAGTAATGACGGTTAAACAGCCTGGTCAGTGAGTCATGTTCGGCCTGATAGGTCAGCTGCTCGTTGAACGCTTTCTGGTCTGTTATGTCGCGTGCAGTGCCGCTGATCTGCAGAATATTGCCCTGCGCGTCCAGATGCGTCTTGGCATTAAAGCTCAACTGGCGGCGCTTGCCTTCAACATCGATATGTACCGTTTCATACTGATACAGGTCCTTGCCATCAAGCAGGTCACCGAACGCCTTCTGGTCGGCATCACAATAGTCCGGCGCGCAGAATTCCGAGATGGAACGGCCCAGCATATCCTCGGGTTCCAGCCCGTAAATCACCCGTGATGACGAGTTCAGGTAGCGCCAGCAGCCTGTGGGGTCTACGCTCCACACCAGGTCATGAGCCGTTTCGACCAGTGCGCGGTAGCGGGCTTCGGCGTCCAGCAACTCATGTTCAGCAGACTTGCGTTGTGTGATGTCAGCAACCAGGCAAGTGAACATGCGCTTGCCGCTGATCGCCATTTCCGAAATGCGCAACGATATCTGAATAATTGAGCCGTTGCGGTGCCTGCCTTCGACCTCGTGCTCTCCGGTGTGCGCATCGATGGACTTTTTAACCTCAAAAACGTCAGGCATCAGGGAAGCAAGATGGTGTGCGCGGATCTCCTGCGCCAGGTAACCGAACAGCCGTTCAGCGGCCGGGTTGAAAGTATCGATCAGGCCGTTTTCATCGACCACGATAATGCTTTCGGCAGCAGTATCTATAATGGCTCGCATATGTGTCTCCTGATCGCCGAGACGCTGGAACACCTTGCCGAGCGTCTGGGTGAGGTGACCAATTTCATCGGTAGATGCCGGCCGCAGGTTGGCAAGATCTTCATGGGTGGAGGCACCGCTACGACTGAACAGCTCCTGAAACGGACGCAGTGCCTGCTGCATGCTGCGTATCGACAACAGGCTGATGGTGGCGGTAATGATACCCAGTGTGATCCAGGTGATCATGTATCCTGCGCCCACCTCACCGGTGTGCAGCCAATGATACTCAACCAACACCGAATACGACAGCAATGGCACCAGTCCAGCGAGCAGCAGCGTTCTTGATTTCAGGCTGACCGTGACGCGGTTCAGGCTTAAATATCCGACCAGTTTGCCGAGTTGGTGCAGGCCAAACAGGTAGGCGGGCATGCCAACCAGAATGGCGGATGCGGTTTGCAGAAACAGAAAATGTATGAAAGCGAAGCGGTTACTGCCGGTAATGCCGCCATCCAGGCTCCAGAACACCAGCACGGGACTGATTAATGCGTGCAGTGCCATCAGACCCCAGAAATCACGACTGAAGCGGTTCAGCAGACTGTGCAAATGGCCGGGGGCGTTACCACCCGCAGGATTTTGCATGGCCCAGCTGGTCAGAGGTGTTATCAACCTTTGTAACTGGAACAGTGAGAAAAAAACCAGGGAAACAGAAAAGACCGGGACAATGCCTGCGGCCAGCACTTGTTGCAGTTGCCAGACACTGATAACGCCAAACAAAACAGCTGCACTGAAACCAATGAGCGGCGTCAGCAGATAGCCAAGGAACAAAAAAATCGAAAATCGGGCGCCTGTGCGCTCCGGAGCATCCAACATAATTACCCGCCCCTCCCATGGACAGCCAGAGTCAGAAACCTGTCTTCCCGGGTAGGTTGTTATAATACGCCAGCCTGCTCAATTTCCTTATAGAGCAGTATGATACGACTCATAATAAATGAAGTGGCAAGGATGGTGGCATAACATAGTAAAATTGCAAGAGATATTTTTATAAGACCGCAAGGCGATCAAGGCCTTACAATGATTCGCCTGGCCAAGTACTAGGGGGTTACATGAAACGAAGACATTTTTTACGACAACTGGGTACCGGGACGCTGGCCGCCGGCGCGGTTCTGGGTACGGGCTGCCAGCAGCAGGGGACAGCTGAGCAGGGTGCAGCTGCGCCCACGGCAGGCTTCAAACCGGTGAAGTGGAAGATGGTCACTACCTGGCCGAAAAACTTTCCCGGTCTCGGAACCGGCGCCAACAAGCTGGCAGAGCTGATCACGCAAATGAGCGGTGGGCGTATTCAGGTCAAGGTGTACGGCGCCGGGGAGCTGGTACCGGCTTTCGAAGTGTTTGACGCGGTATCAAGCGGAACCGCTGAACTGGGTCACGGTGCGTCTTATTACTGGAAGGGGAAATCAGAGGCAGCGCAGTTTTTTTCCGCTGTGCCCTTTGGCCTGACGGCGGATGAAATGAATGCCTGGTTGTACCACGGCGGTGGTATGGAACTGTGGCGCGAAACCTATGAACCGTTTGGGCTGATACCGATGGCGGCGGGAAATACCGGTGTGCAGATGGCAGGCTGGTTTAACCGGGAAATTAACGCACTGGAAGATCTTAAAGGCCTGAAGATGCGCATTCCGGGACTGGGTGGAGAGGTGCTGGCACGTGCCGGTGGTACACCGGTCAGTTTGCCCGGAGGCGAGCTGTTCACGGCGCTGCAAAACGGGGCTATCGACGCCACCGAGTGGGTGGGACCCTATAATGATCTCGCCTTTGGCCTGTACAAGGCCGCCAAGTACTACTATTACCCGGGCTGGCATGAGCCTGGAACCACCCTCGAGGCCATTGTAAACAAGCAGGTGTTTGATGCCTTGCCGGAAGAGTTACAGGTGATTGTGCAGAATGCTGCACGGGTTACCAACCAGGATATGCTGGCTGAGTATACCGCGCGCAACAATCAGGCCTTGCAGACGCTGGTAACCGAACACCAGGTGAATGTGCGAAAACTACCCGATGCCGTACTCGATCATCTCAGGGAACTTTCCGACCAGGTGGTGGCGGAAGTTGCTGACAAGGATACGTTGTCACAGCGGGTTTATGCATCGTTCAGTGACTTCAGGACGCAGGTTATGCAGTGGCATGATATCTCGGAGCGCGCCTACCTGAATGCCCGCGCCGGTTAGCTGCCGTACACGAGACCGGGCAACCAGGTTGCCAGAACCGGCCAGGCTGCAAGCAGGCCAAGCATGACCAGCTGGATGCCGATGAACGGCATGACGCCGCGATAGATATCTCCGGTGGTAACACTGTCCGGTGCGACACCGCGCAAATAAAACAGTGCGAAACCAAAGGGCGGAGTCAGGAAAGATGTCTGCAGATTAATAGCGATCATGATGCCCAGCCAGACGGGATCAAGTCCCATGGCCAGCAGTATCGGCCCCACGATCGGCACCACCACAAAAGTGATTTCGATGAAGTCGAGCACGAAGCCCAGTAAAAACATGACCAGCATCACCACCAGCATGGCGCCGAATACACCACCCGGCAATTGGGTTAACAGTTCCTCCACCAGCTCGTCACCACCGAAGCCACGAAACACCAGTGAGAAAACCGAGGCACCGATGAGAATCAGGAATACCATGCTGGACACTTCGAGCGTATTGCGCACGACGTCGCGCAGAATTTTTATATTGAACCGGCGCCGCGCGACGGCCAACAGCATGGCGCCGACAGCACCCACCGAAGCGGCTTCCGTGGGCGTGGCCAGGCCGCCGAGTATGGAGCCCAGCACCGCAAGAATAAGCAGCAGCGGGGGTAGCAGTGCCTGCAGGGCGCGCAGGCCGCTCACAGGTTCGGCGCTATCCTGATGGTATGCCGGCATGCTGTGTGGTCGCTTTGCCGCTACAACAAGCAGGTAAGCGAGGTACAGGGCCACCAGTAACAATCCCGGGATCAGCGCGCCCGCAAACAGATCACCAACAGATACGGTTTTCGGAGCATAAATGCCCTGATCGAGTTGTGCCTGCGAATAAGCCGACGACAGCACATCGCCCAGCAGTACCAGCACGATGGACGGAGGAATGATCTGGCCCAGTGTGCCGGAGGCGCAGATGGCGCCGGCTGCAATCTTTGGGTCATAACCATGTCGCAACATGGTAGGCAGCGACAGCAAGCCCATGGTGACGACGGTGGCACCAACGATACCGGTGCTGGCGGCGAGCAGCATGCCTACCAGCATTACCGATATGCCCAGCCCGCCGCGCAAACTGCCGAAAAGTGCGGTCATGGTTTCCAGCAGGTTTTCCGCAACCCGTGAGCGTTCCAGCATAACCCCCATGAATACGAACATTGGTACAGCAACCAGCGTCATGTTTGTCATGATGCCAAACAGCCGGTTTGGCAAGGCATGCAGAAAAACGACATCGAAGTTACCCATCAACTGGCCGGCGAGGGCAAAACCAAGCGCTGTGCCGGCCAGACTGAATGCGACCGGATAACCCGCCAGCAGGACCACGAACACGCTGGCAAACATGACCAGTGCCATAGCCCCGTTCATACGTCGTGGTTCCGCTGCGAAGTCAGTAATGTGCCAAGGCTGACCAGTACCTGACTGATGCCTTGCAGAATTAACAGAAAGGCAGAGAGCGGAATCAGCGTTTTAAGCAAATAGACATAAGGCAGGCCACCGGCTTCACCTGATCCTTCGTGAATTGACCAGGCATTGGCCACATAGCCCCAGCTGGTCCACAGCAGGAAACTGCACACCGGCAGCAACAGAAACAGTGAACCCAGCAGATTAACCAGGGCCTTGTGTTTTGCTGAAAAGCCGCGATAGAAAATATCCACACGAACGTGCCCGTCCTTCCTCAAGGTATAGGCGGCACCCAGCATGAAAACACTCGCGTGCAGATAGAGAATCGACTCCTGCATGGCGATGGAGCCGAATTGAAACACGTAACGCAATACCACAACCGTAAAGGTAACCAGTACCAGTAGCAGTGTCAGCCAGGCGCTTGCCTGCCCGGTTGTTTCGGCAAGACGATCAAGCCGTGTTGAAAAGGTGTGAAGCCTTGGCATGGGCCTGGATATAACCAACCTGGCGATAGTGTGTGGGTGTGATCGAATTCACCAGCGAAAAAGCACCCAGTTGGGAATCATGATATCCGGCTCCAGGTTGGCTGAACGACGTGATTCCATGGTGCCGTCGCCGTCCTTGTCGAGCAGGAAATAAGGAGGCGCGTTTTTTGGCGTCACCTTGATCATGTACAGCCGCCCATTGACTCGATACTCTTCGATGGTCTTGTCTTTGCGCTGGATGATAACCACTTCGGGTTCGATTTCTTCCTGCCCCTCCTGGTCGCTAATGCTGGCCGGTGGTGGTGGGGCATCAGCCGCTTGAACGGCAATGGCGGCCTGGACGATGAAGGCCAGCAAGCCAGGCAACAAAAAATATTTCATAACGTTATCCATTTTTAATTTGCGCTATTCCCGGACAGGCCCCTGGTCACAGCGGCAGTTACCACTCTAGCAGCATTTGCTGCTTACCGGGCGAAGCCGGCTTGTCCAGCAGCTTGAGCGGGTCCTTATGTTCCGGATTGATGGGTTCTTCACCTTGCCGGAACGGGCGATGTACCGGGATTCGCAGTTCAGCACCGCCTTTTGTGGAATGATACCATCGCAGGCTGGTTAAACCGAGACGTCCAGCATGGCAGCCGATAACACCCCTCCCCTCATCCTGGTTGATGGCTCTTCCTACCTTTACCGGGCATTTCACGCCTTGCCCGAGTTAACCAACTCCCAGGGCCAGCAGACCGGTGCCGTGTATGGCGTGCTGAACATGTTGCGCAAGCTGGTTGACAGTTACCAGCCGCAGCATATGGCAGTGGTGTTCGATGCCAGGGGCAAAACCTTTCGCGATGACATCTACCCGGAGTATAAGGCGCATCGTCCACCCATGCCGGATGAACTGTCGTCGCAGGTCGAACCGCTGCTGGAACTGGTGCGTGCTATGGGTTACCCGCTATTGCAGATACCCTACGTTGAAGCGGATGATGTTATAGGCTCCCTGGCCGTACAAGCCAGTGCCGCGGATTGGCATACGGTCATTTCAACCGGCGACAAGGATCTCGCCCAGCTGGTCAATGACCGTGTCTCGCTGATCAATACCATGAACAACAGCCAGCTTGACGAACAGGGCGTGGTGGAAAAATTTGGTGTAAAGCCCGAACAGATTATCGATTACCTGGCACTGGTAGGAGATACCTCGGACAATATTCCCGGGATCCCCAAGGTCGGTCCCAAAACAGCAGCCAGGTGGTTGAATGAGTATGGAGCACTGGATCAGCTGGTTGCACATGCCGCAGACATCAAGGGCAAGGTGGGCGAAAACCTGCGCGCAAATCTGGATCAACTGGCCTTGTCCAGGGAACTCACCACCATTCGCTGTAATGTGGAGCTCGACACGGCACTGGACGATCTGTCACTGCGTCCACCACAGCTTGATGTACTGCGCGACTGGTATGAGCGTCTTGAATTCAAAAACTGGCTGAAGCAGTTGAATGGGGATACAGAAGAAAAACCCGAAGACGCTGATACGCCGCTGGCCGCTCCCCAGGGCGACTACCAGACCATACTGACCCGGCAGGCCTTCGATGAATGGCTGCAGCGCCTGCAACAGGCGGAACTGTTCGGCTTCGATACCGAAACCACCAGTCTTGACTATATGCAGGCCAGGATTGTGGGCCTGTCATTTGCGCTTGAACCGGGCAAGGCAGCCTATCTGCCCGTGGCGCATGATTATCTGGATGCACCGGACCAGCTGGATCGGGACTGGGTGCTGGAGCAACTCAAACCATTGCTTGAAAATCCACAGCGCACGAAGCTCGGACATCACCTGAAATATGACCGAAATGTGCTCCTCAATCACGGTATCCACTTGCAAGGTATCGCCTACGATTCGATGCTGGAGTCATACCTGCTGGACAGTACCGCCAGCCGTCATGACCTGGATTCCTTGTGCCAGAAATATCTCTCCCATACCAACATCAAGTTTGCAGAGGTCGCGGGCAAGGGCAAGAAACAACTGACCTTCAACCAGGTACCGCTGGAAGCCGCAACGCCTTATGCAGCCGAAGACGCCGATATGACCCTGCGCCTGCACCAGTTGTTCTGGCCGCGTTTGTGCAAACAGGAAAAACTCAAAGCGTTGTTTGAAGACCTGGAGCGTCCGTTGCTCATGGTGCTGGCGGATATGGAACGTACCGGCGTTAAAGTCGATGTTGCGATGCTCCGGCAGCAAAGTGGTGAACTGGCAGCACGTATGCTGGAGGTGGAACGTGAGGCGCATCAAGTCGCGGGCGAGCCGTTCAACATGGCGTCGCCCAAGCAGATACAGGCGATCCTGTTTGACAAGCTGGGTTTACCCGCACTCGCCAAGACTCCGAAGGGAGCGCCGTCGACCGCAGAACCGGTGTTGCAGGAGCTGGCGCTGGATTACCCGTTGCCCAAATTGATTCTGGAGCACCGTTCGCTCAGCAAGCTGAAATCAACCTACACCGACAAGTTGCCCGAACAGGTAAATCCTGTCACCGGGCGGATACACACTTCGTATCATCAGGCCGTTGCAGCGACCGGACGTTTGTCGTCGTCCGATCCCAATTTACAGAACATTCCTGTCCGCAGCGCGGAGGGAAGGCGCATCCGGCAGGCGTTTATCGCCGAACCCGGGCTCGAGATGCTGGCGGCTGACTATTCGCAAATCGAATTACGCATCATGGCGCACCTGTCGGGTGATGTCGGGCTGGTGCAGGCGTTTGCGCGCGGTGAAGATATACACCGGGCGACAGCGGCTGAAGTATTTGCTACCGCACCTGACCAGGTGAGCGCGGATCAGCGGCGCTCCGCCAAAGCCATCAATTTCGGGTTGATCTATGGTATGTCGGCCTTCGGACTGGCCAAGCAGCTGGGTATCGAGCGCGGCCGCGCGCAGGAATACGTGGATCTGTACTTTCAGCGCTATCCAGGTGTGAAAGCCTACATGGAAACGACCCGGGAGCAGGCACGTGACCAGGGTTATGTGGAAACGCTGTTTGGCCGGCGTTTGTATCTGCCGGATATCAAGGCGCGTAAAGTGGCGCGCCGCCAGGCCGCAGAACGTACCGCCATCAATGCGCCGATGCAGGGTACCGCCGCGGATATTATAAAAAAGGCAATGCTTTCCGTGCATGAGTGGATTAAGCCCAGGGCCGAAGATGTCAAGATGGTTATGCAGGTACACGATGAACTGGTGTTCGAAGTGTCAGTGTCAGAATGTCAGGTTATTGCGGATGAAATTCGTGCGCTGATGGAATCCGCAGCGCAGTTATCCGTACCGTTAGTGGTGGATATCGGCCGCGGCGCCAACTGGGATGAAGCACACTGAACTTATGTCTATTAAATTATTTTTATTAACACACGTCCACTACAAAAATATTAAAAATGATCTATAGTAGTTATTAAGAGTGAGTAATCTGTCGGCCCAAGGCGAGGTGCATACAGGCATACGAAAGTGACATAGAGAATTGATGTGGCCTGACGCCATGGAGAGCGTTGCGGGCTTAACGCTCCCGTTCGCTAACTGGCAGGGCGGGCATTCCTCCAACCCGGTTTCCCCAAACCGGGTATTGTTAACCCCGGTGCTTCCCCCCCTTGCATTCCGGGGTTTTTTTTGTCAAAAATTTGTTGCTCCGGTATCCGGGTTTCCGGGCAGGGTCAGCCAGTCGTTCAATACAGCCCGGGCTTCATCAATGCCTGTTTTCTTCAGTGCCGAAAACAGCTGTACACTGGCCTCGGGGTGCAACGCAGGCAGACGTCTGCGTACTGCCAGCAGGCTGCTGCTGGCGGGACCACGTTTCAGCTTGTCAGACTTGGTGAGCAGTATATGGGTTGCCAGGCCGGCGTCAGCACACCACATCAGCATCTGTTGGTCATAGTCGGTCAGCGGGTGACGGCAGTCCATCAACAGGATCAGGCCGCGTAGTGATTGTCTGATGTGCAGATACTCAGTCAGGCTGTGCTGCCATTTCTCTTTCATAGCCACCGGCACTTTTGCGTAGCCATAGCCGGGCAGGTCTACCAGGCGCTGACAGTTGCCCAGGTCGAAAAAGTTGATTTGCTGGGTGCGCCCGGGAGTCTTGCTGATGCGAGCCAGCGCGTGTAGTCCGCAAATGGTGTTCAGGGCACTGGATTTTCCGGCATTGGAACGCCCCGCGAAGGCGACTTCAGCGCCTTCATCGGGTGGTGCGAGGCGGGTTTCTGGTACGCTGCTTAGAAAGACTGCATGGCGGAAATCGATGCTCATCAGCTTATTTTCTCACAGTTTTAATTAGTGTTTTTGTTGACCGGTTGCGGACCCGCTGGTATACAGGTGTGCTGATTTTCGGGTGCCGGTCATTTGCGCGGCCGGCACTGTCAGTGCAGCCTTTTTGGAGATTTAACCAGTTATGAACAAGTGGCTTGTTTTTTCAGCGATATTTTCATTGATTAGCAGTATTTCCCCGGCCTGGGCCGGCGGTGATGCAACAGCCGGCAAGGCCAAGTCAGCGACTTGCGCTGGTTGTCACGGCATGGACGGTAACAGTGCTAACCCGGAATGGCCCAAACTCGCGGGTCAAGGTGATCGCTATCTCGACAAGCAGCTTCAGGATTTCAAGGGCGGCGCACGTAGCAATGCCACCATGGCGCCAATGGTGGCAGCCCTGAACGAGCAGGACATGGCTGATCTGTCCGCCTTTTTCTCCAGCCAGACGGTTCAGGCTGGCAGCGCCGATGAAAAACTGGTCGAACTGGGCCAGAAGACCTACCGTGGCGGCAATCCGGCCAGTGGCGTTCCAGCCTGCACTGGCTGCCACGCCCCCAGCGGTGTTGGTAATCCTGCGGCCGGTTTTCCCTCGCTCAGCGGCCAGCATGCCAGGTATGTCGAAATCCAGCTAAATGCCTTTAAATCGGGCGAACGCAGCAATGATGCCGGCAAGATGATGCGCTCGATCGCCAGCAAGATGACCGAGCAGGAAATCAAGGCGGTGGCGTCTTACGTGCAGGGCTTGCACTGAAACAGCGCCATAAAGCTACTAACAAGGCGGCCGCAGGTCGCCTTTTTTACTAGTGTGTACGTTGATTAATTATATGTTGTTCCGGCGCTGGCGAGTTGTCCGGTGAACTGTTGCGCTGCCTGACTGTCTCATTTAACTCCGGAACGGGGGGTACCGGAAGGCTTCAGAATTTTCACGCCGCGTTGTTCTATAATGCCTCCTTGCGGAACTATTTCAGGGACCAGGACCAACACAGCCTGCTGGTTTTCAACCCGCTCGGGTACCCGTCAGACCCGGGGCCCTGTCGATCGATGGGAGATTGGAGAATTAGAATGAAGAAGTTACTCATGTCGCTGGTATTGTTGTTACTGATACCATTTGCTCATGCCGGTTTTGAGGAAGGTGTTCAATACCAGGCTATTGGAAATCCCGTGCCGACTGTGAGCGGAGATAAGATAGAGGTGCTGGAACTGTTCTGGTACGGCTGCCCACACTGTTACCACCTGGAACCCGAGCTGGAGACCTGGCTTAAAAACAAGCCGGACGACGTTGTTTTTGTCCGTTTACCGGCGATACTTGGTCCAAGCTGGGAACTGCATGCACGTGCGTTCTATACCGCTGAACTGCTTGGTGTCTCTGACCAGATGCATAAATCCCTGTTTGAGCGGCTGCACAAGGAAAAGAAACCAATCCGGAATGTGGAGCAGCTGAAAGAAGTCTTTATAGCCCAGGGTGTTTCTGCGCAGGATTTTGACAATACCTACAAATCCTTTGCAGTTGTTACCAAAACAAACCGCGCCAGGCAGGCTGCCAGCCTGTACGGTATCAAGGGTGTGCCGGCGCTGGTGGTGAACGGGAAATACCGCACTTCCGCACGCGAGGCGGGTAGTGACAAGAAAATGCTGGACGTTGTCGATTTCCTGGTAGAGCGAGAGCGTGCAGCAGCGGATGGCAAAGCACAGGCAACAGCAGAGTAAGCGGACTATGCACGCTTCGTTTTTCAAAGACAACTGAATGAACGCAGCACAACTGTTCGTGAAGTGCCTGGAGAATGAAGGTGTGGAATACATCTTCGGCATCCCGGGAGAAGAGAACCTGGATTTCATGGATGCACTGCTCGATTCCAGCATCCAGTTTATCACCACCCGCCATGAGCAAGGCGCAGCATTCATGGCGGATGTCTATGGCCGTTTGACAGGCCGCGCAGGCGTCTGTCTGTCAACTCTCGGACCCGGCGCAACCAACCTGGTTACCGGTGTCGCCGATGCCAATCTGGATCATGCGCCGGTTGTTGCCATTGCCGGTCAGGCAGGGACCAACCGTCTGCACAAGGAATCTCACCAGGTACTGGATCTGCAACAGATGTTCCGGCCGATCACAAAGTACTCGTCGCAGCTGTTGACGCCGGAGGTGATCCCGGAGGTGGTACGCAAGGCCTTCAAGCTTGCGCAGTCGGAAAAGACAGGCGCAACCTTTATCGAGTTTCCCGAGGACCTGGCCAGGTTACCGGTGGTATCAAAACCGCTGCCGGTCAATCACCCGTTTCCACCGGAGCCAGCGCAGCAGCAGGTGGAGCGTGCTGCCAGGCTGATTTCCGAAGCTCGCAATCCAATGATTCTTGCCGGTAACGGCGTAGTCCGCAGTGGTGCCTGGAAGCACCTCACAGAATTTGCCGAACAGCTGAATATCCCGGTTGCCAATACCTTTATGGCAAAGGGTGTCGTACCGTTTCGCAGTCGCACTTCGCTGGCCAGTGCCGGCCTGCAGGCAAACGATTACATCAGCATCGGTTTCAGCCGCGCTGATGTCATTTTGTGTATCGGCTATGATCTGGTTGAGTATCACCCCTACCTCTGGCATCCCACGCGTGATCGCAGCATCATCCATATAGACCACACCCAGGCCGAGGTGGACGAACATTATACTGTGGCGGTCGGCGTGCTGGGTGATATCAAGCACAGCCTGATGCGTATCGCCGAGCTGTCTACACCACACCAGGGACATTTAATGCGTCCTTTGCGCGATGCCCTGATAAAGGAAATGAATCTGCATCGGGAAGATCAGGGTTTTCCGGTCAAGCCGCAGAAAATTATCTGGGACCTGCGCACTGCGCTGGAACTGGATGATATTGTTATCTGCGATGTGGGTGCGCACAAAATGTGGATGGCGCGCATGTTCCGCTGTGAATACCCCAATACCTGCATTATTTCCAATGGCTTTGCCAGCATGGGGATTGCCGTTCCAGGTGCCATCGCGGCAAAAATGGTGGCGCCGGACCGGGCCGTTGTGGCGGTAACCGGTGATGCGGGGTTTCTGATGAATTCCCAGGAAATCGAAACGGCTATGCGTCAGCGGGTGCCGATCGTGATTCTGATCTGGAACGATGGCGGTTATGGTTTGATTGAGTGGAAGCAGATGGCCCAGTTTCAGCGTACCTCACACGTGGATTTCACCAACCCGGATTTTGTGAAATATGCAGAATCCTTTGGTGCCAACGGTTACCGGGTCACCGGGCCCGGTCAATTACAGGGTATACTCAAGGAAGCGCTGGCACAGCCGACGCTTAGTATTATCGACTGCCCGGTTGATTACAGCGAGAACCTTAAACTGACGGAACAGCTGGGTAACCTGGTCTGCCCGATATAATCAAAAAATGTCAAAAACAGCTAATGCCAAGCAGCCCCAGCACGCGCATAACCGAATACTGCGCCTGCTGAGCTATAACATACAAATAGGTATCAAGACCCGGCGCTATGGCCAGTACCTGACACATAGCTGGAAACACGTACTCCATCACTCGCAGCGTTTCGACAATCTGGACCGTATCGCGCGGCTGATGAGCGAATATGACGTGGTAGGCGTGCAGGAAGCCGATGCCGGCAGTGCACGCAGCGGCTTCGTGAATATCACCCAGTACCTGGCAGCCAGTGGCGGCTTTCCCTTTTGGGACGACCAGACCAATCGGCGCATCGGCCGGTTTGCGCAACATAGCCTGGGCGTGTTGAGCCGTTACAAACCCAGCGGCATTACCGAACACAAGCTGCCGGGACGTATCCCCGGCCGTGGCGCCATGGCGGTGCGTTTTGGTGATGGCGCCGAATCACTGGTGGTGATGATTGTACACCTGGCCCTGAGCCGGCGCGGTCGCATGAGTCAACTGGATTTCATTGGTGACCTGGTGAACGATTACCGGCACGTGGTGTTAATGGGTGATATGAACTGCCAATCCCAGAGCGAAGAGATGGATTTGTTGGTCAACAAGACCCTCATGACTGAACCGTTACACGGCTTGAACACCTTTCCCAGCTGGCGGCCAAAGCGCAATATCGACCACATCCTGGTCACACCTACCGTCGAGGTAGAACGCGCCGAAGTGCTGGATTACCCCTTGTCAGACCACCTGCCGGTGTCCATGGAGGTGGTGTTACCCGAGAGCGTCGAACTCAGGACCTGAACCGAAGGATTAGCAGCGTGAATAATGATGACGACACGCAGGAAGCCGGGCAATGGAAGACGAAATATTTTGAGCAGCTGAAGGAATCAGAGCACAAGGAAAAGCAGTGGCACGATGCCGATGAACTGCTGCGTAAAACCATTTCCCGGCTGACACTGGCAGCCGATGGCCTTGACAGTACACTGGATCAACAGTTGCGCGACCTGCGCAATGCAATCCGTGATCGCGCTTCTACCTTGCAGTTGGGCACCCTCGTTGACGACATGTCCCGTACGCTGGCCAGACTGGACAAGGAGCGTACTGAAGGAGAACAGGATTCGGGCGAGAATCCCTTGCTTGATCTGCTCGAAGCACTGTCTCTCCCCAAGGGTACCGGCCGTCAGACCAAAGCACTGAAAAAAACGCTTGGCGAGAGTTCAGCAGATAACAAGACTACCATCCAGTCGTTTGTAAAACTGATTCGCACTGCGATGGAACTGTCATCCGACGAAACAGAACAGACGGCAAGCCAGGGCACCAGGGCCGGTTTGTTGCAGCGAGTATTCGGTGCGAAGGAAAGCGGCGCCGACTCACAGGCCAGCGACAGTAAATCCCAACCAAAAGAACAAGCGGCACGTCAGACAACGGCTACCGTTCGCGAGGTGCTGATACGCTTGCTGGAGTGCCTGTCTTTGCCGGAAGAGCTGGTCGACAGAGTGCAGGATATTCGAACCGGGATTCAGGCGATCAGGGAAGGTGAATCCTGGGACAGCATACTGGAACAAATTGCAGACCTGATCCAGGTGATTCGTACCCGGACACTTCAGGAGAAGCAGGGCATAGAGGAATTTCTGGTGCAGCTCGGCGAACGTTTCCAGGAAGTTAACCGCCAGTTGCAAGGCAGCGAAAAATATTACGATGATGCGCATCAGGCAGGCGAGCAGCTGGATTCAGATGTAAAAGCGGGTATTAGCGGTATCGATAGCAGCGTGCGTGACGCGACTGACCTGGCCCAGCTCAGGTCGGATGTTCAGACCCATGTTGATGCAGTGCTGGTGCACCTGGCCAAACACCGGGACGAGGAGAAAAAACGCTACGAAGAAGCCAAAGCACAGGTTTCATCCATGAGCGGTCGCCTGCAGGATCTGGAAAATGAAACTGCGGAATTACGCTCGCGGATAAAGCAGGAGCGTAACCAGGCAAAGGTCGATCCATTGACCGGTATTCCCAATCGGCTTGCCTATGAGGAAAGGCTGGAGCAGGAAGTGGCGCGCTGGAAACGGTTTGCTACACCGCTGGTGCTGGTGATGTGGGATATCGATCTTTTCAAGAAGGTCAATGACAATTTCGGGCACAGGGCGGGGGACAAGGTGTTACGCACCATCGCGCGCACGCTTGAGAGCAGCATTCGCGAAACCGATTTTGTGGCCCGTTATGGTGGCGAGGAGTTTGTGCAACTCATGACCGGGTCGTCGCTGGAAGAGTGCCTGCAGGTCGTTGAAAAGATGAGAGAAGCCATTAAAAAGACCGGATTTCATTTTCGGAATCAGGCGATTACCATTACCGCGTCCTGCGGGCTGGCCGAGTTTCGCGATGGCGACAGTGTCGAGCAGTGGTTTGAGCGTGCAGACAAGGCGTTGTACAAAGCCAAGCAGGAAGGCCGCAATCGCTGCGAGCTTGCGCTGTAGCGATGGCGGCCCGTCTATGGGTCAGTCTTCCAGCTCTACCTTCTCGGCAATCAGGATGCCGCTGACAATCGTGCCTTCAACTTCGACGCGCAGATCATTGCGTAACGTCAGGCCGGCCGGTTCGAATGTGGCGTCCGCGGCATTGACCTGCTGACCGGAAACCATGAAGCTGCTGTTGTCAGTGAAGTCGGAAATGAAACCTTCGAGACTGACTTCGCCATCATCTGTCTCAATACCTTCGTCTTCCTGCTCGATACGGCTTGCTTCGATGATGACAGGACTGGGTGTGATCAGTGTTCCCTTTACTTCTATAAACTGAGTATCGGTGACACGACCGCCCGGTATGTCGCTGAGGTCGGTACCGGCAACGATATTTACAGTGACACCGTTCAGTGTGAAGCTTTCGCTGATACCTGCGTCGGTGCCCGCATCCGGTGTGCCTTTTAACTCGACTTCACTGCTACCCGGATCAAGATCCTCGGTTTTATCGATGTAGCTGGCAACCAGTGTATTTGAACTGTCGAACAGGCCGCTGACCTCGACAATATCATCCTCAGCAAGGGTGGCGAAGCTGAAGCCCGGTGTGCTGCTTTCATCAAATGCTGTACCGGCAACGTCCACTACCACATTCACACCAAATACCGAAAACGACTGTTTCACCCCGGCGAAACCGGGTACGTCGGCGAGACCGCTGACCGGACCCTTGATTTCGTTGTCATAGACAACTGTTGTCGCTGTTCCAACTGTGCCGTCATCACTGCCGGTGAGGGTGACCACCATACCGATGCTCAGGTCAGCCTCGCTCAGGCCCGGGCCGCTGTCATCATTGATATCAAAAGACGCATTGTCGATGTCATATTCGACATCGTTGACAAAAATGCTGCCAAACCCGGTAATGGTTCCGCTGATGGTCTTGCCGCTACCACCGATGCCCGCAACGTTGGTTCCGCTACCGCCACCGCATCCGGCCAGCGCAATGATCCCGGCAATCAGACCGGTCAAAATAGTTCTGTAGACCGCTGTCATGACGGGTCCCCCTTATCCTGCGAATTTTCGTAGTAATAGATGCCAAGGCTCACGTACTGGCCCTGATCTGAATCCTGTGTATTGTTGTCCACCTCATGCCTGTCCAGCCAGGCATCGAGTTCCTCCAGCAGGGCTTGCGCTTTTTGCGCCGACAGCGCCTGGAATGCGGGTAGCGCTTCAGCGCTGACTCGGGAGTTGGAAACCTTGCGCTGGAAACGTGAGGCACTTTTGTCGCATACGAGGTTATGGTCGATAGTGGCTATGAGCTCGGCGGTATCGCTGCCCAGAATGCCGAGTTTTTCGGCGGCATCGTCGCCTGGCACGTAGGCTTGCCGGATCAGCCGTACCCGGTTGCCGGTTTTTTCAATACTGGAGGCAATGCTGAGTACGGCCAGCATTGACTGGGTCGGAACGTCACCGCTGTATTTCCTGGTCAGGGAGGCAAACGAACCTTTTTCGCCTTCGATGGGTAACTCGGCTGCTTGTCCCTGCGCGTCGTGGAACTCAGGGTCGTTGACCCATCCTGAAATAACGCGTATCGCCCGGTTGTAGCGCTGTTCGCTCTCGTGCGTATCCGGGTTTTGGAGCTCATGAAACCGTTTGGCTTCCTTGCGCGTCAGTCCGGTGAGGGCGGATACCCGCGAGATGGTCTGCTTTTTTTTGTCGGGCGCAAATTCGTCGAACGCTACATCGACGTAGATTTTTTTTGCCAGCTCGGCGAAGCTTCCGTAGGCAATACCATTGCGCAACAAAACCCTGACCAGCGGCTTGAGCAATGACAGCACGGCTGCCGACAGGGTTTGCTGAATCTTTTCAGGCATATTTGGGACTATATTCCCATTGTAAGATATGTCAAGAGAATGACGTTATTTCTTCAGGGATTTGTCGCTTAAACCGCCTCAGCTGCAAGCTTAGCAACTGAAGTTGAAAAATAATATAACTTCATCAATATAAAGGGTATGCTCTAAATAATGCCCAGGAAGCCACCTGCTGCAGGCATTGCCGGTTCACTACAG
>Ga0316192_10000494_pt1 | contig 29084 bp, 27 predicted proteins | sample MerIslwburrow_MG_FD_204931 | JGI IMG/M metagenome (GOLD analysis project Ga0316192, IMG submission 204931) | Coastal sediment microbial communities from Maine, United States - Merrow Island worm burrow | ecosystem: Environmental > Aquatic > Marine > Coastal > Sediment | place: USA: Maine...
TCCTGTTTGCGCCCGCCTACCATCCCGCGATGAAGTCGGTGATGCCGGTGCGCGGCGCGATGGGCGTGCGCACGGTGTTCAATATTCTCGGACCGCTCACCAACCCTGCCTCGCCACCATTCCAGCTGATTGGTGCGTTCAGCCCTGAAACAGCAAAACTCATGGCGGACGCGCTTGCGGGTCTAGATATCGAACGCGCGTTCGTCGTACACGGCGAACCGGGCTGGGACGAGGCGACGCCGGCGGGTGATTTTCTGCTCTACGATGTAAGGCCGGGCAATGTTACGGAGACGACCCGATCGCCGGAAGATTACGGTCTTGCCCGATGCGCGCCCGAAGACCTGAAAGGTGGTGACGCGGAACACAATGCGCGTGAACTGGTTCGCGTGTTCACCGGTGAGGACAAGGGAGCGCATCGTGATGCGTTGCTCATGGGCACGTCGCTCATGCTCGAGGTGCAGGGTAGCGCGAAAGACCCTGTTGACGGCGTGCAGCAAGCCGCCACCGCAATCGATGATGGTCGTGCTGCTGACTTTCTCGCACGCCTCAATGCCCACTTCGAAGACTAATGAGCGACTTCCTCAAAAGCATGGCAGAAAGCAGCGCGGCGCGCGCCGCCCTGGCGCCGTCCTTCGTGGATACCGACTTCGACAAACCCGTGGTACCACTGTCCCTCGGCACGTTCGACGTTATCGCGGAAATCAAACAACGCTCTCCCGCCGAAGGCCAACTAGGGTGTCAGTCACCTTATTCCGAGTCTAAAGGTGCCAGTCACCTAATTTCCCGAGCGCAGGCCTATGCGGCCGGCGGTGCCGCTGCGATATCCGTCCTGACTGAACCCAGCAGATTCGACGGTGATCTCGCGCACCTGGAGGAGGTAGTCGCGGTAGCGCCCCATACACCCGTGATGCGCAAGGACTTTCTCGTGGAGCCGGTCCAGGTCCTGGAAGCCAGGGCAGCGGGGGCAAGTGGCGTTCTGCTCATTACGACCATGCTTGATGACGCAAAGCTGCGCGCCATGATCGATAGCGCGTTCGAGCACGGTATGTTCGTGCTGCTCGAGTCATTTGATGAGGAAGACCTCCAACGTTCGGCCCGTCTTCTCGGCGGTGATGGCCGGTTGCTGATTGGTGTAAACACACGGAACCTGCGTACTCTGGAGGTGGACGGCGAGCGGCTGCACAAGCTTGCGGCGCATCTTCCTGAGGCAACCTGCGTTGCAGAAAGCGGACTGCGGGTTGCCGAGGACGCCGCTCGAGTCGCCGGCTGGGGTTACTCGATGGCGCTGGTTGGTACAGCGCTGATGCGGAGCGATGACCCAGAGGGCCTGATCACTTCCATGCGAGAAGCGGGGGCCGCAGGATGTACGTGAAGATTTGCGGTCTCAGCACAGAAGACCACGTCAATACGGCGATCGACGCAGGTGCCGATGCCTTGGGTTTCGTCTTCGCGGAGTCAGCGCGTCGTGTCGACCCGGCACATGCGGCGAGCATCTCGAGCGATGTGCCCGACACTGTTAAACGCGTCGCCGTCATGCTGCACCCGACCAACGAAGAGTGGCAGGCGGTGTTGCACGGGTTTGCGCCCGACGTCTTACAGACAGACGCGGAGGACTATAGCGAACTTAGCGTGCCAGACTCTGTCGAGCGCTGGCCCGTGCACCGAGAATTAAATAGGGTGACTGGCACCTTTAGAACGAGTTTTAGGGTGACTGGCACCTATTTGTACGAGGGCGCGAAGAGCGGGCAAGGTGAGACGGTTGACTGGTCCGCAGCCGCGCAGATCGCCAGGAATGGCAACATGATTCTCGCGGGCGGGCTCAATGTAAATAACGTTGCCGAGGCGATCTCGACCGTGCGCCCATTCGGTGTCGATGTCTCCAGCGGCGTTGAGTCAGCGCCCGGTCAGAAAGACCCGGAAAAAATCAGGGAATTCATCAAAGTGGCGAAAGCCGCGGGGAACAACTTATGAGCACACTGTTTGCTGCGGAGGAAGCGCAAGCGCTACTCGACGCAGTCATCAAAGGCGAAATGCCGGATGATCGTGGCCGCTTCGGTCCATTCGGCGGACGCTACGTACCCGAAACGCTCGTGCCGGCATTCGAGCGCCTTGAAGAGGGTGTCAAACAGCACCTGCACGATCCTTCCTTCCAAGACGAGTACCGCAGGGAGCTACGTGAATGGGTCGGTCGCCCGACCGCACTGACATTTGCGCCACGTCTTTCTGAAATCTGGGGTGCCGAAGTCTGGCTCAAACGTGAAGACCTTGCGCACACCGGCGCGCACAAGATCAACAACGCGATCGGCCAGGCGATACTCGCCAAGCGTCTCGGCGCAAAACGTATCATCGCCGAAACCGGCGCGGGGCAGCACGGCGTCGCATCCGCCGCGGCCTGCGCGCGTGTCGGCCTGCCATGCACCGTCTATATGGGTGCTGTCGACATGGAACGACAGGCACCCAATGTCGATCGCATGCACCGCCTTGGCGCGGAAGTCGTCGCTGTCGAGTCAGGCGACAAGACCTTGCGTGCAGCGATCGACGAAGCCCTGCGAACCTGGGTCACCGACCCGGAAGGCATCTACTACCTGATTGGCTCCGCTGTCGGCGCGCATCCCTATCCGTACCTCGTGCGCGAACTTCAGTCGGTCATAGGTGAAGAGTCTCGCCAGCAGATGCTCGACCAGGCCGGCGCATTACCCGATGTCGCATTCGCCTGCGTGGGTGGTGGGTCGAATGCAATCGGCCTGTTCTATCCCCTGCTCGGCGATGACATTGAGTTGATCGGTGTTGAGGCGGGCGGCACCGGCACCGGCCTTGGGCAGAACGCGGCGACGCTCGCGACCGGAACGCCGGGTGTCCTGCAAGGCTCATACACAATCATCCTGCAGGACGACGACGGCCAGGTGCAGGAGACGCATTCGATCTCTGCCGGTCTCGACTACTCCGGTGTCGGCCCCGAACACGCGCTGCTGCAAGCGACCGGCCGCGTGTCATACATCTCGGCCGAAGATGACGAAGCCCTGGAGGCACTCGAAGAGTTGTGTGCCACGGAAGGCATCCTGACCGCGCTCGAAACATCCCATGCTTACGCAGCGGCAAAACAGTACGCGAAAGAGAACCCGGGTAAGCGCATCCTGATCGGCAATTCCGGCCGCGGTGACAAGGACATGCCGACACTAACCAAGTACCCGGCGAGGACGCGCAGCTATGAAGGCGCATGAACGTATCGGTGCGGCACTGACTGCCGCGAATGACGCGGGCCGGCCGGCGCTCGTCCCATTTATTACGGCGGGCTACCCCGAGCCGAAGGACTTCATCGAGACGCTTAAGGCGATCGCGGCAGTGGGCGATGTCGTTGAACTCGGTATCCCGTTTTCCGACCCGATGGCCGATGGAATGACGATCCAGCGCTCGAGTTTCGAGGCACTACAGAAGGGCGTCAGCCTGAAGTGGATCTTCGACCAGCTGGATTCTGCGCAAGGAGAAATCGACGCCCCGCTCGTGATGATGTCCTACCTGAATCCGCTGCTGGCTTTCGGCTACGAAGCGCTGGCCGAAAGAGCGCTCGCTGCAGGCGTCTGCGGGTTCATCATTCCAGACCTGCCGTTTGAAGAGTCTGCCGACATTCGTGCCGCTCTCGAAGCCAAAGGCCTTGGCCTGATTCAATTGGTGACACCGGCGACGCCGGACGAGCGTTTGCGGACCCTGTGTGAAGCATCGCGAGGATTTGTTTACGCGGTGACCATCACGGGTGTTACGGGCGGTGGGGCAGGATTGCCAGCGGATCTGACCGACTACCTCGACAAGGTATCGGGCATGTCATCGATTCCCGTGTGTGCCGGCTTCGGCATTCGCGAGGCGAAGGATGTTGCGGCGGTGGGCAAACATGCGGCGGGAGCGATCGTTGGCTCGGCGCTCGTCGAAGTGCTCGAGCGCGGCGACGACCCCAGCGCTTACCTGGGGTCGCTACGCGCCCAATCATGAAGAAGCTCACGTCAGCCGAATCGACGATCACGATCAACCATTTCAAGAACCTGCTCGAGTCTGAAGGCATACCGACCCAGATAAGAAATGAGCATCTCGGTTCGATCATGGGTGAAATGCCGTTCTTCGAAACCTGGCCGCAGCTTTGGGTGATTAACGACCTGGACTACGATCGCGCGAAGCAGCTGATCGAATCCGTCGAGGACGAGAGTCCGACAATGCCATGGACGTGCCGCAAGTGCGGCGAGAGAAATGAAGGGCAGTTCGCGGCGTGCTGGAACTGCGGCGCGTCGGTCGACTCGTAGGAGCGGCCATCGGCCGCGACAGCGCAATTTCGCGGCCAATGGCCGCTCCTACTACGGCATACCCCGGGCAAGCAGCGACGTGCCCGCTATTTCACTGCGTAGCACGGCGGAGACTTTTTCAGGTTGCATCGGTCGGCTGATCAAAAAGCCCTGCGCGAGGTCACATTTGCAGTCTCGCAGGAACTCTAACTGCGTCAGTGTTTCCACGCCTTCAGCCGCTACTTCTATGTCGAGTCCCTGGGCCATGGCGATGGCCGCACGCACGATGCGCTGATGGCTGTCGTTCTCTTCGATGTCCGACACGAGATCGCGGTCCAGCACGAAGCTGTCGATGAAGCCGTTGTCGAGCGATTCGAACGAGACATCGCTGGTGCCAAAATGATCGAGCGACAGTCGCACGCCGACCTTGCGCAGTGCCCGAAGTGTCTCGAGTTCGGCGCTGCGCTTACGGACGATGTTCCCGTCACCAATCTCGAGTTCGATGCACCCTGGGTCGAGCATGTTGTCGTCCAGGGATTTCTTTACGACATCAACGAGACGTCGATGCACGAGTTGCTGCGGCGACAGGTTGATTACGACCGAAAGGTCCGGCAACTCGAAACGTTGCTGCCATCCTGCCAGTTGGCGACACGCTGTCTGAATCACCCACTCACCAGCGGAGTGAATCAGACCGCTACTCTCGAGGATCGGCAGAAAGCGAGCCGGTGGCAGGAGGCCGAAGCGCGGGTGCTGCCAGCGTAACAGCGCCTCAAGACCAATCAGGCGGTTCGACGCAAGATCGATACGCGGCTGGTAGTGCAAGACAAACTCGTCACGGACGAGCGCATGACGCAAGCCGAGCTCGAGTTCCTCGCGCTGCGCGAGCTTCGTATTGAGCGCATTTGAGTAATACTGAAAGCGACCACCGCCACGCTTTTTCGCCTCGTGCATGGCGATGCTCGCGGCTTTGACCATGCGTCCCGCCGTGTCCCCGGATTCCGGGTACAGCGAAATGCCAATACTTGGCGTCGCATAAATTTCACTATTGCCGACTTCGAATTTCTCCGAGAGAACGAGCAGCAATTTCTGCGCTGCCGCCGCCGCATTGCCGGCTTCACCGAAGTCCTCAAGGCAAACGACAAACTCGTCACCGCCCCAACGCCCGGTGAAGTCGCCGATACGCAGATTCTTGCTCAGGCGATCCGCGACGTCACGCAGCAGGGCGTCGCCCGTGTCATGGCCCAGCGTATCGTTGACAGACTTGAAGCGATCAAGATCGATGACCAATGCGGCGAGTGGCGACCCTTTACGCTGGGCGCGGCCAATCGCACGTGAAAGCTGTGTCAAAAACAGGCTGCGATTCGCGAGCCCGGTTAGCTCGTCATATTGCGCGCGCTTCTCGAGCTCCGATGTGCGATGCGTAATTTCCGTGATGTCGCGGAACGTGATGACACCACCGACCAATTCACGGTTGCCGTCGTAAAGGCCCTGGCCATTGATGCTCAGAACCGTGTCCGGCTGCTCGGGCGTCCGATAGATCGCAACCTGGTTAGCAAACTTCTCCCCGCCGCGGGCGCGCACGAGCGGCAAGTCGTGCGAATTCCGGTAACTGGCACCGTTTTCGTCGATACAGCAAAAGGTCTGTTCCCAGGTCGGGTCCGGTTGCACGCGCGGCCCCAGCCCGAGCATCGTTCTCGCCGCCGGATTGATCTCGAGCACATGACCGGCTTCATCGACGATGATGACACCGTCATTGATATTGCCAAGGACTGACAGCACCGAAACATCCGTATCGGACAGCCGCTGTTGCATGCGACTGCGTTGCACGGCGTGATCGAAAACCGCGTCCTGGCTATCGACCGAGATATCGTCCACACAAATGTAGCCCTGGGCGCCGGCACGCATAGCCGCAATGCCACGATGCTCGTGTTCCTTTTGCGTTAAGGCGATAACCGGGTAGGGCTGCAGCGAATGAATCAGTGCGGTAAGCGACTGGCCGGATTGGGCGATCATCGGTCCTGCCTCGAGCAGCACGAGGTCGACCATGTAGGAGGCATCTTCAGGCAGCTCGAGCTGGTTGCTGCGCGTCAACATTGTGCAGCAGGGCAGCGTCTCGAGTTCTGACAGGTAATCGGACGCGAATTCACCGCGCCCAAGATAGAGAATGGAGTGGCCCGACATCTAGGAAGCCGCAACCGTCAGGGGCAACTCGGCCGTGAATGAATAAAAGTGTTCATCAGACGGACAAGTTTTGAAACGTGCCATATGGTCCATTCGTCGCTTGGTTAGGCTCGTCGAATAATAACAGAATAGTAAGAAAAGACAGTCGCTTAAGCGATTTTTTTACCGATTGGACGGCAGCAATTCAAACCCTCTGCCGGGCACAGACATCAAAAGATCAAGATAAAGGGAGAAAAGGCTTTTGGAAGCGCTTTTGACCGCGGCAAGCAACGACTATAGTCGGGGGATGGTCACCGCCGGAACCGACATAGTCACAGATGAAGCAGCCTGGGTACGCCAGGCACAGCGAGCGGATGCGCGAGCGTTTGAGGCCCTTTATCGGATGCACATAGACAAGGTTTACGGGCTTTGTCTACGCATGACGGGAAACGTCAGCGAGGCGGAGGATTGTGCGCAGGAGGCATTCATCCAGGCCTGGAACAAATTGAACAAGTTTCGTGGTGACAGCGCATTTGCAACCTGGCTCCATCGCATTGCGGTCAATACGGTTCTGGGCAGGATCAGAAAGTCGAAGCGTGAGCAGGACAGGATCCAGACCGTCGCGGATACGCGCCCTGAGCCCCTGGAGACCGGCGATACCGGCGAACTCAGGGACCTGGCAGAAGCAATTGACAGGCTGCCCGAGGGAGCACGACACGTTTTCGTCCTGAATGCGGTGTATGGCTACACGCATGATGAGGCAGCCGGGATGCTGGGTATCGCGGCTGGTACGAGCAAGGCACAACTGCACCGGGCAAGGAGGCTGCTGGCGCAGCAACTGGAAGAACAGGAATTCGACGCATGACTGAAGAATTTGACAACAAACTGGATCGGGCCGCGCGGCAACTGGCGACCGAGATCAGTCCTGAACGGGATTTGTGGGCAGGTATCGCGGAGGCGATCGAGAGACCGCAGCGATCGCGCTGGACGCCGATGTTTGCGCAAGCCGCGGCCGTCGTGTTGCTCGTGGGTGCGTCATCGATGGTGACCTACCTCGCGGTCTCGGATAACAAGGGCCCGGTAACGGCAGTGGCACCCGAGCTCGTTTTCGAGCAGGCCTCTTTCGGCAATAACTACAACCTTGGACCCGGATTCCAGGATGCGCGCAATAGTTTGCGGGACGAACTCGACGTGGAACTGACGTACCTGTCGCCCGAAGCGCGCGTCGATATCCAGGACAATCTTGACCTGATTCACCAGGCGATTGTAGAGATCAACACGGCGCTGGAGAGAGAGCCCGACAACGTTCTCCTGCAGCAAAAGTTGCTGCGCGCCTATCGTGAAGAATTGACGCTGTTGCGCCGGGTCGGTGGCCTGACACGCAACGTAATGATGAGAAATGATATCTAGGCGGCGTTTCGTCGGCTGGAATATGAAGAGAGAATGAAGATGAAAAGACTGACAGCATTTGTATTGAGCACCCTGCTTGCAATGCCAGTTGTGGCTGAGGAAGTGAACAAGACGCTTGATGCAGCTTCCGATGGCGAGGTTTACGTGTCGAACATTTCAGGTTCGATAACGGTGAACGGCTGGTCGCGCAATGAGGTTGAGGTAACCGGTGAGCTTGGCCGCAATGTCGAAGAACTGATTTTCGAGCGCAGCGGCAACAAAGTCACGATCAAGGTAAAAGTGCCGCGCAACAGTGGCCGGGGTATCGAGAGCGATCTCAATATCCAGGTACCGGAGGGTAGCTCCATCGACGTCGGCACCGTTAGTGCGGATATCGAAGTTGAAGACGTTCATGGCGAACAAAAGCTCAATACGGTCAGCGGCGATATCGAAACGGAAGGTGGCCGGTCAGACATATCAGCCGGTGCCGTCAGTGGCGACATCGAAGTAGACGGTGAGCGCCAGGAAGCAGAGACACGCGCGAATACGGTATCGGGTGACGTGACCTTGTTCCGCGTAGCCGGAACCGTCTCGGCCGAATCGGTCAGCGGCGACGTCATCGTTGACGAAGGTTCATTCGATCGCGTCGGCCTGAACACGGTCAACGGAGAGGTTCTTTTCCAGGCGGAGCTGCGTGATGGTGGCAAACTGAAGGCTGAGACTGTAAACGGCGATGTCGATCTCGAGTTCGCCGGTGACGTATCGGGCCGGTTTGAGGTTGATACGTTCAACGGTGACATCGATAACTGTTTTGGCGGGAAGCCGGAACGCACGAGCAAGTACACGCCGGGCTGGGAGTGGAGCCACGAGGATACTAAGGGCAATGCCCGCGTCGACGTGTCGACGCTCAACGGCGACGTCACAATTTGCCGCTAATCCGACGCCCGACAAGCTTTTAATTGACCAGACGGGCCGCAATCGCGGCCCGTTTTTTATTGCCCTATTTGGTACCCTACAAGTCCACTAGATACGGGTGCCCTGATGATCCGAATTGCCAATACTGTCGCCGCAATAATCGGCGTTCTGCTCTTGCTGTTCGTCATTGCCGCGATCGCGTTTTTCCTGTTCTTCGATCCCAATGACTTTCGTGAAGAAATTGCGCAAGCCGTCAAGGAAGAGACGGGGCGCGACCTGGTCATTGATGGGGAGGTCAGTCTGCAGCTGTTCCCCTGGCTTGCAGTTGAAGTCGGTCATGCGACGCTTGGCAATGCAGAAGGATTCGGTGATGAACCGTTTGCAGAGTTTGATCGGGCTGAGCTTGGCGTCCGCGTACTGCCGCTTCTGTTGCGCCAGGAAGTCGCAGTTGGCGCGGCAGTGCTTGACGCGCTGCGGCTGAACCTGGAGGTGGACAGCAGCGGCCGCAGCAATTGGGACGACTTCGTGTCAGCAGACGGTGGCATTGAGAGTGCCGACGGTGCGGCAACCGAAGCCGAGGCGAATGGCGGCCAGGCCTTTGAAGTCTCTGGCGTCGACATCAACGACGCCTCCATCGTCTATACGAACCGGGATACCGGCGAGGTCTACACGCTCAGCGGCATGAACATGAAGATTGGCCGCATTGCCGGCGGTGAGCCGGTTCCGGCAAGCGGCAGCTTGCACTTTGAGGTTCAGCCAGCAGGCATGAGCGGCGATATCGAAATCGAGACCGTGATCGCATTTGATCTCGATTCCGGCGTCTTAACGCTCGACGGTTTCTCATTACAGGGCGTTACCGACGGGCTGGTTAATTCTCCAACCAGCCTGGCCATCAACACAGCCGGAATCGAGGTGGACACGGAAAACCAGATGGTTCAACTGCAGCCCGTCGAAATGCGGGCCCTGGACGTCGAGGTCAGTGCGGACGTGCAGCCATTCTCTTACGCGGGCGATGCCGAGATAAACGCGGCAATCAATATTTTGCCATTCTCCCCGCGCAGCCTGATGCATCTTTTTGACGTGACCCCGCCCGAAACTGCGGATCCGTCAGTGCTCAGCCAGCTTGCAATCGAGGCGCAGGCAAATATCCGGGGAACCTATGCAAGCCTGAGCGACCTCACCATCAAGCTCGATGACACGACGCTGACTGGCAGCCTGACGGTACCCTTCGATATGACCGAGCGACATGTGCTCGACCTGAGCGCAGACGCAATCGATCTCAATCGCTACATGGCGCCGCCCGCGGAGGCGAGTGCCGGTGAGGCAGGCGAATCGGCGCCGGTGGAGATTCCGGTTGACCTGATCAAGCCGCTCAACGCGCGCGGCAGTCTCAAGATAGGGAGCGTTTTGCTCGGTGGCCTGGAGCTGGAGCAAGTCGATCTCAACCTCCAGGCCGCGAACGGCCGCATGCGACTTCACCCGATGAGCGCCGGCCTGTTCGGCGGAAGCTATAGCGGCGACATCAGTATCGATGTGTCGGGGTCCTTACCGGTGTTATCCATGAATGAAAGCGTGCAGGGCGTCGACCTGGCGAGGCTGGCGCTCGCCATGTTTGAACAGGAAAATATCACCGGCACGATGAGCGGTAACTTCAAGTTGGCCGGACGCGGCAAGGATATGGTTGAAGTCCAGCAGACGCTTGACGGCAATCTGTCATTCGAACTCAAGGACGGCATCTATGAAGGCACGGACGTCTGGTACGAGTTACGGCGCGCGCGTGCGCTGCTCAGGAAAGAAGTGCCGCCAGAGCCCACGTTACCTGCCCGCACGAAGTTCACGTCGGTAACGGCTACCGGCGTCGTCACGGACGGCATCATGCGTAACGATGATCTCGTTGCCGACCTGCCGTTTATGCAGTTGACAGGAAAGGGTGACGTCGACCTTCCGGCAGGAACCGTGGACTATGATCTTCGCGCTCGCGTGTTCGCGAAACCCGAGGCGATGGAAGGGGTGGCTGCCGAGGAAATAGAAGACCTCACCAAGGCCGTCATTCCATTGAAAATCTCGGGTCCACTGACCGCACCCAAGGTCAGACCGGATGTCGAAGAACTCCTGCGTCAGCACGTTGAGGAAGAAGTCAAAGATATGCTGGAAGACAAGCTGAAAGACCTGTTTCGTTGATGCGTCGTGGTCTCATTGCGCTGGTCCTGTGGATACTCGCTGTAAACGGCGCGGGCGCTGCGGACCTTGTCAGCCTCGAAGTCGATTACAAGGATGGACGCTATTCGATGGAGTCGATTGCCTGGTTCGACGCGGATGTCGATGCGACGTATGAAGTGTTCAGCGATTGGGACCTTTCGACACAGTTCTCGTCGGCGATAGTCGAGGCGCGGGACCTCGATCCCGACGAGCAGGGTCGGCCCGGGTTCTACATCCGCAATAGGGGATGTGTCCTGTTCTTCTGCAAGTCGTTGGTGCGAGAGGGCTATGTCGAAGAGCAGGACGATTATCTACTGCAGGCGTACGCCAATCCTGAGAAGAGCGATTTTCGTTTCTGCGAAGAGTCCTGGGAATTTGTCGAGCAAGACGGCGGAACACGCGTTCGCTACATACTGAAATTTGAGCCGGATTTCTGGGTACCGCCCGGGATTGGTCCCTACATGATCAAGCGCAAGCTCAGCTCGGATGGCGGCGATGCGCTCGGTCGCATTGAGGCAATTGCACAGGAGTACGCGTCGTCCCGGGTGGCTATCGGTGAGTGATTTTGCCGAGCGCCTGCTCGATTGGTTCGATGAACATGGCCGCAAAGATCTTCCCTGGCAGAAGCCAAAGGAGGCCTACCGTGTCTGGGTGTCCGAAGTCATGTTGCAGCAGACGCAGGTGCAGACGGTTATCCCGTACTTCGAGCGCTTTACGGCCCGGTTCCCTGATGTCGTGACGCTGGCGGACGCTGCGCAAGACGACGTGCTGCAGCACTGGTCGGGGCTGGGTTACTACGCAAGAGCTCGCAACCTGCACCGCGCGGCACAAGTCATTCGCGACACTTATGCAGGCGAGTTTCCTCGCACGCTGGACGAGGTCATCGATTTGCCCGGGGTTGGCAGGTCCACCGCCGGCGCGATCCTGAGCCTCGCGTTTAATCAGCGACACACGATCCTCGACGGCAACGTGAAACGGGTCCTTGCTCGCCACCAGGCGGTTGAAGGCTGGCCCGGCAGGACGGCCGTTGCGAAGCAACTGTGGGACATCGCGGAGCAGTACACCCCTGCCGAGAACACCGCAGCTTACACACAGGCAATCATGGACCTTGGTGCCACGCTGTGCACCCGCAGCAAGCCAGCGTGCGAGCGCTGCCCGGTCGCCGCCGACTGCAAGGCGATAAATGAGGTGACTGACACCCTTGGACTCAGTAAAAAGGTGGCAGTCACCCTATTTCCCGGGCGCAAGCCCAGGAAGTCAAAGCCGCTGCGCGCGACCACGATGGTTATCGCGAAGCACGATGGGCGTGTGTATCTCGAGCGCAGGCCCGAGGCCGGCATCTGGGGCGGTCTCTGGAGCCTGCCGGAGATCGGGGGTGCAGATGTCCACGATTGGTGCCAGGAGACATTGGCGAGCGGCCCCGAGGACGTTGAGACCTGGCAGCTTCTACGTCACAGCTTCAGCCACTACGATCTCGATATCCAGCCAATAGTCGTGCGAGTCGGCGCGCCTTTGAGTAAAGTAGCCGACTGTGACGATGCCACGTGGCATCGGATTGGCGACGAACCGCCGGGCGGCATGGCCGCGCCGGTCCACAAATTGATAGGGCGACTTATAGATGTCACGCACGATTAAATGCGTCATGTTGGGCGAAGGGGCTGAAGGCCTCGACTACGCGCCGTACCCGGGCGAACTGGGGCAGCGCGTCTACGACAATGTTTCCAAGGAAGCCTGGCAACGCTGGCTGTCTCACCAGACCATGCTTATCAATGAATATCGGCTAACGCCGATTGAGCCCGACGCTCGCAAGTTCCTCGAGGCCGAGATGGAGAAATTCTTCTTCGAAGGTGGTTCTGCGGCGCCCAAGGAGTTCGTGCCGCCATCAGAGTAGTGCGGCCGGCTGCCCTTTACTCACGCACGCAGTAGTGGACCGCGAACCATTGTTGCGGGTCAGTCCAGACTTTCTCAACCGAGAAGCCAGCCGCAGCTGCCATAGCAGCGAAGCTATCCTGCGTGTACTTGTGTGAATACTCGGTCGTAATCGCCTCACCCTCTGCAAATGGAATCCTGGCGCCTCCAATCCGCACATCCTGCTCCCGCGCGCTGACGAGTTCTATGACAACGCGCCCGGCATCGGTGTCGTAGGTTGCACGGTGTGCGAATGACTCCAGATCGAAGTCGGCACCGAACTCACGATTCAGGTGCCGCAGCATGTTGATATTGAAGCGGGCGGTCACGCCGGCGCTGTCATTGTAGGCCGCATGGATTACAGCAGGGTCCTTTTGCAGATCGGTACCGATAAGCAATGCACCGTCTGCTCCCGCTTCCTGGTGCATAACACGCAACAATTCAATGGCATCGTCGTATTCAAAATTGCCAATGGTCGACCCCGGAAAATAGACCACGTTTTTCAAAGGCATAGTGGACGGGCTCGGCAGATCAAACGGGTGGGTAAAGTCGGCGACGACAGGGAGCACTTCGATGTTCGGGAAGTCCCCCCGGATGCTGCGTTGACTGTCGAGCAGGTGTTCCTCGGAGATGTCCACCGGCACGTAGGCAGCCGGCGAGTGCAAGTGACGAAGCAGCATGCGGGTTTTCATGCTCGAGCCACTGCCAAATTCGATCAGGCTGGCTTGCTCACCGGCAAGCGCCGCGATCTCATCGACGCACGCCTCCATGATCCCGAGTTCGGTATTTGTCAGGTAATACTCGGGCAGTTGAGTGATGTCTTCGAACAATCGGGAGCCGGCCTCGTCATAGAAGTACTTCGGCGAGATCGATTTTCGTGGCTGGCTCAGGCCGGCGACCAAGGCGTCTATCTCGTCAGGCATTTTCATCTCGGGCAAGTCGGAAGCCCAGGAACTGCCAGCGAGCATCCGGGTAGAAGAAGCTGCGGTAGGAAGCTCGGATGTGGTCGGTGGCCGTTACGCAGGAGCCACCGCGAACGGTCATCTGGTTGCACATAAACTTGCCGTTGTATTCGCCGAGTGACCCCGCGAGCGGTTGAAACCCGGGATAAGGCAGGTAGGCCGATGACGTCCATTCCCAGGCATCTCCGATGAACTGCCTGCTGTCGGCGCTTGCCACCGGTTGCAGATAGCTGCTCTCGAGAAGGTTACCGTCGTTGTCGTCACTAATCGCCGCTCGCTCCCACTCAAACTCTGTTGGCAGCCTGTGCCCCGACCAGCGCGCGAACGCATCGGCCTCGTAGTAACTGACATGGGAAACTGGCGCATGCTCATCGATTTCCCGCTGCCCGGCTAATGTGAATTCTGTCTCCAGCGCCTCGTCCCAGTAGAGCGGACGACGCCAGCCACGTTCGCGGATCGCGGCCCAGCCATCCGACAGCCAGAGCGTTGGTTCGTCGTAGGCGCCGGCCGTAATGAACTCTCGATACTCGCCATTGGTGATCAACCGATTGCCGATGCCGTGCGGATGCAGCAGCGCGTCGTGTGCTGGCGTTTCATTGTCGAAACAAAAACCATCACCGTCATGACCGACGCGCACGATGCCGGTCTCCCCGCGCGTGAATTCATACGCGGGCGCTGTGGTGCGCGGAGCTTGCCTGAGGCTCGTTCGGGCGGCGGGTTTTAGCGGATTGCCAGACAAGACGTGCTTGATGTCAGTGAGCAGGAGCTCCTGGTGCTGCCGTTCGTGATGGAGGCCGAGCACAAGCGTTGTGAGGGCGTCTTCCGGAACCCGGTCCGTTTCGAGCAGCTCGGCCATCTGGTCGTCAATGCGTGAACGGTAGTCCAGGACTTCGGCGAGTGTTGGCCGGGACAACTCGCCGCGCAAGGGACGCGGGTGCATCTCACCAACCGAGTTGTAGTAGGAGTTGAACAGGTAGTGATAGTCATCCCGGAAGCGATCCACGCCACAGGGCTCCAGGACGAAGCGTTCGAAGAACCAGGTAACGTGAGCCAGGTGCCATTTGGTCGGGCTGACGTCGGGCATCGACTGGACAACCGTATCTTCTGCCTGCAATTCGGCGATCAGCGCGAGCGTCGTCGCCCGGGTTTTCCGGAAGCGGTCCAGCAGCGCGTCGCCGGAATTTTCAACAATGTCGAGCATCGGGTCCTGCGTGTTCTAGCGAAGTGGGAGTTCCGTTTTTCTCTGCACGGTCCGAATACCGAAACTCGAGTTTACCCGGGCTACGCCGGGAAGCCGCGTGAGTTCCGTCTTGTGAATCCGCTCGAAATCGGCCATGTCCGCAACTACGACACGCAGGAGGTAATCGAATTCACCCGACATAAGGTAACACTCCATTACCTCCGGAATGTTACGCACGGCGTCCTCGAAAGCCGAAAGTTCACTCTCGACCTCGCGGTGCAGTCCGATCTGCACGAACACATTACCGGGCAGGCCGGCAGCATTCTGGCTGACGAGTGCGGCATAGCGGTCGATGATGCCACTCTCCTCGAGCGCACGGACGCGCCGCAGGCAGGCGGACTCCGAGAGGCTCACCTGCTGGGCGAGCTGCACGTTGCTGATCCGGCCGTCCTTCTGCAGTGCTTCCAGGATCAATTTGTCGTATCTGTCGATAGTCATTGCAGAATCCTGCGCAAAAGCTATATGAAGTGACGGAATCTGCCACATATTTGGCAATTCGTCATCTAATTCGCAAGCGAACACCGCCCTGTGACCCGTATGCTGCTTGTCTACAATAACGATATCAGGTCTGGAGAGAGCCATGAGAATCGGTGTACCCAAGGAAATCAAAACCCTGGAGTTTCGTGTCGGCATGACGCCGGCGGGTGTCCTCGAGGTTATTCACGGCGGCCACGAGGTCATCGTCGAAACACAAGCAGGATCCGGAATTGGCGTTTCCGACGCGGATTACGAGGCGGTCGGTGCAACGGTTGTCGGTACAGCGGAAGAAGTTTTCGAACAGGCTGAGATGATCGTCAAGGTCAAAGAGCCCCAGCTCAACGAATGCGCAATGCTCCGCCCGGACCAGGTGCTGTTCACGTACCTGCACCTGGCACCCGACCCCAAGCAGACCGAAGCGCTCGTCAAGTCAGGCACGACGGCGATCGCGTACGAGACCGTCACAGCGGACGACGGTAGCCTGCCGTTGCTGACGCCAATGTCTGAGGTTGCAGGTCGCCTCTCTATCCAGGCGGGTGCCTACTCACTGCAGAAGGCCAACGGCGGTTGCGGCAAGCTGCTCGGCGGTGTGCCGGGCGTACAGCCTGCCAACGTACTTGTTATCGGCGGCGGTGTGTCCGGCGCCCATGCGGCGGATATGGCTATCGGCCTGGGCGCCAATGTCACGATCCTCGATCGTTCGCTCCCACGCATGCGCGAACTCGACGATATCTGGGGTGGCCGCGTGACGACGCTCTTCTCGACCAAGCACGCAGTAGAGGAGCTCGCGCCGCAGTCCGACCTAATCATCGGCGCGGTGCTGATTCCCGGCGCAGCGGCACCGAAACTTGTCACTGCACAGAACGTCAAGGACATGGCGGCAGGTTCGGTCATGGTCGATATTTCCATTGACCAGGGTGGCTGCTTCGAAACGAGTCACGCAACGACCCATGCCGACCCAACCTACGTGGTTGATGATGTCGTGCACTATTGTGTTGCAAACATGCCGGGCGCCGTCCCCCGCACCAGCACGTTTGCACTGACGAACGCGACTCTGCCGTTCGTCAAGGCCCTCGCCGATCACGGCTGGGTCAACGCACTGAAGGCCGATCCGCATCTCGCGAATGGGCTGAACGTGTGGAACGGGCACGTAACCTACGAGGCCGTTGCCCGTGATCTCGGCTACGAATATCTCTCCGCCGAGGAAGCAATGAAAGCTGCCTGATCTCTCCTCCCCCCTTTTTGGACGCAGGCAGCAAGTAGGCCGGGCAATTGCCCGGCCTTTTTTTGTTGCGCACGCAACAAATATATTGTCCGAATTGACTTGTGTTGGCGGCGATCCGCGCTAAGCTAGGAAAAACAAGCCTCAAAAACATTTGTCGATTCAATGTAATACATCAGAACCTGTGGGGGGTTAATCATGATTAGTATCAGGCAAACTGCGCGGCGTCTCGTCGTGCTGCCGGCAACGATTGCATTGCTGGCGTCATCGGGCGGAGCTGCGGCCCAGGTGTTGGAAGAGATCACCGTCACGGCTACCAAGCGCGAAACTACGATTCAGGACGTGCCGTTCTCGATCAACGCGCAAACGCAGCAGGATATCCAGCGTTCGGGTGTGACCAATCTCGAGGAGTTATCGAGAAATGTCGCTAGCCTGACCGTCCAGAACCTCGGGCCGGGCCAGAGCCAGGTCGCGATTCGCGGCGTGTCGGCAGGCCAGATCGTTCGCGACCAGCCGGGCGTTAAGGAACAAGTCGGCGTGTATCTCGATGAGTCGGTAGTTTCCTTGTCCCTGTTTACGCCGGACCTCGACCTGTTCGACCTGAACCGGGTAGAGACTCTGCGTGGTCCGCAGGGGACCCTCTTCGGCTCCGGCTCGGTCGGCGGCACGATTCGCTACATCACGAACCGACCGAATCGTGATGCGTTCGATGCAAGCATCGAGCTGGACATCAATACCATCACAGATGGTGGCACAGGCGGCGCGGTCAAAGGCATGGTTAACTTCCCGCTGGGTGACGGCGGCGCAGCATTACGCCTGGTCGGTTACACGACTGAGTACGGCGGTTTCATCGATGCCCGCAAGGAGTCCGGTGGTTGGGTATCTGACGTAAATGGCGGCAGCCGCAGCGGTGTCAGGGCGGCACTGGCGTTCGATATCGGTGACTCAGTCACGATAACGCCGCGTATCGTTTACCAGGAGGTTGAGGCTGACGGCTTTAACCGGCAGGAAGCCTTCAACCTGTTCGCGAACCCGTACACAACGGGCGCCGAGGGAACCCCGCGCGAGCCGACCCAGCTCGGCGAGCGCCAGCAGCACCTACTCCTGGATGAGGAGTTCACCAGTGAGACCTTGCTCGCGGATCTCGTGTTTGAGGCGTCGCTGAACGCTTTCGACTTCACGTTTGTCGGCAGCCAGATGGAGCGCGACATTCTCGTCAGTCGCGACGCAAGCGCCTTGACCGGCAGTGTCTCGATCGACCTGGGCTATCCCGAGCCTTCAGTATCGCTCGCGTCAAACCTGCGGGATACGACGGACCTCACGCAGACGACTTTCGAGGCCCGTATAAGTTCGAACTCCGATAGCCGTTTCCAGTGGCTGCTCGGCGTGTTTAGTTCAGAGGTTGAACGCGATTACCTGCAGTACCTGCCAACTCCGGGCTATGCGGCAGTTACAGACGCAACGCTAGGTGACGGTACGTCGGCAGGTGCTGCCAACGGCTTTCCGGACCTTGATTCACCCTATAACGCGAGCCTGCCCTACGATATTGAGCAAATCGCGGTATTCAGTGAGGTTAGCTTCGATTTCACCGATGCATTTGCAATGACAGTCGGTGGACGTTGGTACGACTTTAGCGAGTCACGTCGCTTCTACTCTGGCGGCTTGTTCGCGAATGGTGATGACCAGACCGATGAAACCGCATCCGACGGCTTCACGCCTCGTGTCATTGCAAGCTACGATTTCACCGAGGATGTGACGCTTAACGCGCAGGCATCACAGGGGTTCCGCCTCGGCGGCGTGAACGACCCGTTGAACGCGACGCTGTGTACTCCGGAAGATCTGGCCATCTTCGGTAATTTCCAGTCCTATGAAGACGAAACGATGTGGAATTACGAGGTCGGCCTCAAATCGGGCTTCGGCAACAGCGGTATCTTGAATGCCGCCATATTCTACTCGGAGATTGATAACCTGCAGGCTACCCTGGACGCAGGCTCTTGTTCGTCTCGCGTATCCTTCAACGTGCCCAAGGCGCACACGCAGGGAATCGAATTGGAATTGAGCGGCAACCCGACAGAATCGCTCTACCTGTCACTGGCCGGCAACTTCCTCCAGTCAGAGTTTGATTCGACCGTAGTCGACGGCGGTGGCAATGTAATCGGCGGACTGAGGGACGGCAATCGTCTCGCTTCTGTCCCGGAAGTTCAGCTTGCAGCCACGGGCAGCTATTACTACCCGATGGACCTGTTCGGCGGGTCGGAAGGGTTCGTAACAGCGACGATCCATTACGTAGGAGATATGTACACGCAACCGAGTGACCAGGAACCCGGTGCCGGTGAATTCAGCTCGGGACTTCCGTACGGTGGCGCGACTGGTGACGAAGTTACGTCGCTCGACCTGAACCTTGACCCCTACACGATCGTAAACCTGACCGCCGGTATTGAGAAAGAGACCTGGTCTGCAGTGCTCTACATTCACAATGTCGCCGACGAGAACGCAAATCTGTCATTTGACCGCGAGCGTGGCGGTCGTGCACGGCTTGGGTACCGGACAAACAGTCCGCGAACGATCGGTATCACCTACCGCAAGAGTTTTGGTGGCATGTAGGAACGAGCCAGTCTCGGCTGTTATAGCGCCCGGCCAGCGATGGCCGGGCGTTTTTATTTGAGCTGCATTTCCATGTGAATGAGCGGGCGTACGCCATCCCAGAGTTCTTCGCTCACATCGGAAATGACCTCGAAACCCAGCGCGTCGTAGAGACTTTGTGACTCGGGCAATCCATCCGTGGTTTCGAGAAAGACCCGGGCACAGCCATGGTCGCGGGCATAATCGAGCGCGCGATTGACCAGGTCCTTGCCGAGACCCATTCCGCGTGCGGATTGATCGACGAGAACCCAGCGGAGCTGCCCCTGTTCGTCGTCTCGCAGGATCATGGCGGCGCAGCCGACCAGCGTGTCGTCACGTTCCGCGAGCCAGATTCGGCCGGTGCCGCCGGCATCAAGAACATACTCGGCGATCGTGCGGGCTACGTAGGCCTCAAACGCCAGGCCGTACCCGGGCAGGGCGTCATAAACCACTCCATGCAGGGCAATGATGCGACCGAGGTCGCCGACGCGCAGGTCGTGTCGAATTGTGATGTCGGCGGGCATGGACGAATCCTAGCACCCACGGGTCTTGAAAATCGGAAGTCAGGGCCAACATTGAAAGCCATGACTGATCTGAAACATGTTGTATGCCCTCACTGCAATGCCACCAACCGGCTGCCGACTGACCGATTGGCAGCGGGACCCAAGTGCGGTAAATGCGGCGAGAGTATCTTTGATGGACACCCGGTAGCGCTCAGCGATGCGAACTTTGACAAGCACGTAGGGCGCAGCGATATCCCTGTAGTCGTCGATTTCTGGGCGCCGTGGTGCGGACCCTGCAAGATGATGGCACCCGCGTTCGAGCAGGCAGCGACCGATCTGGAGCCCAATGTGCGCTTTGCCAAGCTCAACACCGACGAAGCGCAGCAAACTGCCGGACGTTTCAATATCCGTAGTATCCCGACGATGGCGTTATTCAAAAACGGCAAGGAAGTGGCCCGCCAGGCGGGCGCTATGAGCGCTGCAGATATTACCCGTTGGGTGCAGGCGAACGCGGCCTAAGGGCCCGCTATCAATCGTGCGCGGAATTTTTCCAGCATACGTTTGACGGTGGCTGCGTTGCTGGGGCCCATGCGCAACAGCAACTTTCGTCCACTCGACAGTGCTTCGAGGTCGGGATCCGCAAACTCGTACAGAACATTTGGCCGCACCAGGACGATGGGTTCGGCAGGCTTCGGTGTCGTGAGCAGGTGATCGATGACCTCGATCAGGCGATCGTTGAAATACGTGTCGGGATAGCCGAGCCGTTCGTAAGACGTCTGGAACAGCGGGTAATAGCGAAGGTAAATGTCATAAACAGCGTCGATGTCCGCGTAGTAAAGCTGTGCGACCAGGGCGTCGTAGCGGGAGTAGCTGGAAATGCCGAGCTCGATCGCATCGCCATCGCCAGCATCAGGCGCGAAGGCGTCACCGAGACGCCCGACCGGACGAATCTTTTCCGATAGCTCGGGGCGCATCAGGTTATCAACGGTCGTGACCAGCTTGTCGATCACGAATTCCCGTGTAAGCAGTGACTCGACGGCGGGGCCAAAAGCGTTACCGATCTCGAGCAGGAAGTAAGCGTCGCTGTCGTCGAGCGGTGGCAAAGGTACAAGATTGCGGTCTTCGGTGGGGGCGGTTTGTACCTCCGGCATCGGGTAGCGCGGACCGGTATCTGCCGCAGGCTCGACCTGCGCAGGTACAACAACTTCCTGCACCGGCTCGGGTCCCGGGAAAAGAGTGTCCCTGTAGATCCAGGCGGCGGCACCGCCGAGCACCATCAGGACGAGGACTATCAGCAATGGGGCATCGCTGTCTTTCATGGGCCCATATTACACCCCACGAACCGGAAGGCGCAGCAATCCGGTGGCGAGTGCCGTGCCCAGAAGGATCACGGCACAACCGACGATCATCGAGACCGTGATCGGTTCATCGATGAAGAGAGCGCCGAGTACCATGGCGAATAACGGGATCAGGTAGGTAACCGTGATCGCATTGGTCGGGCCGGTGTTGGCGATCAGACGGAAATAGAGGATGTAGGCCAGCGCGGTGCTGAACAAACCCATGACGATGGCGGCGGCCCAGGCGGTCGTCGATATCGGCGTATCCGGCCAAGTGAGTATGGCGACTGGCAACAACACCAGCGCTGCGCCAACCTGGCTACCCGCGGCAACCGCGAGCGGCTTGATCTTGCTCGCGTAGCGCCGCGTGAAATTACCACCAATGCCATACAGGAACGACCCGCCCAGTGCGGCGATGACCGCCAACGTCGTGTCTTCCATCGATGGGCCAACCTTGTCGCGCACGAGCAGCCAGACACCCACCGTGCCGACCGCCAGACCTGCCGCCTTGTTGAGCGTTAGCTTCTCGCCAAGCCATGCCCACGCGACCAGCGCGGCGAAGATCGGCGCGGTCGCGTTCAGAATCCCGGCAATACCCGCACTCAGAAACAGCGTCGCCCAGGTCAGCAGCAGGAAGGGCAGTGCGGTGTTGTGAACACCAAGGATGCCGAGCACGGTCCAGTTGCCGGTGAGTTGATCGAACTGGCCCTTGGCGTAGAGCATCGGCACAAGCACGACCGCCGCGATCGCGACGCGAACCTCGACGAGTGCGAACGCACCGAACTCAGGTCCTGCGATACGCATGAATAGAAACGACGCGCCCCACAGGAAGCCGAGTGAGATCAGGTCGACGAGGTCACGGCCTCTCATGCCAGGTAGCTACTCAAGACGCATGCGCGCCACGATCTGCGCCAGTTCACCGGATGCTCGCAATTCCTCGATGCGGCTACGAAGCTCCGCAGCGGCCGCTTCGTCCGCGGCACCAATCGAGAAGCGCATAGGCTCGTCCCTGAAGACCGCGTCGTCGGCAATGTCCAGGCGATTGACGCGGATGATCCCCTTGAGCGTATCCACGTATTCCTGGCCGCGCTCGGAATATCGGATCAATCCGTCGGCCAGTTCCATGGACGTGAGCGGGCGACCCGCGGCCCTTGCGTCGGCGCGAAGCCGGCGAAATTCCTCGTAAGCCGGATGTGACATCAGGTTGATGAAATAGCCGCGGACACTATCGAAAGGCCAGTCGAACGCCGCGATGCGATGGTCGCCCAGGCTCTTGCGTTGTTGCTCCGGAACGAGACCCTTGCCGCCGTACGTCCACTGTCCAAAAAGGGCATTGCCCTCGACCGCAAATCTCGACGTACCGTAACCGCTCTCGTAGGCCGCCTGTCCCAGCGCAAGTCCCGCCGGGATGATATCTACTTTGTAGAGCAACTCGTCGACGATCTTAGGGAGATTTTCATCCGTCGGTTCGAGCGCCGCGGCAGTCTCCGTATCGACGACGCGCATTAGCACTGCGGCGGACCGCAGCTTCTCGAAATCGTCGTCCGCGATTTCCTCGCCCAATTCGAGCGCCGCCTTTATTCGCGAGAATGCCGCTCGACGATCGAGAACTATGCCGTTCGCATGCAGGATCAGCGGCAGCATCGCGCGGTAGAAGATTTCTTTCTTGTACGGGACGTGCAGATTCTGCGCTTCGGCTCGCCAGCGGGGATTAATACCGGTCAGGATGACGCGAGGAACGGTGAGCTGCTCGTCGCGCTTCTCTTCGCCCCAGAAATTCTCCGCCTGGTACCACTCGATGATCTCATCGATGCTCGCAAAGACGATGACTTCCTGGCTTTGGGCGGGGAGGGTCCATGAAAATACTGCGAGGATAATGAGTCGAGGAAAATTGCGGCGAAATCGCTTGGTCACGGTAGCTCCTCTGTTTGGGGGCGACGATCGATAGTACGGCATTCGGGACATATTTTCGCTTACCGATGCCAGGCGACCGGTTCAAGAACTTGTGCGCCAATTGGCAGCTGTCCACTCGGCATCCTAGTATCGTGTTGCCATGAACTCGAACGTACACCCGCTCATCGTCGCGCTTGTCCTGCTACTCACCGGAGTCGCGGTAGGGACCTGGATGTGGGGCTCCGGTGAGGCAGCCAACATTGGAGGTCCGGCCGAACTGAAGACGGGTCCTGACGGCCATCACTACGTTCAGGTTCGCAACTACCTCATCGAGCACGACGAGAGCGGCAAGTTCCTGAAGACGCACAGCCTCGGGGATATCGGCGTCGAGCTGTTCCTTGGCAGCTTCGGCTTCTTCTCGAACGGCGATGTCCTGTTACGGCGCGGGCCCGATACGCGCTCATTCGCTGACAACATGCGGGCGTACGGGCGCCAGGAGAACAAGCAGTCACTGATTCCCGAAACGCTGGACTCGGGCCTCTTCCGCTGTGACCTGGAGTCAGAAGCCTGCGAGCGTTTCGGTGAGGGGGTCGATTTCAAGGCGGCGCACGGCATGTACATCAATTGGCAGACAAATGACGTCTATGTCTCTGACACGACGCGGCATGCGCTGCGCAAGTACTCCGAGGACGGCAGTATTGCGGCCGGGCCCACGTCGGGATTCCGGTTTCCGAACCAGCTGATGTTGCGCGATGACAAACTACTGGTTATCGATACGAACAATCATGTCGTTCGCGTTGTCGATCCGGGCAACGGGTCTTTTGGTAACGAGATCGAGCGGATAGACGTTGTACCCCGCGATGCGCGTACGGCGCATCGCAGGTGGCCCAGCCACTTCGCACGTGTCAACGACGAGTGGTGGGTGAATATCATGCGTACCGATATGAACGAAGGCGAGATCTATATTTTCGATGACGACTGGCAGTTCGTCCGGACGCTTGGTTTGCCGCGTGAGGCGGACCCCATTGCATTGATCACCGTGGACAATGAGGTCTGGATCAGCGACTGGAACAATGACAGCGTGCGCCGCTACACGGTCGCCGGCGACCAGCTACCGGACCTGGAGTCGGCCGGGCTGGACCAAATCGTAGCTGACTCCCGGGCCAGGCGCCGTGGCTATGAAATGATCAGCTACTCGGGAATCGCGTTGTTCCTGCTGGTGCTGGCCGGACTTGGTGTTCGGGCCCTGGCCCTGAACATGAATCGGGACGGCTCATGACGGCAAAACTGGCCTTGACTGGGCCCGCGGAGACCGGTCTAATAGCCCGCCCCACCCGTGGGAGCCCGCCTCGCGGGCGATATGTAGGAGCCCGCCTTGCGGGCGATCACGACGGCCAGGTAGCTCAGTTGGTAGAGCAGCGGATTGAAAATCCGCGTGTCGGTGGTTCGATTCCGCCCCTGGCCACCATTATTCCCAAAAGCTATCAGATACTTAGCGATTTAGTGACTGAGCGCTGGTTTTCGTGTTGTGCCAGATTTGTGCCACTAACAGAAAATTGCGCGCTCTAGATGTCGATGTCTCGCGATATTTTCAGGGCGTCGTCGAGTTCAAGCCCAAGATATCGAACAGTATTTTCTATTTTCTTGTGTCCCAGCAAGAGTTGGCAAGCCCGAAGATTTTGCGTCTTGCGATATATCAACGTGACCTTGGTTCTCCTGATCGAATGTGTAGCAAAGGCGGTCGGATCGGCTCCGACTACTTTAGCGAATTGCTTAATGATTCTCGAGTACTGACTCATCGACAAGTGCCGCGATTGCCTGTTCCGACTTACCCATAAGAAGTCGTCCGGTTCTAACTCTGCCTTTTCAATCCATGCCTGAACGGATCCCCGAGTTGCATCGGTTATCTCAAATGTAACCGGTACTTCAGTCTTTTTCTGAACAATGGTTGCTTGCTGAAAGACCGTAGTTCCGGAGCTCACGTCCGATACATGGATGTCCAAGAGGTCGCACGCCCGAAGTTTGCTGTCGATTCCGAGATTAAATAGGGCAAGATCCCGTGTTCGCCCCTTCAGCTTCAAGTACTGTCGCGTCTCCCAAACATGGCCTGACGTGAAAGGGCGTTTTGGTCCGACTCGCTTTCCTTTCCTGGGGTTATGCTGGCTACAAGAGAGCTCTTCATCGGAACAAGAGCTTGTGGTCTTAGGTTGTGTGGCATTTCCTGCTGTTTCGTCTGGATTTTGCATTTGAAATTCCCAATTTCGCCGTCTACACATACCTATGCCGCTCTTGGGGCCAAGATTGAGAAAAATACTTGTGAAATTTGTACAGAATCTACAGAACACGGTTCGCTGACATGAGCTGCCAACTATGAGAAAGAGGTAAGAAACGGCCAATACTTGCCGCTTGAGTTCCCTGTTAGTTTCCCAAGACTTACCTGTCGTGAGAGGCTGGTTTGGCGCGCATGGCAGTCGTTCCAACGGCTATTCGCGCCCAAATGACTTACTGACCCTGTAGAATCAAGCCATGTCCTTATGGGGTGAGATCCGGCGTCGCAATATCCACCGTGTGGCGCTCGCGTACGTGGCGGCCACCTGGCTGCTGATTCAGGTCGTGGAGACCCTGTTCCCGGTATTCGGCTTGTCCGATATGGCCATCCGGACGGTCGTGATCATCCTTGGAATCGGATTCGTGCCGGCGGTCATTCTGTCATGGGTCTTCGAATGGACACCGGACGGTCTACGGCGCGATAGTGAAATTACGGCGCCTGCACCGGCCGTTTATGCACGTCGATTCGACGCAGCGATCATCGCTTTGCTCGTACTGGCTGTCGCTTACTTCGCCGTCGACAAGTTCGTTCTGGATCCCGCACGGGACGCGGCAATGGAGTCGGCGGCGGAAGAGCGAGGCCGCACCGAAGGCATTGTTCAGTCGTTTGGCGACAAATCGATCGCCGTTCTGCCGTTCGCAGACCTGAGTCCCGAAGGCGATCAAGCGTATTTTTCGGACGGCATTGCGGAGGAATTGCTGAACCTGCTGGCGAAGATTCGTGAGCTCAGGGTGATTTCGCGTTCATCATCGTTTCAGTTCCGTGGGAACGATATCTTCATTCCGGACGTGGCCACCGAGCTAAACGTGACCTACGTGCTTGAGGGATCAGTACGCAAGGCAGGCAACAAGATTCGGATCACGGCGCAGCTGATTGACGCAAGCTCGGATACGCATGTCTGGTCGGAGACTTACGATCGCGAGCTGGAAGATGTGTTTGCTATCCAGGATGAGATTTCGGGGGAGATAGTCGATGAGCTACAGGTTCATCTGGTTGGCGCACGGCCGAGAGCGGATCGAACCGACCCTGAGACGCATGCGCTGTACCTGCAGGCGCTGCATCTGCATTCCGAGGAATCAGATCTTGAACTTGTGGAGGAGTTGCTTCGCCAGGCCCTACAACGCGATCCCGATTATGTGCCTGCTCTTATCCTGAGGGTGGTTGCGACCTATAAGGTTATGGGCGACTGGGAGGGGAGTACGTACAGTCTTAGTGAGGGAATTTCGCTGATGCACCGTTACATCGATCGCGTGCTCGCGATTGATCCGGAAAACAGTGCGGCGACCGCGCACCGCGCCTGGATGGCCGTCTACTTTAGCAACGACTTCGAGACTGCGACGTCCTATATCAATCGTGCGCTGAGCTATGACCCGCACAATTCCAATGCCCTGTTTACAGGGGGGATGATCAGCGCCTGGTTGGGGCGAAGCGATGATGCGATCGCGCTTACAGAGGCGGCTCTGTTGCGCGACCCGCTTTGTAGTTTATGTTTGTATGGGTTGATGAAGGCGAGTATCTATGATGGTCAGTTTGACAAGGCGCTGGAGGCCTCTGAACGTCGTATGCGCGTCGCGACAGGCGGTTGGATTTCGCAGGGCGACATCTACCTGTTTAAAGGGGACGCACACAAGGCGCTTGAACTCTACGACAAAGAAAAACAATACCGCGTCACTTGGTTGGGAGCTCGTGTGAATGCGCTGCACGAACTGGGTGACATCGATGCGCGTGATTCGGCATTGGCTGAGCTGGCGCTGACTGACAGCCGTTGGGCGTACATGAAACTGGCGCAAGCTCACGCCTGGATGGGAAATGCTGATGAAGCGTTTGACTGGCTCGATCGATACATCGATCCGGAGAGTGCACAATTTGGCCAGGAGTTTACGGATATTCTGTGGAATCCGTTTTTTCGAAATCTCCGGGAAGACCCGCGCTGGCTCGCGCTTCGCGAACAGGCAAACATGGGTCCCGAGCGCCTGGCCCGGCTCGAGGTCAAGATACCCTGATATTGCACCCGATCGCTCCAACTGCAAATTCCGGACAAAGTCGCCTCCCAATCCGGGCGGCAAGATCGGGTCAGTTCTTACTGCTGTGGTCAGTCATTGAGGCGATTCTATCGACAGACTAGTGCCGAGACTGAAGGTCCCAATCAACAGAGCTGATCGTGTCAGCATCGTCAAAGTGGAATGTAATTGTGTACACCGGCGCAGAATCTGGGTCCGATGCCAGATAGATGTAAGAAGCAAGCTGTCGAACAGCCAAGCGACCCGACTGAGCAACCGGCCAACAAGGAAGTCCGAGCGCTTGTTCAACTTGCTCTCGAGTGGAGCCCACCCGCAGCCCAAACGTGAGCAACAGATGCTGACCGTCAACGATCATCCGGTATATGACCTTGCCGTCTTCGGCCTTTGCAGTATCCAAGTCTACGTCAAAGTCTTGGTGGATGAAGTCGTAGGTGACAATCTTGACGCCTTCAAAAGTCAGTGTGCGGCGGATCATGTAAACATCAATATCCCAGCCTCCCGGCTCGTCTCGCACCGAACCTATCGGTTCACCCAGAATTTCAATCGCATGCGGTACGCCTTCGCGGAGCAGCGAAGAATTCTCGGCGAATCCATTCAGCGCGAATTCCCAAACTCTTGAAGCGTTGCCCGCCGCACAAACCGAGTGGCGGTCTTGAATAAACTGGTCAATAGTTGGAGGAGTATCAAGCACGTCCGCAATCGCCACTTCGCTTAGCGCGGCAAGACAAAAGAAAATCAGGATTCGGCTGTAGACCATCTCTAGCCCAATGAAGTCACAATTCACACATCTTACGATATCGCACGATTGCACCCAGTGAGCACATCACATATTTCAGTGACGTTTGGGCGATCAACGGCAAGTCCGGACCCGATCTCGCCTCTCGTGAGCGGCTGCTCCTGGCCGGGTCCAGCCGTCCACCTGGAGAATAAACGAAGGGCTGCTTTACTTCGCATACCGGCCCTTCGAGAAACTCGGGTTATGATGGCGGCTTCTGACCCAGAGTCGACAGGCGAGAAATTGTGTTTCTTCTAACGTGATACGAAAATTTCACAAATGAATTGGCAATTAGGCACCACAGTTGCTTCAACGTAATCGATCGCTGATCTGGCAGTTGGCGGCCATTGGGCTCATTGGGATTCTTGCTTCGAAGATCGACCCTTGGGCGAGGCGTAATCCGGAGGACTACCTTGGTTCGGCTCAGTTAATACTAATGGTCATTATGTTTTTCGGATTTGCTTTCCAGGGCGCGTCGGGAAAACTCAAGAGCGGTCCTGATAGACGAAAATCGACTGACGCGGTCAAACGACATCCTGCTATACCCGTACTCATGGCAGGATATCTATTCATCCTCGCAATAGCGGCAATAACTTCAGTGTTTCTAGGTTTCAGGCTTGACGATCACATCGCAAGCCCATTGGTCTGCTATTTCGTTCTTGTTCCAATCGCGTTGATCGAGGTTCTAGGACGACATAGAGCCGGGATTGGCTTGCAGAATACGAAGCCGAAGGCCGAGGAATCACCTGCCAAATCATTTCGGAACGCCCCCTCGCTGACGGAAATGACGCGCGGCTTTTTTGAGGAGAAGCTCCTAGTCGCTGTCATCTTCTGCTTGTTCTCCCTGCTGTGTTTCGGCATTTG
>Ga0316192_10000495_pt1 | contig 29069 bp, 25 predicted proteins | sample MerIslwburrow_MG_FD_204931 | JGI IMG/M metagenome (GOLD analysis project Ga0316192, IMG submission 204931) | Coastal sediment microbial communities from Maine, United States - Merrow Island worm burrow | ecosystem: Environmental > Aquatic > Marine > Coastal > Sediment | place: USA: Maine...
GCGAGCTGGAAATCGAAAAATTCGTCGCTCAAGAATACTGGTCGATCACGGCGACACTGGCGACAGACAAAAGCGAGACGCTTTCGGCGCGCCTTGTCCTGGCCGATGGCGTAAAGCTTGAGAAGTTTGACATCCCAGATGCGGAGACCGCAGGCCAGCTTAAAGCCGCGCTTGAAGGTGGGCGCTATTCTGTCGGGAAGATCGAGAGCAAGGCGCAGCGCCGGAACCCTGCCGCGCCGTTCACCACGTCGACACTCCAGCAGGAGGCGTCGCGCAAGCTCGGGCTCAGCCCACGACAGACCATGCAGCTCGCTCAACGCCTTTACGAGGGCGTGGAGCTTGGTGGCGAGGCCGAGGGCCTTATCACCTATATGAGAACGGATGGCGTGCAGATCGTGCCAGAAGCCATCTCCGCTGTTCGGGGCCTGTTGAGCGGCCTCTACGGTTCGCGCTACGTGCCCTCTTCGCCGCGCCAATACTCGACCAAAGCCAAGAATGCCCAGGAAGCACACGAGGCCATCCGGCCAACGGACTTCAACAAGTCCCCGGACAAGATTGGCCGATATCTCGATCCCGATGCACTGAAGCTCTACAAGTTGATCTGGCAGCGAACGCTCGCAAGCCAAGCCGCAAGCGCTGAGATCGAACGCACTTCGGTGGATATCGATGTCGCGGGCTCTGATCGCAAACCATATGGAGTCCGCGCCACCGGATCGGTGATCCGCTTCGACGGCTTTCTCAAGATCTACGAGGAAGGCGTTGACGATGCGGTCGGCGAGGACGGCGCACTTCCCGCGCTGACCCAAGGCCAGCCGCTTGATGCGCGCGCCATCGAGTCTAAACAGCACTTTACCGAACCACCGCCGCGCTTCAGCGAAGCAACCCTCATCAAGAAGATGGAAGAGCTCGGCATCGGGCGCCCGTCCACATATGCCGCAACGCTGAATGTGCTCCGTGAACGCGACTACGTCCGCATCGACAAGAAGCGCCTTTACCCCGAAGACAAGGGTCGGCTCGTCACAGCCTTTCTGGAGAGCTTCTTCAAGCGCTATGTGGAATACGATTTCACCGCAGACCTGGAAGAAAAGCTCGATCTCATTTCGGCCGGCACGCTGAAATGGAAGGATGTGCTGCGCGACTTCTGGCGTGATTTTATTGGCGCTGTAGACGAGATCGGCGATCTTCGGATCACCCAGGTGCTCGATGCGTTGAACGACCTGCTTGGGCCGCACATCTTCCCCGACACTGGGGACGGTCGCCCGCGCGCTTGTCCCTCATGCAACGACGGGCAGCTCAGCTTGAAAGTCGGCAAGTTCGGTGCTTTCGTCGGTTGCTCCAACTATCCGGACTGCCGTTACACGCGCCAACTCGCCGAGACCGGCGAGAAGGCCGCGCTTGCGGACGGCAAGGTTCTGGGCACGGACCCCGAAACCGGTTTCGAAGTGAGCATCCGAACAGGCCGGTTCGGACCCTATATCCAGCTCGGCGATGCGGAGGGTGGTGAAAAGCCCAAGCGCTCCTCGATTCCAAAGGGCAGCGACCCGGACGAAATCGATCTGGAACGCGCACTCGCGCTCCTGTCTTTGCCACGCGAGGTCGGCATCCATCCTGAGTTCGGCAAACCGATCACCGCCGGCTATGGCCGTTTTGGACCTTACGTACAATGCGATGGGAGGTATGCGAGTCTGAGCGCGCCTGAGGAAGTGTTCGAAGTCGGCGCGAACCGGGCCATTACACTTCTGGCCGAGAAAGCCGCAAAAGGCAGCCAGCGCGGGGCAAGCGTCATTAAGGAGCTGGGCGAGCATCCAGATGGCGGCGGTAAAGTGCAGGTGTTGAGTGGGCGCTACGGGCCTTACGTGAAGTACGCCAAGATCAACGCGACGATCCCCAAAGACAGTGATCCTGAAAAAGTCACGCTTGAGGAAGCCCTGACGCTGATCGCTGCGCGCGCCGCAAAGGGCCCAGCCAAAAAGAAGACCGCGAAAAAGGCACCGGCGAAGAAAACTGCCACCAAAAAGGCGTCCGCAAAATCTCCTGCGAAGAAAGCCGTACGTAAAAGTACAAAGTCCAGCACGAAATCGAAGGAGACCGCCGACAAGGCGGCCAGCTAAGCGGCAAACGTGGCCAACCCGAAAAAGCCCGCCGGTCCAAAGAAGCCCTCCTCCGGGAGCGGCAAAGCCAAAACTCCCGCAAAAGCCAAGACTTCAGCAAAGAACAGGAAATCTGCGAAGGGCAAGGCAGCGACGAAGACTGGCCTGCCCTCCAAAAAAGAGATTCTCGACTTCCTGGAAACCACAACAACCAAAGCGGGCAAACGCGAAATTGCACGCGCGTTTGGCATCACGGGTTCAGCTCGTATCGGCTTGAAGGCGCTCTTGCGCGACATGGCGGAGGAAGGGCTGATAGCCGGCTCACGGCGCAAACTGGCCCGTCCTGGAGCCTTGCCTTCTGTCGCTGTGCTTGAGATCACGGCGCGCGATGCAGACGGCGAATTCGTCGCCCGGCCCGCGAGTTGGGGCGCCGAAGATGGCCCCGCCCCACGCATTCTCATGATTGAAGGCAACGACCGCCAAGGGGCTGTCGCAGGTGTTGGCGATCGCGTCCTGGCCCGCCTCGCACAGCAGAAACCGGATGATGCCGACTACCCCTACCATGCACGCACCATCAAGAAGCTGCCGCGGATGACCTCGCGCAGCCTCCTTGGGATATTCCGCGCGTTGACGGACGGCCGCGGCGTCATCGATCCCGTTGACAAGAAGCAACTTAAGGAATGGACGGTCCCGCAAGGGTCGTCGGACGACGCTGAGGACGGCGAATTGGTCCGCTTCGAGATCGCCCGGTCTGCCCGCTATGGCGTCCCCACAGCCCGTATCGTCGAACGGCTTGGGAACCCAGAGGCTCAACAGGCGATCAGCCTGATTGCCCTTCACGCCCATGGCATCCCCGACATATTTCCGCCCGCCGCAATCGCGGAGGCCGATGCGGCTACGGAGGTTGAGCTTGGCGCACGCGAGGACCTTCGGTCCGTGCCGCTATTGACCATCGATCCGATCGATGCGCGCGACCATGACGATGCGGTCTTTGCCGAGCCGGACACCGATCCGGCCAATGACGGCGGCTGGGTCGTCATCGTTGCCATCGCCGATGTGGCCCATTACGTCACCCCGGGCAGCATCCTGGATAAGGAGGCCCGAAAGCGCGGCAACTCAGTTTACTTTCCCGACAGGGTCGTCCCCATGCTGCCCGAGCGGATTTCCAATGAACTGTGCTCGCTCAAAGAAGGCGTTCCCCGCCCCTGCCTCGCCGTGCGCATGATCTTCGATAAAGCCGGGCAAAAGCGAGGGCACCGCTTCTTCCGAGGCTTGATGCGCTCCGCCGCGAGCCTTTCTTACGAGCAGGCGCAGAGCGCGATCGACGGTCGGACCGACACCGCCACAGCACCGCTGCTCGAACCGGTACTCCGACCGCTCTGGGGCGCTTATGCTAGCCTCAGCAAGGCCCGCGATGCACGTGGCCCCCTCGAGCTCGATCTCCCGGAGCGCAAAATTCTTCTCAACGACAAGGGCCAGGTTCGTGGCATCGCCACACCGCCACGTCTGGATGCGCATCGGCTCATCGAAGAGTTCATGATTCAGGCCAATGTTGCCGCAGCCGAAACGCTGGAAGCAAAGCGCTCTGCGCCCATCTATCGCGTCCACGATGCGCCTTCGAAAGAAAAGCTCATGGCCTTGGGCGAATTCCTCGCAACGATCGACATGAAGCTGTCGAAGGCGGGCACACTCAAAGTCGCGCAGTTCAACCGCATTCTCGGTGAGACCCGCGCCTCCCCAAATGCCGATCTCGTCGCCGAAGTCGTTTTGCGCAGTCAGAGCCAAGCTGAGTACACACCGCGTAATCTCGGACATTTTGGCTTGAACCTGCGGCGCTACGCCCATTTCACATCACCGATCCGCCGCTACGCCGATCTGATCGTGCATCGTGGCCTCATCCGCGCGTTAGGTCTTGGCGAGGGCGGGCTGACCGACAGTGAAATCGAGGTTTTGGAGGAGATCGCGGGCGCCATCTCGGACACCGAGCGACGGGCCATGGCGGCGGAACGCGAAACGGCGGACAGGCTCATCGCCGCCTATCTCGCCGACCGGATCGGGGCATCTTTCTCTGCAAGAGTCTCCGGCCTTGTGCGTTCGGGTCTCTTCGTGCGGCTGACCGAGACCGGCGCGGATGGCTTCGTCCCCGCCTCAGGCATCGGCCACGAGTATTTCTATCATGACGAAGTTCGGCAGGCTCTCGTGGGCGAAGACACTGGCCGAGCCTACCAGCTCGGGGATCCTGTCGAGGTTCGCCTCGTCGAAGCGATCCCGACTGCAGGTGCGCTACGATTTGACATGTTGAGTGAAGGCCGCCAGATCGGTATTAAGAGGGATGGCTCGCGGTCCCGCCTACCCGTTAAGGGCCCGCTCCGCGGCCGGGGCACCCGACGCGGCGGAAGGCCCAATAAGCCCCGCTAAGCAAGCACATGGCTGAAGCGCGCTCATATATTAGGAGGTCACGGCAATGCATGAAGACGCGGGCTATTCGAAGGGCCCACGCCCCTTGTGGCCGTCGCTCCTCCGGGGCGCCATGCTGAAATGCCCTGCTTGCGGCGTTGGTAGTATTTTCACGAGCTATCTCAAGGTCTCCGACCAGTGCTCCCATTGCGGTGAATCCCTGCACCATCATCGGGCGGACGATGCGCCGGCCTATTTCACCATCGTGATCCTCGGCCATGTGATCGTCAGCCTGGTGCTTTCAGTCGAGATGGCCTATCGGCCCCCCATTTGGCTCCATATGGCGATCTGGCTACCGCTGACGCTTATACTGGCCCTGGCCCTTCTCGCACCCATCAAGGGGGCTCTCGTCTCACTGCAATGGTCCTTGCTGATGCACGGTTTCGACCCGGACCACAAAGAAGAGATCGGAGACCGGCTCGCACCACCGTCGGCCTGACGGCCTGCTCTGCTTGACTTCCAGCCGTGAAACATTAGGTTTCGGCCAAATTCAGCTGACAAATTCCATCCGAGGACGAAAATGGCGAAACCCGTCACCCAAAAGATCAAGCTCGTAAGTAGCGCCGGCACGGGCTTCTACTATGTGACCAAGAAGAACCCGCGCAATCAGACCGAAAAGATGGTTTTCCGGAAATACGATCCGGTCGCGCGCAAGCACGTCGAGTTCAAGGAAGCCAAAATCAAATAGCAAGGCTGATTGAGGGTGGTCGCGCGGATAGCCCCGCTCAACGTGCGTCCAACGCCCCAAGGGTTGCCCGAACAGCTCTTCTTATCCCTCGGAACACCGCTTCTAAAGCACGCGTCTCCAGTCCTTACTGAGGATGCTTGGTGTATCTATGTTTTGGAGAAGAAGCGGCGCCATGACCCGCCAAATGCGAATGCCCGCGGAATAAGGTGGCCGGTCGACACGCGGCGCTAACGAGGAGGCCACTCTGCCGCGCCCCGACCGGCCAAACCCCACGGACGCAGGAGATGCGGCGGACCTGAACATTCCGCAGGGTCGTTCAATCGTGGAAGCGCGAAACAGCGACACCGTTGGCTCAAAAAGCCTTGAGCCTCTGTCCCCTTGTCGCCTCCCACGCGACGTCGTCGGAACCTAAGTCAAAGCATAAAAACAATGACAATTAGAATGAAATCAATCATTCCACCTTGCTTAATACGATAAAAGCTGTGGCACTGTAAAGTTTTAAGCACCAAACCTCAGTTGCAGGGCAAAGCAGAAATCGGAGATGCTAGGCGCTGTTTGGGCGAACCTCAGGTCAAGATGAGTGTCATCGCAGTGATTCGGCGGCAGGCAGAGGCATCCGGCCTTGGCTCGTGAAAGGCGCTATGCCGCGTCAGCGACAACCCGATTGCGCCCGTCGCGCTTGGCACGATACAGCGCCAGGTCCGCTCGCTTCAAGATGAGGTTGGGCGTGTCTTCGGCGAATTCGAGTGCCGAAACACCAACGCTAGCCCTGACGTTGATCGCATCGCCCTGCTCGCCAACCAAAAAAGGCGTTACAGCAATACACTGCCGTAGACGCTCGCCAACAAGGTAAGCCTTGTCGATGCCGGTATTGGGCATGACCACCACGAACTCCTCCCCGCCAAGCCGACAGGCTAGGTCGATGCCCCGAATGTTGCGTTTCAGGCGCAAGGCGAACTCCCGCAGGACCGCATCGCCCGCATCATGCCCATGGGTGTCGTTGATGGTCTTGAAGTAATCGATATCGATCAGCAGCACCGACAAGGTCCTGCCGCGATCTGCAGACTCATCGAACAATGTCTTCAAATGGCGCGTCATATAGCGGCGATTGTGAAGCGCCGTCAGCGGATCGAGCACAGCCATTTCCACGGTCTGCTCCAGGCGCGTCCGCAAATGGTCCGTGTAGCGCTTGCGTTTAACCTGGGTCCGCACGCGTGCGAGCAGCTCGCTGATCTCGACGGGACGCGCGATGTAGTCGTTGACACCCATATCGAGTCCACGATGCAGCCGCGCTTCCTCTCCGTGTTCCACAACGATCATGATTGGCAAATGCCGCGTCCGGTCGAGAGATCGCACTTGCGAACACAAACGCAAACCGTCGGCATTCTCCAGATTGAGGCTTACCATCAGAAGATCGTAGTTGCCCTCAGGGACATCGAGCAGCGCGCGCGCCGGATCGCTCTCGTGCGTGACCTCGTGCTCGGTCTTTAGGGCTTCGATCATGCGGTCCGCGGCCTCCTGCCGATCCTCCACGAGGAGGATCCGACCCTCTCGACCCGCCTGACTAAAGTCTTCACTCATTGCTCCTGCAAACCCCAACTGTTCGTCCGTGGAGGCACGCATGAGCATTTCGTCGCTTAAGAGCTTCAGCCGTGCGAGACTTTTGACTCGGGTGACCAGCGCAATGTCGTCGAGCGGCTTAGTCAGAAAGTCGTCCGCACCGGCCTCAAGACCCTTGAGCAAATCGCTGGGTTGATCGAGGGCCGTGACCATAACGACGGGAATGTGCTGTGTCCGTGGTTCTGCCTTGAGCCGCCGGCAAACCTCGAAACCATCCATGCCTGGCATCATGACGTCGAGGAGAATGACGTCGGCCCTGTCCCGGTCGCACATTTGGAGCGCCTCTGGACCGCTGCACGCGGTTTGGACCTCAAAGTACTCGGCCGTAAGCCGGGCTTCGAGCAGCCGAAGGTTGGCTTTCACGTCGTCGACGATCAGAACGCGCGCGGTCATGACCTCTACTGTGCCTCGCCGATGAACTGCTTTACCGTATCGAGAAACATCATCACAGAGATCGGTTTGGAGATGTAAGCTTCACAGCCACCTTGACGGATACGTTCCTCGTCGCCCTTCATCGCAAACGCGGTTACGGCCACGACCGGTATCTCTCGAAGCTGATCGTCTTCCTTCAACCATTTTGTGACTTCGAGACCGGACACTTCCGGCAACTGAATGTCCATCAGAATGAGGTCGGGACGGTGTTCACGGGCAAGCTCCAGCGCCTCCACGCCATTGCGGGTCTGAAGCGTCTGGTAGCCATGGGCATCGAGGAGGTCGTGAAAGAGCTTCATATTGAGCTCGTTGTCCTCGACGATCAGCACTGTCTTGGTCATCGGCATCGGCCCCGGCGATTTTTTTCCGTCATGATCGGCAATCTGGTCATAATGCGCCATCAACGCGGGCTTGGGTATCGGCTCGAAAGCTGACGTCAGCACTGACCCCGGGGCGTGTATGGGCACCTGAACGGCCGCCGGAGCAGCTCTCGTCCTCCAAAACATGTTTGTACGCGCTCCCTCGAACTTTTGGGCACTGTCACCCCAAACGTGTAACCAAACTCTGAAAGGGAACGTGGAATCCTCGAAGAGCGCTGAATTTCAACGGAAAATCGTCCATCGCCCGGCCCAATCGCTATGCGGTCCTTAGGATTGGCTTGGGCCCGAGCGCATCCGCTAATTGCACGTTTTCTCTTTGAGATACTCAAGGGAACTCAAGGTTCCGTGGATCGTGAAATCGCCGTAGTCGATGAGCAATTCGCGGCTGACGCCGTTCTCGTAGAGCCGGAAATCGATCTGATAACTCGGCGTGATATCGCCATCTGTCAGATCGAAATAGCCGATCGACACAGGCCAGGACGGAAGCTCGCCGAGCTTCTTTTCGAGGGCAGCCTTCTCCAGCCTGTCCGCGTCACTGCCCGGGCCCACCTTCGTGCCGATAAAGGCCGTCGTATCGTAGACCTTCCGCCCCTTCTCGGTGCCGTCATAGATCTTGGCCTGAAAGACGGTCTTGCCTTCGAGCGCGCGCTCGATCAGGGCAAGGCTATGTTGTGTCGGGAAAAGAACGGGGCCTGAAAGATCGAGCTCGTCCCGGGCCGGCTGGCTGAGCCTGACCGTTACAGCCTCGTTGGGCGATCCCCGAACCGCACGCCCCATCGTCACCTCGCCAAGCTTGTCATTCACATATTGCGCCGACTGAAACCGGAACTTCTTACCGTTGCCCTGTTCCCACGTTGACGATCGGAGGTCGGAGAGATTCGTCTGTCCTTGAGAGTCCGTCATCTGGGTGACCATCCGCATGTTCAGCGAATATCCGTCACACGCAGAGCCTGTGAACTCGAACACCATCCGCCCATCGATGCCGCTAATGCTGGAGCCCGACCGTGCCTCGTCGAGAGACATCTCGTAGATGGCCCGGTGCGGCACCATAGAAGTCGCAGCGAAGGCTTCCGCCTCGTGAGAGGGCCCCCAAGTGGCAGCCAACACAAGGATCGGCAACCAAATGCGTCGTGCAGGCATCATGTGATAAGCGGTCTCAATGCGGCCTCAAGGTCTCTTGATGTGCTTTACAGCTCTTCCGACCAATTCTTGTCACCAACTCTGCGGTCCGGCAAGAGGCGGCATACGCGCACAATGAAGGCTGCTGACGGCAAAATTGACCTGCTAGTCTTGCGGGATGAAGCAATTTGCTCAACTGTAACCGTAACTTCGTGGATTGGAGAAATCATGGCAGGCACGATCGAGGCGCGGATCAAGGCCTTGGACCTCGTTCTCCCGGAAGCAAAACCGGCAATTGGCACCTATGTCCCTTTCGTCCATGCGAATGGGCAACTCCTCATTTCAGGGCAATTGCCGATGAAGGAGGGTGCCGTGACCCTCACCGGCGCTCTTGGCCAGGACGCCAGTTTGGAGGCGGCCGAAGAAGCTGCGCGGCTTTGCGCCTTGAATATTCTGGCTCAGGCGAAGTCGGCTCTTGGCGACCTCGACAGAATCGTGCAGCTCCTACGCCTCAATGGCTTTGTCAGCTCTCTCCCGGGTTTTGCCAACCATCCCAAAGTGATCAACGGCGCATCTGATCTCATGGTGCGCATCCTTGGGGACAAAGGGCGTCACACACGTATTGCCGTGGGCTGTTCCAGCCTCCCACTGAACGCTACGGTCGAAATCGACGCGATATTTGCCGTAGACTAGGCTTCTTGAGGACGCGCGCATGGGCGAACTCTACTGGCTGAAACGGCCGATCGCCCATCGGGGGCTTCATGACGCCAGGCGCGGCATCGAGGAGAACAGTATCTCCGCGGTGAAAGCCGCCATGGGTAAGGGGCTTGCTGTCGAAGTCGACTTGCAGAGTGCCGCCAACGGCATGCCGGTTGTGTATCACGACGCAACTCTCGACCGACTTACTAGCGAGAGTGGTCCTGTTGCAGAGCGGGACGTTGAGACGTTGCGTGCAACCCCCTTTAAAGAAGGCGGCGATCGCATTCTCTCCCTCCCCGATCTTCTCGAACTCGTCGACGATGCCGTGCCGCTTCTACTTGAGGTCAAAAGCGACTTTCGGCGGAAAGGCATCTTCGAAGCGAATATCGCCAGGCAGCTTGCCGGCTATCGCGGGCCAGTGGCGGTGATGTCGTTTGACCCCTTCAGCATCGCCGCGTTCCGGCACGAAGCGCCGTCTCTGCCTCGTGGTCTCGTGTCGTGCTCCTTCACAGACGAACGCGCCCGGCGGGACTTCACCACATTGCAGCGCCTCGCCATGCGGCATCTCCTCACAGCGGCCTTCGCACGACCCAACTTTATCGCTTACGATATCCGCGCATTGCCAGCTGCCGCGCCGCTGATCGCCAAATTTGTCGCCGGGCTCCCGCTTCTGGCCTGGACCGTGAGAACCGAGGCGGATCTGGAGCGGGGACTGCGCTACGCCGATGCGCCAATCTTCGAGGAGATCGAGCCCTAACCCGTTCCTTTAGGGCCTTGGGACGGGTGTTGGAGGCGGGTCTTGCAGACCTCTTGAGCCAAATCGCAAACCGGAAACCATGGGCGAAATCGAACGACCGTCAAAGACCACGACAGATGCCCCAGCGGCGGCCGTCGTGCGTGTCGCCAGCCGCATTACGGAGGTCCCGGCGAAGGACTGGAATGCCTGCGCCCGCGGCAACGATACAACTTCAACACAGCCGCCTAATCCATTTGTTTCACACGCTTTTCTCAAGGCGCTTGAAGAGAGCGGCTCAGCCGCTCGGGAGCGAGGCTGGTTGCCCCAGCACCTTCTGTACGAGGATGCTGACGGGCATATCCTTGCCTGCATGCCGTGCTACCTCAAAGGCCATAGCCAAGGCGAGTACGTGTTCGATCACGGCTGGGCAGAAGCCTATATGCGCGCCGGGGGTGACTATTATCCAAAGCTTCAAGCCAGCGTCCCCTTCTCCCCCGTCCCAGGCCCACGTCTGCTCGTGCGCGGTGGTTCTGCACGCCTCGAACGCAAAGCTCTCCTGCTGGACGCCGGCCGGACGCTGACCAACAAGCTCGGCTTATCCTCGCTCCACATCACGTTCATGGCCAAGGACGAATGGCAGCTTGCCGGAGCGCAAGGCTATCTTGAGCGCACGGACCAGCAGTTCCATTGGCGCAACGAAGGCTATGCGGATTTCGACGGCTTTCTTGCTGCTCTCACCTCTCGAAAACGCAAAGCAATTCGTAAAGAGCGGCGCGTGGCCTTGTGCGAGGGCGTCGAGATCGAATGGATTTCAGGCGCCGATTTGACCGAGGCTCATTGGGATGCGTTCTTCGCGTTTTATCTGGACACCAGCGCGCGGAAATGGGGACAGCCCTATCTCACGCGAACAACCTTCAGCCTCCTCGGCGAGAGCATGGCCGATCAGCTCCTCTTGGTGATGGCCAAACGCGACGGCGACTACATCGCAGGCGCTCTGAATGTCATTGGTGCGGACACGCTCTATGGCCGCTACTGGGGCGCAACGGAGGCCCATGAGTTCCTGCATTTCGAAGTCTGCTACTACCAGGCCATCGACTACGCCATCGAGCATGGGCTCGCGCGCGTGGAGGCCGGCGCCCAAGGTGCACACAAACTCGCGCGCGGATATCTTCCCACCGAGACCTATAGCGCGCACTACATCGCCGACCCGCAGCTCAAGCGGGCGGTCGCGGAGTATCTTCAGCGGGAAAGGCGATTGGTGGCAAAGGAAGCGGCCTACCTCACGAGCGAATCCCCCTACCGATGCGACGGGAGCTAGCGAAACGCCGGCTCCGCTCACGAACTGGTTGACGTTGCGGGCATAAGGAATCGAAATGATTCCAGAAAACGAACACTGAAAAAACCCATCAAGGAGGGACGGTCCAACATGGCGGCCTACGATCCGGAGAACATCTTCGCCAAGATGATCAAGGGCGAGATCCCCTGCCACAGGCTCTATGAGGACGACGATACCCTCGCCTTCCTCGACATCATGCCGCGTACAGATGGCCACACGCTCGTGATTACCAAAGAACCTGTGGTCGATCTCTTCGGCATCACGCCCGAAGGCCTGGGCAAGCTAATGGGAGTCGTTCAGAGGCTCGCGCCAAAAATCAAGGAGGCGGTCGGGGCCGATGGCGTGCTAATCCAGCAGTTTAATGGCGCGGCTGCAGGCCAAACCGTCTTCCACCTGCATGTTCACATCGTCCCGGTCAAAGATGGCGCGCCGCCAAAGCCCCACGCAGGCGACATGGCGGACCCGGACGATCTCACGGTAACGGCTAGGAAGATCCGGACCGCGCTTTAAGGCCTAGTCTTCGCCGAGCGGCACTTTCGGCACAGACCCAGAGCCACCGGCCTTTGTGCTATCGCCGGGTTTGGGACCGCCACGCGGTTTACGGGCGCGCTTCGCCTTGGGCTTCGTGGCCTTAGCCTCACGGCCTTTGGCGCCAGGCGTATTGGCTTCGGCATCGCGCGGTTTGATCGGGGCATCTTCGGTGATGTAGTCGAAACCGAGCCCTTTCTTGCCGTCCTTCTCCTGAACGAAAACGCGCACCGTGCCGCCACCCCTCAGTGCGCCGAACAGAATCTCCTCGGCGAGAGGCTTCTTGATTTGCTCCTGGATGACACGCGCCAGCGGCCGGGCACCGAACTTGTCGTCATAGCCGCGATCCGCGAGCCATGCGTTGGCCTCGGGCGTCAGCTCAATGGTGATATTCCGGTCCCCAAGCTGCGCTTCGAGCTGGAACACGAACTTCTCGACCACCTGAGCGATGACAGCCGGCGGCAGCGGCCCGAACGGAATGATCGCATCGAGCCGGTTGCGGAACTCGGGCGAGAACAGACGGTTGATCGCCTCCTCATCATCGCCCTCGCGCTTCGTCCGATTGAAGCCAATGGCCGCCTTGGCCATGTCGGATGCGCCCGCATTCGTGGTCATGATCAAGATCACGTTCTGGAAGTCCACGTGCTTGCCGTTGTGATCGGTCAGCTTGCCGTGATCCATCACCTGCAAGAGAATGTTGAACAGATCCGGATGCGCCTTTTCGATCTCATCAAGCAGCAGCACACAGTGCGGATGCTGATCAATGCCATCAGTCAGAAGACCGCCCTGGTCGAAACCGACATAGCCGGGAGGCGCACCGATCAGGCGCGACACGGTATGGCGCTCCATATACTCGCTCATGTCGAAGCGAAGCAGCTCGACCCCAAGCAGTGTCGCGAGCTGACGCGCAACCTCGGTCTTTCCGACGCCCGTGGGGCCGGAGAACATGTAGTTGCCGATGGGCTTGCCCGGCTCGCGAAGGCCTGCCCGTGAGAGCTTGATCGCCGCCGTGAGCGCCTCGATGGCCTCGTCTTGCCCGAACACAACGCGCTTCAGATCCTCGTCGATGGCCCGCAAGACCTCGGAATCCGTCTTGGAGATCGTCTTGGGCGGGATCCGGGCCATGGTCGCGATGGTGTTTTCCACCTCTTTGACGCCAATAGTCTTCCGACGCTGCCGCTCGGGAACCAGCATCTGCGAGGCGCCCGTCTCATCGATGACGTCGATGGCTTTGTCGGGAAGCTTGCGGTCGTGAATATATTTGGCCGAAAGCTCCACCGCCGACTTGATGGCCTGGTTGGTGTAGCGGATGCGATGGAAATCCTCGAAGTACGGCTTCAGACCTTTCAGAATTTCGATCGTGTCGGGGACAGACGGCTCCTTCACGTCAATCTTCTGGAACCGGCGCACCAGCGCGCGATCCTTTTCAAAGTGCTGGCGGTACTCCTTGTAGGTCGTCGAGCCGATGCAGCGGAGCGACCCCGACTGAAGCGCGGGCTTCAACAGGTTCGAAGCATCCATGGCGCCACCCGACGTCGCACCAGCACCGATCACGGTGTGGATCTCATCGATGAACATGACCGCGCCGGGAAAATTTTCGATCTCGCGCATCACGGCTTTCAGACGCTCTTCGAAATCACCGCGATAGCGCGTGCCTGCCAGCAGCGCGCCCATATCGAGCTGGAAGATGGTCGCATCGGACAGAACCTCCGGCACGTCAGCCATCACGATGCGGCGCGCCAGCCCTTCGGCAATGGCGGTCTTGCCGACACCAGGATCTCCCACGAAGAGTGGGTTGTTCTTTTGGCGGCGGCACAGCACCTGAATTGTGCGTTGAATCTCCGCCGCGCGTCCGATCAAAGGATCGATGCGGCCGGAGCGCGCCTTTTGGTTGAGATTGACGCAATAGACCTCAAGCGCGTCCGCACCGCGCTTCTTGTCGTCGCCACCCTCAACCGTCGCCGCATCGTCTTCGATGCCGCGCACGGGTCTGGAGTCGGACATCCCGCCGCGCTTAGCAATGCCGTGGCTGATGTAGTTCACCGCATCGAAACGTGTCATGTGCTGCTCTTGCAGGAAGAAAGCCGCATGGCTCTCCCGCTCGGCGAAAATGGCGACAAGCACATTCGCACCGGTCACTTCCTCGCGGCCGCTCGATTGCACATGGGCAACAGCGCGATGAATGACCCGCTGAAAGCCGGCCGTGGGCTGCGCATCGCCATGGGTGTCGAGCACCAGCCCCGACAGCTCGTTGTCCACATAGCCCGTCAGCTTATCGCGCAGGAGATCCAAATCGACGTCGCAAGCGCGCATGACGGCAGCGGCATCCCGGTCATCGAGCAAGGACAGCAACAAATGCTCGAGCGTCGCGTATTCGTGACTTCGCTCGTTCGCATGTTGAAGCGCGCGCCTCAATGCCTGCTCAAGACTGGTCGAAAAAGATGCCACGGATTCCTACTCTTTCTCCATCGTACACTGAAGCGGGTGTTCGTGCTGACGGGCAAAGCTCGTTACCTGGGCTACCTTAGTCTCGGCGACCTCGTAAGTGTAGACCCCGCAAATGCCCACGCCCTTTTGATGCACATGAAGCATGATGCGCGTCGCCTCCTCCGGTGCTTTGTTGAAAAACCGCTCAAGGACGTACACGACGAAATCCATCGGCGTGTAGTCGTCGTTGAGTATCAGCACCTTATAGAGGCTCGGCCGTTTGGTCTTCGGCCGCGCCTTGGTGATAATATGTGTGCCGGTGTCGTCATTCCGGCGTGGGTCGCCGTCGCGCGCCATCGTCAGCCTTTATTCGTCATCCCTTATTTGGGATCGCGCTTGGTCCCTTCCAAGGGAGAGCGCCCTGCCAGGTCCGAAAACCATCATTGCCACATACTAACGTGATCGCGCCAACGGCAGCAAACCAGTGAGACATGAAAATACGACGACGGTGCGGGTTGCTGACAGGCTTGGGCTGCGCAAGAGATGCTGCACGCAACAAAAAAGGCCCAGGGCCGAAGCCCAGAGCCTTTTTCATACGGAGAAAGAAAAGAGTGTGGTGCGCTATGCGGACTTCTTCGTGAGAGCGCTTTCCATCGGCTTGTAGGCATCTTTTGCCAGACCGACGTACATTTCACCGATCTTGGACATCTCGGCCATATAACCCTCATACGCTTTCTTGGCGAACTGCGACTGGATCTCGATGGCCTGCTCAAAGGACTTCGCACCTGCGAGCAGCTCGAACGCCTTCGTGGAATCCTCGAAGGCCTTCTTGGAATAATCTGTGAATTCAGCGGCAATGGCCTGGAAGCCCTTGTTCATCTCACCAAAGGAACGAACATAGGCATCAAAACCGCCCTTGCCGACTTTCTGAAACTCTTCAAAACCTTTGATCATGGTGCCCTCTTATGGGAATGGGTTGGGGAGGATCGCTGCGAGCGCGAAAAGATATATATGCATTGCACAAAAACCGTCAACCAAAAATTTTGCACTGCACAACGGCGCGCCACGCCCCCCTGCCGCCCTTCGCTTAACGCTTTGGCAATCGCCGACTTCTAGCATTTCCCTTCGTCAGCATTGCGGCGCGACATTATCGGTCCGCCGCAATGGATGTCGGGCGCGCTCAAAAGCGCGCGCGGGGACAGCGTGTCAAACGGGGAAAGGCGTAAGCCCAAGTGTTCGTACGAGTATCATTCAGAGCCCGGAAGCGTATTTCTTGGGCAACCGCGCGCCATGCAGTCTGCCTCTGCATTGCGCTTTTGATGGGGCTCGGCGCCACGCTGACACAGATCAGCGAGGCTGCAGCCGATAGCCGGGTTAAAGCCGCGATCATCATCGATGCGAATACGAACAAGGTTCTGTATTCGAAATCAGCCGATGTAAGCCGCTCGCCAGCCTCGCTCACCAAAATTATGACGCTCTATGTTCTGTTCGCTTATATGCGTGCGGGCAAAGTGACACCCGACACGCAGTTCAAAGTCTCCAAGCACGCCGCCAGCCAGTCGCCGACCAAGCTCTATCTCAAGCCCGGTTCGACGATCGCCGTCAGGGACTGCATCAAGGCTCTGGTGACGAAATCCGCCAATGACGCTGCCGCGGTGGTTGCCGAGAATATTGGCGGGACGGAAGAGAACTTCGCCCGTATCATGACGCAGACGGCGCGAAATCTGGGCATGAAGAACACGACATTCCGCAATGCATCCGGATTGCCCAACAATGAGCAACTCACCACAGCACGCGACATGGCGATCCTCGCCATGCACATCATGCGCGACTACCCGGAATATTACGGTGTCTTCGAGACCAAGTACTTCGCCTACAAAGGGCGCAAGTACCGGAACCACAACCGCCTCCTGTTCAACTACAAGGGCACGAACGGCATCAAGACTGGTTACACCCGGGCGAGCGGTTTCAATCTCACCGCCTCGGTGGAGCGCGGCAACAAGCATCTCGTCGGCGTCGTTCTTGGTGGTCGAAGCGGTGCGTCACGCAATGCCGCCATGGTCGCGCTGTTCGACAAGAACTGGTCGAAGGCGAAGTCTGGAGCTCCTAAATCGACAAATTTCATCGCGTCACTTCTTGGTACGCCCATGCCACCACGCCCCTCGCGCAAGCCCAGTTTTGCTCTTGCAAAGGCCGCGGCTCCGCGAGCTGCCGCTCAACCCGCTCCTGCCACCGCAGCAAGACCTGCCGCCACAGCAAGACCTGCCGCCGCGCAAAGAACCGCCCTCGCGCAAGGCTCCGCACGTGCGCCTCAGGGCCAGATCGTCCAGGCGAGCCTCTCACCGAACCGTCTTTCAGCGCCCAGGCCGACCCGTCAGCGTATGGGCAACTATCACGTGCAGGTCGGCTCCTACACGTCCCCATCGGATGCGCAGAACCGTCTTGGCATGGTGCGCCAGCGCGCGCCCAAGCTTCTGGACGGACATTTACCCTTCACCGCCACCTTCATGAAGAATGACAGGGAGTGGTACCGCGCGCGGTTTGCCGGATTCTCCAAGTCGGACGCCCGCAGCACCTGCGAGGCTTTAAAGCGCATGCGGCTCGATTGTATCGCCCTGGCCGCCGAGTAGGATCGGCAGCGGCTCGATCGCAAGCAAAGCGCCTCAACTCCCGAGCAGGACGTCTTTGGCTTCATTGATGCGGGCTGCAAGATAGTTGGACCCGCCATGGTCGGGATGCATCTTCATCATGAGGCGGCGATGCGCCTGGCGGATTTCCGTCTCGCTCGCACTCGGGGTGACTTCAAGAACGGCTCGGGCCTCGTCGACACTCATGCGGCCCTTTGGGAACCCTCGCCCGCCCGCGCGCTCTTGGGCCTCCTCGGCCTTGTCCTGCCAGTCCGGAACGCGCCAATTCAGATAGGCCTCCATCAAGGCCGCCTCTTTGAGCCCGTCGGCATCGAATGAGACGTAGAGTTCAATCGCTTCTCGCTCGCTCAAGGACGAGAGCGTACGGCTCTCGAATTTGCCCGTGAGACACTTTCCGTCCATGTGACCGCTATCGTGGTCAAGCTCCATTTCCAACCGCTCGGTCTGGACATAAGACGTCTGGCCCTTGGACTTCCGTGACGACCCGGTCGCCCCGCCAAGATTGCCGCCGCCGACAAGACTCAAGGCGAACGCCGCAATGGGGATCGCAATGGGCAAGGCGCCACGCAAGGCCAGGAACCCAGCCACGGCGAACAGGGCAACGCCACCCACTTTGCGAAGACCGCCAGCGAGTTTTTGCGGATTGGCGCGGGTTACAAACCGCCCCAAAAATAGAAGAGCGATAAGAAGTGCGCAGCCGACAAAAAAGTAGGCCATGAGGGCTTGTTACCCCAGCTGTTCGAGGAGAAGCGTTGCGGCACCGCTTTTTGCATTCTCGAGCGCCTTGCGCCCGCCGGTGGCGTAGACGGCGACCGCCCTCAGAAGCTCACGCAACTGGCCGGCCGAGCCGGCATCAAACCGACAATAGGCGCCGCGCGAAAGTCGTGCGATTTCCTTGAACGCGCGTTCGGCAAGCGCATTGCCCCCTTCCTGGAACAGGAAGACCGGCACGCCGACAAGGCCCAGCTCGCCCGCGAGCTGGCTCAGAGTGTCGATATTTTCCTCCATGCAGTCGCCCACATAGACGAGCGCATTCACGGTCTGCCGCTCGTTCTCCTGACGCGCATGAGATAACACTTTGCGGATTTGGGTGTGCCCTCCTTCGCAATGGACCTGGCGCATCAGGCGAGCAAGCGCATCCGGATCGCCAACCCAGCGGCTTGCCCGGCATTCGCCAAAGCCCCGAAAATAGAGCAATTGCACATCGAGACCGCCCACTTCCTTGACCGCGCGAAACATCTCGCTTTGCAGCGATAGGGCAAGGTCCCAGCTGGGCTGCCGGCTCATGGTCGCATCCATGGCAAACACTAGCCGTCCGCGCCCTGTACGCGCGGGCTGGAGGCTCTGAACTTTGTTCAGGAATGCATCAAGCTCAGCCGACGAGGCGGCCTCGCGCGCGACTTCGCCCGTTGTCGTCTTTGCTGGGGCTTTTGGCTCCGCCATCAACCGGCTCCACGATGCTGTTCAAATGCCGGACAAATCATCTCACCTATAAATGGCCTCTTTGCCCCCTATTCACAATCCCAGCTCTATGTCACCGGCGGCATCTTTGCCCTCATCGCCCTTTATTGGTTGGTTCTACCAAGTCCTGGTTTGGCAGCGTGTGTTGGAACCGAAAACGGCGATTGGTGCATCCACCACTCCAATTTAGGGCTTTCAGGCTATTCAGGTGAGGCGTTATGGTCCGCCCCTTCTTGAAGGGCTGACTATGACGCATACGATTGAGGTCGTCAGAACGGTCGAGAGCCTGCGTGCGCGCATCGCCGCCTGGCGCAGCACCGGCAAGACCGTCGCGATGGTCCCCACCATGGGTGCAATCCACGCAGGGCACATGTCGCTCGTGACCCAAGCAAAGGGACTTGCCGCCTATGTGGTCACCTCGATTTTCGTCAACCCGCTGCAATTCGGCCCCAACGAAGATTTAGACGCCTATCCGCGCGGCGAGGCCCAGGACGCCGAACGCCTCGCTGAAGCGGGCAGCAGGCTTCTTTTTGCACCAAACGCCAGCGAGATGTACCCGGACGGCTTCGCGACCAAGGTCCATGTGGCGGGCTTGACCGAGGGCTTATGCGGCGCCAGCCGCCCGGAACATTTTGATGGCGTCGCAACCGTGGTCGTCAAACTGCTTCTACAATGCGGACCCGACATCGCGATCTTTGGCGAGAAGGACTATCAGCAGCTTCTCGTGATTAAACAGTTGATGCGGGATTTAAACATTCCGGTGGAGATCGTCGGCGGGGCCATCGTACGTGAGCCTGACGGGCTCGCCCTCTCGTCACGGAACGCTTATCTGTCCGCGAACGAACGCAAGACCGCTCCGCTCCTACATCGGGCGATCCAGAAAGCCGCAACTGACCTGGCTTGCGGCCTTAGCTCCGAGCACGCATTGCATACCGCACGCGCGGACTTGAGAGCCGCCGGGTTCCGCCTCGACTATCTGGAGGTCCGCGATCCCGAGACGCTGGCGCCGCTCAGCGGCAAGGTGACAAACGCGCGCGTCCTTGTGGCGGCCTATCTCGACACAACGCGCCTCATCGACAATGTCGCCGTGCCGCCCAAGGAGTAACGCGCAGACTCCGAGCCTCAGTCGATCAACCGCAAGGCGCGGAGTTCCTCACGCATGCCAGGGGGCATGTCGCTGTCTGCATCATCCAGCATGCGTGCATCGGGCGGTGCTTCGTCCGCCGTCAAATAACGCCACCCCTGAAAGGGGCGGCGCGGGTGCGGCCGCGTGGAAACGAGATCCGGGTCAAGCAAGATGACGCAGCACTTGCGGCCATCGTCCCTGGTCGTTTCCTTCAGATCGAGGATCCGTTGCCGCGCGCACACGAATCCCTTGATGACCCAATAGAGCGACCCACCCTCAAGTACCTCCTCGCGGCGGCGCGGCATCTGCATTGTCTGGTGACAGAGCTCAGGCCTCTGTCCGGCCCGCGCGAGCGAAGCCAGGCGTCTCGCCTGCCACTCCTGCAATGCCTCCAGGCGCTCGATCCCGACACATAGTTTGACGAGGTGAACCGTCATCGTCGTCTCAATGCGCCATAAAAAGCGGGATATTTGCTTCCTCAAGCATGGTGAGCGTGACACCACCCAGAATGAACTCCCGCCACCGCGAATGGTGAAACGCGCCCATCACGATCATGTCTGCCTGCAGATCCTTGGCGCGCAGCAACAGAAGCCGGCCGATATCAGCGCCCTCACTCTCGGGGACCTTTGCCACTTCGACACGCACACCATGGCGCGCCAGATGCCCGATCATGGGATCGATTGGCGGTTCGGCACCCTCTCCTCTCCCATCTTGAACGCACACCACGAGGACAACACGCTTCGCGGCCTTGAGGAATGCGAGCGCATCGCTAAAGGCGCGCGCGGCCTCCGCACTTCCATCCCAAGCCGCAACGATCGTCCCGTCGAGGCGAGAATCGGCGGGTGCTGCAGGTGCGATCATCACGGGTCGGCCCGATGCGAATAAACACCGTTCAACCAACGCATACTGACCGACAAGCGGATCCCCATCGCGCGGTTGGCCCAAAATCGTGAGATCGACCAAGCGCGCATCGGCGGCGAAATCGTGGGGAAATTCCTCGCTCGTGCCTTGCATGAGCCGGTCTTGGACGATGATCCCGGCCTTGCTGGCACACATCCTAAATCGCGCAAGAGCCTCCTCGCCTTGCGCCTTAACGCCATCGAGCACGCCGCTCATATCGGCGAAGGCAACGTCTGCGCCGTAAAGCGGCAACAACGCTCTGGGTGCGAACGCGACCCCTACGAGATGCGCGTCCTGGGCCTTGGCCAGGGACACAGCAAACCGGTCGCGCGCCCTGGAGGCTTCCGTCCCATCCACATAGACGATGATATCTTTGAAGCTCATCCACACTTCCCCTTGGGCCATGGATCATAGCGTGTCCCCAACCGCACTGAAAATCACCGATGGGCGCTCAAAAACGACCGTGGCGGATCACGGAACCGTGAAAATGGTCACAGACGCTTGAGGGCGTCTGAAAAGCTCTTTCCTCGAGGCGGCTCTGCCGGCAATATGTATTTTTACCAAATTACAACTTAGGTTTGATCCATAGGCGCCAACGAATGAAGCAAAATCACAAGACAGGTGCCAAGACTGCGATGACCGTCGCAGCGCTGCTCGTATCAGTTACTCTGGCCGGTGCAGCCATGGCCGAGAAGACCGAAGGCGCTGTATGGGATTGAACGCCTTGCAAGGGCCAGAGCGCGTGCAAGACCGCGGAAATTAGCTGTGGTGGACAGAATGCTTGTAAAGGCAAGGGCTGGCTTGCCTTGACCAAGGAAGAGTGCGACGCCAAACACGGCAAGTAGGAATCGGATAGCTAGCCGGCTCGCCGACGAAGAACGAGCGGGGGCCGGCCATGGCCGGCTCCCATTGCTCGTAAAGCCAGACACGAAACATGAAAGCCGGCAACCACGACAATCGGCCCTGTTTTGGTTTCGCTTGAGCCTTAGAGCCAACACAAGAAACAGGCTCTCCTCTGCGGTGAAGTCTCGGAACCACGCGCCGCACGGAACGAATCGATACCGTCGCCGGATGGCCGAGGGTCCTTCATCGCACTGAATTGGCCGGTGACGCGTTCTTCCAAACTTGCGCGCAAGTCACGTATCCGCGAGCCAAGTCAGGTATCCGCGAGCACAGTCACAGTGCTTTGAAGAGGTGTGACGCAGGCCACGGAAGAAACGGGGCTAGGGTCCAGCGATGGCGCCGAGCGTCATCACGTGGGAACCCCCATTAACAGGAGAGTACTTATGAAACTGACTCAGAAGTCTGGCACCACACTCGCCATCACCGCCGCAGCCTTGCTCATGTCCGGTACGCTTGCCACCTCAGCCGTTGCCATGGGCAAAGGCAAATGCGTTGGCGTCAACGCATGTAAGGGCCAAAGCGCCTGCAAGACCGCGATTAGCGCATGCAAGGGGCACAATGCCTGTAAGGGCAAGGGCTTTGTCGTGACCACCAAGAAGAAGTGCGAAGCTGCCGGCGGCACCTTCGAGAGCTAGGCGACTCGAATTTGGAAGCCGGCCCCATACAGTGGCCGGCTTCTTTCCCTCGAAACACATAGTATACTGTACCCGTAGGATCTTCGGAGCGCAGAATGATAGACAACAAACCGCCCTATCTCGGCTTTGGCCTCGGACTGCGCCCCGAGCACTATCAAGAGATCCTATCTGGCGAGCCTAATGTCGACTGGTTCGAGGTTCTCTCCGAGAACTACATGATCCCTGGCGGACAGCCGCTCCGCATCCTCGATCAAATCTGCGACCGCTATCCCGTCGTGATGCACGGCGTCTCCCTGTCGATCGCTTCGACCGCACCGCTGGACCTTGACTATCTCACCGGGCTTAAAGCGCTCGCCGATCGGGTCAATCCGAAATGGATTTCGGACCATCTCTGCTGGACAGGCGTGCATGGCGTGAACCTCCACGACCTGCTTCCCATCCCTTACACCGAAGAGGCCCTCGAACATGTGGTCAAGCGCGTGGGCCGCGTGCAGGATTTCCTCGGCCGGCGCCTCACCCTGGAGAATGTGTCGAGCTACGTCACTTTCAATGAGTCTGAAATGACTGAGTGGGAATTCGTGAGCGAGGTGGCCAAGCGCGCCGATTGCTGGCTCTTGTTCGACGTGAACAATGTCTATGTCAGCGCCTTCAACCATGGCTTTTCCTCGAGCGACTTCTTGCACGGCGTGCCGCGCGATCGTGTCGTCCAGTTTCATATCGCCGGCCATAGCCACGAGGAAACGCACATCATCGACACCCACGATCATCCCGTATGCTCGGAAGTCTGGGACTTCTACCGCCAAGCGGTTGCCCATTTCGGGCCGGTCTCGACGATGATCGAGCGCGACGACAACATCCCCCCACTTGCCGAACTCCTTGGAGAACTCGACCATGCGCGCAAGATCGCACGCGAAGTCCAGAAGAGCAGCCAGGTGATCGCGGCTGAGTAAACACCCCTCATGGCAAGCCTCAAGGATCTCCAAGCACGTTTTCAAGCCGGCATCGTAAGCGGCAACGACGATGTACTTGATGACGTTAAAGACAGCGAACGCGAAAACCGGCGCGTCTTGTTCGGCGTCTACCGCAATGCGTATGTGCTTCGGCTCGCCGAGATACTCAGCAACGACTACGAAATCACTCACGGCTATGTGGGCGATGAGTTCTTCGACAAGCTCGCGCGGGCCTATATCGCCGCTCACCCCTCCGACAAGAAAAACGCACGCTGGTTTGGCCGCCACCTTCCGGATTTTGCGCGAAAGACCGAGCCTTTCTCAGGCCATAGGGAGATCGCCGAACTCGCGGCACTGGAAAAGGCTCTTGCCGATGCATTCGACGGGCCTGATGCGAACCCCGTGACGATCGAGGAACTCGCTGCGATCCCGCCCGAGGATTGGTCCAACCTCGTCTTCACCCCGCATCCAACCACCATTCGCCTGAGCTGCATCACCAACGCGGCAGACATTTGGCAGGCCTTGAATAACGACAACCCGCCGCCCGAGGCTTTCAAGCTGCCTGAAGGGCAAACCGTACTGGTTTGGCGTCATGATCTGACGTCGCACTTCCGGCCCTTCGATGCTGAAGAGGCGATGATGTGGATCGAGGCGTCCAAGGGTGTACGCTTTGGCGTTCTGTGCGAGATGGTCGCAACCTTTGCCGGAGCGGACGACGCCGAGGTGCGCGCGGCAACCTATCTCAAGAACTGGATCGATACCGGCATGCTGGCATGCGTCAGCCTTGATTCTGAGGCGTCCGATCTGGTGCTGGGAACAGCGCATTAGTGCGGCCCGTTAGCCAGTAGGCCAGAAGACCCACCCACTCACGGGTTGCCGTATCCACACGCCTCAGACCCTCAGAGACTTTGTCGAAGGGCTTCGCAAAGTCCGCAGGCCCACGCGTGCGGTAATCCACCGGCCAGGGCTCAACATCAAAGCCCGCCTGCCGGAACGCACCGATGGAACGGGGCATATGATAGGCCGAGGTAATCAAGAGCCAACGCTTGTCCTTGCCCAGGGCGCCCTTGCCCAGCGCGTTCTGGCCGCCGAGTTCTTTCTTCAGATAGACGGCGTTCTCAAATGTATCGCGCGCATTCGCCTCGAGAATGAGGCGCTCGCGCTCGACGCCAAGCTGTGTAAGGAGCGCAGCGGCCCCCTCCGCTTCGCTATCGGACTTATAGAGGATGCCCGCCTCACCTCCCGAAAACGCAACTTTCGCACCGGGAAACTTCCGGGCGAGGATGGCCCCCTCAAGCAGGCGCTCGCCTGCCTCGTTCAGGGTTGGGGCGCCTCTTGCCCCACCTACGAGACGGTTCTCCGCGCCGCCAAGAATGATGATGCCCGCGGGCTCTGACGGGGTCGAAAGGTCAGCGCGTGGAAAGCGGTCTTCAAGCGGCAAAATGAGCGCATTACCGAGTGGCGATAGTCCCACGGCGAGCAGCAAGATTGCGCCGATCGACACGAACCGGCGCCCCCAACGCGCCCAGCCCGTCCAGATCAGAATGGCCCCATAACCGATCAGCAGCGCGATGAGTGTTGACGGCTGAAGGACAAACCACACCGCCTTAGCAAGATAGAAAAACATTGAGGCTCCCTTGCCCCTAAACCAGCCACAAAGCGGCAAGACCGAGGAAGACGAAGAAGCCCACCACGTCGGTCACGGTGGTGACGAAGACGCCGGAGGCAATCGCCGGATCGAGATCGAGCGCATCGAGCCCAAGGGGGATGAGAATTCCGGCGAGCGCCGCGGCGAACAGATTGACCACCATTGCGACCCCGATCACCAGCCCCAGTACATCGCTGCCAAACCAGAAATAGGCGATGGCGGCCATGATGCCCGCGAACAGAAGTCCGTTCAGAAGCCCGACGGCGGATTCACGCAAAATCACCCGGACAGCGTTCGCAGGACCCAAATCCTGCGTGGCAAGCGCACGCACAGCAACCGTCATCGTCTGAGTTCCCGCATTGCCGCCCATGGATGCAACGATGGGCATCAGCACGGCTAAGGCGACCATCTGCTCGATGGTCGCTTCAAACATGCTGATGACGATGGAGGCGAGGATAGCGGTGACGAGATTGGCCACCAGCCAGGCAAACCGCAGCCGTGTGGTCTCCCATACCGTGTCGGCCACCGACTCGCCGCCGACACCACCCATGGCCAGAATATCTTCCGATGCCTCTTCCTGGACGACCTCAACGATATCGTCGGCGGTGATGACACCCACAAGGCGCGTGTCCTCATCCACAACGGGAGCCGAGTTCATATTGTAGCGCTCGAACTGCCGCGCCACTTCCTCCTGATCGGAGTTGACCGCAATGGGATGCATCTCATCGTCAATGATGGAGTCGATGGACGTCGGGCGCTTCGAGCGCAAAATCTTGTTAAGCGCTACACAGCCCTTGAGGTGGTAGGCCGGATCGACCACGAAGATCTCGTAGAACCGTTCGGGCAGATCGCCGGCCTCGCGCATATAATCGATGGTCTGCCCGACCGACCAAAACGGCGGCACGGCGATGAGATTGGTCTGCATCATGCGGCCGGCAGAGTCTTCGGGGTACTCAAGGCTCCGCTCCAGCGCGATCCGTTCGAAATAGGGAAGCTTTGAGAGGATGTCCTCCTGCTCTTCCCGGTCGAGATCTTCGAGCAGATAGACGGCTTCGTCCGATTCGAGCTCTTGCAGCGCCTCGGCGACCTGCTCGGGCGGCATATCCTCAAGGACCTGGTCGCGGACGGACTCGTCCAGCTCCGGCAGCGCCGCGGCCTTGAAGTCATCGCCAAGAGCATCTATCAGCTCGGCGCGTTCATCCTGCCGCAGCAGCTCGAGGATATCGGCAAGATCCGCCTCGTGGAGGTCGAGGGTTAGCGCGCGCGCTTTCGCAACGTCGCGCACCTCCAGCGCATCAGCGACCGCTCGGAGGAAGTGGGGGCGGATATCCCCCTCTTCGTCGCGCAGGTGAATCTCGCTTACGGCGTCCTGCATCGGGCGTCCAATCGCTGGGTTTTTCAAACTCGAACGCAAGAAACGGCTCCGGCGGCAGCGCCGCCCGCAGCCGGCCGTTCGCCCCTCACCGGCCAGCCTGTGATATCAGGCCCGCCCGCTAATGCCTATATGCGCACGCGCGCAAGTGGCCCCCAAGCGCACATAGCGAAGGGCCCAGGCGTTCGCGCGACGGCCCAAAGATGGGCCAAAGTGAGGGCTACAGATTCGAAAAAAGAGAGTGGTGCGGTCGAGAGTTGTGTCACTTTCGCAATAGGACAAGGGCTTGCGCCAAGGTGCGGGATTAAATGCACCCTTGAGAAGCAAAAGGAATTTTCAGCGACTCACGCACCAGAGCCACTACCAGTGTGGGTGGCTGAAAGCTCGTTGCTCCTCTGGGACCCCTACTCGCTGTCACTTGTTTTGGGGGTCTGTCTGCAGACGAGCGTTAATGCCGGACAGACATTTCAAGGCCGCATCGAAGTTGAAATCTGCCATCAGCTCGTTGAGATTCTCAATCTCCATATCCGTCAGAACTCCAGACAGAGCAGGCCGTTCTTCTATGATGAAATCAGCGGCCTCGCCATCATCGCTCTCAAGGAGGTGCTTTAGCCGCGTCAATGATTCAGTCACTGCTTCTGGATCGGTGGAAGCAGCACCGCCTCCATTTACGGGCTCTCCCTCCGAGAGAGCTGCTCGAATGGCCCTGACTGCATTCTCTAGGACATCAGAGAGGGATAGCAGCGCGAGATCGATCCCCTGGCCGGTCCGAATTGCCGCCTCTGCCTTCGCGGCCGCTTCCGAAACCGCCATGGCACCGAGCGTACCAGCCGCCCCCTTCAAGGAATGCGCCATGCGCTCCGCTGTCGCCGCATCTCCTGAGGACAAGGACTCACGCATAGTCTCAACTGCGTTTTCCTGCTTTTGTGCGAACCGATGCAAAAGGGTCTCGTAGCGCTTGCGATTCCCGCCCGTCCGCTTCAGCGCCGACGTCACATCAACCTCAGCAATCTCAATCGGCGCTTTGTCCACAGCCGCCGCACTTCTACGAGCTTGCTTCTCCGGCACGGCACCGTCACCGTCACCGTCAGGACGCTTAATCCAGTGCAGCAGTGTGCCAATAAGTTGATCGGGATCGATCGGCTTGGCGATATGGTCGTTCATACCGGCCTTGAGACACCTTTCCCGATCCGCGGCCATGGCGTTGGCTGTCATCGCTATGATGGGCAGATCCTGGAACCCTGATTCAGACCTGATGGCTTGCGTTGCCTTGATGCCGTCCATGACCGGCATCTGCATATCCATCAGAACGGCGTCGTAATCGTTCTCACGAACAATCCGCACGGCCTCGGCGCCATTCTCAGCCAAATCCACAAAAAGCTCGATATCCTCAAGCAGCCCGATTGCGACTTCTTGATTGATCTCGTTGTCCTCGACCAACAACACGCGTGCACCTCGAATTCGGTCCACATCAAAGGAAGAGGTAGCCCGTCCTGTTTCTGCTGTTTCAACATCGGCACCAAGCACGTCAGCTGTGGTGTCGAACAGTAACGAGGATGTCACCGGCTTGATCAGGACATTGTCAAAGCCGTTCTGCTCGGCCTGTTTCAGCACGTCTTCGCGACCATAGGCCGTGACCATGACCACGTGCGGTGGCTTGTCCGAATTGGACGCGAGAATGCGCTTCCCCGTCTCGACACCGTCGAGCCCGGGCATCTGCCAGTCGATGAAGGCAATATCGTAGAATCCTCCACTATTGGTAAGCTGCTTCACCATCTCGATGGCTTCTTCACCGGATGGGGCCTCGTCGACTTCGAAACCCATAATCCCGAGCATAACAGCGAGCACGCTTCTCGCGTGTGAATTGTCATCTATGACCAAGACGCGATGACCGCGCAGGTCGGATTGCAGGACGCGCCGCCGGGGCGCTGCCGCAGCCTTGCCGAGACGCACCGCAAACCGGAAGGTGCTGCCTTTACCGAGCTCGCTCTCGACATCGACATCGCCACCCATAAGCTCTGCTAACCGTTTGGAGATCGCCAGCCCAAGTCCCGTGCCGCCATATCTACGGGTGGTCGATGTGTCCGCCTGCTCGAAGGCCTGAAACAAACGTCCCATTTGCTCTTCGGTCATACCGATGCCGGTGTCCCTGACTGAGAAGGCAATGAGCTGCTCATCTGGACAGTCCTCCAGAACCTCCGCCCTGACTGCCACCTCCCCCGTCTCGGTAAACTTCACTGCATTGTTGCAGAAGTTAATCAGGATCTGCCCAAGCCGCAGCGGATCGCCTCTGAGGTGCTTGGACACCGAGGGATCGATATCTAAAATCAGCTCAAATCCCTTCGCTACCGCCCTCTCAGAAATCAGATTGCCGACGTTCTCCAGCACCCTGTCGAGATCAAAATCGACAGTCTCAACCTCGAGCCTCCCGGCCTCTACCTTGGAGAAGTCGAGAACATCATTGATGATACCGAGCAGATTCTCCCCAGAGTTCTTGATCTTAGCCACGAAGTCCCGCTGCCGAGGCGTGAGCTCGGTCTTTAGTGCGAGCTGTGAAAGACCGATGATCGCGTTCATCGGCGTGCGGATTTCATGACTCATATTGGCGACAAAGACACTTTTGGCCTCACTAGCTTTTTCCGCCTTTTTTTTCGCGGCCATTAGTTCGAACTGTGATTTTCTCCTTTCAGTGGCACGTCGGTATTGCGTCAAGCCGAACAGTCCCAACAGCATGACTGCCAGGCTGACGAGTCCGCTAATAGTGAACGCGGCCCAGCGGAACCGCCCGATCATCGCTTCCCAATCTTTGGCACTTATGTCGAAGCCCAAGACGGCAATCACCTTTCCAGAGTCCGGATCCATGATCGGTGCGAGCCCAGAGATCCAGGTCCCCCACCGATCGGTGTAAGGCCCG
>Ga0316192_10000496_pt1 | contig 29059 bp, 38 predicted proteins | sample MerIslwburrow_MG_FD_204931 | JGI IMG/M metagenome (GOLD analysis project Ga0316192, IMG submission 204931) | Coastal sediment microbial communities from Maine, United States - Merrow Island worm burrow | ecosystem: Environmental > Aquatic > Marine > Coastal > Sediment | place: USA: Maine...
GGCGGCTGGTCCGTGCGGGACCTCCTCCTGGACCAGATCGCGGATCGTCACCCCTCGGAGCTCGAGGTGGCCGCGCGGATCGCGGGGCTCCCCCGCCGCGCGCCCGGTGGCGGCCTCCGCCAGGTGGTGAGCCACGGGGAGCTGGTGCGGATCATCGCGGAGACCGAGCCCTCCCCGGCCGCGGCCCGCTATTGGGTGGACCAGGCGCGGCGCCTGAACGGCGGCCCCTTCGCCACGTGCCGCACGTGCCGCGCGGATCTCCCCTCTCCCCGCGCCCCGCACCCGTGCCACCCCTCCACCTCCTCCACGTGCCCCGCGTGCGGCCTCACGGCCGCCCAGGCGGACGCGGGGGACGCCCAGGGCGTGGCGCTCGGGTGCCCGGAGTGCTGCCCCACGGAGCACGTGGGAGGCTCACGATGAGCGCCGCGCCGTTCCGCCTGGTCCACCGTTGCCGGTGGATCGTGAAGCTGGTGATGGGTCCCCACCTGAACAATGTTCTCGGGGACCTCTCCATCTGGGAGCTCGAGGACGGGACCCGCTTCGCCGTCCGGGAGAACCTCGGGCGCAAGGGTGACCAATTCTGGCGCGGAGGTGGCATCGGCGCCGCCTTCGCCCACGGGAAGGCCACCGGCCTCCCCGAGGTGCTGGACCTCCTGGCGCCTCGAGACCGATGGGAGGAGATCGCGGAGCTGGTGCGCGCCGCGGATCCCCTCGAACGCCCCGTCCGCGATCATCTCCAGATGACGCGGGAATGGGTGGAGTCCGAGGTAGCGCACCGAGCCCGCGTCCCCGCGATGACCGTGGGAGCCGCATGATGGAGATCCAGACCATGAAACACCCCGCCCTCCTCCTGGCCCTCGCGGCCGCCATCCTCCTCGGGGGCCTCGCCCTCATCCTCCAGGCCAAGCCGGACCCCGCCCTCGAGGCGCTCGAGCTCCGCGTCCAGGCGCTCGAGACCTGGACCGAGGGGCTCGCGGAGGCCGCGTCCTCCGTGGACCTCGAGCTCTCCGAGCCCCAGGCCGCCACGGCCACGGGCGGCTCCCAGACGGCCGCCCAGCTCGGGGTGGATGTCCAGGCGCCGAACGCACGGATCGAACCCGAGCCCTACCGGATCACCTGGCGCGGCTCCACCCGCTACCTCTACGTGGACGGCGCGTGGCACGTCTGGAGCTCGAGCTCGAAGTGGGTCCGCCTCCCCGAGGGGTGGACCCCGGACTCCCGAGGTGAGCGGTGAGCGGCCTCCGGGAATGTGCCTGGTGTGGCGCGTACCTCGGGGAGGCGCCGGATCTCCCCGCGGGCCACGTCACGCATGGGATCTGCGAAGGGTGCCACGGCCGCATGATGGCCGAGCTCAAGCGGCCGGGGTGGACCGGCCACATCCAGGAGAGGCGGGCGGATCGCGCGCGCGTGCGGCTCCTCCTCGGCCTCCTGGTCCTCGCCTCGGTGGTGATCGGGGCCGCCGTCCTTGCCTCGGTCCTTGTCCCACACTAGACTCCGCCCCGGAGTCCATTCCAGAGGAGAACCGCCCCCCATGCTCAAGCTCCCCACCTCAATCGAGGAGCTCACGCTCCACCAGGCGGCGGCCCTTGCCGGGTTCCGCTCCGCCTCCGATCTGGCCAAGGCGGCCGATCTGAACCAGCGAACCGTGGCCGGGATGATGCGTGGAGAGTCCGGCTATCCGGCCGCCCGTGCATCCGTGGCCGCCTCCCTCGGCCTCGAGGAGGCCGCTCTCGAGACCATCATCCAGAACAGCCGGACCTAGATCCGCGCCAGGAGACCCCCCAGAATGAATCAGCACGATCCCCAGAATGGCGGAGGATCCGCCATCGAGTCCGCGGAGGTGTTCGCCGTAGAGGTGGACGGCCTCCGCGCCATCCAGAGCGCCGAGATCGATACGATGATCTCCACCGCCAAGGCATACCCCCGCGATCTCGCCCGCTTCACGCGGGGCGCCGCCCAGATGGCGTGCCGCTCCGAGGAGACCGCGATCTCCTGTTTCTACCGGCTCGGCCGTGGCGCGAACGCCATCGAGGGACCCTCCATCCGCTTCGCGGAGATCCTCGCGGCCACGTTCGGAAACTTCCGCGTGGCTCATCGCCTGGTGACCGTGGCGCGGGAATACGTGGTGGTGGAGGGGATCGCCATCGATCTCGAATCCAATTTCGCGTACCGGACAGAGGTGACGGGCCAGATCGTCTACGGGGCCGGGAACCGCAAGGCGGGCCAGCGTTACCCCGCGGACCAGATCCGCGTCACCATCCAGGCCACCGCGGCCAAGGCCGAGCGGAACGCCATCACCAAGGCCATCCCGCGCGCCGTCTGGGAGCCCATCCTCGATGAGGCCCGCGAGGTGGCGAAGGGGAAGGCGGACGATCTCCCGATCCGGCGCCAGAAGATGATCGGCGCGTTCACCCTCTACGGGATCTCGGAGGAGATGCTCCTGGCCCGCGTGGAGGTGAAGGACCGGAACCAGCTCACCACGGACCACATCGTGGATCTCCGCACCGTCTACCAGGCGATCCACCGCGGGGAGATCGCGCCGGAGGAGGCGTTCCCGCCCATCGAGGAGGCCCAGGCGCCCGCCCCGGCCGCCAGCGGCACATCCGCCGCTTCCGCGCCTCGGGCCGCCCAGGACCCCGGCAACGCCCCCCAGGCCCCGGATGAGGAGGAGCGGTCCACCTTGATCCGGACCTACACCCTCGCCCGGATGCGCGGGGACCCCGATGAGGTGATGGAGAAGCTCGGGGACGATGCCGCGCGCCAGCCCGCGGGGATGTCGAACGATGAGCTCCGCGCGGCCATCTCGAAGCTCGAGGCCCCGCCGCTCGAGGGCGATGGCCCGAGCGCCGAGGAGCTGGACCAGGCCGGGGAAGGTGGTGGCGCCAATGCGTAGCCACCTCCTCGCCCAAGGGATGCGCGCCCGAGACCTGGATCTCGATCTCGGCCAGCTCACCCTCATCACCGGCCCGATGGGCTCCTCCAAGACCACCGCCGCGGACGCCCTCCGGTTCCTGGCGCTGGGCTACGTCCCCGCCCTCGGGAAGGCGGAGGCCGCCACGGCGGCCCTCCTCCGCGGCGGGGAGCTGGGCGTCCGCCTCGAGCTCGAGGACGGGCGTTCGATGTCCCGCACCCTCAAGCGGACGGGGAAGGGGATCAAGGGGGGCGCCTCCGCCTCCTGGATCGAGCCGAAGGCCAAGGCGTCCGAGCACGCGGCGGCCATCCTCACCCTGTTCGGGGAGGACGCCTCGGCCACCGCGGAACACCTGGACCTCCGGGAGCTCCTCAAGGCCACCCCGAACCAGCGGGCCGCCCGCCTCGAGGGCCTCCTGGCCGCCACCGCGTTCGCGCCGGAGGAGACCTTCACGTGGCTCCGGATCTATGCCACGTGCCGCATGGCACGCCAGGAGCGGATCCCGGACGATCTCACGGCCGCCACGGCCCTCGCGGATGGGCTGGTCCACGGCCTCTCCGAGCCCGAGCGGGCCGCCATCGGCCACGTGATCGAGGAGCTCCGCGCGGTGTTCGATGAGCGTGGGCTCTCCGGCGCTCTGGACCAGGCGGGGGACATCCGCCGCACCGAGGCCACGGCCACGAAGCAAGGCCGCGCCGCACGGACGAAGATCGAGGACCGCCGCGCGGGGATGACGATCCCCACGGACACCATCGAGAGCCTCGAGCGGGCTCGGGACGCGGCCACCGCGGAACAGGCCGCCCTCGAGGAGCGGGTTCGCGCCTACCGTGGAGGAGCCACCGAGCGCCAAGGCGCCGCGGACGCCCTCACCGAGGCGCGCACCGTGCTCGAGGCGCTGGCCGAGGGGAACGCGGCGGCCGCCGCCGCTCTCTCCAGGTGCCAGGAGCTCCAGGCCGAGGCCGCCGCCGTGGTGATCCCGGACGCCCTCGAGGCGCCCACGCTCCCCGAGCTGGATCCCGCTCTCGGTGAGGCGATCCTCGAGGCCGAGCGGCTGGTCCGCGAGCACGCGGGGAAGGGCCTCACGCCCGAGCCCCAGGCGCCGGACCAGCTCCACCTCGAGGGGACCGATCACCTCGAGGAGGACGTGGCGGAGGCTCGCCACCGGCTGGCGTGCGCCGCGGGTGATCCGTGGCTCGAGGTGGTCCGGCTGGCGCGTGAGCTCACGGAATGGGCGGACGTGTCCGATGAGGCGGATCCCGTTCGGGACCGTGCCGCGGCGCTCCAGACGCTCGGCCAGGAGAACGGCCTGGACCAGGCCAAGCTCGAGGAGGCTCTCCTCCAGGCGGGCGCGGTTCTCGAAGCGGCCAAGGGCCGGAACGCCCAGCTCCAGAGCGCCTACAAAGCCCACGCGGCCGACCACGCCACCGCTCACGCGGCATGGGTGGAGGCCGAGGCGGCCCACGTCCTCGCGGGAGCGCATCTCCAGGTGGCTCTCGAGGAGGCCCAGGCCAAGCGGTCCACCGCCACCACCGAGCTCTCCCAGGAGCGCCAGCGGATCCTGGACGCTCACGGGGTGGACCTCGAGGCGCGGGACGCGGCCCAGGCCAAGCGGCGCCAGCTCGAGGAGGACGCGCGCGCCCAGGAGCGGAAGCACCGGGACCACGTTCGCGCCACCCAGGAGGCGGAGAGCGCCGCGTCCACCGCCCACGCTCGCCTCGAGGGGATGGCCATCCAGGAGGAGGTGGACATCGAGGAGGCCGCCACGGAGATCACCACCCTCGCGGGGAAGGTGACCGAGGCCCAGGCCGCCATCGATGTCCTCCAGGCGGCGGACGCCCTGGATGGTGAGCTCGGCACGCTCACCGAGGCCCTCGAGCTCGCCACCGTGCGCCTCGAGGCCGCCAAGGGATGCGAATGGGCGCTCCAGCGCCTCCGGGAGCGGGACCTGGCCGAGCGGGGGAAGCCCCTCACGGACCAGCTCCGCGCGTTCCTCCACGCGGCCGGGATGGCGGTGGAGCCCTACGTCCGCGCCAAGCCCCGCGCCCTGGACTTCGGGTGGGTGATCGATGGGCCGCCCGATGGAGAGGGCCTCCCCGCGGACGTGCCCCTCCAGGCCATGAGCGGCGGGGAAACCGTGCTCTACATGGCCGGGATGGCCGCGGCGGTGATCGGCCTCCGCGCGCCGGAGCTCCGCCTCCTCCTCATCGAGGGCGCGGAGTGCCAGGACCACCTCCGCCAGCTCATGGAGGGGTGTTCCGCGGTCTCCGAGGGTCTCACCCACGCCATCATCACCACCCAGGCCGAGCCCGCGGATGGTGTTCCCGAGGGGTGGACCCACATCCGCACCCTCGAAGCGGCTCCCGTCACGTAACCCCCTGGACCGGCTGGAGGTGGACGCCCAAGCGGCCACACCCGCCCACGTCGAAATCCCCCCAGCTCGCGCGCCCTCCACACATTTCCCCTTTTCTCCAGGCGCGCGCGGAGGAGCCTTCGGCCGGTCCCTCTCTCGAGGAGGACCCTCATGGATCCCCACACCCCTCCGATGACCCCGGATCGGCTCCTGGTGAGCCTGAACCCGGACCAGCGGGCGGCCGTCACGTCCACCGCGGACTCCCTGGTGGTGATCGCGGGAGCCGGGACCGGCAAAACCCGCGTCCTCGCGGCCCGGATCGTCCGCCTGGTGCGCCTCGAGGGCGTGGAGCCCGAGGCCGTTCTGGCGTTCACGTTCACGCGCGCCGCCGCCTCCGAGCTCCGCGGCCGCATCCAGGACGCCCTCGGCCTCGAGGCGGAGCGGGTGGAGATCACCACCATCCACGCATGGGCCATGAGCCTCCTCCGGCTGGCCGGTGGTCCCGAGGCTTCCCTCCAGGTGGCGGAGGAGGCCGAGGTGGAGGAGGAGCTCGGCCGCCTCTACGAAGGCGCCACGCGCCGTCCCGAGGCGGCCCAATGCGGGATCCGGAAGCTCCGCGAGGCCATCGGCCACATGGAGACCCACGGGTGGAACCCCGAGCTCGAGTCCGCGGGGACCAGCTCGAGGGACGTGGCCGCGCGCCAGCTCCTCCGCGTCCTCCTGGCGCGGCTCCGCCAGAGCTACCTCATCCCCTACGCCGCGATCCTCCCGGCCCTCGCCACCCACATCGGCGGGTGTGTTCCTCTGGACCATGAGGGACCGTGCGCCGCGTGCGAACGCCTCGCGGCCTATCGCCACGTCCTGGTGGATGAGGCCCAGGATCTCTCCGAGCTCGAACAGCGGATCATCCGGTTCCTCGGGGAGGAGGCCCGCCGCCTCTACGTCCTGGATCCCCGCCAGAGCGTCTACGGGTGGCGCGGCGCCCAGCCGCTCAAGCCCTCGGACGCCACCGCCGTCCAGCCGCTCCGCCAGGGCTACCGCTACGGCGCCGAGCTGGCCGCGCGCGCCGCGGCCGTGGGCCGGGAGTGCTACGGCGGCGGGTGGGAATGGCTCGAGGATCACACCGTCACCCTCACGCCCGCGCCCCATGAGACCCCGGTGGCGGAGATCAAGCTCTCCACCGAACAGCTCGAGGACGTGGAGGACCTCTCCCCCCTGGATCCCCTCGAGATCCTCCTCCGGCACGTCCCGCCCGCCCGCTACGGCGGAGGCGCCGTCCTCACCAGGACGAACCGCGTGGCGGATCTCATCGTGGACCGTGAGCCCAACCGCTTCCACCGCGTCCGGAACGTGGTGGAGGACCCGCTCCGCGCCGCGATGGCGATGGCGCGGCTCTCCCTGAACCACGCGAACCCGTCCGCGTGCGCCCACCTCCTCCGCGTCCAGGGGATGACGGACACCCAGATCGAGATCCACCGGGGACGCGCGGGCCGCCGCCGCTCCCTCCTCGCCCAGATGCGGACGATGGACGTGGCCGAGATCCCCTCCCTCATGGCGTTCCTCCCCGAGGAGGGGGCCGCCCGGAGGCTCCCGTTCGCCTCGGTGTTCGCGGCCGTTTGCACCGTGCGCCCCGATTGGGCGGACCAGCGTGACGGGATCCTCGAGCGCCTGGACCGGACGGGGATCTCCGAGGCCCCGCTCCCCCACGCCCTGGACCGGCTCGCGGATGAGCTCCGCCTGGACGGCGCGGGGTGGGACTACGCGGCCCGCCATGAGCTGGTGGGCGTGGGAACCGTCCACGGGGCCAAAGGCCGCGAATGGGACCACGTGGCCGTGGTGACCCACGCGGGCTCCTGGCCCGCACCCGGAACCGATCCCGAGGAATGGCGGACCCTCTACGTGGCGCTCACGCGCGCGCGCCGGAGCGTCCGGATCCTCGAGCTCCCCGAATCATGGAGGCCCTGGTAATGGCCGAACAGCTCGAGCGTGGGAAGTGCCGCGGATGTCCCGCCACCATCGTCTGGATCCAGACCACCGGGGGGAAGGCCGTCCCGTGCGATGACGTGGCGTTCTCCGGCTACGTGATCCGCAAGGGGGCCAAGCCCATCCCCAAGGGATGGCGCCAGGGCTACACCGTGGCGGGGCGGGTGGTTCGCATCCTCCCGGACGCGGCGCCCCGTCCCCCGGCTCCGCTCCTCCCCGGCCTCGAGGAGCCCCCGCTCCTGGAGGAGAGGGCCACCATCCGGGAGACCCATTTCGCCACGTGCCCGAAGCGCCAGCGGTTCCGCCAGGTCCAGGAGGACCGGAAGCGGAAGGCCGAGGAGCGCCAGGATCGGCGGGACCGAGGTGGCCGATGATGCGCCAGATCGATCACGTCCGCGTGGCCCTCCTCTCTCGCGGGTGGTCTACGCCCTGGGAGCTCCAGAGCTACATCCTCGAGCGGTGGCGCTCGAAGCTCTCGGACGCCTCGATCACCGCCAGGATCCGCGAGATGCGCCAGATGGGCCTCGAGATCCCGAAGCGGCGCCGCCAGGGCTCGAGGGGCTTCGAGTACCAGATCCAGCTCGAGGGCGTGGCCACGTGCCGGGAGCTCTGGCTCGAGGAGGCCGTGGACATCGAGGCCGCTCTCCGCCGCCACGTGGAGACCCCGCCCGAACCCGAGCCCGAGCGGACCCTGTTCGATCTCGGGGCGCCGCCGCCCGATGACACCGCGGGCCGCCGCCCAGATGGAGGACGTAGACGATGAGCACCACGAAGCCGAAGGGCCGAGCGAAGGACCGACTTCCCCCGGATTTCGTCCGCGTGCGCGGGCTCACGCTCTGGCGTCCGTGGGCGCTCTCGATCCTCGCGGGACCGAAGCGGGTGGAGAACCGGCCGCGCGCCTGGTCCATCCAGGGCGAGCTCCTGGCGCTCCACAATGGGCTCCGCTTCCGCGATGAGGACGCGGCCGCAATTCACGAACAATGGGAGGGCTACATCCTGGCCCTCGAGCGCCACCCCGAGCTCATCCGCCCCGGCCACATCGTGGGCGTGGCCAAGGTGGCGAACGTCCTCGAGCTCTCCCGAGCTGGTGAGCGCCTCGAGCGGTTCGCGCCGTGGGCCACCGGCCCCTGGTGCTACGTCCTCCAGGAGCCCGTGATCCTCCCCAAGCCCATCCCGTGGAAGGGTCAACAGGGCCTTTTCAACATCACCGGAGAGCCAGCCGATGAGATCCGCCGCGCCTGGTTCGCGGGCCGCGCGGATGTCGATGATCTGGACCTCGAGCATGGAGACCCCACCCGATGACCCCCCTCCGAATCACCCTCCCCCTGGATCCCGGATCCCAGAGCCGCCCGCGGGCCTCGCTCATGGTGCGGAATGAGGACCTCCGCTCCGCCATCCTCCCCGGCTGGCGCGTTCGTGAGCTCGGCCGCGTGGTGGCCGCCGTTCGGCGGGTGTGCGCTGGCGCCATCCACATCACCGAGGGCCGGGATTCCCCCGCCGCGAAATGGAAGGGGGGCGCCCAGATGCTCCTCCGCGCGGCGCTCGCCCGGAAGGGCTACCAGCGCCCCGAGGCGGGCGTCCCCCTCGAGGTGTGGCTCTGGTTCTATTGGCCGTGGGCGAAATCCCACCACCGCAAGCGGACCCCGAAGCCCCTCGAGCTCCGCGCCCGCAAGCCGGACGGGGACAATGTGGAGAAGGCCGTCCTGGACGCCTGTTCCGGGCTCCTCTGGGAGGATGACAACCAGGTGAGCGTGGCCCATTGGGCGAAGCTCATGGCCCCCCAGGGCGAGCGTGGCCGCGTGGTGATCCAGGTGGCCGAGGCCCGCCCCGCGATGGAGTACGAACCCGCGAGGGACTCGAGCTCCGGCCGATGGATCCCCGGCCTCGAGACCGTGAGCGCCGGACGATGAGCTCGGACCAGGACAAGGCCGCCAAGGTGCGGGAGGGGACGCTCACGATGGTCCAGGGGATGCGCGGACTCCGCCACGGATGGGAGCGCCTCCAGGAGGGCGCGCGGATCATCGCGGAGGTGGAGCCCCAGGCCGTGGCCCAGGCGATGGAGATGGCCGCGGCGCTCTCCCCGATCATGGCCCAGCTCGGGCTGGCCATCGATCTCGCGGAGACCACCCTCCGGGCGATGGACCAGGACCAGGAAGGCGGCGGAGCATGAGGCGCGGAACGGTGATCTCGAGGCTCGCCCACCTGGGCGTGAGGACGTTCCGCGAGCTCGAGGGGATGGAGGTTCAGCTCCGCGAGGACATCGGCACCAGCGGCGGGGACCTGTTCCACAAGGGGACCGTGATGAGGGTCTCGAGCACCTCGGGCGGGTTCCTCCACCTCTGGCTCGAGAGCTCGGGGACCGGGATCCGGAAATCCCGAGGCGTCCGGAACGTGCGCCCGAAGCTGGTGGAGCCGGTGGTGGAGCCGGACCTCGAGACACCCGATGTAGACTCCGGAAGCGGAGAGGCGTAGAACAGAGCGCCCACGGGCGAGGGAGCGGCGGCATGGCACACCAGACGGGAATCGATCTCCGATTGAACACGGGATGGGTTCGGCACCTGAAAACGCGGAAGCTCATCCGGACGCTAGGCCACCGGGGAGCCTTCGCCCTCCTGGAGCTCTGGAGCTACGCCGCGGAGAACCACCCGGACGGGATCCTCGAGGGGATGGAGCCGCTCGAGATCGAGGACGCGGCCGGATGGGATGGCGAGGCCGGGACGCTCCACGCGGCCCTCCTCCCGAAGGCCCAGGGCGGGTGCGGGTGGCTCGAGGAGGACGGGATCTCCCTCCACGATTGGGACGATCACCAGGAATGGCTCATGGGGGCCAGCGCCAGGAGCGCCGCCGCGAAGGTGGGCGCCCGCGCGAAATGGATGAGGAAGGCGGGGCTGGATCCCTCGAACCCGGACCACGTGAAGCGGTACGAAGCCCAGAGGAGGCGCCGCACATCCGCCCCGCAAAGCTCCCCGCATAGCGGGCCGCATAGCGAACCGCATGAGGAGCCGCAAAGCGAACCGCAGGAAACACCATCCGCCCCCGATGCCCCCTCTCCCTCTCCCACCCCCTCTCCCGATCCCTCTCCCCCTCCGCCCGCCTCCGCTCCGGATCTGGAGGAGGAGGGGGGCGTGGATCTCTCTCTCATCCAGAGCCTCGGCGCGGCCATCCGCTGGCATGGGGACGCCCGCCTCCTGGGCGTGGTGGTGACCGATCTCGGAGCCGCGGGGATTGATCTGGGATGGCTCCGCGGGTGGCTCGAGGAGACCTCCACCGTGGAGCGCCTGGTGGGGATGCTCCCGTTCGATGCCCGGAACGTGATCCTCGAGGAGGGCCGCCAGCGGCCGAACGCGGAACCGGAGCCCCCGGTGTGCGCCGCGTGCCTCGCCCACGGCGGGATCGTGGATCCCTACTCGAAAGCCCGCTCCGTCTACTTCGCCCACGTGGGGCCGGGGACCGATGACCCCTCCGGCGCTGGCGTGCCCCTTTGCATCCCGCACCGAAACGCCTACGGCGCTCCGTGCATGGATCCCGATTGGAATCCCGAACCCCTACCTCCGCCCCCCGAGGAGCCCTCCCGATGACAGAACCCACCCAGATCCAGATCCTCGAGCAAGCCCTGGAGGCGAAGCTCCAAGCCCTCGAGCTCGATGGCTCCTCCGTGGTGATCGCCCGCCTGGTGCGGGATCCCGAGGCCAGCCCCGAGCACTACGGGGAGCGAGCCGCGGGCGTGATGCGCGCCCTCGCCCACGCCATCCGGGAGACCGGCTCGGACGTGCCCCCGATCCTGGTCACGGACCAGACCATCGCCATCCAGCTCGAGCCGAACCACCACCTCCTCCTCCGGGATCTCCACGCCCACCTCGAGCGCCACCGCGTCAAGGATGACCCGGACGCTCTGGTCCTCTGGTCCAGGGAGCTCTCCGACCGGCTCCTCCAGGCCTTCGCCCCCCAGACCGAGGCCGCCCCGGATCCCCAGGTGGCCGAGCGTGACGCGGAGGAGCTGGGGAAGGGATCGGACCCGAAGCTCCCCACGGACGATCCCGAGCCGCGCGGTGGTTCGCGCGCCGATGGGCCGCTCCTCCGATGAGGCGCCACGCGCGCCTGGTCCACGCTCTCGGCGGAGAGCCGGACCCGCTCCTCGATCAGATGATCCAGGCCACCGAGCTCCGCCGAGCTGGCCGCCCGATCTCCGGGCTCCCCGAGCGCCCCGCGTGCTCGGAGTGCCACACCATTCCACCGAACCCGCACCTGGAAGGGTGCCCCCACCGCCGAGGAGGACCACGATGACCACCCCCCAGAACCCGAAGCCGATGAGCATGGAGGACCGCGCCACCGGGCTCCTCATGGAGGCCCTCGGCCTCGAGGAGGTTCCCGCGCGCCTCTCCGCCCAGGCCATCCTCGAGCTCCGCGCCGCCGCGGGGTGGGACACGATCACCGAGGACGGCCTCACCGAGCGCCTCGAGCTCCCCCGCTTGGGATGGCTCTACCGGACGCTGGGGTGGAGCGCCACCACCGCGGACCTCTCCGGATCCGAGGCCCTCACGTTCGTCCCCGATCCGAAAGGGCTCCTCCGGTGAAGCTCACCGAAGCCCAGCGGAGGCTCCTCCATCGGACGCGCGCCCGCGGATCGAACGGGTGGCCCCTCGGCGGACCAGACACCAGGCCCGCCCAGACCCTCATCCGGCTCGGCCTCGCATGGCGGAGGACCGGCCCACGTCCCACCCTGTTCCTCACCAGGACGGGGAAGGCGGCCACCCGATGAGCCTCACCCACCAGGAGGAGCACGCCATCCACCTCGCGGTGGTCCAGCTCTGGCGTGGGTTCGATTCCCGCCAGGACAAACGGCGCGCGGGGACAATGCTCCGCGATGAGCGGGCCGCGTTCCGGGTCTACTTCGAGAGCCTCTCCACGTGGATCGGTGACCGGGAAGCCCAGGAGGAGGCCGCGGAGGCTCGCGCCGTGGAGCTCCTCGGGGAGGAGAACCTGGCCACCATCCGGAGGCTCGGGGCGGCCACCCAGAGGAAGCTCCAGGAGGGAATCCTCCAGCTCATCCAGGAGGAGACTCCGATCCTCGAGCTCATGGAGGCCGAGACTCCGAAACAGGACACCCTCCGATGAGGTGCCGCGGGAGTAGGCTGGGCCGCTCGCCCGATGCCCCCCCGATGCGGGGGGCTTGGGGGGCGGGGCGTCCAGGAGGAGCGGCATGGCGGCCAAGCCCAGAACGTGCGGCACCTGTTCCCATTGGGACGCGGTGGCCGGGGACGGCCTCGGCCGATGCACCCGCCTCCCGCCTCGAGGCCCCGATCCTCGGGACATCACGCGCCCGCCGCCCGAGACTCTCCTCCCGGCCTTCGCCTTCCCGATCACCCCGCGCGAGCTCAAGGGATGCGGGGAACACAAGCGGTAGAGGTGGCCGATGAGCCGCCTCGAGGACCAGGCCCGCCGAGACCTGGAGGAGCGCATCGGCCGTGAGCTGGCGGAGGCGATGATCCCGGTGGAGCCCGCCCCCGAGGGGTTCCGCTTCGAGACCGTGGGGCCGCCGCTGAACCAGGCCACCACCGGGGACGTGACGCTCGAGGGGCTCCAGGCGCTCATGGAGGAGCTCCCGCCGCCTGGGGATCCGGTGGTCCGCGTGGAGTGCGGGAGCCTCGCGGCCGTCCGTGCCGCGTGCGCCGAGCGGTATCCCCCCGAGCTCACCGGGGGCGTGATCCCCCTGTTCGGGTTCGTGCCCATCCACCAGGTGGCCGATCTCGGACCAGGCCAGCTCCGCGCCGTTCACGCCTCGGGCCTCGAGGTGATCCTGTGACCCCGGCCGGGAAGCTGGTCCAGGTGCTCCAGCGGGAGGGCGTCCGGCTCTGGCGTGAGGGGATCGCCCTCGAGGAGCTGGCCCGAGCGGAGACCCCGCCCACCCTCGAGGAGCTCGAGGGGCTGGCCGCCACCTACACCGAGGAGGCCCTGGCGTTCGCCTCCCTCCTGGAGGAGCTCCAGCTCGAGCGTGGCGCGCGCGTGCCCCAGGCGTAGGATGAGCCCGAACGGAGATCCGCGATGGGCTGGCGCCACCATGAGTATCTGGCCGAGGTAGCGGCGGGCATGGTCCCGAACCGCTCGATCATGGTGGGCCTGGGCGAGCGGGAGACAATGGCCACCACGGCCGCGGGTGAGGACCTCTGGCGCGGGAATGAGCTCTCGCCCGCCCCCACCTCCCACACCACGATCCCCACCCCGGACTCCGCTGGCGAGGCGATGAGCGTGGTCTCCGAGTCCGCGGACGATGCGGCGGGTGGGACCGGCGCCCGGTCCGTGATGATCCACTACCTGGACCCCCTGGGCGATGACCAGGCGGAGGTGGTGGAGATGAACGGGACCACCCCCGTCCCGATCCCGGCCACGATCCGGTTCGTGAACGATGTCCACGTGATGACCGCGGGCGCGGGCCTGGTCACCGCTGGCCACATCAAGGTCCACCAGACGGCGGACGCGGGGCTGGTCTACCAGATGATCGCGGCGGGCGGGAACAAGAGCCTGGTTCCCCACCGCATGGTCCCGCGCGGCCACTACCTCACCGTCCACGCATGGCACGCGGAGGAGGCCCAGGCCCGGAGGTGCGCCATCCGGATCCGCTCCACCTCCATCCACGGGACGCTCCTCCCTGGGGTGTTCCTGTTCCTGGACACGGCCTATCTCAAACAGACCGCCACCGGCCACCTCGAGCTGGCGGCCATGATCCCCGAGCTCGCCATCCTCAAGGTGAGCGGGTGGGCGGATGCGAACGGGGCGGAGGCGTCCTGTGGATGGTTCGGGGTCCTGGTCAAGACGTAGACCAGGCCGAGCGGGCGAGGGCGGGCGTAGGATGGGGCCGATGAGCTCCTCCAATGGCCACGCCTCGAACGGCCTGAACGGCGCCACCCCGAACGGCCGCACGTGCCGCGGGTGCCGGATGGAGCTCACCGGCCGAAAGCGGACGTGGTGCTCCCCGGAGTGCTCGAGCGGGAAGCGGCCCCCGGTGGTGGAGCCGGACGCCACCGAGCGGGATCCCCTCCGATGGCTCCCCGCCCATGATGACGATCTGAAAACGGAGAGGCTCAAGCGGCAAGCCCTCGAGGCGTTCCTCAAGGCCGCCGAAGGCCGGAGCGTGGAGGTGGCCCTGGGCGTCCTCCTCGAGATGGCGGCCGCCGATGGGAAGCCGGACGGGGAAGGCCGGAAGCGGCCCCGCTACCACGCGCGGACGCGGCGGCTGGCGGCCGAGGCGATCCTCCGAGCCACGGCCCAGATGGTGACCGGGAAGGACACCGGAACCGCGGGCGCGGGAGAGAACCCGCTGGCGGGCCTCTCCATCGAGGATCTGGGATCGGCGCTCCTCAAGCGGCGGACAGAGCAATTCGGGCCGCGATGATCGCGCGCATCCCCGAGACCCTACGCCTCCAGGTGGAGCGGCTCGGCCTGGTGATCCGCACCGTGGAGCGTGAGCTCGAGCTGGCGCGCGGGGAGCTCGAGGCGGAGGAAACCCAGCGCCTCTCCCTGGCCCAGCTCCAGCTCGAGGCCGCGCGTGATGAGCTCCGCCTGGTGCTCGAGAACAGGCCGCCACGTGGATCTGGGGAACGTCCACCTCCAGGCGTAGGATGACCGTCCGGCCACGGCGGAGGCCACCTCGAGGGAGGCCCGCTCGGCCCCGCTCCATCCCCCTCGAGGAGACCCCCCACGATGTCCGAGCCCCGTATCTCGAAGGTTCACCACAATCCCACCTCCGGCCTGGTCACCATCCAATTCCACCACGTGGAGAATGATGGCCAGGACACCATCGAGAGCACGCTCAAGAGCAAGGACGCCCCGCTCCCCGCGTTCCTCGAGGCGCTCGGCGCTCTCTCCCCGGTGATCGTCAAGCTGGCCGAGCTCCCCGAGGGCTACCTGGACACCGTTCGCGGGGTCTCCCTCCACCGAGATCCGGAGGAGCCCGAGACCTTCACCGTGACCTATTGCGGGACGAAGCGGGTGGCCGCTTCCCATTCCCCGATCATCGTGAACACCCCGAGCGTGGCGCCGCCCGAGGATGACGGGGAGGAGAACCTCATCCCGAACGTCCTCGAGGCCGCGAAGGACTACCTGGCCGGGAAGCGAGCCCAGGCGGACCTCGGCCTCGAGGGGTAAATCCCCCCGAATCTCAAGCCGGATTCAAGCTCGAGCGTCCTCCTATGAGGGGGCGTTCGGGCGCCCCGGTACGGTGGGGCCATGCCGCCGATCACCCTCGAACCCACCACCCCGAAGGCCGCCACGCGCCAGCTCCCCCTGGTGCGGTCCATCGTCCGGGACCTCCTGGATGGGTGGGAGCGCCTCAAGCTCGCGGGCCGGGGCCGCCGCCACCTGGAGGAGCTCCGCGGGAAGCTCGCGGCGGGGCCGATGGAGCGGAAGCTCCTCGAGGACGTGGACCAGCTCACCGCCCGGATGGAGCACTACCTGGGGGAGCTCGAGCGCCTCGGCGCCGATTGCCCGGACATCGCGGAGGGGATCGTGGTGTGGCTCTGGAGAGCGCCCTGGGCTCTGGTCTGGATCGTCTGGGATCCCGAACGCTCGAAGGTGGACACCTGGTGTGCCATCACCGAGGAGCGGGTCCCGGACCTCGAGAACCGTCACCCCATCCCGAACCTCCTGGAGGACCGAACCCGATGAACCCCACCATCCAGATCACGTGCGGCCTGGTCCTCATGGCGCTCGGCGCCCTGGTGGCGATGTGCCGCGAGGGTCCGAGCTCGAGGCCCCTCGCCATCCGGCTCGCCATCGTGGACGTGGCCACCAGCTCCACCGGGTGCTGGTTCCTGGTGAGCGGCCTCTGGTGCTGGATCATGGGGTAGGTGACCACCTCCCCGCCCGATCCCGCCGCCCTCGCCAAGGCCCGCCGCCATGCGGAGCTCTACCTCCTCTCGGCGCTCGGCCGGTTCGATCCGTGGGAGGTGGACGGGGAGAGCCCCCAGCGCCTCCTCATCCGAGGAGCTCGAGATCACCGCGTCCGGATCTACCGGGGCGGGAACCGCACGGGGAAAACCACCGTGGGCTCCGTGGACTCCGCTCTCCGGATCTGCGATTGGCACCCGTTCGTAGAGCTCCCCCCTCGAGGCCGGAAGCGCCGCGCCTGGATCGTGGGGGTGGATTGGGAGCACGGGATCGGGGAGATCATCTGGCCCGAGCTCAAACGGTGGCTCCCCGAGGCCATCCTCCCGCGCCGAAATATCACCTGGTACAAAGCCAAGGACCCCGAGATCCCGAAGGCGGCCGTGACCACCACCGGCTGGCGGATCGACTTCAAGAGCGCCGAAGCGGGCCGCTCCAAATTCCAGGGCGCGAAGCTGGACCTGGCGTGGATCGATGAGGAGGTTCCCGGTGACATCGCGGAGGAGATCCGCGCGCGCCTGGTGGACCGGGGCGGATCCCTCCTGGTGACCGAGACACCCCTGGCCGGTGAACAATGGCTCCTCGAGCTCGAGGAGGAGGAGCGGACCCAGGTGGTCACGGCCTCGATGTCGATGGCGGCCCAGGCCATCGTCCAGGACGTGGAGACCGGGGAGCTCGAGCCCATGCTGGACCAGGACGCGGTGAGCGCCTTCCTGGATGAGCTCCCCGAGAACCAGCGGAAGGTGAGGGACCTGGGGGAGCCCGGAGTCCGGGAGGGCCGGGTCTACAAGGAATGGAGCCCGCGGATCCACGTCCTGGCGCCGAAGGACGGGGCGCTGGTGGATGCCACCGGCCGGAAGCTCTACCCCTGGCCGATCCCTCGAGGGTGGCCCAGGTTCGCGGCCATCGATTTCGGCTACGCCAATCCGTGCGCGGTGGTGGTGTGCGCCGAGGACCCCGCCTCCGGGACGCTCATCGCGGAGCGTGGGCTCTACGCCTCGAGCGTCCGCGCCTCGGCCTGGGCTCGGATCCTCAAGGGGGAGCGAGCTCGAGGGCGCCCGCGGTTCCTCCCGAACCTGGCCACCCACCTCATCGCGGACCACCAGGCGGACGAACGCGCCGAGCTCATGGCCGCGGGGATCCCCACCCAGCCCGCGCGGAAGGACGTGGTTCCCGGCCTCGAGACCGTGGAACGCTACCTCCACGTCCGCCCGAGCACCGGCCGCCCGAAGCTCTACGTGGTGGTCTCCCCTCGAGGCTCCCCGTTCCCGAGCCACCCGGACGTGGGCCGGATGGACCTCCAGAAACTCGCATGGGAGCTGGGCCGCTACCGCTACCCCGAGCGGGGGAAGGCGAAACAGGACGGCCGGGACCTCCCCCTCAAGCGGGACGATCACGCGGCGGACGCCCTCCGCTACCTCCTCGCCTACCACGAACGGGTCCGCGGCTCCTGGCGCCTCCCCGCCACGCGCGGCACGAAGCGCCAGCCGAAGGTGGCCACGCCCACCCGCGGAGCGGTGTTCGGGGCCTCGAGCGCCTCCGTGGCCGGAACCAGGCGGAAGCCCCGCCGATGAAATCCGAGCCGCGAGGGCCTGGGCTCTCGAGGTGCTCGAGCTCGAGGGCCTCTCCACCAGGTGCCGGGATCGGCCTCCCCCGCCCAACTAGGGAATTCCCCGAGGCTATTCCCGGCTAATTGGGTGGAAATAGAGGCCCGCAAAGCCCCAGGAATGGCCCTCTCCGGGAGGTGCCGGATTTAGGTGTGAGATAATGGGGGGGACGCGCGGGCGATAGGCGCCCGCCTCGAGGACCCCCCAGATGACGAAACAGATCAAGCGTGAACCCTGGACCCACATCGCCCGCGGCCCGTTCTGCTACGGGTGGGGCATGACCCCCGAGGAGGCGGAGGCGAACGCCCGCCGCTCCATCCCCCGCGAGCACCGGAAGGCGGAGGTGGAGGTGTTCGAGATCCCGAAGGGGACCGAGTGCTCCATCTCCCACGTGGACGGGACGATCTCCTGGAGCGGTGAGGACATCCGGAAGGTGAGGCCGTGAGCGGCCCCCAGGTGGAGGAGCTCTCGGGCTCCATCTCCCGCGAGCTGGTGGAGGGGGGGGCCATCATGGCGGCCCTCCCCGCCCACACGTGCGGGCTCCGTGCCCGGATGGCGGATCCCGAGCGGCCGGGGTGGTGGACCTGTACCAGGGTCCACGGCCACGATGGGGATCACGTGGCGCACGTGTTCACCTCGGACGGCCCTCGAGCTGTTGCCCGGTGGCCGGGGCCGGAGTAGGCTCGGAGCGCCGAGTCCTCGAGGACCGGAGGCGGGGCTCCCCTTGGTGGGGGAGCCCGGAGTCCAGAGCGAAGGCCCGCCGCGAGATCCAAGCCACCTCCGGGATGGTACGGAAAGCGGCGGGCCGCCCTCACCCTGGAGCGGGGCCGCAAGGCGTACCCCGGTGGTGGCGGATCGAGCCGCGGACCTAACGCCCGAGGATCACCACCTCGAGGCTCGGCGCCTTCGATTCGGGCGTTCGGGGTCCGTGGCGTTAGACTCGCCCACCATGAGCCGCCGCCATCGCAAGCGTCCGAACCCCCGCCGCCGCGCGGCCGCTCGAGGCCGCACCATTCGGAACCGCATCGGGGGCCAGCTCAAGCCGGGAGCCTCGGGGGCCTCCGTGGCCCGCCTCCTCGAGGGCGCCTCCGATGACTTCCTCCGGGACGATGACGATGGGGCCGGGATCTACCAGGGCCGCCGATCCGGCCGCGGTGGTGATGATGCGGAGCTCACGCCCGAGGAGCGCCGGAAGGCCGTCCAGAACAGCCGCTCCGCGTTCAAGCGTTCCGGGGCCTACGGCGCCGTCCTGGACCGGATCACGGATTTCGTCCTGGGCGATGGCGTGGCGATAGAGGTGAAGGACGAAGCCACGAACGCATGGCTCCACGATCTCCTCGAGCGCCCGGAGATCGCCTGGGATGAGAACCTCCGGAAGCGGGTGAGCCGCCTCCTGGTGGATGGGGAGTTTCTCCTCTCCGCCTACGTCCAGGAGCGAGACCCCGGCCAGCCCTCGGGGAACGTGGTCCTCGGCCGGATGGACCCCCTCGGGATCTCCGAGGTGACCGCTCTGGCGCTGAATGAGGACCGGCTCCTCACCGTGGAGCTCGATCACGGATCCGGGATCCCGGCCGTCTGCTACCCGATGGCCGAGGTGGATGGACCGCTCCTCCGCCTGGTGATCGATGACGAAGGGAAGCCCCACCTGGCGCCGCTCGAGGGCGCCGAGGGCGAGACCGCGCGGGAGCGTTCCCTGGTCCAGCTCGAGAGCCCCGCCGATGTCACCGATGAGGACGCCAGCCTCGAGGACGCCCCCGCGGATCCCGTGGCCGATGAGCCCGAGCACCCCACCGAGGCCGCCACCGAGGCCGTGGCCGAGGAGGCCGTCCTGGCCGCGGTGTTCCTCTGGCAGATCAATACCCTCGGGACGCGCGGAGCTCCCCTCCTCACGCGCCTCCTGGACAAGGCCGCCGTCCTGGATGAGGCCGTGGAGGAGATGGCCCGGAAAGCGGAGTACCTGAATCGCCATTGGCTCCACATCGAGTACGAACCGAGCGGAGACCAGGAGAAGGACGAAGCGTTCGAGAAGCGGGCGATGGATTGGGCTACGCAGATGGAACCGGGCGCGTGCCTGGTGACCGCGAAGCCGAACGGGTCCGGAGGCGTGGAGGTTCACGTCAAGGTGGCGGACCTCAAGGTGGCCGATCAACAGGCCCTTTATGAGATCCTCCTGGACTACCTCCTCGGCTCCCAAGGGATCCCGCGGATGTGGTTCTCGAGCGGCGGAGACACGAACCGCGCCACGGCCGCCGAACAGGGAACCCCGATCTTCCGCTCCATCCGCACCCTCCAGAGCTACATCCAGGGCCGCATCCGTGCGGTGGTGGATTGGCTCCTCTGGCTCGGATCGAACGCGGGCGCCCCGGTGAACCTGGACGCGGACATCGAAATCACGATGGCCGACGTGGCCAGCCGGGACTCCCTCCGTGACGTGGAGGAGGTGGCGGGCCTCGCCATCGCCCTCCGTGAGCTGGTGACGAACGGCGCCATCCGGGCCAGCGAGTCCGAGCGCATCCTCCGGAAGGTGCTCAAGGCCAAGTGGTTCGGGGACCTCCTCGAGGAATCGGATCCGGACGCGGCCCGCGAAGGTGGCGCCGAGATCCCCGGCCAGCTCGAGGGCGCTCCGGCCCCCGCCGCACCCGCCGCCGCTGGCGAGCTCGAGGGCGTGGCCGCTGGCCCGCCCGAGGGAACGGCCGCCGCGGAGGAGGGGACCGAACCCTCCACCACGCTCGCCCCGCTCGAGGCGCCGGACGCGGATCCCGCTCACCAGGAGATGGCCCCGCCCGCCGCGGCCCCCTCGAGCTCCGAGCCCACGCCCGCCGCTGGTGGTGCCGCGAAGCCCTCGGACGCCCTCTGGGCTCCGGGCCAGATCACGGCCATCACGGCCCTCATCGTCCAGGTCTCGAAGGCGGAGATTCCCCTCGAGTCCGCCGTGGCGCTCCTGGTGGCGAGCTCGCCTCTCGATGAGAGCGGCGCCCGCGAGATCCTCGAGCCCGCCGAACCGGAGGAGCCCGAGGAGACCCCCGGCACCCCGCCGCCTCCTGGAGCTCCGCCGCCGCCCCCGCCGCCCGCTCCTGGTGAGGAGCCCGAGGAGCCCGCCGCCGAGCCGGAGGCCGAACCCGCGGAGGCGTAGACGTGGCCCGCCGCGACTTCGAGACCCTGGCGAACCGCGAGATCAAGGCCGTCCTGGCCGAGCTCAAAGCGGGCCTCCGCGAGCTGGCGCGAACCGCCGCCGCCCCCATCCCCGAGATCCCGCTGGATCCCGCGGACCCTCGAGGCCCCTCCACGTATGACCGGATGATCGGGGTGAGGCGGAAGCAAGCCCTGGAGCGTGCCATCGGGGACCTCGAGCTCGAGATCACCAGCCGCACCGGAGAGGCGTTCGAGCTCGCGGGCTCCTCCGCCGCCCAGGAGGCCGCCGCCGCCAGCGGTGGAGAGGGCCTCCCAGGCGTGGGGATCAATGTCCGCGCCGTGGCCACCGCCCAGGCCAGCGCCGCCGCCGAGGTGCGGGGCGTGATGGATGGAGCTCGGGAGCGCCTGAACACGGCCGTCACCCGCGCGGTGGCGGGCCGGACCACGGCCGCCCAATTCGCGGAGGAGCTCGGGGACGCCTTCGATGTCCCCCAGCCCGCCCACCGGATCGAACGGATCGTCCGGACGGAGATGGGCGGGATCTGGATGGCGAACCAGGCGGAGGTGGATGAGCTCCTGGCGGACACCGGCCCCGATCTCATCCGCCGATGGGTGACCGTGGGCGGGAAGCGGGGGGACGGCCGGAACCGGGACTCCCACACCGCTCTCCACGGCCAGGAGCGGGAGCTGGACGAACCGTTCAATGTGGGCGGCGGCCCGAAACCCGGATGGGCCGGAGGAGCCACCGCGTCCACCGAGCCCGGATCCCCCATCGGCCAGGAGGCGAAGGCTCCTCTGGCCGCGAACCTCCTGGCCGGGGAGCGGATCAATTGCCGCTGTCGGTTCGTGCGGATCCCCCGTTCGGAGGCCGTCCAGCCCTACATCCGCAAGCGGCGGAACCCCTCGAGGGCCGGAGCTCCGGACGATCTCGCCACCGGATAGCGGTCCCCGTGCGGCTCGGATGCGGCCCGTATCCGGAGGGGAAGGTTTGCGGAGTCCCCATCCGGGCGTAGGATCGGCACCCATGCGGTTCAGCGGACGATTCATCGAGTCCGCGAACGGCGGCGGACGTTGGCGGGTGCGGCTCATCGAGGAGGGGACCTCCAAGCGGGGATTCCCCGTCTATCCCGCCCACGCCCTCCGCGAGGCCGCGAATGGCGGCCTGTTCGAGCTCCGGCCCTGTCTCCTCTACCCGAAGCTCTCGAGCACCGGCCAGCCGATAGGCGAGGACCACCAGAGCCGCATGGCCGCCGTAGGCCGCGGCGCCATGAACCAGGTGGGCCATTACGAAGCCACCCGATGGGTGGAGTCCGCGAACGGCCAGCCCGGATACGTGGCCGGAACCCTGGTCCTCGCTCTCGGTGATCCCGCCGCCGATGAGCTCGAGGCCAAGCTCACCCGCCTCGCGGAGTCCGGTGGACTCTCGAGCCTCGGCCTCTCAATCGATGCGGATGGGGATCTCACGCCCTCGGGCGCGGTCTCCCGTATCTACGAAATCTCATCTGTGGACGTGGTGACGAACCCCGGCATGGGGGGCAAGTTCTCCCACCGGATCGCCGCCTCTACCTCTGGAGCTCGAACGATGGACCTACTCAAGATTCTCCGCGAACGCTACGCCCGCCTCATCGAGGGCTACAACGGTCCCGAGCTCGAGGCGTCCGTGGTGACCCACGTGGCCCGCCGCCTCCGTGAGTCCGAGGAGGCTCGGGAGTGTGCCATCGAGCTCCACCCGTCCGAGGAGCGTGATGGCGTCCGCGCCCGCCTCACCGAGGACGTGGCCGATGTCCTCTCCCTCCTGGACGAAGCCCAGATGCTCATCAGCATCGTCCGCGAACAGATGCAACAGGCCGCGGGCGCCGCCATCGCGGCCGCCTCCGAGGCCCCGCCGTCCGCCCCGGCCCCGGCCCCCACGCCCACGCCCTCGGCCGCCGAGGAGGACGCGGCCGCGAACCTCACCGAGAGCGAGACCACGCGCCGCCTCCGCGTGCTCGAGAGCCGCGAGTCCATGCGCGCCTTCGAGCACCAGGCCCGCCGCGCCAACCTCCCGCGCGCCTCCATCGCCCGCATCCGTGGCGCGCATGAGGGCCAGATCCTCGAGCCCGCCCAGATCACGCGCCTGGTGGAGTCCGAGGCCGCCACCGTGGACTCGATCCTCCGCGAACGCGGCGGCCGCGTGGCCGTGGTCCGCGAGGGCCGGAACCGTCTGGTGGAGACCCTCGCCCACCTGTTCGCGCCGAACCGTTGCCCGCTCCCCGCGGACTCCACGTTCGAGCGTCACGGGTTCAGCCTCCACCGCTTCACGGAGAGCGCCTGGGGCGTGGACCTCCGCCGCCTCCAGGAGGGCCAGAGCACCCGCCGCCGCCTCCGGGAGTCCGTGGACCAGACGAATTTCGATCAGGTCTACGCGGACGCCCTGAACCTGGCCGTCAACGCCACGTACCAGGGGGATCCCCAGATGGGGGACCAGGCGTGGCGCCAGATCGCGGCCATCGCCCCGGCCAGCGACTTCCGCACCCACAAGGACATCACGCTCGGCAACTACGGGACGCTCCCGAGCGTGGCCAAGCGGAGCCCCTACACCAGCCTCACCACGCCCACGGATCGGCAGGAGACCTGGGCGCTCGGCAAGTACGGCGGGACCGAGGACATCGCCTGGGAGGACATGGTGGATGACAACCTGGGGGTGTGGCAGGAGATGGTCCGCCGCCTCGGGATGGCCGCCCGCGAGACCCTCAATGATGCGGTGTTCAGCCTCATCCGCTTCGCCACCATGCCCACGATGAGCGACACGAACGCCCTTTGCGACTCGGGCCGCTCGCCCGCGAACGCGGGAACCTCGGTCCTCTCGAACGATGCCACCGGCTGGGCGAACCTCATGGCCGCCGCCACGGCCATGATGGGCCACACGGGCGGCGGCGGGAAGCCGAAGGGGATCAAGCCCTCGACGCTGGTGATCCCGAAGGAGAAAGCCCACATCGCGGGCGGCCTCCTCTCGGACTTCGGCGCGAACGCGGGGTCCACGGACTTCCCCGGCCGCCAGGGCCTCACCATCCTCGGGGTGGTGCTCCGGAACGTGGTGATCGACCTCTACACCTCGAACGCCACGGATTGGTTCGTGATGGCGGATCCCGCCGATGCGCCGGTCCTCAAGGTGGCGTTCCTGAACGGCCGCGAGGAGCCGGAGCTGTTCTTCGATGACAACGCGAACGTGTCCACGATGTTCACCCAGGACATCATCCGCGCGAAGATCCGGCACGTCTGGAGCGCCTGGGCGTCCGATTGGGTCGGCATCCACGGAAACGATGCGGCCAGCTAGACCACCACCAGGGTCCGGGCGGGGCTCCTCGAGCTCCGCCTGGTCCTCACCATTCCCCCGGAACCCGTAGAGGCCACGGCCTCGAGGAGCTCGCCCTCATGGACCTCATGCTCATCGTCCTCGCCATCGGCCTCATGGCCGTCCTCCGCCTGTTCGCGTTCCCGCCTCCGGGGACTCCGATGGAGTGCCTCACGCTCCGGCAAGCCGAGGACATCACGGCCAGCGGGGACTCCATCGCCACGCTCCGCGTCCCCTTCCCGTGCCGGATCCACCAGATCGAGGCCGGGGTGGAGGAGATCGATGATGCGACGGACGTGGACATCGACCTCGAGAACGGGACCGTGGATCTCTGTGATCCGCTCCCCGCCGCGGACTCCAGCGCCATCGTGGCCGGTGGCGTGATCGATACCCCGGACACGGGCGCCGAGGATCTCGCGGCCGGGGACATCCTCCACATGGACGTAGACATCACGGGCGGGACCGCTCCCACCGTGGTCGGCTGTTGGGCCAAGGTGTGGGTGACCCGCACGTAGGCCCCGGCCCCAACCAGCTCCGAGCCGGTGGGTCCACCTGGGGGGTGGCTCATCGGATTCGGATACCCCCCTCGGGCCGGGACGTTCGCGCGTTCCGGCCCTTGGTCTAGGATGACCTCATGGCAGAACCTCCGTTCGCAAACCAGGCCGCCTACGCCGCGAAGCTCCTCGAGCTGGTCCCGGACACCAAGGCCACCGTTTCCGATTCGGACCTGGTGGCGATGGGGCTGGACCGCTACTCCGAGGCGTTCCCCTCCTGGGAGACCGCGGACATCGGGGACGGGACCACCTTCGAGTGGGATCTCTCCGCCTCACCGTTCGGCGGGTTCGAGCTCGGTTTCTCGGACGTGATGGGGATCGTGGTGGAGGAGCTCGATGGCTCGGGCGCCCCGTACCGGCCCCCGGTGAAGCTCCTGGAGGGCCGGGACCACTACCTGGACCGCCGCACCGTCACCACCGCGAAGCTCTACCTGGTGTTCCCCAGCGCCCCGCCGAGCACGAAGCACCGAGTCCGATGGCGGAAGCGGTGGCCCATCGCGGAGGTGGCCCTGGCCCACCAGCTCGCGGTGGTCTACCGGGCCGCGGCCTCGAAGTGCTCGAACCTCGCCACCGTCTACGCGGACACCGTGGACCCCTCCGCGAACGTGACCGATCTGTTCGATGGCTCCGAGAAGGTGGCCACCTATAAGGACCTGGTGGGCCATTGGATGCGCGAATTCCGCCGCGTCCTCGGGATCAGCGGCTCCGCCCAGGGCCTCGCCACCGGCAAGGCCCGCACCGGCCAAAACCGGGTGTTCCCCGGCTCCCACCTTCGAGGCGGGACCATCGGGCGGGCGTAGTGCCCTCGGGCGTGAAGATCGTGGACGGCCGCGCGTTCGGGGTGATAAAGCCCCGAGCGGAGGCGGCCTCCCGCCAGGTGGTGGACGCGGTGGTGGCGAAGGGCCACCAGCTCATCTCCGAGGCCCTGGGCTCGGCCACGGACTCCGCGGGCCACCGGGGCCGCGAGGACACCGGAGCCGCGGGCCAAGCCCTCGAGCACGTCCTGGCGAAGCTCAAGGGCTCGAAGGTGGTGGGGGAGGTGATCGTCAATCCCCCCGCGGACGAATATTGGAACGTGATCGAGGACGGCCGCCGCCCCGGAAAGCCCATCTCCGAGGTGGGCCAGGAGAAGGTGGCGCGGTGGGTGAAGCGGAAGCTGGGCCAAGCGGCCGCGGACTCCCTCATCCGAGGCGCCTCCCAGGCCGAGGAGGGCGCCCGGATCCGGTTCGCCCGCACGGACGGGACCGGCTTCCGCCGCGTGAAGCGGAGCCAGCGGGATCGCGCCATGCGGTCCCTGGTCTACCTGGTCCTCCGCAAGATCCGCACCGAGGGGACGCCCGGAATCCGGCCCTTCGGCAAAGCCGCGTCCAAGCTCCGGGGGGGAGAGGCGCGTAGAATCTCGAGGCGCACCGTTCGTGCGTTCGCCAGGAGGGGCGGCCGATGACCCTGGACACCACCCGCGCCCTCATCGAGACCGTCCTGGAGACCGTGGCGGACATCGGCCACGTCCACCTCCACCCGCGCGTGGGGATCATCCGCGAGGAGGAGGAGGCCAAGCTCCTCACCGGCTCGAGCCCCACCCGGAAGGTTCAGGTGTGGGAGATCCAGACCGCTCCCGAGGTGTTCCACGATGGATGCGGCGGGCTCCACCGGACGGAGCTCGAGGTTTCGATCACCGGCTGGTGGTACGTGGACGATAGCGGGGCCTCGAGAGAGGAATTCGCTACGCGGATCCGGGATGTATCCTTGGCGCTCATGGACCCCATCACCGGCTTCGCCCAGATCCTCGAGCCGGGGATCTCCGTGGTGATCGATGATGGACCGACAAAGCTCCGAAGCGGTCACGCGGCATGGCGGGGAACCCTGGACTTCCGCCTCCTGGACGTGGTGACCACCTAGAGAGAGAGGCCCCAGATGACCGTAGCCCTCGGAACCCTCGCAAAGCTCGCCCTGGTGAAGGGTGCCACCTGGGGGACGGCCGTGGCCCTCTCCACCGGCCACCGCGTCCCGTTCGTGAGCTCGAGCCTGGACTACCAGCGGGACCAGATCCCGAACGATGACATCAGCGGCCGCCCCATGCGCCAGAGCTCGGTCCTCGGAAACGCCTTCGTGGACGGGTCCGTGGTGATCTCCGGGGACTACAACCAGGCGCCCCACCTCCTCCTGGCCGCCGTGATGATGGGAACCGCGGGCGTCCCGACCACCGTGGAAACGGGGGTCTACAAACACGCTCTCCTCCTCGCGGCCGATGTCCAGGGCCTATTCCTCTCCGCGGGCCTGGACTACGGCGGGGTGGACGTGTACGGGTTCGATTCGATCAAGCCCGTCCGGCGCCTCATCCAGATCGCCAGCGGCGGCCGCCTCGATGAGACCTACGAATTCCAGGGCCGAGGGGTGGACAAGACGCTCACCAGCCCCGGCTGGACCTACGCGGACGATCCCACCGATGGCGGGACGCTCCGGGTTCTCCACCGCCAGATGGTGGTCCGCGTCAACGCCTCGGCCGGTGGCGCCCTCGCCACCCCCGCGGATGTGGTCTACCCCACCCAGCTCGAGATCGACATCAACCGGGGCCACACCACGGAGTATGCCCAGGCGGGCGAGCCCGATGAGCCCACCCCCGCGGACTTCGGCTCCGTGACCGTGCGCCTCACGTTCTACGGGATGAGCGCCGCCCTCCTCACCCTGTTCCGGGACTCGAAGGATGACGGGACGCCCCTCAAGCTGGACGCGGTGATCGACCACGGGACCCTCATCGGGGCCACCGAGAATTCCACGCGGGCGTTCTACCTCCCGAAGCTCATCGTGACCGAGTGCCCGAACACCGTCCCCGGCCCCGGCCGCGTGCCGATGTCCGTGGTGATGACCGCCCACCAGGCCGCCTCCGATCCCACGGGATTCCCCACGGGCTACGGCGCGGTGGAGCTGGTGGACGAATGGCAGAACGAACAGAGTGCCGATCCCCTGGCCTAGCGGCGGATGGGGTGATCCAGGAAAGGACCGAGCCGATGACGTACCGAATCCACCTCAATAGCGGGGACACCTTCGAGACCGAGGACCGCCCGGACGTGGTGAACCTCCCCCCCCCGGACGGCCGAACGGTCCTCCGGGCCATCGTGGGCGGGCGCGTGGTGCGCCGCCCCATCGACGCCATCCATTCCGTGGAGGTGACCGATGAGGCCCGCGAATGGCACCCGGTGGAGATCGAGGAGCTCCACAAGGTCTCCGGGAAGGTGACCCAGCTCGAGAGCGGGCGCGGCGCCGAGCCCACGAAGCCCTCCCCCGCTCCCGTCCCGGCCTCGAGCTCGAGCTCCGAGGGCGGCACGGACACCCCGCCCGAGGACGCCCCGAAGGCCCTCCCCACGAAGCGGGCGGACCTGGTGGCCCTGTTCGAGGAGCGCCACCCGGACGTGGAGCTCCCCGCCAATGCGAAGGGCCGCGTGACCGTGGCCAGCCTCACCGCCGCCCTCTCGGCGGAGTAGAGCTCCCCGCGGGGGGTCCCCGCACTACGAACAGCGAACCAGGGGCCGCCCTCATGTAGGGTGGCCCCTTCACGTTTTGGGCGCGGCGGAGCCCCTCGAGCTCCACGCGCCCCCATCCCCCGGAGGAGCACGATGAGCGAAGCGAAGCCTGGACCGGCCATCCGAGGAATCCGCCTGGTGGAAGGCCCCGAACGCTCGAAGCTCGAGCTGGGCGGATCCACGTTCCACCTCCACCGGATCTCCCACGGGGAGATGGCGGACCTCCGGTTCGAGTGCTCCCCCCGCGGGATCCTGGACTCCCGCGCGTTCCATGAGGCGCTCTGGAAGCGGGTCCTGGTGGGATGGGAGGACCTGTTCATCGGCGCCGATGGCGCGGCCGTGGAGCTGGTGTTCGATGCGAACCAGGTCCTCCGCGTGGCTCGAGCTCTCCCGGACACCGTGGCGGAGGCCCTCCTGGCCGAGGCGCGCGCCCCCCAATTCCTCCTCTCGAGTGCGGTGGGAAACTCCACGGGGTCCTCACCCAGCGCCTAGCGGGCGGGGACCCATTGGCGCGGCTCGAAGCCCGCCGCCTCGAGGAGGACGATTTCGATCACGCCGCGGAGGCCGCGGCCCTCGAGCGGGATGGGATCGTGTTCCCCCTCCCGGTGGTCTCGAGGTTCCTCCGGATCTGGGATGTGATCCGCGCCGTGGGGTGGGAGAGCGCCTCCCAGCTCGCGCGGGCCACCTTCACCGGATGGGAGTGTGAGTTTCTGGGCGAAGCGGTGGCTATGATGTCCGCGGCCGACCGAGCGGCGGAGCGGGAGGAGATGATCGATCTCTGGAGGCC
>Ga0316192_10000497_pt1 | contig 29026 bp, 33 predicted proteins | sample MerIslwburrow_MG_FD_204931 | JGI IMG/M metagenome (GOLD analysis project Ga0316192, IMG submission 204931) | Coastal sediment microbial communities from Maine, United States - Merrow Island worm burrow | ecosystem: Environmental > Aquatic > Marine > Coastal > Sediment | place: USA: Maine...
CCCCACTGATGACTATTACATTCCTGAAGGCTGGTATGAAGAAACTTGGGAAGGCGAAGTGTTATATGAAATTACTGGCGATGTTGTTGGATGGGCACCGCAACCAATTTTTACTGCCAGATAACATTGCAAATGAGATGTAGCCAACACTGAAATTAACTTAAAAACCGCAAAGCTTTCGCGGTCTTTTCGATTTGCTTTATTATACGACGGTGATAGCAATGACGGCGTGGAACAGAGCGTTTAAAGACGACTATGTAGAGCCAAGCCCTATTAGTAATAATGATATGGCTAAAGTTCTAGAGTGCGAACTAAAACCATCCTGCGGGCTAAAAACCTGGAATGATGTATTTCTTAATGGCGTATATCTTGGAATGGTTAGAACAAAGCTTGGCGGGAATCATGAGTACAGACTGAGCCGTAACGACTCCCCGGTTTATTGTGGGCAAATAGGTAATACCGGAGACCCAAAGCATGCCAGGGCAATACTGGCCTTACGTATAAAGCTAGTCGTATAACGATTTAAATCACCTGCTTGCGGGTGATGAAATGAACTGTTGCAAATAATGCAATAGTTGGACGAAGAGAAGAAATTTAACTCACGCACCGCAGTAGCAAGTCAGCGTGGATTTTGATGGTTATACATAAAAAAGGCCAGCGCTCTAGCTGACCTTTAGGTGGGCAAATACAGAATACTTCCCCGGTGTGAGAGATTTAATATTACACCAAAGATAAAAAGCTGGCAATTATTGTAAATGGAGGAATTATGGCAAAAGCACAACGAGATTTGAAAGTTCATTTAACGCTAACAGAAGAAGAGGCAATTGATATATATATTCACCTAAACCCCAAATACCATCCGAACAAGACAGAAGAGATAAAGACTGCGATTAAAGATGCACTTGGCTACGAGCCAATTGAGGCACCAGATGTATAACGTTGTAAATAACCTGACCACGGGTAATGGAATAAGGAGCTGAATAGCATGAATACAACCACAAATATTGCAAACAACCACCGCTTTAGCTGGTCTGCGTTGAAATGCATGGTTATACACCGTAAACGCGAGGTTTTGATTGCCGCTGGTGTTACCGTGCTGGCTATTTTTATAGGGGTTGGATTTAACTCCAAAATACATGAGACAGCCCAATGCTCTGCGCTATCAACCATAAAAATGATTGCAAATTACTCTGAAACAACTACCGCCATAGATATGGAAGGCAATCCGTATATTGATACTGATTACTGGACTGAAGATGCCTCTAATACCTATTACGTTGAAATGCTCAACCTTGATGTTATTAAATCAAATATAGCCCACACAATGAGCGGGAACATAGCGGTACCTATAGGTGAATTTCAGTACGATGAAACAATGAAGCGTGATCGGCATTTTGATAGTTTTAGTGTTAACAGGAATTCAGAAATACACCAGTCTTTTGCCGATGGTGAATACGTGAGTATTAAGCCAAGCCAGTACGAAGAATGTTTTTTAAACATCGGAAGCATGGTTGAGGTTAAGTACTGGTACCAATTCGCCTACGGTGTATAACAGGGGCTAGACATAACAAGGAACAACAATAGGGGGATGGCTGACAAATGGACTCGGCATTATATTCGTGCAGCGGGGGTAGTTGAATTAAAATGATATACTGTACGACCGAGCAAAAAAAAGCCCCGTTGGAGCGGGGCAAATACTGAGGACAAATCATGAGCAATTATTATGCCAAGTAACTTAGAGTTCGTCAACGCTATCTTTGGGAAAGACGCACCTTGGTGCCATGTTACGGATTTCCAATATGACCCACTTAACATACCTGATGACAAAAGACACATCGCATGGGGTGGGGACTACTTTAGTCGTTACACTCTCACTCCTGACACCAACCAGTACTTCACCATCTCATGCTTCTATGCAGACGACACCGGAAAGGCTCGCCGCCGAAAGGCGTTATATCGGCACACTCCTTGCATAGTGCTTGATGACGTGCGTGAGAAATTGTGTGAAGAACAAGTTAAGAAGCTTCCCTCACCAAGTTGGATCTTAGAGACCTCACCAGGGAGTGAGCAGTGGGGATACATCCTAGCTGAACCATGCACAGACCGTGCCAGGGTTGAGAACCTGCTTGACGGTCTGGTAGCCAACGGCCTGGCTCCTGGTGGCCGCGACCCAGGCATGAAGGGTGTGACACGCTACGTCAGGCTGCCAGATGGTGTGAACACCAAAGCCAGTAAGATGGTGGACGGTCAGCCGTTCAAGTGCCGTATGCTGCTGTGGGAGCCGTTCAGACGCACCACAATGGAAACACTTGCTGCACCGTTTGCAGTTGACCTGGACAAACCCCGCCGTGAGCAGTGTGTCGATGGTGCAGCAGATATCCCCGACCACCCCTTGCTGCAGATCCCTGACACTATTCACATTAAGGAGGTGCGTTCTGATGGACGATTCGACATTACTTGCCCGTGGGTTGAAGAACATACGGGAGCTGATAACAGCGGTTCAGCGATCTTTACCAACGAAGACGGAAGTATTGGGTTTAAGTGTCATCATGGTGCTTGTCAGTCTCGTACTGGTCGTGACTTATTTCAATTTATAGAGGGTGAGAAACCTGGTTTCGGTTCTAAGTTCGCATCCTGGCGCGGTCTTAGAGCGTTAGCACCGGTGAGTACGTTAAATTTTTATGGACCTGGCGAGGCGCAAGCCTCGTCTCCCACCAGTGACATCCAACAAAAGGATTGTGAACCACAGGATGTCGCCTCCGCCGGACTTGACCAACTCCTCAACCAGCTCCGACAAGTTAACCCTTCCTCAGCTGACGCTCGATCAACAGCGTCAACTCTCCTGCAACTGGTGGATTCTCTACCGGCGATAGAGAAGAAGCACTGGCATGATCAAGTCTGTGACATCATGCACTGGAGTAAAGCAGACTTTAAACCCATACTTAGAGAGCTGCGTGAGCAGTGGTATCAGAAAACAAAAACAGCAGACTGGTACAATGACTTCGTTTATCTACGAGAACAGAACCTCTTCTACAACTTCAAAACCTACATCTTTTTCACCCCTGAAGGATTTCAAAACTCCTACGCTGATAAAGAGACAGAAGCAAGGAAAGAGGCGTTGCAAGCGGGTCGAGTCAAGAAGGTGGACAAGCTCGACTTCGCACCAAAGCAACCCCGATACTTCACCGACGCGGGTATTGACTACGCCAACGCATGGTCACCGGATGATGAGATTGCAAGCACTCAAGGTGATGTCACCCGCTGGTTGAGTCACTGGGATGCCATGGGGTGGGGTGAGTATCGTGACCACATGCTGAAGTTCATGGCGTACACCATCCTGCACCCGGACGTTAAGATCAACCACATGCTGATGTTAGGTGGAGGTGAGGGCTGCGGTAAAGATTTCCTGCTCTACCCGCTCACCATGGCTATGGGGCGCAACAGCACCACTATTGACGGTGAAGAGCTGTTGACGGACTACCGGGGGTATCTGCTATCAACCAAACACCTCCACATCAATGAGGCAGAGCTTGGCACCCGTCAAGAGGCCGTTGCCATCAGTAACAAGCTCAAACCCCTGGCTGCGGCACCACCGGACACACTGAGAGTGAATGAGAAGTTCATGAAGGCGGTGAAAATACGGAACATAGTCAACTGCACCATGACCACCAACAGTCAGCTCCCGGTGCGTCTGAACGGCCCCAGTCGCCGCATCTATGCCATGTGGTCTCATCTCAACATACGAGGTGAAGATGGTAACGTTACGGCCGAATGGCAGCGCTACTGGCGTGAAAGCTGGGAGTGGATGAAGAGTGAGGGCGCTGCAGCTTGCGTGTGGTACTTGCGAAACTGCGTGGATATCAGCAACTTCAACCCTGGTGCCCCACCCCCCATGACTGAGTTCCTGCGTGAGATACAGGAAGCCTCCAAGTCACCGGCTCAGGTTACTATAGAAGAGTTCATCCGCAAGCGAGTGTTCCAGTGTGACCTACTCACTGCTGCTGATATGTCAGCTGTGTTACGCGCTGCTGAGTTGAGTAGTGAGTTGAGGAACCTGATGTCCATGGAGCCAAGCTGGTTCACACCCACCAGAGTAGGTCAGGTGCTGCGAGAGATGCCTCAGTGCAGGCAGGTGAAGGCGTACAAGAGTCGATACTCCATGCGTGTCTGGATCCTACGTGATGTGGTTAAGTATGAGGAGCTGGGGTGTGGGGCCAGGCTGGTTGAGGAGTACGATCGCCAGCAAAAGGAAATAAAAAAGGGAAATTCCATCAGGGCGGTTTAAAAGAAGTGGTGGTAGAAAAGCCCGCGGTTAGGCGGGCTTCTTTGGTGTCAGATTAGAAAATGTTTAATGAATAACCCTTTGATCTCTTCCCAATTCTTTTCTCTAGCAGCAGCAGCATAAGCATAAGCATCAGCAGCATCAGCAGCAGTATAAGCAGCATCAGCAGCAGCATAAGCAGCAGCATCAGCAGCAGCATCAGCAGCAGCATAAGCAGCAGCAGCAGCAGCAGCAGTATAAGCAGCAGTATAAGCAGCAGCAGCAGCAGCATCAGCAGCAGCAGCATAAACATAAGCATCAGCAGCAGCATCAGCAGCAGCAGCATCAGCAGCAGTATAAGCAGCAGCAGCAGCAGCAGCAGCAGCAGCAGCAGCAGCAGCAGCACGAAGCTGCTGACGGTCAATATCTCCAGTATGGTAAAGCCTGATAGCTTCTATGGCTTTTATGGGTCGCTTATCCTCTGGGTATTTATCCTCAAAGATTGGCAGCACTGACTCAACCACATCGGCGAGAAACAAACAATAATCTTTATAATCAAAACAACGTAGACACCAGATAGCATCCTCGATACCGTTTGATTTCAGGATAGTTCCTAGGCCTAGCGGCTCATCGTCTGCTTTAGTCTTGCCGAGATGTGCAAGCAAGGTTTCCCAACCTGATTTGCAAGGTGAATGTTTTCTGATGATATTAAGTGTTAGTTGTTTCATTCTGGTCTCTCCAGGTTATGCTGCTTAATAAGAGCCTCTTCTATGGTCACAGCAGCGTTCTCTCGCTCTCTCAGCCACTCACAGAGCCACCGGGGTAGTCTGGTGTTGTAAGGCTCTTTACGGTGCTGCAGCGGGGCTGTGGGGCGGCTCATGATTGTGTTCCTAGTTTCGCCGATATCATGGCAGTGAGCCGGCGGTTTTGTTTTTCTCTGAGAGCATAAGCAGCATCAGCAGCATAAGCAGCATAAGCAGCATCAGCAGCATCAGCAGCATGAGCAGCATGAGTAGCATGAGCAGCATGAGCATAAGCAGCAGCATAAGCAGCATGAGCAGCATCAGCAGCATAAGCAGCATAAGCAGCATGAGTAGCATGAGCAGCATGAGCAGCAGCATCAGCAGCATAAGCAGCAGCAGCAGCATCAGCAGCAGCAGCAGCAGCAGCAGCAGCAGCAGCAGCATCTCTCAGGTCTTCATTACCCGTTTTAAGATACTCAACCACCACAGGTGGAGCATCCCATAAATGGATGACATCCAGAGCACAACGCCGTGTGAAGTCATACAGTACCTCTGTAGCATCAAATCCTGATAAATAAGTTCTTTCAGTTGCCACTATCTTATCGTTACCCTCGACGATGACACCGCCGAGTTCAACACGATATATCACCGGTCCAGGTGCATAATTAAGCGCATCGATTAACCGCTTGCTAGCGTGTAGGCCGTGCTCACATAGTTGTGGATCTCCGGTGATCTTGTGGGTCTCACCGGTGACTATTGGTCGATTATCCCCGAAACGTAGCTGTCGGTTCGTGTTGGCAAAGTGCCATGCTTTAATTGTTTTCATGATTTTGTCTCCAGTATTATCTCAAATGACTCAGGGGTTAAGGTTTTATCCATGAAAAGTTTACGCTTGCAGAAGTCTGGGATTACCTCTCTTAAATGCCGTTCAGCGCTTTCTCTAGTATCAAATAGAGCATGTAAGGTTGAATGATTCTTTTTCTCAACTAGTTTGTATTTCATAATGCTTGCTCCTGCAGTACAGCTGGCGACAGCATCTCGTGGGCTTCTGAGAGCGTGCTCACGCTCACCAGTCTGATTAGTGGGTTGATATGGTCAGCTGGTAGCCAGAAACTCACCACGTTACCATTACTCCATGCTGTGAGGCCGCGTAAGCGTACGGTGGTGAGGATGTGGCACTGTTGGCGGGGTTGGGGTTTCATGGTTAAGGTTCCAAGATTTTATAAACAGATTTGAACAGTTCAGGTAGCATGACTTCATTAATCTGTTTCACCATAGGTTCATCCTTCATGAAATCTCGATTTCCACTACTTGATAGATGACTACCACCACGCCCCAGCAGCTCAGCAACTTCTTTGAGGGTGTAGAATGATTTCATCAAGTCGGATAATTCCCACGACTCTTCATTAGTTAGCATTGACTCTTGCAGAGTTTCGTTGATGTGGTACAAATATTTACCATCGTCCTGCTTGCCCACCAACCCAGACCAATGAGAATGTGAACTGATATCTTTGGAATTAGCGGGATTAGCTTGACTGGTGTAAACCTCAATGTAACCGAAACCCCAGTACCAACCACAATCCCAGCTAGCAGCCTCTAACCAAATTAAGTCGTCATGTTTGTCTTTACCAAGTAAGTAGCAGTCTTTACCGAAAGCGTGTGATTTTTGCTTTTTCATGATTTATTTCCTCAGCGTATGTAGTAAGTAACACCGGCATAGTCAACTTCGGTGTAGTCAACTCTTAGATTTTCAGCGGTTTGATCCCAGTTGATTTTGATGTAATCAGGGATGTCTACAGGGATCAAACCAAAGTCAATCAGCATTTCTTTACAGTACTCTGTGAAATATGTCTCACGGATAAGAGTTTCACCGGATTCCCAGCCTGCAACGTAGTAGCTGGCTTCTTCTGCGAGCGAGCGGAGGGTGTCCAACTCTTCACCCTCGTCTTTATCAAAAGCTTGCATCTGTGCTTCTGTTAAACTGCCTTCGTTTAACTCTTTCACTAAGGTGGTTTGCTCGCTCTCCAGCTCTTCGATACGTTCAATGATGTCGCGTGAATCGATAACGTCTTGATTATTGTCTGTACTCATGATTGTGTTCCTGTTTTGTTGATTTGCAGTTTAAGTCTAGACAACAACACTCCAAGTGTCAAGACGTTTATTAAAATGTTTTCTGTGGATAAAACATCACACACTTAGAGTGTGTGACGAGAGTGTCTGGCAACTAATAGTACTACAGAGTGTGGGGATAATATTGTCGTGGATTTTGTTAATTTAGTGCTTTTGCAGTATTTTCGACAAAAATCTCACACACTCAGACACTCTCTCACACACTTACACTGAAAAGAGTGTCTGACAGTTTAGGTTGCAGTAACATGGCCTGCAGCCAGTCTCACACACTCTCTTTCTCTATATCGATTATTCTTCAGATATGAAATCGATGTATTGCACCACCTACCCCCTACTAACGCCCCAGTGAGAGTGTCTGCAAGCGTTTCCCGGTGTCGTAAAACTACGCGAAAAAGCCGCGCATAGCCTTGGTGTCGTAAATAACAGCAATGTCGAGGATTTTGTTTTGCAGTGTTTTGTCTGACTGTTCGAGGGCAAAATCAACCAAATAGCCAGATTTGAAGCGGAGCACACGCTGGTGTGCCTGCCATGCGGTGGGGTAGCGTCCTAAATAGCGACGCATGTTGTGAATTGATACTCGTGTTTCATACTTACCATTGTTGTAATAGACACTATCAAACTCTATTTTGAGGAAAGGGGTGCGCATGTGGTGTGCTCCAGTTGAGCCAGTAAGAGAGTGGAGCGGCAGAACGGTTACTAAGGTCGTCTTTTCGGTAATGAGCCTAGCCGCTCCTCTGACCCTAGCACACATAGCACAAGTCAGCTACATAGTGTATTATTTACACTATGGCTATAACTGTTAAACAGCTTACAGGACTCAACGACAAGGAATTGCGCTTTGTCGTTGAGTACGTGAAGGACTGCAACGCACGCCGGGCGGCTGTGGCCTCTGGCGCCTGTCAGCCTGATAGCGCCTACACATACCGCGATAAAGCTCACGTTAGAGCTGCCATAAACAAACTACTCTCAGAAGCCTTAGAGGCTGCTCAGATCGATGCTGAGTGGTTGATCATGGAGTTAGTAGATAATCACCGTATTGCACGGCTTGAGGGCAATCTATCCGCCTCTAACAGCGCACTTAATACCATAGCAAAGCATAAATTTGTTGATGCCTTTGCAGCTGACAAAGTGCAGGTGATCGACGATAAAGAGATCATGAGTAAGTTGATACGCGGTCGTGAGCGTGTAGCAGCGTCCAAAACTGATAAAGTGGAGTTTTTCTAATGCCATACGTACCGCTTGATAGTGTAATCATTATAGATGTGTCACTGTGGGGCTTGTGGTACTGCTTAATTCGTAAACAAGATAGAGGGTAAATCATGCCAACAGTACTGCTAGCAGCTGCAACCGGGGCGGGTCAATCAGAAGAGTTTAGTGTAGGTAACGCTGGTGGACGTGTCAGCATGCCAGCACATTTTACATGCCCGGGTATAGCAGGTAGTGAGACGGGTACATTGCAGAAAAAGACAGCAGCAGGGACGTGGGTCACACATGTCCTCCCTGGTGATGCTCATATCATCACTGCAACCAATTCGGGAGTGGTGGCCTATGCGCCTGGTATCTATCGCGTTGACAAGTCAGTAACTGCAGCATCTGTGCCGGTCGAGGTCTCTACGAGTCACACCCCATGATTCCCGATATTGGCTGGAAGGCGTTTGCAGGTGCTTTCGGCAGGGCGTTCTACTCGATGATACCTTCCGGGCTTATTAAGCTGTTATCTCTTCCAGCGTCAGATTCTACCGGCCTATTAAACCTTGGTGATTGGACCGACACCCGAGCGGTTAATCTTGCAGTACTGGACTTTGAATCTATTAGCAGAGACATCCCTGCTTTAATCGTTCCATATGAAAAGGCGCGCATTGCTGAAAATCTAAAAGCAGGGGGTGATCCGCTCGATTTTGATACGGGTTATACTAAATCAGATTTATCAGTTTCTAGTGGGTTTGATGATCCGTTTGGGGGGACAAATGCTTCAAAATTAACAATTGTTGACGCTACAAACTCACTCGATAAGTGGAATATGACGGGGTATGTGTTAACAAGTGAGTTTATAAACTCATGCTATATCAGGGCAGTTAGTGGTGCTGTAGCCGGTCAATTGAGAGCGCCAAACGGTGCGTCACATCGAAGCTTTTCTGTCAGCGAATCATGGGAGCGCATCGCAACAACTGTCACAAATCCACACGCTTCAGGGTGGCTTCAAGAAGGGTTCTTCAATATTGACGGGGATTTATTAGTCTACTTTTTCCAGTCCGAAGAAGTTACAGGACAAGCCATCCAAAGTCCCAGCGAACTGACAACAGGGTTTAACTATTACATCACGGAGAATGGGAATACTGTTGACGGGAGTGGGGTTGTAACTGAGGTTGTTGGTTCTGCTCTATCACCAGTGCCCGAGTTGTTGGGGTATACCTCTGTCGCAGGTAATGTAAGACACCCGTTAGAAAGTAATTTCAATCAGTCAGAGGGAGTATTAAGGGTAAAGATTACCCCCACCTTTGCTCAAACTGCACTGACCATTACAGATGAGGGTATTGTCAGCGTGCAAGACAGCGCTACCAGTTTGCTGTTCATGGACTCTGCAGGACTTAAGTCTACTGATGGCACCAACACAGCTACGGTTAACCCTTCTTTTGTTGCTGATGTTGAGATAGAAATCGCTGTCAGATGGTCAACGGCTCTCAATGAACTACAAGTCGGATACAGCGACGGAACCTGGGTATGGGGTTCAGCAGTCAGCTATGACGGCGGTTTCACATTGGGTACATACATTAATAGTTATTACGGTCTAACAACTGCTAACAGCACCACAGGTTTGTGTGACATTTATAATACGGACATGACAACAGGACAGGTCGAAGCTTTACCATGAGAGTATTAGTTACCCGTGCTGCTGCTTATGTCACCACCATAGTGTTGTTGACGTTATTAGCTGGGTGTTTTCCTAATCAGGACAATCTAAAAACCAAGCTTGCAGACACTAATTGGCGCATCAATCGAGATTATTTCGACACGCCTGACAACTGTCTAAAGGTCGCAGTAGAGAAACAGAAAGCACTCGGTAGGGGAGCCGTTCGTTGTATTCCAATGCCCAACCCTCAACACCCTAATCAACAGCACTGCTATCTAGACGTAGAGGGTTATATTCTTGATAATGGTGCTTTGAAAAGCTTCATACTCGATGACCATTGAATCAACCGCCCTTGTAGCTGGTGGTGATTACTCACCGTCACAACTTGACCTCATGCTGGCAGAGGAGTGCAGCCGGTTCTATGCTGACCCTTATGGGTGGGTGATATGGGCCTTTGAGTGGGGTAGGGATGATCTGCGAGGTTTTGACGGCCCTGATGTATGGCAGAAGGAAGTCCTTCAGGAGATCGGTGAGGAGGTCAGGAAGCGCGGCTTCGACGGTGTCAACCCGGTTGATCCGATCAGAGAGGCTACGGCATCAGGTCACGGTATTGGTAAGTCAGCACTTACAGCGTGGCTGATTCTGTGGATCATGTCCACTAGGCCACATGCTAAAGGTATTGTCACTGCAAACACCTCTGACCAACTTCGCACTAAAACCTGGGGTGAGCTGGGTAAATGGCGCGCACGGTGTATTGTGGGCCATTGGTTCGAGTACAACAACGCACGTGGGTCGATGTCGCTCTATCATAAGGCATGGCCTGAGTCATGGCGTGCAGATGCTCAGACGTGTCGAGAGGAGAATAGCGAGGCGTTCGCCGGGCTGCACTCTGCCAACTCCACACCGTTCTACTTGTTTGATGAAGCCAGTGCCGTGCCAGACAAGATCTGGGAGGTTGCAGAAGGTGGGTTGACTGATGGTGAGCCGATGTTCTTTGTGTTTGGCAACCCTACTCGTAATAGTGGTAAGTTCAGGGATTGCTTCAGACGACAGAAGAAACGCTGGAACACCCGACAGATCGACAGCCGCCAGGCCAAGATGACCAACAAAAAGCTGATTGCTGAATGGGAGACAGACTGGGGTGCTGACTCTGACTTCTTCCGCGTGCGTGTGCTGGGTGTGTTCCCTCGCGCCGGTGATATGCAGTTCATGCCGGGTGATGTGGTGTATAACGCCATGCAAATCGGACCAGGTAGATACCTCGGTGACGATCCGTTAATATGTGGCATCGATCTTGCTAGAGGCGGAGATGATGACTGTAGAATTGGATTCAGAAGAGGACAAGATGCCAAGTCAGAAAAGTGTTACAGAATCCCTGGTGAGAGTTCCCGAGACAGTATGCAAGTTGTTTCCAAGCTCATCATGGTGCTTGACCGACACAAGCCTGATGTTAGTTTCCTTGACGCAACAGGTTTGGGAGGTCCAATTGGGGACCGACTCAGACAACTAGGCTATCACGTCATTGATGTGCATTTCGGCGGTGATGCTGACAACAAGAAGCTGTACGTCAATAAAACGGCTGAGATGGGTGCCAGGTGTCGTCAATGGTTGATCGACGGTGGTGCTATTCATGATGACACACAGCTTGAGGATGAGCTGACGTGTCGTGAGTACCAGCACAACGACAAGGATCAGCTGGTGTTGGAGCGCAAGAAGGACATCAAGAAACGCCTAGGTGTGTCACCCGACTGGGCTGATCAACTCTACCTGACGTTCGCCCACCCTGTACCAAAGCGCGCATTCCCCCGTGGTCAACTCGACCACATCCCCGGTCAACGTGACAAGTCTGAGAACGCGCACCCGCTGGATGCGTTGGACTAACTTGCACTTATCATGCCACATAAACTATACTTGGTGTAATCTATACACTAAGGGGTAAGTATTATGTGCGGAGGCGGAGGCGGAACACCAAAGGCACCACCAACACCAGCGGCTCTACCAGAGGCACCACGTACCCCAGAGCAACCAACCGGTGCTGCTGATACCACTGGTGACAAGCGTCGGCGTGCGTTGGCTGCCGGACAGAGTCGCACCGGTACTATCCTTACAGGAGCACGCGGTGTAACTGAACAAGCAAACACAGCACAAAAGACTCTCCTGGGTGCTTAATGCAGAATATCTGCGGATACAACAGGCGACTTGAGAATCTGAAGTCAGAGCGTTCTAGCTTTTACCCGCTATGGATGGAACTGTCTGACTACCACCTGGCGTACCGCGGTAGGTTCCTCACCTCTAACCGCAACAAAGGTTATAAGCGCAACACCAAACAAATCAACAACACCAGTCGGATGGCCTCCCGCACGCTGGCATCCGGTATGATGGCCGGTATTACTTCCCCTGCACGACCATGGTTCAGACTTTCATCCGGTGATGAAGAGTTGAACGAGGTGACAAGTGTCAAGGAATGGCTGCACGAAGTGCAAGGGATCATGTACCGGGTGTTCTCCGCGTCTAATTTGTACAACTCATTGCACTCTGTTTACTCAGAGCTTGGGGTATTTGGCACAGCTGCGGTCGGGATCTATAAGGATTTCGACAATGTGATCTGGTGTGAGCCTTACACCATTGGCAGCTACATGATCAGCACCAACGGTAAGAATGTGGTTGATACATTCTATCGTGAATATGAGATCACAGTCTCACAATGTATCAAACAGTTTGGCTTTGAGAATTGCAGCTTCGATGTGCAGAACCGTTGGAAGAATGGTAACACTGAATCATGGGTGAAGATCATTCGCGCTATTGAGCCGAATGATGATCGTGATCACATGAACCCTCTGGCGAAGTATAAGAAATTCAGAGCGGTTTATTATGAGCGCGGTATCGCCAGCAATGACCCTGGGCGCGGCGGCGGTGGCATACGTGAGCAGGATAAGTTCCTGCGTGAGTCTGGTTTTGGTGATTTTCCCATACTAGCCCCACGGTGGGACTTGGCAGGCGGTGACATCTACGCTACGGACTGCCCCGGTATGACATCACTGGGTGACACCAAGTCGCTGCAGCTGGGCGAGAAGCGTCTGTATGAAGCTGTGGATATCACGGTGAGTCCACCATTACAGGGTGATGCGAGTCTTAAGGACAAGGTCAACGGCGGTCAATTGCGGTCAGGTCAGATCGTGTGGAGCAGCGGTGAAGGTAAAGGGTTGGAGAGCATCTACAAATTCCAACCTGATCTCAATGCTATCTGGCAGTTGAACGACCGCACAGAGAACCGTATACAGCGTGCGTTCTATGAAGACCTGTTTCTCATGTTGGCTAATACTGATCGCAAGCAGATTACAGCGCGTGAGGTAGCAGAGAAGCATGAAGAGAAGCTTTTGATGCTCGGCCCCGTGCTTGAGCGGCTGCACAATGAGCTGCTTGATCCTCTCATCGACAGAACCTTCAATATCTTACAAGAGGAAGGGGTGCTACCGCCTCCACCTCCTGAGTTGTCAGGCCGTGACTTGAACGTGGAGTATGTCTCGGTGCTGGCACAAGCACAGCGCATGGTAGCTACTGGTTCGCTTGAGCGCCTCGGTGCCTTCACTGCTGAGCTTTCTCAAGTGTGGCCTGGTGCACGTCATAAGTTTGACGCTGCTCAGGCTGTCGATGAGTACGCAGATGCGCTGGGTACATCACCTAAAGTGGTGCGTTCTGATGATGAGGTTGCCGCTATGGAGGCAGCTGATGCAAAAGCACTGGCACAACAGCAGGCCATGGAGCAGGGACAGCAGTTGGCAGACACTGCCAAGACTGCCAGTGACACCGAGATAAAGGAAGGTAATGCGCTGGGTAATATGATGGAACAAGCGGGGTTGACGTGAGCAATGAAACCGACCTGCAAAAGATGGAACTTGAAAAGCTTATGGAGCAGAAGCCTTTCAGGGGTTTTATCACCCGTCTTCTTGATGAGTCTGGGGTTGGTAGTTCTGGTTTCGATGATAACTCTGGCGTGCATGCAAAGAATGCGGGACGGCGGCAAATGGGTCATTGGGTAGAGACTCAGTTGAAAGAAGCCACACCGAATGGCTATTTGTTAATGATAAAGGAGAAACTGAATGACTGAAGAGACAACAGATATGGGCGCTGGTAACGAAGGCGCACCTGCAGCCGAAGAGAGTCAGGGTACAACCGCCCTGACTGAAGAGACTTCCACCACTACGACTCAAGTAGTGGGAGAAGAAAACACTGGTGAGTCAGCCAGTGATGACACTGGTGATGGTGGTCAAGAGACTTCCCCTGAAACCTATGCCGATTTTACTATGCCTGAAGGTGTCGAGCTTAATGAAGCTTTACTTGCAGAGGCCACCCCTGTTTTTCAGGAGTTAGGTCTTAATCAAGAACAAGCTCAGAAACTCGTCGATCTACACGCACAGCAAGTCCAGGCGGGAGAGGTGGGACAGGTTGAGGCTTACACCCAGATGATGGATGACTGGCGCGAACAATCTATGAATGATAAGGAGTTCGGCGGTGACAAGTTCGAGGAGAGCGTTGGTATTGCACGAGCTGCTCTTGATAAATTCGGAACGCCAGAGTTGAAAGAACTACTGGAGGATCACGGTGTGGGTAACCACCCTGAAGTCATCCGGTTCATGGTCAATGTCGGGAAACTAACTGCAGAGGATGTGCCAGGCTCTCAAGCCTCGCCAACTTCTCAGAAGGGTGACCGGGCTGAACGACTGTATCCCAACCAATCTTAGTGAGGTATAACTTATGGCGACTTTAGGAGCCACTTGGTTCGATCTAATCGACCTATACAAACAGCAGGACGGTGAGGGCAACTTTGTTGACATCATCGAAATGTTATCCGAAATTAATCCGATCCTTGATGATGCGATTGCTGTCCAATGTAACAAAGGCACGACCCACCTGCACACCGTGCGCTCAGGTCTACCGTCTGTTGCTTGGGGTAAGCTGTATCAGGGTATTCCAAACAGTAAATCAGGTAAAGCGCAGGTAGAAGACACCACGGGCTTTGTAGAAGGTCTGAGCACCATCGATAACCGTTTGCTTGATCTTTCGACCAATCCTGGCGCTGTGCGTCTGAGTGAGGCTCAGGCTTATCTTGAGGCCATGAGTCAGGAGGTTGCTACCAAGATCTTCTACGGTAACTCTGCTGCTGATCCTGAGCAGTTCATGGGACTTTCACCACGCTTTAATGACACTACTGCTGCCAATGGCAACCAGATCATTAAAGCCGGTGGCGCGGGTGCTGATAATACCTCTATCTGGTTTGTAACCTGGGGTGATAATCAGACTCAGTTGCTTTACCCGAAAGGCACGCAGGCAGGTGTACAGCGTGAAGACATGGGTAAGCAGCGTCTACTTGATGGTTCAGGTAACGCCTACTACGGTATGGAAGAGAAGTTCACCTGGCATGTTGGTCTGGCAGTGAAGGACTGGCGCTATGTGTCTCGCATCTGCAATATTGATGTGTCACTTATGCAGGCTGGATCTGTTCAGTTGTACGAATTCCTACGAACCGCATACTACAGACTGCAGAACCGTCGTGTAGCTGGCGGTAAGATGGCGATCTACTGTAACCGTGATGTTTTGGAAGCCTTGGATGCATTGGCAACCAACGCGGGTACGACTGACTCCTTCGTTCGTCTGAAGCCTATGGAGATTGAAGGTAAGGAGGTTCTTACCTATCGCGGCATTCCGATTCGTGAATCAGATGCCATTGTTAACGACGAAGACTTGGTGGTGTAAAATGATTCTATCAGCACAACAGTTGTTTTCTGATGACCAGGCGATCACTGCTTCTGCAGATTCTACCAACGTCATTGATCTCGGGGTGCCTGGCACTCCTTACCGTGCAGCTGCACCACTTAACCGTGACATCGGTAAAGGTGCCAAGATTCCGATCTTGATTCAGGTGACAGAGGCATTCAACAACCTAACCAGCCTGGAGATTAAAATCTCCACTGGTGCAACGACTGCGCTTGGTACTACCATTCTAAGTCAGACCATCCTTCTGGCCGATTTGGTGGTTGGTAAACAGACTTCGTTCGTCGTGTTGCCTAACGATATCACTGAGCGTTATCTGGGTATTGAGTACGTGGTCACTGGTACTGCACCGTCTACCGGTCAAGTAACAGCCGGTATTACCATGGGTGTTCAAACCAATACCACTGGTGCATAAATGAGTCGGGGCGGTGAAAGCCGCCCCTTTTCAGGAGGATAAAATGCCGACATATAAAGTTTTAAAACCGTGTTTTAGAGGTGGTATTTACCGTACACCAGGGTGTCCACGCCATGGACTCTACGTTACGGATAAGCCATTAGACCCTGTCCCCAGTTCATTGGAGATGGTTAAAGACGAGACACCTACTCAACGCAAGAAGCGTACGGCAACTGCCAAGAAGGACGCTGACGCGGTTAAGGACGGGAAGAAGGAGTCTGATGTGATGTTTGGATCTAATCTGGGTAATACAACTGAGACTCTCTGATGACTTCTCAAGTTGAAATTTGCAATCTCGCACTGTCGCACATTGGTGCAGCTAGTATCAATTCACTTGATGAAGCGAGTGTTCAAGCACAGCAGTGCAAGCTTCATTATGATATTATGCTTAGTCAGATGTTGCGAGATGCGCCGTTTCAATTTGCTCATAGAAATGAAGCGTTAGCGGTACTTTCTGAAGTTGATCTGTTCAACTGGGCGTATGCTTACCAGTACCCTTCTGACTGTCTCAGAATTAATCATCTAGTACTCAATTACGAAGATGTTACGCCAGGTAGTGTGTCTGGGATATCTTACTACAATCTTAAGTTACCAGACCTTAGAGAACAGATTAATTATAAGATCTTTAATGTTGCTGGTAATAAAGTGATCGGTGCCAATGAATCAGAGTTACGGGTTGATTATCAGGTTCTTGTAGACGATCCGAATTTGTACGATTCTGAGTTTGTTATGGCTTTCTCTCATCTGTTGGCATCAGCACTTGCAATGCCATTGATCCGTGGTGAGATGGGAAGAAAAACCAGATCTGATGAATTACAGGTTTATGAAGTGTACATTAATGCTGCAATTGATGCGGATCTAAATGAGCAGTTTCAGGATCGTCCTGAAAGTGAATTCATAACAACGAGGAAGTGATGTCATTTACGATCCAACGCAGCTTTACATCAGGAGAGATTTCACCTTCATTACGGTCTCGTGCTGATCTTGTAAAGTATGCAACTGGGTTGGCTTTATGTGAAAATTTCATAGTCCGTGCTCAAGGTGGTGTTTACTCACGACCTGGTACACGCTTCGTCGGTGAACTTGATGATTCATTCAAGCGAGGCAGGTTGATACCCTTCAGTTTTAACACTGAGCAGACGTATGTTCTTGTGTTTGAACATTTGAAAATGTTCGTTATTAAAGATGGTGCATATGTGCTCGCTGGTGGCGGACCCTCTCTCTATTCGATAGCAACCCCTTATACTGAAGCAGAGCTTCCACGTCTTGGATTCACTCAGTCTGCTGATGTAATGACGTTGGTACACCCGGATCATGATGATGCTGACTTATCACGCACAGCTCATGATGCTTGGTCGTTAACTGCCAACAGCTATACTTCAACAACTACTGCACCGGGTGCATTGACACTTGCTTCTGTAGGAGCTGGTCACGGCAGTAATTCTAAAGTTTATACTTATGTTGTTACTGCAGTTGTTGACGGAGTTGAATCATTAGCCTCCCCTTCTAATACAATAACTATTGGGTCATTAAGTGTCACTGCTGGGGTAAGAATTACTTGGACTTCTACAAGTGCTGACTACTACAGAGTATATAAAGATCCTTCTTTTGGTACTGATGTTTACGGTTGGATTGGGGATACGGACAACGCAACTTTTGATGATTTTAATTTGGCACCTGTAACAACTGATGCACCTCCTGAAGATCGTCAACCGTTCGCCGGTGCAGGGAACAAACCTTCAGCTGTTAATTATTTTCAGCAGAGAAGGGTGTTTGCTAATACAACTAATGAACCTCAAGCGGTTTATTTTACTCAAACAGCTAACTTTAAATCACTAAGAACATCTAACCCCACGCGAGATGATGATGCAATTACGTTCACCATTGCTTCTCAACAAGTTAATGAGATTCGCCATATTGTAGCGCTTGACGCTTTAGTTCTGCTCACCTCCGGTGGGGAGTGGTTGATCAGTGAAGGTCAGGACAAAGTACTTACCCCAGCGTCTGTAGGCGCTAGGATACAGTCCTACAACGGTTCTTCGTGGGTGCCCCCTGCTGTCATCAACAGTACAGTTCTTTACGTGCAGGAGAAAGGTGCCAGGATCAGAGATCTTGGTTATGAATTCAGCAGTGATAAGTACACCGGTAATGATCTTTCGTTAATGTCAGAACAGTTGTTTGAAGGTTATACCGTTGAAGAGATGACATATTCTGATGAACCTTATGGCATCTTATGGTGTGTTCGGGATGATGGAGTTTTACTTGGGTTAACTTATCAGCGTGAGCACCAAGTGTGGGGGTGGCACCACCACGTTACTGATGGTGAATTTGAATCAATAACATCCATTTCAGAAGATGGTCGTGACGCAGTGTATGTTATTGTAAAACGAACCATCAATGGCTCCACAGTACGTTATGTTGAGCGCATGGAGCCGCGTTTTACCAGCTCTCCTGAAGATGTATTTTGTGTTGATTCAGGGTTGTCTCTTGATAATCCGAGCACTATCACAGGTGCAACTCAAGCGAACCCTGTAGTTATTACAGATAACGGTCACCCTTACTCTGACGGGGACTTGATTGATATCCGTGACATTGTGGGGATGACTGAGCTGAACGGTAATCGATATAAAGTTGCTGGAAAGACTACTAATACATATCAGCTTACCGATGAAGACGATGTTAATATCGATGGTACGGGGTTCACTGCTTATGTATCTGGCGGGACATCTCGTGAAGCGGTTACAGTGATATCGGGACTTGATCACTTGGAAGATGAGTTAGTTGCTGTAGTAGCAAACGGGGTGGAAGTTACTGGGTTGACAGTTTCATCTGGTGCTATCACTCTTCCAAGAGCTGCTTCAATAATACATGTTGGGCTTGCATACATTCCTACTATGGAACTGCTTGATATTGATGTACCTTCAGCGACTGAAACATTAAAAGGTTTGAAGATATCAGTATCCAAAGTTATTCTCGAAGTTGAGAAATCACGAGGAGGTTGGGTTGGTGGCAAGCAGTTTGATGGAACCTATGACATGGTGGAAATCAAACCTCGCTTTGATTCAGATGGTTATGGCGCTATTGCGTTAAAAACTTTCAAAGAAGAGGTGGTGATACCACCTAACTGGGGTGTAGGTGGTGGCGTTCGTATTGAACAGCGTTCCCCTTTTCCATTAGCAGTATTGTCAGTAATTCCAGATGTTACTGTAGGGGGTGCATGATGACACCTGTGGAGTTTCTCAAACCGACTGATGAAATGGTTGAATTTATTGCTGCTAATATGCGTGAAGCGGATAGAGTTGAAGTGATGGCTTCTCATGGTCATGCACCTTTAGAGGCACTACAATCAAGTTTAAAAGCATCACAGCTATCGACTGTAGCCTGTGTTGAAGGAGTACCGTGTGTAGTACTTGGTTTAGTGATTCATGATTTGTTAGGGGGTAAAGGCTCTCCCTGGATGCTGGGTACTGAATATGCGTTAAAACACCGTCGACAATTTTTAACTGAAACACCATTGGTTATTGGTGAGATGTTAAGAAAGTGTCGAAAGTTGGTTAATCACGTTCACTGTGAAAATGAGGAAAGTATTCAATGGTTGCGATGGTTGGGGTTCACTCTTGAAGATCTTGCACCGTACGGGGTAGCAGGTGATATGTTTCATAAGTTTCACATGGAGAAAACATAATGTGTGAACCAACTACAATTTTATTGATTGCGTCAACTGTCGCAACGGTTGCACAAGGTTATCAAGCACGCCAGCAAGCTAAATCTCAAGCTAAATATGAGGAAGGTGTTGCTCAATATAATGCCCGTACTCAAGAGAATGAAGCTACCAAAATAGCCAATAAAGGGATTGAGGCAGAGAATGAACAGCGACGTAGAGTTGCTGAAGCTAAGTCTGCACAACTTGCACAGTTCGGAGCTTCAGGGGTGGATCCGCTGACAGGTTCAGCATTGAAGATCCAAGAAGAAACCGAAACCCTCGGTGAGATTGATGCACTCAGAGTTCGTAGTAGGTTCCTAGATCAAGCTGAGTCTCTTAGAGCACAGGCGGGACTTACACAGAGTGAGGGTGAAGCAAAAGCAGGTTTCACTCGTGCTAAAGGGCAAGCTGCTTTTACCGGTTCAATAGTGTCTGCTGTAGGTCAAGTGGCAGGTTCTGGGGTAGCTTCAAAATGGTTTACTCCTAACAGTGCAGCTGTTGTTTCATCACAGGGAACACAACCTGTGTTATCCGGTGGTGGCGGCGCTCCAGTGTTTGAGGCGGCGTAAGATATGCCAACTGTTCGACAATATAGATCACAAGTAGAAACTGCGGTTGTACCTGGTGCAAAGGCTAGAGGTGTTGGCAGCTTTGATACAGGCCAGGGCGCTGTCTTTCAAGGTGTCTCTGATTTAACCCAGGGGCTTGGTCAGTTACAACAACGCTTAGACACCACTGCTGCTGAAGATGCAATGGTGAATTTCGAACGTGATAAGAATAAATTATTTTTTGATCCAGGCGCCGGGTATTTTAATACTCAAGGTCGTGATGCTTTTGATAACGCAAAAGATGCGAACAAAGCACTTGAAGATCTGAAGCGTAAATATTCTGAAGGACTCAGCACTACTGAAGCGCGTGTTATGTTCGATGGAGTTGCCCAACAACACATCACCAGGGGTAATGCTGACATCATTCGTCACGCCTCTCAGGGTGCGCGTGCGTGGGAGGTAGCCACTATCAAGGCCGGTGTTGAGAACACCATTGAGAATGCCGCTCTGTACCGTAATGACCCTGACCGGTTGAAGGTACAGAATGCCCTCGGCAGGCAGCATGTGATTGATGCTGCAAAGCTTGAAGGACTTGATGGTGAGGTGTTGAACGAACGCCTGCAGACTTATGACTCCTCGTTTGCCAGAACATCAATCGAGTCTTCTATTGCAGATAGTGCCGCACAAGGTCGGACTGCTTTGGAGAAGATGGGTGATATGTTGGGAGGCCCGGATAGAGCAAACATTGAAACTAAGATCAAGCAGCGTGAGAAAGTTGAGAAGACTGCGTTTGACTCTCAGCAAGCGGTACTGATAGCCAATAAGTTGGTCAGTCAGTATGACAACTTGACTGATATCACTGCTGAAGTTGAGAAGATTAAAGACCCTGATATTCAAGATAAAACACTCCGTGAAGCGCGTGAGCGATACAATCTGAAGAAAGCAGGTGAGAAAGAACGTGAGGCAGATGCCTATGAGACTGGTATTGATTTTGTAACTGAAGGAGGTACAGTCCAGGCTTTTCAGGCTCAGTATCCTGAAGAGTGGGAAACCATGTCTGCTGGGCAACGTAACAATCTGGCATCTGGTCGGCACAATGTGACTGATCAAGTGTTGCTGAGTTCGTTGTTGAACAAACCCCCTGCTGAATTGGCGAAGGTGAACCCTGCTGATCACGCTTCTAAATTATCAAAAGGTGATCTCGGTAAATTAAGAACAGCAGTTAATTCTGCCAAAAAAGGGAAAACTATCACCAATATTCAAACTCCTGCTGCAAAAGTTAAATCGATTGCTCAGGAGTTCTTTGGTGCATCAAAAACTTGGAAAGGTAAGAAAGGTGAGAGAGTTAATGAATTTCTTGCCGCTGCTCAGACTCGAATTGAAGATGTTGAAACTTCGACTGGTAAGAAATTATCACCCACTGAGCTTGATAAAGTATTGGCTGAGTTCAGCCACGAAGTGGTAATAGAAGACACCTTCTTATTCTTTGATACAACTTACAGTTTGAAGAATGTACCTCCTCAAGAATTGAGCGCAGTCAACCGTGTCATCGACACCCTTGGTGAAAACTCTAAAGAAGATGTGCTGGCTGTCAGAGAGTACCTGATTGAAAACAATATATCTGTGACGTTTGATAACATCAGTAGAGCATATGAGCAGGCCACACAGTAATGGCTCTTGATTTTGAAAAAGTTGATCTTGGTTCTTTTGGTGTAAATGAGGAAGAAAATCGTTTGCGTGGGACTGCAACTGAAGCCTTCAAAATCAATCCTGACCAACATGCTAAAGTCACTAGGTTAAGTCGTGAAACTAATGCTCCTGTTGTAGCGATTGAATCAAATCCTCAAGCGGTTGAACAGAAGCTTAAACTTGATCAGATTGATTTCAGTAGCATAGCTGAAAACAACCCTACAACATCTAAGTTCATTAGCAATTTTGACAATGCTGTAATCGCTCAAGATGACATTGGTTTTTTACAATCCATTGAAGATTCATTGAGTGATACAAGCACTGTTGTCAAAGAACATGGGGTAGGTACTGCGGCTGCTGATTTTGCAAGAGAGATCCCCAGTGGTGCTTTGGATCTCATAGGTGGTGGCGCTCAAGGGTTCAGAAGGTTCAATGAAGATTTCGGTAGATTTGTATCACAATCAATAAGATACATGGGTGCTGAATCCGTTGCTAACTTTCTACAAAAACCAAGAGATATACCGATTTACCTGGACCCTACCACTTCTATCGGGGAGACAGGGGAACTCATTTCCTCGCTGGCTACAATCATTGGAGCACCTAAAGAAAGGAAGGCGTTTCATACTGAGGTTGGTAGTGCGTTAGGGCAAATAGCAAGTTTTGCAGCTTCTGCCGGGGTAACTTTACCCTCGTTCTTCCTATCAAGTTATGCACAAGGAGCTTCTGAGGCTGATGAGAAAGGTGCTGATGTAGAGACTCAAAGAGCTGCTGGCATGCTTTTTGGGTTGACAACTTTGGCAGCTGAAAAAACCGGGATGGATTTGATTCTTAACCGGGTTCCACCAAAGATCAGAAACACTTTCATTCGTAACACCGTTGACGTAGTTATAGGTGCCGGGATAGAAGGTGCTGAAGAGTGGGTGGAAGGAGTCACACACCAACTGATAGCTAAAGGGCTATATGATCCTGATGCTGAGATCGACCTGACACCGGGTGTAGAAGAGGCTTCAGCGGGTACAGCTGCGGGTATCGTGAGAATTATCCTCGGTGCGATGGGGGCAAAAGTACGCAAAAGTGACGTTGTTGCTGAGCAGCAATTGGACAGAGAACAACAGTCAATCACCGAGCAGCGTACTATTGACTCCATTGCAGCAGATGCTGGAAAGGCAAAGATCAATGAAATTGATAAAGAATCTTTCCGTCAATTTGTAAATGAAGCAGGCCCGGATTCCAACGTGTTCATCGACGGTGAGCAAGCAGCTCTCTATATGCAGGATAAAACTCCTGAAGAGATTAACACTGACCCAGGTCTTAAGTTGATTGGAGATCAGGTTCAGGAGGCTGCTGCGGTCGGTGGGGATGTCGTGATATCAGTGGGTGACTTTGCTGCTGATATTGCCAATACGGAGCACTACGACGCTCTGCGCCCCAGTATGACCATGAGCGGAGAGTCTATTCCGCCCTTCCGTCAAGAGATCGATCAGACTGAAACCGATAACTACATTCAGAAATTGACTGAGATAGCACAGGAGAATGTCAGTCAATATGTTGAATCGCAAGAGATTTATAACAATGTGCGCGGGCAACTGATTGACACAGGTCAAATGTCCCCTCAAGCTGCCAGTGTCAGTGCAGAGATCGTACCAGCCTGGTTTACAGTGCATGCTCAAAAGACCGGTGTAACAGTGGAGCAAGCGTATAAAGATGCGGGGTTGACGATAGAAGGTCCACAGACAGGTCGACCCGCCGAGTTAGGCCCAGATGTGTTAGAACAAGAAAAACTTGATAGGTATAAACAAGTCAATGTCACCACTACAGCTACTGTTGCTGAAACTGGGGAAGTGGTGGAAATTACAGAACCCGGTGACATAGTGTATACTCGTACACTAAGTAGAGTGGAATCAATTGAGAATATGATTAAATGTCTACAGTCATAAAACAATCTGAGCTGGAGAATCGTCGGCTTGCAGGGGCTAAGGTTGTCTCTCGGACTTCTTCTCCCGTGCAAGAATCTCAGAAAGTTGACATAACGGTAGAATCTGAACCGGTATCTGTTGAAGTAGAGCTTGCTCCTGTTCAGGTAAATACTGTAACCACAGTTGATGCAACTGCGCTTATGCAGCAAATAGCGGCACTCACCGCCGTAGTTCAAGAGTTAATTGAACTTCGGAAAAACCCGCCAAGCTTGGGGGTTGTTAGAAGTTCAAAAGACGGGAAAATACTGCGAATTAATCCGATACCGCAGAGTGAGAATTAATCATGCAGGGGCTTGATGTTTCAGCACATCCGAACGTTGAAGTTCGCAATGATACTCAGATTATCTACCTCAAAGGCGATGAGGACACAGACGGATCTCTAAGGATGATCCCTTCAGTCGATCAGCAAGAATTCCACTTCCAGATACGGTTGGAAGGTGTTTGGGCAGACGCAAGCATCCAGATTTCAGTGGGTTCTATTGTAATGGGGTTAGACCTGCAAATTGAATCAGCCGGAGGCTGGATTATTACCAGTTCACACGGCACTTCCGGCGCAGTAAAAAGAATAATCCCACATACTCACTTTAGCGATAACGGGTCATTTGGTAGGCATTCAGCTGAAGTTGGAAAGAAGGTTTTCAGAAATATTATACAGCCTGTATATGATGACGAAATAATAGTAACAAGCACATCCACAATAATCGTTCCGCCTGTTAATGCCTGGATATCAAAGGTCTATGTGAAGATAGGTAGCGTTGCTGCCACCGAGAATGTAATGGTAACGCTTAGACGCATAAATGAATTCGGCAGTATATATTTTCAAAGAGAATATCCACCTCATGTCTTTGGTCCCGCACTCACTGAGGTGGAGGTTGAGCTAAAAGGGTTAATCCAAATTACGGAAGGTTTCCCGGTTCATGTACAAATAGAGAGTTCGGCCAACCTGTCTTTTCAGTCTTACAGTCTTACAGATCAAATATGGTATGCCCTTGATACTCAGGCTTTCGAGGCAATCGGGTTTTTACAGGACTCAATGACACTAACAAATGATGCAGGCTTAGTGTTTTCCAATAGCGGCGATTTCGTAACAGCGAGTAAATTTAATGGCTAACCAGTTTCACAAAGATTTAATAGGTGACGACCTTCACATTGCAAGAGCGCAAGCTGGCAGCGGGAGTCCTACTGGAGTTGTTACCGCTGGGATAATTGGTGAATTCTATTGGGATTACACCAATAACCACCTATACGTTGCAGAGGAGCTGACAGATAGTGACTGGGTGCAGCAGGCAGATGCTTACGACCAGTCATTAAACACCACTGATAATGTAATCTTTAATGGGTTACTTACAACTAGCTTCCTATCAACAGACGCAAACCATCTTGACCTTAATGAGTCTGGTGAGACAGATATAACGGCAGACGGAGGCGGAATCCATCTGAAAGGCACATCTCTTATTTATATTATATGGGATAATGCTACAAATGCCTGGCAATTTAATCAGAATGGGCAGTTCTTAGGATCTATGACTATAGGCGCTCTTTCTGCTTCAGCTGCTGACTCATCTCTTGACCTAAAAGCAACAGATAAATTCTTCTCATTAAATGCTGTAGCCACTGCTGTTAGAGATACACTGTCCCCGCAAGAGCGCGACATCCATTACGACCCAACCACTAAATTATTCGAAGGCTGGAATGGCTCCATGTGGGTTAACTTTGGCTCCGGTGGCGGTGATGTTGTCGGCCCTGCTTCAGCAGCAGACAATCTAGTTGCTAGATATGATGGGGCAACTGGAAAGCTTCTAAAATCTTCACCTAATTTCCAGGTTGGAGATCTAGGGTACACCATGATAGGTGGTAGCGGTGCTCCTGATACAGATACATTTGTTCAAATCATTACACCAGATAGCGATGGGCTGAAAATAAAAAGCCCGAATAATGCGCAGCTCATGCTACATGACACTGGGGCTGCCGTTGACCTAAAGCAAGTTAATCTAGCCTGTTTTGATGGGGTTTTGCACTTCTTGCAGGTTGATGATGATCTAGCCGGGTTCTCTACGCTTTTGACTCTTGACCTGGCAACAGGGGATACAGAATATACCAACACTTCGGGAAATATACAGATTAAGGTAGAAGGTGTTAGTAGCAGCAAGCTATCTTTGCGCGATTCTGCTGCGACCCTTAATGATAAACAGTTTGATATAAATGCAGAGGATGGCGCTCTCTATATAGGGCATGTATCTGATGATGAAACATCAGCTAGCCCGTCAATTATAATAGACGATGGTGAGAATGTTTTAATCCCATCTGGCAGAAAGGTTCATATAGGTGCTATCGGCACTGTAGATTCGGACGCATTAGTACAAGTAAAGCTCACATCCGAATTTGAAAACCTTAAAATTGAGGGGCCATTTGGAGCATCACTTGCGCTGCACGACTTAGGCGGCGGCGTTGACCAGAAGCAAATAAACATGGAAGTTAGTGATGCTCTTTTGAGGGTAAGGCGGTTTGATGATGACTTTGCAGCATATTCAGACCTGGCCTCTATCAGTATGGCTACTGGTGATATGGTTCTAGATTTAGGCCAATACTCACACCAATCTTCAACGGCTCTTGATAAAGTTGTTGCTACAATGTCTGATGAAGTGGTTGAGGTTTGGCAAGAGAGCGACTTTGGAGCGGTGTCAGGTACAGGGATTCCACTGACTGACGGTACGTCATATCACATCATGGATGTCTTCACGCTTACTAAATCGCTTGTGGTTCCAACAGGTGGAAGCGTCCAGGTCAGAACAGCTAACCGCGCCCACTCCATCCTCTATACGCAAGTAGGCACAACTGAGGCTCTGTTCAGGGGCGTAAACATTGGAACCCTTGCGCTTTTTGATTGTGTTTTCGATGGAAACAGCACCGGCACTCTATTTAATATAGACGGTGGTGTTATTAGTTCCAAGTTCCCTGACTTCAACAGTTGGGCTGATTTGGGAACTGTTGCAAATCTGGCGGACTTCTTCGGGCCTGGTATGTTCTTTGATACTGCATCAGGTCTAACTATGGATGGATGCTCAAGCTGCACAATCTATGGGCATCTTGGCATCATGTCTGGTTCTGGTTCGCTGTTCTATGTAACTGGATCAGGTTCAGGGGATTTACAGTTCTACAATGGCATCTTAGAAGGTGATGCAACCAACTCAATGTTTAATGTGCATGGAGCAACATACCCAGTTGGTCAGACCGTGAACATTGGTGGGAACAATATTGTAAGCGGCCTAATGTTTAACCCATCCTCTATTATCCAGACAGATGATAGGATCATATCAAGAGGAAACAAGGGAGCACCTGACAGTACCGCCACGGCAACTGGCACAGCATTTGACCAAGGCGGTACTCTTTCTTCACTAACTCAGAATATAGCTAGTGAAATCACAGCAACCTTCACTGAACAAGATGTTGAGAGGTTCAGTGTTTCAGCAAGCGGAGTATTCCGCCATGAAGGGTCTGAAAGCATTACGGCGCAAGTTTGGGCTTCCATTACAGGAAAAAGCAGCTCAGCCAGTGCAACTACTTTCAATTTCTATCTAGGGCAAGCCTATGGACTTAATGGAATTGACTCTTTCGCTGATGCGGGCGCAGGCAATGTAACGGCAACAACAACTATAGACCACTCTTTCATAGCTGGCGATAGGGTCGTGATTATGGGAACGACCAATTATAACGGGGATTATATTCTGATCAGCGTAACAGCAGACACATTCACATTCACTGCAACTTGGGTGGCAACAGAGACAGGGTGGAATCCACGAAAGATTTTGCCAGCATCAAAGGCTTCAAATCAACTCTCCAATGCTTACAAGAATAGTATGCTTATTGGACAGGCAGACATGGCAGAGGATGATTTCGTGCAATTATTTGTTGAGAACACTGGAAGTAGTGCGGACTTAGCAGTTAGCGACATCAACGTAAACATAGCAAAAGTGTAGGGGCTAATATGAATCCAGATGACTACTGTCATTTGATTGTAGAAAACACAGGAACAAGTATGGTTTCCATGAAAATCACGGGCTATTAAAAGGGGGTAGGTCATCAGCGAGAGATTCCCCACAAACGCGACCATACCGTGGACTGTCACGGCTATGGATAGTGCAGACAATAGGCTGACTGGCCTCACCGATGTGCTGCTATGGATAAGGCGTAGAAGTGATGGGCAGTATTTTGATTTTGCAGGTGGATGGGGTGCAAATCGAACCCAGCATCAGATGGTCGAGATGGATTCCACTAACAACCCTGGTGTGTATGAGTATTATTTTGATACCGACGGTTTGGGTCGTGATGATTACTTCTATGATTCAGAGAGTGCAACGTCAGCTACTGGACCATGGCAGGGGTGGATTTATATCGGCGGTGTGAATGTTGATCAGGTGAATGATGTCACTATTGTCGGTGACGGTAGCACAATTCCATTTAATGTATAATGATGTTATGGAGGACGATATAACTTATGAAACTCTATTTTTCTGAATTAGCAGGGGCTGGCGATTGTTGATGGCTGAGATAGTTTTCCAAATTCAATATGCGCAGACCTCCCGAGACCCTGGAGACTTAGTGAGTGTTGCTGCTGGTGAAAAGACCAGGGTAGATCCGCATGTAGAAAACAGTCGTTGCTTTCTGCGTGTGGTCGATGCTCCGTACACTTTGGAGCAGCTGCAAGGCGTGGGAGTCCATTGGCTGGTGGCTGATGGCGAGGATTTCATAGTACAAGCGCGCAGCCGTTTTACCTTGTTATTATCTGGTAAATTACCCGACAAGATTCCCGGCTTTAAAAACAACCGCACTTATTCAACAAATTGGGCAACACTAAGGCCTTTTATCTTCGATAAATCCACGGGTCTAATAGCCACAGAT
>Ga0316192_10000499_pt1 | contig 29001 bp, 27 predicted proteins | sample MerIslwburrow_MG_FD_204931 | JGI IMG/M metagenome (GOLD analysis project Ga0316192, IMG submission 204931) | Coastal sediment microbial communities from Maine, United States - Merrow Island worm burrow | ecosystem: Environmental > Aquatic > Marine > Coastal > Sediment | place: USA: Maine...
GGCAAGTCCACGGACGTCGTGCTCGTGCCCGGGGACATCGTCTATGTGACTCGAGCGTGGTACGCCAGCACCGCGGACATTCTCAACGCGCTTTCGCCGCTCCTCTCGCTCGCCAATTCGTTCGCCATTCTGGCCCTGGCGGGCGCCGTCGGCAGATAGATGCACAAGCCACTCTTTCGTAAACTGCTCTCCGATGACATCGAGACGGAAGAGGTGGACCCCCATGCTGTTGGCGGGGGCTTGTTGAGCGCCGAGCGCGAGGCTATCGAAGGAGCCGCACCATCGCGAATCGAGCAGTTCACTGCGGGTCGGGTTTGTAGCCGACTGGCATTGGGGCGTTTGGGAGTGGCCGCGACGACTCCCATCGTGCGAGGTGAGGACCGCGCGCCAATCTGGCCGAAGGGCTTCGTCGGGAGCATCTCACACACCGACACTTGGTGCGCTGCTGCCGTGGCGCGACGAGAGAGCATCCGTTCCGTCGGCATCGACCTCGAACCAGCTACCCCGCTCAAAGAGGCGCTCTGGCGCCGGGTGTGCACTCCGGACGAGCGCGAGCGTCTCCGCGAGCTCCCGAACTCCGGCCTGATGGGGAAGATCCTCTTCAGCGCAAAGGAGTCCGTCTACAAGTGCCAGTACTCCATCACTACCCAGTTTCTCGGTTTCCAAGCTGTCGAGGTCGAAGTCGGCGACGGAACGTTTCGCGCTGTGTTTCGTCAGCCAGCAGGCGAGTTCGAGCCCGGTGACGAACTGAACGGTAAGTTCGCCGTGGAAGATGGGCTCGTGGCGTCTGCCTGCGAGCTTCGAGCGTGACCGAGCTGCGGACGGTCGTCATCGACGTGCCGCGCGGCAGCTTCGTCAAACGAAGAGACGATGGCTCGGTCGACTTCATCTCTCCAGTGCCGGCGCCATTCAACTACGGCCACATGCCGGGGACGGTAGCCGCCGACGGCGAAGGTCTCGACGCCGTCGTGCTCGGCCCCCGACTCGCGCGCGGCACTCGACTGAGCGTGTCGGCTCACGAGCGAGTGGGGTTCATCGATGCGGGGGTCTCGGACCCGAAGTGGATTTGCGCCTCCCTGCCGCTCAGCGATGCCGATCGTCGACGGGTCGAGCGCTTCTTTCGTCGCTACGCGGTCGCGAAACGCCTGATCAACAGGGTCCGTGGCAAGAGCGGGGCGACTCGCTACCTCGGCTGGCTCTGAGACCCCGGATCCTTCACACTCCTGCACTCGTTTGCGTGAGTCGGTCGACATACGAATCTTGTCGTCGTTGAAGTCGGTGGACCCGCGCGCGTGGAACGACCTCGCGGGCGAAGATGACCCCTTCATCGAGCATGCCTTCCTGTCGTTGCTCGAGGAGAGCGGGTCTGTTGGACATGGCTCAGGCTGGGAGCCGTCTCATGTGACCGCGTGGCGCGGCAAGAAGCTGGTGGGTGCCTTTCCTCTCTATTTGAAGACCCACAGCTACGGCGAATATATTTTCGACTGGGGCTGGGCGGACGCCGCGTCTCGCATCGGTATTGGCTACTACCCAAAGCTCGTGGCCATGGTGCCGGTGACCCCAGTCACAGGTCGCCGATTCCTCTTGGCGCCTAGCGAGGATGCGGCCCACTTGGTGTCTCGATTGCTCGATGGGTGCTTCGAGGTGGCCGAGGACACGCGCGCGTCATCGCTTCATCTGCTTTTCTTGAGCTCCGAGGAGCGTGACTGGGTGGCGCAGGACGGGCGGCTCATGAGCCGACTTTCGTTTCAGTTCCGCTGGCAGAATGAAGGCTATGCGACGTTCGATGATTTCGTAGGCGAGTTCCGCTCGTCGATGCGAAAGAAGCTTCGCAAAGAGCGGCGTGTCGCAGCCGAATCGAGCCTCGACATCGCAAAGCTTCAGGGCGACGAGATCACACCTGCCGACTGGCGCAGCCTCGAACATCTCTACCGAGCGACGTGCGGCCGAAAGGGCTCGCACCCCTACTTGACCCCCGAGTTCTTCGAGCTCGCGCCAGGCACCCTCGATGACTCCGCATTGGTGTTAGCCGCGCGGGACGAGGGCCGAATCGTCGCGGCATCGCTCAATTTCGCCAAAGGTGCTCATCTCTATGGTCGCTATTGGGGGGCTATGGAACGCCACGACATGCTGCACTTCGAGCTCTGTTACTATCGCCTCATCGAGCATGCGATCGAAAACCGAATGCAGCGCTTCGAGGCGGGCGCCCAGGGAACCCACAAGCTGCGGCGCGGGCTGATGCCGGTGCCGATCCACAGCGCGCACTGGCTGCGGCATCCGGTATTGGCGCAGGCCGTCGCAGATTTTCTGCCTCGCGAGGCGGCCTCCGTACAGCAACAGATCCGCGAGCTCGAGCAGCATGGACCGTTTCGCCGTCATGGTACCGAACAGCCAGGTGACTCTCGACGAGCTTCCGGATGACCGCGCTGTTCGTCTATGTCGCGATCGCGATTGGCGTTTCGTTCGTCTGCTCGATCCTCGAGGCCGCGCTGCTGAGTGTCACTCCCTCTCACATCGCCAAGCTCGAGCAAGACCGACCCAAGGTCGGGACCCGTCTCCGCGCCTTGAAGTCGCATATCGATCGCCCACTCGCCGCGATCTTGAGCCTCAATACGATTGCCAATACTGCGGGGGCAGCTGGCGTTGGGGCACAGGCGCAACGCCTTTGGGGTTCCGAAGCGCTCGCTATCGCGTCCGCTCTTCTCACACTTGCGATTCTCATCGTCTCCGAGATCCTACCGAAGACACTTGGCGCCATGTACTGGCGTCGCCTCACAGGGTTCATGGCGGCCGTGCTCCCCGTGATGATCCTCGCGCTCCTGCCGCTCGTTTGGTTGTCGGAGTTCATCACTCGGGCGCTCAAGCGTCGACGGGCGGTGGAGACGCTGTCACGGGAAGAGTTTGCGGCGCTGGCGCGCGTCGGCGAGCAACAAGGCCTCTTCGACGAGTCGGAAATGAGAATTCTCCGGAATCTATTTCATTTCGGCTCGCTCCGGACCCGGGACATCATGACCCCCCGCATGGTCATGTTCTCGCTCGAAGAAAACGTCTCGGTTCAGGATGCGCTCGCGGCACGTGGCTCCATGATTTTTTCGAGAATCCCGATTTGGAAAGAATCCCCCGATCAGGTGACTGGCTACATCCTCAAGGATCAGCTTCTGCTGAGGGCGGCGCGAGACGAGCTCGACGTCCCCGTGCGTTCGTTCGCCCGTGAGGCGCTCGTCGTACCGGACACCATCCCCTTGCCCGCGCTCTTCGAAAAGCTCCTCGACAATCGAGAGCACATCGCCGTCGTCGTCGACGAGTACGGCGGCACCGACGGCGTCGTGACGATGGAGGACGTACTCGAAACGCTCATCGGACTCGAGATCGTCGACGAAATGGACTCCGTCCAAGACATGCGCGCCATGGCGCGCGCCAAGTGGGAGGCGCGGGCCAAGAACATCGAGATGGAAGGGGGCCCGTCCAGAGCTCCCGATTCTGCCGACCCCGTTCGGGGCTCATGAGCGCGTCGATCACCGACGAAGGCCTTCCTAGTTCGAGTGCGGCGCGATGGTTCTACGCACTCAAGCCCGCTAGCTGGCCGAAGCTTGTCGTACCGGCCTTGTTCGGTCAGCTCCTCGGCGCCGGCGCGAGCGGAGCTCTCAATCTTTCCGCTCTCTGTTGGGGCCTTGCGTTCACCGGTTTCGGCTTGGCCTTCATCGTGCTGCTGAACGATTGGGGGGACCGCGAGGTCGATGCGATCAAGCGGAACATGTTTCCCGATGGCTGTTCCCCGAAGACCATCCCGGACGGGATTCTCGCGGGCAGAACCGTTGGAATCGCCGGTCTGCTTTGCGGAGCGGCGACGCTCGCACTTGCGGCGGGAGCTGAATCGACACTCCATCGCCCGCTCGCTTTCGAAGCAGGGCTCGCCTCCATGCTTATGTTCGTGGCCTATACGCTTCCCCCGGCGCGATTGAATTACCGGGGTGGGGGCGAGGTCCTCGAGATGCTTGGCGTGGGCGTCGCCCTACCGCTCATCAACGTTTACTTCCAGGTGGGCGAAGTGCCCCTGATGGTGTGGCCCTGGATCGCCGGTTTCGCGTTCCTGAGCCTTGCGAGCGCGGTGGCGAGCGGCCTCTCCGACGAGCAGAGCGACCGGGCTGGTGGTAAGCGCACGTTCGCATCGACGTTCGGAAATCGAGCTGCGCGTCGACTCACCGAGTTCTGCGTTCTCGCCGGCGGCGGGATCTGGGCAGGCGCTGCCTGGTGGCGTCCGGACCTCGTGCCGCTTTGGGCCGCCGTTCCTGCACTTGCCATCGTCGCGTGGAACTTCGTCGCGCTACGCCGCGTGAGCGACCAAGCGGTCACGAACGCTTTCGGGGCGCAGGGTGTCTACAAGAGTTTTCTTCACCGCGCGATCTGGCATAGTACGACTGTAGCTTGTCTCATCCTCTGGCTTTACCCGACTCTCTCATGACCGCTCGCGCCATCAAACAGACCATCACGGATTTGGCGGAGATCGACGCCGCCATCGAAAACACGCCTCTCGGCGCGCTCACGCTGGACCCGGACCGACAGCGGGCAACGCCTCTGCGCGACCTCGTGGATCAACTCGCGAACTCTTCTCAGGAGCAGCATCTCGCGGCGGCCGCTCGTGCGGTAGCCCAAGCACAGCTTCAAGCCTTTCCCGAGAACATCTTCTGGGACTTCGACTACTATCTCGCGTCAATTCACGCAGAGGCTTCCGAGGCGGCAGACTACGGCGCACAACTCGAGAAGTTCACCGAGATCACGGTGGGCCTCATGCATCTCTACGGGCAACGTTCCAAGATCCGATTTCGATATGTGCACGACTTCATCTATGGCTTCGACTGGGCGCGATGGGTGCGCCGAAACCCCAACACGAGAACAGGGACCGCCCCTTTCTCGCTTGGGTTCTTGCAGCAGAGCGAGACGCGGGGTCGAGACATTCTTCGCTTGATCGATTCGGACGACGAGATCTACCCAAAGCTTGCGGACGATGGACCCCGAAATCCGTTTCCCTTCTCGCGTGAACCTGAGCAAGAGCGGCGTCTCTACCGGCGACTGTCGGAAACTGGGTGCATTCCCGTGCAGGCGTGGCAGGTCGATGCCGCTCCCGATGCTGCTCGTGACTTTGATGCGCTTCGTGAGGATGCCGCTCGAACTCTCGGCTTCGGCCGCTAGAGGAAGAGCATCGCTGCGATCCAGAGCGCGACCAGCGAATTCAGGGCGATGCTCGACCACCACGCAGCACGGAGCGGATCCTCGGATCTCGCCCCGACGAGCAGTGGGAGCAACGGTGCGATCGAGACGAGCGCCTTGGCGGGCAGGGGGATACCCGGCGTGAAGAAGAAGACCGCGAACGCTGCGAAAGCGATCCCCGCCGATGCGAAGCGCCTCGCGGAAGCCATCCCGTGCCGCACGGGCCAGGTACGTTTATTCGCGCGCTGGTCATCGGCGACATCGGGTAGCGCCGTGAGCACGTTGCTGCACACGCCGAGTAGAGCTGTGGGCCCGAGCACCCAACCTGGTGCGAACGCGATCTCGGTTTGCATGTAATAGCCGAGGCAGGGGAGCCCAACCCCTACTCCGAGTCCCTGAAGCCACTCGCCTCCGCCTCGATAGCTCGCACGCACGGGCGCAAAGCTATAGAGCCACATCAAGAGCAGGGCCGCGAGGGCGTAGAGCGGTGTCCAGGTGCGTCCGAGCACCATCAACGCGAACGAGTAGAGCAGCAAAGCGATCGCGGCCAGTCGTGCCGCGCGCCCAACCTGCAACGCGCTCAGCTTGCCTTGTGGGATCACGCCCGAACCTCCGGAGAGGATCGTGCCGCGCCCAGTGTCGGCCTCTCGATCGGCAAAATCGTTCGCGAAGATGACGAACAGATGGTCTAGGACACCCCAAAGCAGTGCTGCCACGAGCCATATGACTTCGAAGCGCCCGGTGACGTGCCAGGCGGCCGCGTGCCCGAGTAACAAGGGCGCCAGGATGTTCACGTGCGCTAGCGGTCGCGCGGCCTGAACCCAGTGACTCATCGCCATCCCGTCACTCGATAACACGTTTCGATCCTGCTAGGGACCCTTCGTGGACGTGCTCGGCCGGGAACCCCTTACGAGACCCGTGCAGTTCTTCACTGGCAAAGGCGGGGTAGGGAAGTCGAGCGTCATCGGCGCGTTGGCGACCGCCGCGGCTCGCGCGGGCAAGCGTCCACTCATCGTCGAGCTCGGTATCCATACGTCTTCGTCGCACTTGTTTCGGGGCCCCAACGTTAGTTACCAGCCTTCCGAGGTTGCGCCCGGTGTCTTCGCGACTCGCGTTCAGTTCGAGCCTGCGCTCATTGACTACATCACATCTCGTCTGAAACTTCGCTTCGTGGCGACTCTGGTCGCTCGAAACAAGTCACTTCGAAAGCTGTTCATGGCGGCTCCAGGCGTAGACGAGATCGTGACGCTCCACCGTGTTGCTCAGCTTGCGTCCGACGAGCGCTGGGGACCCATTCTGGTGGATCTCGAGTCCACCGGGCATGCGCTGATGTTCTTCGATCTGCCGAGCGTTCTCGAGGTGTTTCTAAAGGATGGACCTCTCCGACAGGTGCTCGACAGCGCGACTCGGCTGGTCCGCGACCCGCGACGCTCTGCCGTCCACGTCGTCACGGTACCGGAGCCTCTGGCGGTTAGCGAAACGGTTCAGCTCTATCGTGGTCTGCGGGACCGCAAAGATCTGCACCTCGGTTGCCTCTTCATCAATCGAGTGCCCCGCGTCTGGCTCGACGCCGACGAACGGCAATGCGTTCGCCAGGAGCTCGAGCGCGCTGGCCCCGATGAGCCTTGGTCGCCGGACTTGGTTCTCGCGGATTTTCTCGCGAGGCGCTCGGAGACGGCGGACAAGTGCCTTCGTGGACTCAGGCGCGACATCGACCTTCCAACGCTGATCCTCGGCGCGAGCGAGGCGGATGGCGCTGGGATCGTCGAGGAACTCGCCTCTGTTTTCAACGAGAAGGAGCTCTGGTGATCACTCTCGGTGACGAGTGCCGATTGGTGTTCTGCGTGGGCGTTGGCGGCGTCGGCAAGACCACCTTCGCAGCGGCGCTTGCTCTGCGCGAAGCCCGTCGTGGCCGCTCCGTCTTGGTACTCACTGCGGACCCGGCGCGACGCCTCGCGGACGCGCTCGGCATTCGCGCGCTTCGCGACTCCCCATCGGATGTGGCGCTGCCCCCTGGGAGCCGGGGTGAGCTACACGCGGCCATGCTCGAGACGAAGGCGAGTGCAGATCAGATCATCCGGCGCGCCTCGGATGACGAGGCACGCGCGCAGCGTGTGCTCGACAATCGCATCTATCAGGCGTTCTCGAATACCTTGGCGCGTTCGCATGCCTACGCCGCAATGGAGCGCGTACACGAGGCCGTGCACGACACTCGCTACGACCTCGTGGTCGTCGATACGCCGCCCGCGCAGAGCTCGATCGAGATTCTCGACGCGCCCGACCGGCTGGTTCGCTTTCTCGATCAGGGAGTCGTTCGCTGGTTTCTCCAAGCCTCGGGCGAAGCCTCCGAGGGAGGTCGCGGTACACTCGCGCAACGTCTGCTCCGCACCGTGGCCGGTGACTCGCTGGTGTCGGCGCTCACCGAGTTCCTCACCGAGATGTCGTTTTTGCGCGAGGGCTTCGCCAAGCGAGCCCGTGAGGTCAGTGATGTGATGCGGTCGCCGAGCGCGAGTTTCGTCCTCGTCTCGTCCGCAGACTCCGTGGGCCTCGAGGCGGCCAGATCCGTTGCCGAGGAGGTCGTGTCGCGCGAATTCACGCTCGCACATACGGTCTTCAATCGGGCGTTCATCACCGAAGTCGATTTGTTAGGTGACGCGCCGCCTTCGTATCCGGAGCGTCTCGCTTCCCTCGTGCCGAAGCTCTCGGAGATGCACGCTTTGCTCGCGACCGAGCAGTCGCGAAAGCACGCCAACATGCTTGCATTCCGAGACGAGTACGGCTCGCCCTCTTGGTCCTTGCCCGAGGCCACACGTGCGCTCGGCGATCCATCTGCGCTCGCGGACTGGATCGAACTCGGGCGACCGGTGGAGGGCATTGGTTAGCGCGCCCCCGGCTTTTCGTGCAATCCTCTGGCCAAGCGAGAGGTCTCATGCAGCACATCATCGAACACGAACTGAGCCCCGAGCTCGCAAAGAAGGCCGCTAACAAGGCTGCGGAGTACTACACGAAGAAGTGGGAAAAGTACGACGCCAAGACGACGTGGACGAGCGACACCAGCGCCGAGATCACGTTTCGTGTCAAAGGCGTCAGTGTCGCTGCCACGGTCGACTTGGAGCCCGGTCGGGCCGTCATCGACATGCAGAAGGTTCCCCTGCTCCTACGCCCATTCAAGAACATGGCGCTCAATACCGTGCAGGAGACCCTGCAAAAGTGGATCACTCGCGCGAAGAACGGCGAGCTGGACTAGCCAGCGTCAGCGTCTCAAGCGCTTACGAACTGCTTCAACGCGGCTTCTCCGTGCACGCTACGCAGCTTCCGAAGGGCTAGTGCCTGGAGCTGACGGATGCGCTCGCGGCTCAGGCCGAACTCTCTGCCGATCTCGGCCAGAGTGTGCGATTCCTTCTCGCCGATGCCAAAGCGCATGCAGATGATCCGCTGCTCTCGTGGGTTCAGCGTTTCCAGCGCACGCATCACCGATTTCGAGAGGTCCTCGCCGATGACAGTGTCCATCGGCGTGCCCGCCTCGTCGTCCGAGATCAAGTCGCGGAGCTCGCTATTGCCGTCGTTTCCGACCGGCATTTCGAGCGAAACGGTGTCCCTCGAGATCATGAGCAGGTTCGAAACTTGGTCGGCGGGAAGCTTCATCCGCGCGGCGATTTCCGCTGCCGTTGGCTCCCGGCCGAACTCGCCCGTGAGCTTGCGCGTCATGCCCGTCACCTTCGTGAGTAGCTCGCAAGCATGAACCGGAATGCGAATCGTGCGCGCCTGGTCCGTGGTGGCGCGTGCCATCGACTGGCGAATCCACCAAGAGGCGTAGGTCGAAAGCTTGTAGCCACGGCGATAGTCGAACTTGTCGATCGCGCGCATCAAGCCCATGTTGCCTTCCTGAATCAGATCCATGAAGGGCAGGCCTCGCTTGAGGTACTTCTTTGCGATGGCGACGACGAGCCGGAGGTTCGCCTCGACCATCTCGGACTTCGCTCGTTCCACATCCTCATGCGCCACAGTCACGGCTTCGTGTAGCTTCCGAAGCTTGGTCATAGAGAGACCAGAGTCCGCCTCGGCCTTCTTACGGGCCGCTCCGCCTTCGTCACAGGCCTCGACGTACGAGGCGAGGGAGCAGAGCACCGCTTCAAAACTCGACTCGATGGCTGCTTCCCGAACCGCGAGCTCTCCCTTGCTCACTCGCTCGCAGACCTCCGTCAGCTGATCGAGGTGCAACCCACTCTCGAGCACGGCGTCGTAAATCGTTTGGCGCCCTCGCTCGATCTGGCGTGCGAGCTCGACCTCGCCTTCGCGCGTCAGCAGACTGACTGCGCCCATCCAGTCGAGGTAGGTCTGGACCGGCTCGGCGCTCAGCAGGTTGGTCTTCTCGGCGGCCTTGGTCGCGCGGCGTCGGTCGCCCTTGCGAGTGCGTCCGGGCTTTGAAGTGACCTCGATCCCCGCGGCCTCGATGCGCCGGAGGAAGCGGCGAACCGTCCCTGGGGTCGCGCCCATCTCCGCGATGAACCCGGAAGCCTCGTCATAGGTAATCCATCCCCGGGTTTTCACCGATTCGATCACCTGGTTCATCTTTACGTCATTGCTGGATGTTTGTGCTGACATTGTTGCTTCTCCGTGCTGTCTAAGCGTGTGGTACCACCAGGCTGGAAAATAAGCAACTGTCTGAACATAAAAATGTAGTTATACTGTGAACGGATCATCACGGGCCGTGCCGATTGACGTGCTGCACCCGGAATTTCCGACTAGGCCTGGCCGGATCGCTGATTGAAGCTTCATTCATTTTCTGGTTGCCCCCCGTCGTGGACACCTTCTACGATCTCCGCGGAATGCCGGACGAACAGCGCTATCCCGTAATGCGGTCGAAGGTCGATCCCCGCGCCGAGACTTTCGAGTCCAACAAGGCCGGCAACCTCGAAGCCCTCGCGCAGGTGCACGAAGCCCAACACAAGGCCAACCAAGGCGGCGGCGAAAAGTACAACGCGCGGCATCTTTCCCGCGGGCGCATCTTGCCCCGGCAGCGCGTCGAGATGCTGCTGGATCGCGACAGCTACTTCCTCGAGATCGCCCCTCTCGCCGGTCACGGCATGAAGGGGGAGGTGAGCGGCTCGTCGGTCATAGGCGGCGTTGGTCTGGTGAGCGGCGTCGAGTGTTGCATCGTGGCGAGCGAGGCGACGATCAAAGGTGGCGCTGTCACTCCAGTCAGCATGCTGAAGACGGGGCGCTTGGCCGAGGTCTGTGAACAGAACCGCTTGCCGGGCATCAGCTGCATAGAGTCCGCTGGCGCGGATCTACCGAAGCAGGATCAGATCTTCGTTCCGGGTGGAGCCGGGTTCCGACACCTCACACGGCGATCGGAGCAACGCATTCCGACCATCTGCCTGGTGTTCGGTAGCTCGACCGCAGGCGGTGCATACATGCCTGGTATGAGCGACTACGTCGTGATGGTGAAGGAGCAGGCGCAAGTCTATCTTGCGGGCCCACCGCTCGTGAAGATGGCCACCGGCGAGGAAACCGATCACGAGGAGCTCGGCGGGGCCGAGATGCACTCCGTCACGAGCGGCGTGTCCGACTACCTGGCCGAAGACGAGATGGACGCCATCCGCCTCGGTCGCGAGATCGTCGCGCACCTCGAGTGGGAAAAGCAGGGGAAGCTTCGCCCGCGCCCAGTCGAGGCACCGCTCTATGACCCCGCGGAGCTGCTGGGCATCGCTTCGTCCGATATTCGCGTCCCCTTCGACCAACGCGAGGTCATTGCTCGCATCGTCGACGGCTCGCGTTTCAGCGAATTCAAGCCGCTTTACGGCAAGACCATGCTCTGCGGCTGGGCGCACATTCACGGGTATCCGGTCGGCATCATCGCCAATAACGGTACGATCTTCAGCGAGAGCGCCAACAAAGGCGCCCAGTTCATCCAGCTCTGCAATCAAAGCAACGTTCCGCTCGTCTACCTACAGAACACGACGGGCTTCATGGTTGGCAAGCAGTACGAGCAAACGGGCATCATCAAGAACGGCGCCAAGATGATCAATGCTGTGTCGAACAGCACCGTACCTGCGATTACGATCATGACGGGCTCTAGCTACGGCGCAGGCAACTACGCGATGAGCGGGCGTTCGTACGCGCCGCGGTTTCTCTTCACTTGGCCGAATCACAAAATCGCAGTCATGGGCGGCAAGCAGCTCGCTGGTGTTCTCGACATCATTCAGCGCGATGCCGCACAGAAGAAGGGCATCGAGGTCGATGAGCAGAAGCTCATGGTCGCCAAGATGATGACCGAGAAGATGATCGACGATCAGTCGGCGGCGCTCTACGCCACCGCGCGCCTTTGGGACGACGGAATCATCGATCCTCGGGACACGCGCTCGGTCATCGCGATTTGCCTTTCGGCTGCGTACAACGGCCCCGTCGAGGGGACGACATCTTGGGGTGTCTTTCGTCACTAGGGAGCAAGCGGGCGTTGACCAAGACGATTCAGAAAATCCTCGTCGCCAATCGAGGCGAAATCGCGCGGCGAATCATGCGTACGTGCCGGAAGATGGGAATCTCCACGGTCGCGGTCTATTCGGACGCCGATGCGCAGATGCCGTTCGTCGCCGAGGCCGACGAGGCCGTTCGTATCGGACCTGCGCCAAGCAATGAAAGCTACCTTCGGATCGACAGGATCCTCGAAGCGGCTGCGCTGACGAACAGCGATGCCGTGCATCCGGGCTATGGGTTCCTTGCCGAGAACGCCGCGTTCGCCGACGCCTGCGTCGAGGCCGGGGTAATCTTCATCGGGCCAACCGCAGACGCGATTCGGTCGATGGGGTCCAAGCGTGAGGCCAAGGCGCTCGTGTCGAAAGCGGGCGTTCCGGTCATTCCAGGCTACGACGGCGCGGACCAGAACCCGAAGGTGCTCGCAGCCCAAGCGGTCGAAGTCGGGTTTCCGGTGCTCCTGAAAGCGAGTGCGGGCGGCGGCGGCAAGGGAATGAAGCTCGTTCGCGAGGAAGCTGGGCTCGCCGATGCGATCGCATCAGCGGCGCGGGAGGGCGAGAGCTCGTTCGGTGATGGTACCCTTCTCGTCGAGAAGTACATCGACAATCCGCGGCACGTCGAGATCCAGATCTTGGGCGACAGCCACGGCAATCTCATCCATTTGAACGAGCGCGAGTGCTCGATTCAGCGCCGACATCAGAAGGTGATCGAAGAGGCGCCGTCGCCGGCGCTCGATGCCGCGCTTCGCAAGCAGATGGGGGAGGCCGCCGTCCTTTGCGGCAAGGCCATCGCCTACGAGAATGCGGGTACGGTCGAGTTCATTGTGGCCCCGGACCGAAGTTTCTACTTCCTGGAGGTCAACACGCGGCTCCAGGTCGAGCATCCGGTCACCGAGTGCCTCACGGGCCTCGACCTCGTCGAGGAACAGATCCGCGTCGCCCAAGGAGAGAAGCTCCGGACCTCGCAGGAGGCTGTGCGGCTCGACGGCGCTGCGGTCGAAGTGCGCCTCTACGCCGAGGATCCGGCGGGTGGCTTCTTGCCGCAAAGCGGACCCGTGGTGGACTGGCACCTGCCCGAAGCGGAGGGTCTGCGGGTTGACAGCGGCGTCGAGACGGGCAGCGCTGTTGGCATCCACTACGATCCGATGCTCGCGAAGATCATCACGTCGGGCGCGAGCCGCGACCTCGCACTCCAGCGGATGCGACGGGCCCTTCGATCACTGAGCGCGCAGGGCCTCACCACCAACCGCGACTTCTTGCTCCGCGTCCTGAGCCATCCTGCGTTCATCGCTGGTGACATCGACACTCACTTCATCGACCGGCATATCGAGGACGGTCTCCTCGCGCCGACTCCCGAAGCCGACGAGCAACACGGTGCATTAGTTGCAGCCCTCGCAGAGCAGCAGCGACGAGACAACGACCGGACGCTTGTACCGGAGGTCCCGTCCGGGTGGCGAAACAACTACCACACGCCGCAGTGGGTAGAATACAGCAATGGTGAGCGCGATATCCGAGTCGAGTACCGACACCTCGGTGACGATCGGTTCGAGCTATCGACCGCAGGCGATGCGCACGATGTACGGGTGATCTCCTGGGAGGCTCCGACCCTCGTCTTCGAGGACGGGACTCACCGCCGGCAGGCACGCGTGATGTTCGCGGGCGAGCGCGTGTTCGTTCACACGATGGACTACAGCGTCGGTCTGACCCGAAAGCCACGTTTCCCCGATCTCTTCGCGGCCGTCCCAGAGGGAGGTTGTATCGCGCCGATGCCGGGCAAGGTGATCGAGCTTCGAATCGCAGAGGGCGATGCCGTCCAAGCCGGACAAGTGCTCCTCATCATGGAAGCGATGAAGATGGAGCACACCGTCACCGCGCCGCACGACGGCACAATTGCGCAGGTGACCGTGAGCGCTGGCGACCAGGTCGACGCGGACGCGCTCTTGGTCGTCGTCGAAGAGGTCTGAGCGCCTCAGGCAGCGTCGAGGTCAGCGAGCAGTTGGTCGCCGGTCAACTGAGTCGCCGATGCCCCGTCGTAGTACTGCATGAGTCCGGCGCGCCGGTAGTGCGGCTTGATTCGGTCACTGAGAAGGCCGATCTCGCGAAGGTTCGGGATGAGCCGCTTGAACATGACCTGTCGGAAAAGCGCGAAACCCGGGGACTCCGTGACGAACCCAGCCCACTCTTTGCGGCTGAGCTTGTGCTCGAACCACTCTTCGTACACCTCGAACGATAGGAAGCGGTTCCGCATGAGCAGCGCGACTTCGAAGGCCCAGTCTTCGCGCTCACGTCGCTCGCCGTCGCTGAGCTCGTTGCGGAAGTGGTCACGAAGGGCGATCACGCCGTAGTGAACGTGTCGGGCTTCGTCCTGAATCACCATCTTCAGGAGCTGCTTCAGCATCGGCTCGTTCGTCATTTGGTACATGGTGCCGAACGCGCCAAGTGCGAGTCCTTCCACCATGATCTGCATGCCCAAGAACTTCACGTCCCAACGTGAGTCTTGAATCAAGGCGTCAATGATGACGAAGAGGTTGTCGTTGATTTGGTAGAGTTTGTTCAGCTTCGTATCGAGGTAGCGGTGGAACACTTCCACGTGGCGCCCCTCGTCGACGACTTGAGTGGCCCCGTAGAGCTTTCCGTCGAAGAACTGGACGGCTTCGGTCACTTGCGCGGCAGCGAAGAGCGCACCCTGCTCGCCGTGCAGGAACTGACTCAGCATCCAAGATGCGACGCTCGTGTTGAGTCGCCGTTCCTCGAGCTTGGTCAGTCGAATGCCTCGAGCCCGAAGCGATTCGAAGTCCATGAACTTGGGCGGGAGGATCGGCTTCTCGGGGTTCTCGGGGTCGACGTCGATGTGCCATGGCAAATCGTCCCCGTTCCATTGTTGTTCCTTGGCGCGTGTGTAGAGATCACGCATCTCCTGCTGGTCGTTTGGATACGTCCAGTCGAAGTACACGCGGTGATGCGATGGCATCGTCGTCGGCACGCCCTGCTTGCCGCGCTGCAGAATCAGGCCGCGAACGCCCGCAGGTGCCATCGACCGCAGCACCTTGGCGTTGTTGGTCTGCGTCATCAGTTGAACGGCCTCGACGTAGGGCTCGAGCCTTCGGCGAAACTCTTGCGGGAGGTTGTCCAGGATCTTGTCACTGAGCATTGGCAGGCCCTTCCTTACAGCACGTTGGCAAAGAACTCTCGAATCTTGGTGGAGTGCAAACGCATGATGTAGTGGTCGAGGATCGGAACGACCGCCTCGATCATGATAGCGACCTTTTCCGGCGGCAGCTCGGAAAGCCGGTCGAACACCAGGCGAACCTCTTCGTTGAGCAGCTTGGTGATGGAATCTTGGTAGAGCGCCATGTCCTCGACGCCAAAACCGAGGTCCGGGGTAAAGCCAAGCGCGCGCACCTGCCCGAAGACCTCGAAGATCCACGAGTCCGCTGCTGCGATGCGCAGGGTGCCGTCCGTGCGGGCGCCGCCGACGAGACCGAGCTCGAAAGCTTGCTCCACATCCGCCGCGTCGATTCCTGTTTTCTCGGAGATCTCTGCTGGCGTGAGTGTTGGGCTCCGGTCGTCGCTGGTCTTGAGCGACTCGGCGAGGCGCTCCTTCACTCCGGCCAAGAACGCATGTTGAGGTGGCGAAAAGACACCATCCTCCCCGTCGAACAGCGCCTTGATTGCCTTGAGGGGGAGGAACTGTTCGTGCTGGAGTTTCTTGATCAGCCGGAGGCGTTCGAGGTGTTCCTCGCTGTACCAGGCCATGTTGCGGCCCGTCTTCTGCCCAGGCGGGAGGAGGCCCTGCTGGATGTAGAAGTGGATCGCCTGCCTAGGTAGGCCAGTCCCTTCGCAGAGGTCCTTCATGCGGTAGCACCAGCGCTCGGGATCGAGCTTCGTGGCCTCGGCGCGAATGCTCACGCGCCCTCCACTTCGATCTTGGCAGCGCCTAGAGGGCGCCCGATGCAGGTGAGGACGTAGCCTTGCTCACGCTCGGCGCGGCTCAAACAGTTGGGCTCATCCATTTGAACGTCCCCCTCCGCCAGGTGGACTCGGCAAGCGCCACAGCCGCCCATCGCGCAGGAGAAGGGCATCTCGAGGTTCGCCCCGAGTGCGGCTTCGAGGATCGTCTGTCCGGGCTCCACTTGAATCCCGTGCTCGTGGCCGGCTCTCGCGATGACGACGCGCTCCGTCTTGTCGCTTCCGCTGACTCCGGCGCGAGCCTCCGGGCTGGTGAACCGCTCCTCGGCGATACGATTCGCGCTCACGCCTCGGCCCTCGAGTACGGCGTGGGCCGCGTCCATCATCGGCGTAGGGCCGCAGATGAAATACCGCTGCATACCGTCGTCCACGAGGCCTAGAGCCTGCATCCGTGACTCGAGGATGTCGCTGGTCAGCAAGCCTTGCTCTCCCGTCCACCATTCGGGCGGGCGCTCGAGCACGTGGTCGAGCCTCAATCGCTCGCCAAACTCGCTGCATAGACCCTCTAGCCTCTCACGGAAGATCACATCGTCCCAGCCGCGATTGCCGTAGATCAAGGTGACGTGCGTCCCGGGCTCCACGCGCAAAACCGTCTCGAGGAGGCTCATGATTGGCGTGATGCCGCTGCCGCCCGCGATCATGACGAGGTGCCGCTGGTTGACCGCGCGCGGCTCGATCGTGAAGTTGCCCGATGGGCCGAGCACCGCGAGCTGGTCGCCTTCGGCGACCGTGTCGTTCAAGTGGTTGCTTACACGGCCATCCGCGATGCGCTTCACGGTGATGTGCGTCGGCACATCGTCGAGACATGCGCTCGCAAGCGAGTATGCTCGACGGAGCCGTTCGCCATCGACCGTCACGTCGACGCTCAGAAACTGCCCGGGTTGGAACTTCAACGGTGAGCCATCGGCTTCGGTGAGGTAGATGGAAACCGCGTCCGCGGTCTCGCGCACCACTTTGACGACCGACACCGCGCGCGCCATGTCGGGCGACTTCCGCGGCAAGGAGACGACGGCGCCCGGCGCGGCCTGCGGTCGCTCGATGATAGGCGAGGGTGTCTTCCCGAGGATCAGTCGACTGTGAAGCATGCTCGCGTCGCGGCGCACCGCGTGGATCTTCTCGGCTAGCGAGCGCGGTAGTGAATCGACGGGATCGATCTCGGAAAGGGGGATCGGGGTTTCCGCGTCATCGAGGACTGGAGAGGGGGTGCGGCCGCCCATGCGATCGAGGACCATGCGGGCGTCGAGCCTCGCCTGCTCGATGAACGGCGTGAATGCACTCGGAAGAGCGCGAGCGGCAAGCGCGGCGACCGCATCAAATCGGCCCGCCCGGCGGCGGTGGTTACCCTCCATGAGCACAGAGTGCCGAAGCGGGGGTAGAGTGTCAAGTGTGACTAGACACTTTACTTGTCGCTCGGTCTATACTGCTTATAACTCAATGATTTCAGGCCCTCTCATCCGCGCAGAGCACGCAGCTCGCGAGCTCGGCGAAGCTGTCTTTCTCGACGCCCGGGCCGGGGGAGACGCTCGTTCGAACTATCTCGCCGGGCATGTGCCGGGCGCCCCCTACGTCGACTTGGAGACCGACCTTTCGCGCGTCGGCGATCCGAGCGTTGGCGGACGTCATCCGCTTCCGCCCTTCGGCGAGTGGCTCGAACGCGTAGGCGCTTGGGGGATCCGCCGATCGACGCCGGTTCTGATCTACGACGCGGACAACAGCGGAATGGCGGCGGCTCGTTGTTGGTGGATGCTTCGCGCGATAGGCCACGAACCACTGGCAGTCGTCGACGGTGGTTGGGCCGCGCTCGAGCGCGCCGGGGTGGCTGGCGAAACCACTGAGCCTTCTCCCGAGGCGATGCCTGCGTACCCGAGTCAGGTTGACGGGTGGTCGAGCATCAATGCAGTCGAGGTTGAACGCCTGCGCACCGATCCGAGCTGGTGTCTCGTCGATGCACGCGCCCCTGAACGCTACGCCGGCGACATCGAACCGATCGATCCGCTCGCCGGCCACGTGCCAGGTGCGATCAACGCCTACTGGAAGTCGTACGTCGATGAGCGAGGATACTTTCTCGATCCTGATGAGCTCCATCGTCGATTCGGAGAGCTGCTCGGCAATACTCCGCCGGAGCGCGTGGTCTGTTACTGCGGCTCCGGTGTGACTGCCTGCCATCTCTTGCTTGCGCTCGAAGCCGCGGGCTTGTGTGGGTCGCACCTCTACGTCGGTTCTTGGAGTGAATGGTGCCGGACCCGAGCAGGTGCTATCTGAGGTCGGTGACCGACGCCGTTTGGGAGTTCCCGCTGAGTTTGCCTCGCAATGCCTTCACGGCGCTCGAGGTGCCTCGTGCGGGCGACATGTGGCGGCTCTGCCAGGACGCGGCCACGCTGGCCTCGATTCGCGTTGGATGGCCCCCCGCGCGCTTTCGAACCGAAAGAGTCGCGTTCATCGTGTACCGCATGACGATGCTTCACGACGCGCCGACTCCCTATGGCGCCGTTCTCGACGTGAAGACGTGGGTATCCCGTCTTCGCCGCCGAACGCTCTGCACGCGGGAGCTACGAATTCGGCAAGGGCAGGCGAGGGTGGCGGCGGCGACGCAGGAGTGGGTGCACGTCGATTTTGATTCGCTCAAACCCAAACAAGGGACCCTCGAAGCGGCCGCCGCCTTTCCCGAAATCGACATCGAGCCATCGATCTCGATGCCGGAGTACGAGCCGAGCGATGGGACCGAGCGCGAGTTTCGCTTCACGATGTGGCAAACCTGGGCCGACCCGCTCGCGCATGCGAATCACCCGGCCTATGTCGACTGGTGCGACGAGGCGAGCAGCGTGCATATGAGCGCTGCCGGACTCGATCCTTTGCTGCTCCGGCCGCTCGCGGAAACGGTTACGTATCGGAGCGCCGTCCTCCCCGGCGAGGAGGTGCAGGTGCGGACCGCGCGTATTGGTGTCATCGGTTCCGACGCAGTCGTGTTGCAGCACAGCATCGAGACCGAAAAGGGTCGGGCGGCCGAGGCTGTCACGGTACGTGGCCTCGCCGACGGAAGCGCTCAGCCATTGATTGCGGCTTGGGCTTGATATGTGCACGCTGATCGTGCGCCATCAGATGGACGATTGGTGCTCTACGCTGATCGCAGCCAACCGAGACGAGTTTTACCAGCGGCCTGCGACCGGACCTCAAGTGTTGATCGAGGCGCCGCACATCGTTGGCGGCCGTGACGAACAGGCAGGCGGGACCTGGCTTGCGCTCACCCGTGAGGGCTTGTTTGTCGGCCTCACGAATCAACGGAGCTTCGGTGCACGGAACGAGGCCGCGCGTTCGCGCGGGGAGCTCGTCGTCGAGGCCCTTCGGACGGGAACCTTCGAGGGAGTGAAGAGCTACCTTCGAAGGGTGGACCCTCGTGGGTACAACGAGTTCAACCTGATCTTCGGCGATGGAGCCCAGATCTCGGCCGCATACGGGAGATCCGAGCAGCGAGAGGTCGAGATCGAGCCGCTCGGGCAGGGTGTTCACGTGCTCTGCAATGATCGGCTGGGATCGAGCGAGTTCCCAAAGGCTGACGAGGCGCGCGCCAAGGTCGAGGCGATCTCGGCCCCAGATTGGGCGACGATAGAACCGCAGCTCATCGCGGTCTTGAGCGATCGCTCGCTCCCCGACTTGGACGTGCTGCCTCCGCTTCCCCGAGACGCCCCCTTTGATGCCGAGGTCGCTCGGCGCTTGCATGCGATCTGCGTCGAGACCCCGGTGTACGGAACGGTGTCGTCGACGCTCGCAGCGATCAGCCCCGGTGTCGTCGAACGCTATTCGTTCTGTAGCGGCCCTCCCGATGTCGGTGAGTGGGAAGACGCGACCAGCCTCATGCAAGTCGCTGAATGAACGCGATCGCGGCTTCCGCCGCTTCCCTGAGATTCTGTTCGAGCGTTCGGCCGCTTTTCTTCCGGGGCTTGAACGAATGGTCGCCGTCCTCCATCCAGGCGACCTCGATCGAATGCGATAGCGAGTAGTCTGCCACCTCTTCGCGTGTGCCAAAGGGATCTCGTGTGCCTTGCACGATCAACGTCGGTGTCTCGAGCGTTTCGAGATGCGCGGTTCGGAGGCGCTCGGGCTTCCCGGGCGGATGAAAGGGGTAGCCGAGGCAGAGGAGCCCGGCGACGCCGGCTTCGTCGGCGATCATGGAGGCGATTCGTCCGCCCATCGACTTCCCTCCGATCACCACCTCGCCCGGCGGACCAAGCTCAGCGAGGACACTTTGGAAGCGTGCCACCAACTTCGGCGCGCGATCCGGCCCCCGCCGCTTCCCATCCTCGCGCCGCTTCGCCATGTACTCGAACTCAAAGCGGACGACCTCGATCCCGGCCTCCGAGATCAGGTCCGCCACCCGATTCATAAACTCCGAATCCATAGGCGCCCCCGCACCATGCGCCAACAACAGGGACACGCAGGGGCCTCAAAAACCCCAATATTCCAGGCGGTTACAGACCCAAACGCGCACTTTCCCGCTTGCCGCTGGAATCATTGGCCTGATTGCGCCTCGCATGCGCCTTCGCGCTGAACCGATACGCCCGCTGCCTCTGCCGAGCATGCGTTCGAATAGGTCTTCTCATCGCAGCCACAGACGGGACTATAATCCGCCGTGCACGCTTGTGGGCGCGCGCGGCAGCTGCCCGGAGTACTCGTAGAGCCGCACTTGGCCTTCGGTGGATACTTGCAAAACAGGCCCGTTGAACAAGCGCCGTGGCCTGGCGCGCCGCACTTGTCGCCGGCTGCGCCAGCGGCGGCCTGCCCCGCGTCTTGGCAGAGTCCACGATGTCGAATCGATGCGCCATGCGAATGCGCAACGCAATCGTTGCTGTAGTTGCGAGCGTCGCATCCGCAGACCGGCGCCCACTCTTTCGTGCATACCGTGGGCTGGCGCTCGCACGTACCTGGCCCCGATACCTCGCCGCAGTACTGGGCTTCGCTATAGTTGCAGAAGAGTCCCTGTCCGCACGTGGCCGTTGCGCCGCCATCGCCACAGCTTCCAGCCGGAGCACCTAGCGCGGCGCCGCCGGTGCATTGTCCCGAATAGCGCGGGGAAACGCCATGCGAGTGCGCCACACAGATGTTGACGTAGGTGCGGCCGTCACATCCGCACACCGGGCTGTAGTCTTTCGTGCACGTGGTTGGCATCGGAAAGCAAGCGCCATTCGCGCCGCTTTCGCCGCACTCGGCGCTCGACCCGTAATGACACACGAAGCCCTGTTCACAGGTCTGCCCGGCCGCCCGGCTGCACTCTCCGCCTGGTCGGTCCGGATAACGCGCCGGTTCGCTCTCCTTCGAGCACGAGGCCAACAAACCCAACAAACCCAAGCACAAGACCAAAAGGGTAGATCTCGCCATACGTCGATAGGTATCCCCGAAGCGAGAGCGAGGCAAGCACTTCAGTGGGCGGGGAGGGCGTCGACGAGCTGCGGTACCCACTCTCCGGCTGTTCCCTCCAGGAAGGCGCCTCGTCCGGTGCGTTTCACCAGGCTGCTGAACGGGTTGGGTTCCGGATTGACCACCAGCATGGGAACCCCCCGCTGTGCGGCCATCGTGCCGATGTGCATTGGAAGGGATGTCGCCCCAGTCGTGCCGACTACGATTACGAGTGAAGCCAATCGAGCCGCCTCGATCGAGCTCTGGAAGCGGAAGTTCTCCTCGTCGTAGCTCTCGTCAAACCAAAGCACGTGAGGTCGGCCTGGCTCCCCACACTTTGGGCACCTCAGAAGCTCGCGCTCCTCGTCCCTCAATGCACGGCCCTCTTCCCATGCGACGTCGAGCTCTTCAGGGATCGGGATGGGGGCGGACAAGCATTCGCGGGAACACCTCATGAAATCGATGTTGCCGTGAATCTGGTAGGTCCTCTCGAGGGTGTTTCCGGCCCTCAGGTGAAGACCGTCGACGTTCTGGGTGACCAGCAAGAATGCGTTGCCGCTCTGCTGTTCACAGCGGACGATGGCCCGGTGTGCAGCATTCGGCTGGGCGCCTCGGCATATGCCACGCCGGTAGAGATACCAGGCCCACACTTCGTCCGGCATCTGGCGAAACGCCGCCATCGTTGCCATCTCTTCGGGCTGGTAGTTGCGCGATCCGACCCGCCAGTACCCCTCTTCACCGCGGAACGTCGGGATGCCGCTTTCCGCCGAGACTCCGGCGCCGGTGAGCCAGATGACCAGGCCGTGCGTATTCTGTAGGAGCTGCCGTGGGGCGGGGTCGAGAGCCATGGGGTCGAGAACTTAGTGCTGAGAATCCCGCACGGAAAGAGTGAAACTGCGCGTTTGGGTCTGTAAATAGTTGAAATGACAGGGGTCGGGAGGGGGCTGCGTGTCCCCACGGAAAAAGGCCGGCTCCGAAGAGCCGGCCCTTTGCCTGTGATGCCCGTAACCCTTGTGAGGTTGCTTAGTTCCCGATGAAGGCCGTGAAGCCGAGGATCGCCGAGTAGTTCTTCTTCTGGCTCGGGAGGAGGATCTCTTCCATCGTGTCCGGATCCATGGCGGTCGGACCGTTGCGCGCGAAGTAGATCTCACGCGTGTTCCACTCGCCACGACCCTCGAGGCTGAGTACGAGGTACTCGACCGGCTTGTAGCGAAGGGTGATGGTCGCCGTCGCGAGGCCGGTGTCTCCGCTCGACACGTAGTTCCGGAAGTTCTCGTTGCCCGAGAGGTGCTCGCCTCGAAGGCCGATCGAGAACTTGTCGCTCGCGTCGAAGATCAACTGAAGGCTGTGACCGTAGCTGAAGGGTCGGTCGGTGTTGCCGTCCACGTTGTTCCCGCCGTTCGGGCTGATCTGGTAGTCGCCGTTCGCGACGAGCGTGAAGATGCCAGCGTTCGCGGTCAAGACCCAGTCGAAGAAGTTCTCCCAGTTCTTGTTGTCGTTGTCGCCACCCGCGCCGTGCTGACCGCCGAAGTAGAAGCCAACCGCCTCGTTTTCGCCGGTGAGGGCAAACTGCCATCCAATCGTGGGCGTCTCGTTGTTGTCGATCGGTGAGCCACCGAGAACGCCACCGTTGGTGACCATCAGCGTGAATCCAGCCTTGTCATTGAAGGCAAACGCGGAGCGGATACCCATGTGGTTAAACGGCTGTCGGAGGAAGTAGAGCGCGCCGCGCGTGTAGTTCGCGTTGGCCCACTCGTCGGCGACCTCGCCACCGAAGATGGTGTCGAAGAAACCGAAGTCGATCGAGATGTTGTCGTTCGGCATGTAGGTCACGTAGCCCTGCTTGACCGGAACGAGCGGAGTCAAGAGGGACGCGCCGGTGCCCCAGCGGAGGTCGATCGTCACACCGAACTTCTCGCCGGTGTATTGCGCCATGCCGCCGACGAAGTTCAGGCCGAACCCGTTGTACTGGGTGTATGGGTAGCCGAGCGTGTTGTACTCACCCGCGCGGACACCCTCGCCGACGTAACCATCGATTCGGTAGAAGGCGCTCGCCATCACCATCCAGGTGAGGCCATCCAGGAATGGATGCGTTTCTTCGACCTCTTCGACGACCGTGGTCTTCTCTTCGACGACAGTCACCATGGTATCCGGGGCGCCGTCCTCGCCCTCAACCACCAGCGTAGTCGTCTCTTCCTCGACCGTGACACTCTTCTCCGTAGTCGTGGTCTCGACTTCAACCTCGGGCATGTCCTCCAGGTCGTCGGCGGCCACCTTGGGCGACTCTGGCTGTGCGAACGCCATCGCGGGTAGTGCCAAACTGCACATCACCGCTAGGGAAAGAAACTTTCTCATTACTACCTCCACTCCCAGCGTGTCTCCACGCTCAAATCTTTGTGTGAAATCCAAATCTGATGCTGAACAAAAAGGGTAGAGAAGAGGGGCGAAGCAGACCGGGGAGCCACTCCACCCCTCTCCTCAAAACGCATTACTCTGCCGGCGCAGCCGACATGCCCGTGAGCTCTTCGTTGTAGGCTTCGACCCCGCACTCGGCGATGTCGAGACCCTCGAGCTCGTGTGCTTCGGAGACGCGGACGCCGCCCGGCACGAGCAACTTCAGCGTGAGCCAGACGACGCCACCGACGACGAAGGCGAAGGCTACGCCGGAGAACGCGCCCATGAGCTGGATGCCCAGTTGCGATGCGCCACCGCCGACGAATAGTCCCATGGGTTCCTCGCCCGTTGCCGCGTTGCCGTAGCCGAAGAGGCCGACCGCTGCCGTTCCGAAGATACCGCAGACGCCGTGCACGGTGATGGCACCCACCGGGTCGTCGATCTTCATCTTGTCGATGAGAAGGACGCCCTCCACGCAGAGCATGCCTGCGAGGATGCCGACCACGATCGACCAGCCGCCCGTGATGTTGTAGCAACCCGCCGTGATGCCGACGAGACCTGCGAGCGCACCATTGAGCGCCATCGAGAGGTCGAGAAGGCCGCTGCGGAGTTTGATCCAGGTCAGCGCTGCGACGAAGCCTGCCGAAGCGGCCAAGTTGGTGACGAGCACGATACGGCCCACCTCAGCGTCGATCGCCAGCTCCGAGCCGCCGTTGAAGCCGAACCAGCCGAGCCAGAGAATGAGAACGCCGAGCGCGGCGAGCGGGAAGCTGTGAGCGGGCATTGGCTTGACCGAGCCGTCCGGCAGATACCTACCGAGGCGTGGGCCAATGATGAGCGCGCCTGCGAGAGCCATACCGCCGCCCACACCGTGAACGACCGTGCTACCGGCGAAGTCGACAAAACCCTTCTCTGAGAGCCATCCGCCGCCCCAGACCCAGTGTCCGACCACGGGATAGATGATCATCGTAGCGATCGCCGTGAATACGAAGAAGGTCAGAAGTCGGCCGCGCTCTGCGATTGCACCTGAAACAATCGTGCATGCAGTCGCCGCGAAGACGAGCTGGAAGAAGAGAAAGACGTACGGTGGCAGGTCCGCGTCCGCTCCCCCGTTTGCGGGAAAGAAGCTCGCGAGCCCCATGAAGGCATTGCCCTCACCGAACATCACCCCGTAACCCACCAAGTAGAAGATGAGCGACGAAATCGCGACTACACCGAAGTTCTTCATCAGCACCATAACCGCGTTTTTCCTGCGGCAGAACCCACTCTCGACGAGAGCGAAGCCTGCGTGCATGAAGAAAACGAGTGCGGCGCTAACGAGAACCCACAATGCGTTTGCATACGTTGTCAGTTCCGAAAGTTGTTCTTCCATGATCTTTGCACCTCTTAGTCATGGCCGCAGCGCACCCTCGGCAGCGGCTCGGGAGGATCTATGGAGGGGCACTATTTCGACCGTGTTTCATCGAGGCATCGGTTTGAAAAAAAGCGATCCACCTATCCGCGAGTTGCACCCTACGGGCCGGGGCCACATGCTCCGAACGTGAATAGTTTCCCGCACTTGGCGTACGGAACGCCCCGTAAACTGCCCAAGCCAGACCGACTTCCAGGGCGGGTCGTCGTTCTTGACGTCGCGTTTGCCGCCAATGCGGGGGGCGCCAGCTATGAGAAGACAACCCTTCCTTTCATAGAGGGGCTCGGCGATCGGCTTGCCATGTGGATCGACCACCACGACCACGAGCGCCACGCCGACTACGCCGACGATCCCCGTTTCGTCCTTCGCACGAAGGCTCAGCACGGCGCCTGCCCAGAGATGGTCACACCGGAGCGGGTCGAGGCGGCTGGCCCGGTCGACACGATCTGCTGCCATGTCGACTTCGACGGCCTCTGTTCCGCGGCCAAGTGGATTCGTGGGGGCGTCGAGCCGTACGAGGGCGCCGACGACGATGCCCGAGCGATCGACACCCGACTTGGTGAGCCGAGTGAGCGAGCGCGCGTTCTCGATCGAGCGCTTCGTGCACGTCACCGCGACGAGGGGCTTCGTGGGTTGATGGTTCGCTACCTGGCTGATGGGGCGACCGATGCCGCCCTTCATCGCGAGTTCCAGCGAGCGGCCCAGGCCCTCGAGGCGATGGAGCGCGAGGCGAAGCGGCTCTCGGCCCGGTACGAGGTCCGTGAGGGCTTGGCGATCTGCGACGCGACCCGTCGTGAAGGCCCGTATGACAAGACCGAGCTCCTGTTGATTGGGCAGCGCCTGGCGCCGATCTCACTGGTTCATGACGAGACGACCGTCACCGTGGCGGCTCGGTTCGATAGCGGCATCGACCTCGTCAGCGCGCTTGGGATGAACGGCGGAATGCCGACCCGTGTCAGCGTAGCGGCCAAGCGACTCGACGAAGTCATTGGGGTTTTGACCGGTTTCGGCGCGGCCACATAAACGGCTATAATAGGGACATGGAGCTCTCGCTCTCCGACATTCAACGACTCCCGAAGACAGACCTCCACGTCCATCTCGATGGATCTCTTCGACTTCAGACGATGCTCGACCTCGCCGAGGACCAGGGGATCCAGCTTCCTGCAAACACCCCAGCGGACCTCGCTGCGGCGCTGCACTGCGGTGAGCACACCGGATCGCTGGTCGAGTACCTGAAGGCGTTCGACATCACGCTCCAAGTTCTTCAGACCGAAGAAGCCCTCTATCGAGTTGCCTACGAGCTCGCCGAAGACGCCGCAGCCGAGAACGTTCGTTACATCGAGGTTCGCTACTCACCGATGCTTCACACACGGGGAGGCCTGCGCCTCACTACGGTTGTGGAGGCCGTCCTCGCCGGTCTCTGGGAGGCTCAGAAGGATCACGGCATCGTCGCGAACATCATCCTATGCGGCATTCGCAACATTTCGCCTGAGTCTTCGGTCGAGATGGCGCAGCTTGCGGTCGCCTACAAGAACCGCGGCGTCGTGGCGTTCGATCTGGCGGGCGCCGAGTACGATCACCCGGCCAAGCATCACGTCAAGGCGTTCAAGCTGGTTCACAACAACAACATCGCTGTGACGATTCACGCGGGCGAAGCCTACGGTCCGGCCTCTGTGCATCAGGCGATTCACGTCTGCGGCGCGCATCGAATCGGCCATGGATGCCGGCTTCGCGAGGACGGCGACCTGCTGCACTACGTCAACGACCACCGCATCGCCCTCGAGTGCTGCCCCTCCTCGAATGTGCAGACCGGTGCCGTACGGGACCTCCGCACCCACCCGCTCAAGCTCTATCACGACCTCGGTCTTCGAGTGACCGTCAACACCGACAATCGGCTGATTACGAACACGAGCGTCTCGCGCGAGCTCTGGCTATGCCACACGCAGATGGGACTCGATCAGCAGGACATCCATCGAATCATCATCAACGGCTTCAAGGCCGCATTTCTGCCGTTTCACCAGAAGCAGGTCATGGTTCGGACGGTTTCTCGGGAGCTCGCCAGCGAAGCACAGGCTTGCGAGCCGCCTGAGTCTCGTCGAGTCGACGCAGGCGCGTGACGCGCGGGGCGGCGTGCACGAGATCGGGGTCGGCCGCTGCCTCGTCGCTGATCGTTTTCATGACGTCCACGAACTCGTCCAGGGTCTGCAGGCTCTCGGTCTCGGTGGGCTCGACCAGCATCGCGCCCTTCACAACCAGCGGGAAATACACCGTCGGAGGGTGAAAGCCGTAATCCATCAGCCGCTTCGCGACGTCCATCGTCGTAATGCCCGTCTCCTTGAGATGGCGGTCGCTGATTACCACCTCGTGCATGCAGTGCTTCTGGTAAGGGACGTGCCAGGTCTCGCCCAGGCGCACTCGTAGGTAGTTCGCGTTGAGCACGGCGAGCTCCGTGGCTTGTCGTAGGCCCGCGGCGCCCATCTCGCGCAGGTATGCGTAGGCCCGAACCATCATGCCGAAGTTGCCCTGAAACGAACGGAGGCGACCGATCGTTGCCGGGCGACTTCCGTAGTCGAGCACGAACTGGCCGTCTTGCTTCTCCACGACGGGAACCGGCGCATATGGATCCAGCAGCGTCTTGTATCCGACGGGACCGCAGCCAGGGCCACCGCCGCCGTGTGGCGTCGTGAACGTCTTGTGCAGGTTGAACTGCATGACGTCGATTCCGAGGTCGCCCGGTCGGGCCTTGCCCATCAGCGCGTTCAGGTTGGCTCCGTCACCGTAGACGAGTCCGCCCTTGCCGTGGATGAGATCGGCGATCTCGGGCATGTGAGTCTCGAAGAGGCCCACGGTGTTTGGGTTCGTCGCCATCACCGCCGCGACGTCGTCGTCCACGAACGGCGCGAGCGCTTCTGTCGTGACGATCCCCTCTTCGCCAACCGGGAAGGGCACGGCCTTCAAACCGTTGAGGGCACAGGAGGCGGGGTTCGTCCCGTGGGCGGTGTCGGGGATCAACACCTTCTTCGGGTCGCGTCCCTGCGCCTGGTGATAGGCGCGAATCATCATCAAGCCGGTGAGCTCGCCCTGCGCGCCAGCGGCGGGGTGGAGCGAAACGCGGTCCATGCCGCAGACCTCTGCCAGCCCCCGCTCCAAACGCCACATCAGCTCGAGCGCACCTTGGCTTAGCGCGTCCGGCATGTACGGATGCATGTCCGCGAAGCCCGCCAGTCGCGCCGCCCACTCGTTGACCTTCGGATTGTACTTCATCGTGCAGGAGCCGAGCGGGTACATGCCCGTATCGATGGCGAAGTTTTGCTGGCTCAAGCGGACGTAGTGTCGCACCGCTTCGGGCTCCGACACTTCGGGGAGCATCGGCGGCACCTCACGTGCCATCGAGCCAAACGTGGTCTTCGGGTCGACCTCTGGAAGATCGTCGGGCGCGAGCGACGAGGCGTGGCGGTCGGGTGCGCCCTGCTCGAAGATCAGCGGGGTTTGAAAGGAGAGACCTGTCGTAGCTGATCCGGGCATCTTGCTGCCGCGCAAGCTACCGGATTGTGAACGCTCTGCAAGCGATTACACGTATTGCAGCAGCGCTTCGCTCAGTGCTTCGACCGCGGCCCGATCCGCTTCGAGGCTCTCGTAGTTGGGGAGCTCGCTGACCGGTGCATCGATGTGTGTGCGGACGCGGCGAACCGCCCGGTCCTGGACAGCCTCACGGAGAACCCGGCGCCGACCCGCGACCGCCAGGCCGCGAATCTCGCTCTCGTCCGGGAGCTCGGACGGCAAGCTCTCGAGGATAGGGCGCTCGTTTTCTGCGAACAGCACGCCCAGTACCCGATTGATCACCAATTGCAGAACGGGGACTCGGAGCTCATCGGTGAGTGTGTCGAAGAGCTCCGTCGTTTCGCTGGCCGGCATGTACTCGGGGAGCGTGACCAGGACAGCTCCTGCGCGCTCCGGGTCGCGAAACATGTCGACGGCGCGCGCGGCGTCGCGACGCAGCATCCCAGGCGGTGCGATGCTTTCGATCACGAATGGAACCCGGAGCATGTCGAGGGCATGACCCGTCGCCGGTGCGTCCAGGATGACCAGGTCGTAGTCGGGCTCTCCTCGCGGCGGGCACGCGTGATAGAAGGCCTTGCCGAGCATCGACCA
>Ga0316192_10000500_pt1 | contig 28980 bp, 27 predicted proteins | sample MerIslwburrow_MG_FD_204931 | JGI IMG/M metagenome (GOLD analysis project Ga0316192, IMG submission 204931) | Coastal sediment microbial communities from Maine, United States - Merrow Island worm burrow | ecosystem: Environmental > Aquatic > Marine > Coastal > Sediment | place: USA: Maine...
TACGGATCACAGGGGCATGCGCATGCAAATAACCTGAAAGATTCCGGTGTTGATGTCGTCGTTGGTTTGCGTGCCGGTTCTTCTTCTGCTGCAAAAGCTGAAGGTGCTGGCCTTAAAGTAAGCAACGTTGCAGATGCTGTTGCAGGCGCTGATATTGTCATGGTACTGACGCCTGATGAGTTCCAGTCTGTATTGTATCGTGATGAGCTTGAGCCAAACCTGAAACAGGGTTCAACGCTTGCCTTCGCCCACGGTTTTGCTGTTCATTACAATCAGGTCACAGCACGTGCTGATCTGAATGTTGTGATGATTGCGCCTAAAGCTCCGGGCCACACGGTTCGCTCTGAATTTGTAAATGGCGGCGGCATTCCAGATTTAATCGCAATCCATCAGGATGCAACTGGTGATGCCAAAGAAATTTGCCTGTCTTACGCTTCTGCCATTGGTGGCGGTCGTACCGGTATTATTGAAACCAGTTTTAAAGATGAAACTGAAACCGACCTGTTCGGCGAACAGGCCGTTCTATGTGGTGGAGCAGTTGAACTGGTCAAAGCCGGTTTTGAAACCCTGACCGAAGCCGGATATGCACCTGAAATGGCATACTTTGAATGCCTGCATGAGTTGAAGCTGATTGTTGATTTGATGTATGAAGGCGGCATTGCCAATATGAACTACTCCATCTCCAACAATGCTGAGTATGGCGAGTATGTAACCGGCCCGAAAGTGATCAACGATGAATCCCGCAAGGCCATGCGCGAATGCCTGAAGAACATCCAGACCGGCGAATATGCCAAGCAGTTCATTGCTGAAGGTGCAACCAACTATCCTTCCATGACCGCTTACCGTCGCCTCAATGCGGCCCACCCCATCGAGCAGACCGGCGAAAAGCTGCGTGCCATGATGCCGTGGATCAAAAAGATCGTGGACAAGTCCAAGAACTAGGCATTCTTACCCCGATCAAAAAAAGGAGGCCAAATGGCCTCCTTTTTTTATTGGCGTTTAATTGTTTAGAAATTAACGTTTGTATTCCACTGAATGCGCGTCCAGCGAGGCCGCGACATGATGTTGCCAGAGCCAGCAAATATCCCTGCAGCTGTTGGCGCAGGAATAGTTTTTGCTTTCAACGTATACACACGCAAATCCATGGATACATACTTGGCCACCTTATAATCAACCTGGAAACGCCAGCCCTGAAAGTTCACCGCGTTAGCGTTGGCGGACGGGAAGTTATCCTGGCTGAACAGGCCATCCGCAGGCAATGCATAAGCTTCTATGTCATAGTAATAAACGCGAAGACCGAGGCCTCCACCGATCTTATAGCGGCCCTGAGCCGTGAAACCAGTATTCTCTGTGCTATGACTACCCTGGAAAAACTCACCTCCCAGTTGAAAAGCTCCCATCTTGGCCTGAAGGCTGACTGTGTAACCAGCCTCGGAATTAACCCATCCAGTTGCCTGAGCCCCGGTATTGATCAATCCGGCATAGCTTACTCCACCTTTGAGCTTGGCATCACCTACCGCACCAACAACTACAGCCTGTGCAGTAGCCAAATAAACATCATTATTGGTAGTGCCCCAAGCTGGACTGGTTATCTGAAAATAGCCTGCATTAAAGGTCGCCGGATCAAATTTGTAGGTTACCCCAACACCTTCAGGTTGAATGTCCCCATCCCAGAATACCTCGGTCTGGGTCCATAAATTCATACTATTCTTACCTGCCCAAAGAGAGAGATCGCCATTTTTATATTTAATATAGGCGCGATCAAGACCAAAGGACGAGTTATCGGCTGAGCCTATCAAACCAAGAGTCTGATGTGGTGAATTCAACGAATTGCTGCCGCTAGCCAGGCGAAACCCCAGAGACCAGTTTTCATTGGCCTGATAGGCACCACCAAGCCGCAGTCGCAGGCGTGGACGTATACGACTCTGATTTGCAGCACCTCCGGTATTTTCACGTACATCAGTCTCAATGCGAGCACGCACTGTGCCACTTAATGTAAGCTTACCATCCTCACTTATTGTAATAGCTGCATGTGCGGCTGTAGGTGCTATAGCCATGCCCGACAGGCCAATTGCCACTGCACCAATAGTTGATAATATATATATTTTCATTACTCCCCTCTTCCCAATAATTTCATTAATTGCATTTCCAGATTCACGACCACCTGAATGTCAGAGGGCGCGCACTCCAAATTCAATAGTGCTTGATTCAACGCTCAAGACTTGACCCCAAATACCCTTTGTACTCTTTTTTAGTTTTAAAGGTTTTAAATGATTATGATATGAGTCCCCTGCGGCTGGGAGGCATGCAGGGGACTACATATTACTTCGGGTCGATTAGAAACCCTGTTTAATGCGCTTTAAATCTGATCTTGTACTTCAGGTCTGTCTGTGCCGCCAGCCATTCGAGTGACTTGCCATCAACCTCGGCATAGGGATACATGAAATAATTCAGCGGTCCGTCATTCTGACGCGGATTCAGGTAATAACCCCGCCCACCTCTGGCCAGTGCAATTCGGTACTGCTCAACGGCACCGAAATAATAATCTATAATTTCTTGAGCCGCTTTCAGATCCAGCTTTTTGACCAGCATAAGCTTTCGAACATCGGCAGGATCTGCTGGCACCCAGCCGTAACCGGGTACATAAAACTCAGACCAGCAGTGATAGCCACTAGTCATATCTTGATCATCCTTCTTTCCCAGCCTGAGACCAAAAACTTCCCGTGCCGGAACACCTGCCGCTCTGGCAACTGATACAAATACCGTGCTTATATCCGCACATTTTCCTCCATGCCTAGCCAGCACAACATCAATTTCCCCTGTGCCACAGCCTCTGACATTCGGATCTCTTACAGTATTTTCAACCACCCACTGATAAACAGCCCGGGCCTTTTCTCTAATGCTTTGTTTGTCATTGGTTATGCTGGATGCAATTTCCTTTACTTTGCCGTCTGTCGGAATAAAACGTGTGCTCTTCAGGTACTCCCGAATTTCAACCGGGATATCGGACTCCTCTGCGGGAAAATCCTTTTTCACCAACTCTTTGGCTGTAGCATTAAAAGTCAGACTAACAACCCTGCTTTTGCTCGCTTCTGTCCAGTCAGCATACAAGGCCAGATTACCCGTTTCCTTCTCACGGTAAATGCCACTTTTTGTGAAATTACCATCGATTCTGACATCGGAAATATCCTGGGTATCATTGGAGGTTGGATATGGAATCCATACTCTTACATCCTTGCTGTCAGCCGGAGCTGCGATGGTTACATCAAGTGTAATTTCCCCGCTCCGTTCATTAGCCTGCAACACACCCGGCACAACTATCAGTGCACATAGCAGTATCCATAAAGCTCTTTTCATCATCACTCTCCAGTAGAATTAACCTGTTAATTTCAATAACGACGAATCTATGAAGGCATATAAATAAGTCAATAATTTTAATGAGTTAGATCAATCATTCAATTGAACTCTTGAACGATTGAGCTAACGATTCGATTTCCACCACACTTCAGAACCAAAGCTACAGATTGAAATAAATATGAAAGGCCATCATGACAAAGTGGTATTTAAGTATAAGACAAAACGACCCCTGCTATAAACAGCATGATAGATCATTTCAGGTCAACATCAGTTATTTGCGGAGAAGAAAAATAATGTGAAATACCTGAGGGCTTCCAGCTGAAGTAGTGGCCCCTTTTCCCCTAGAACGTCACTTTTGGGTTCCGTCTGCGACGGAGTTGGCTTAAAATCAGTTCACCGGAATATGATGCATTGCTTTGATGATTGATTTGCCCTCATCCGTGTAAGCAAAATTGATATAATCTTTAATGGCACCTGTGGGTTCGCCGTGGGTTATAATATTATAGTCCTGATAAAATCCGTACTGCGTGGGAAAAGTGTTTTCATCTGGCAGCACACCATCAATGGTCAGCACTTTTACATCTTCGGATTCATAACCGTAAATCTGTTGTCCGATCGCGCCCTTATTGCTCGCCACCATGACATTCGTGTGGGTAACCGGATTAACTTTTTTGCCGGGTTTTAATCTGACAATGTCTTTGCTCACAGGAACCACTTGCTTGGTCATGGTATTGCGCACACAGGGTTGAAGCATCACATTGCCAATCTCCATATCCTTGCCCCCTACTTCTTTCCAGTTCCTGATGTCGCCAGACATAATGCCCTGCAACTGCTCGTAACTGAGGTTATCAACCGGATTGGACTGATGCGCAATCAGGATAATCGGAGATTTGGCGATAACTGTATTATAACCACCCTTGGGTGTGTTCGAGGACAGACCATTTTGAGTGCTTACGCCAATATCCACTTTTCCGGATGAGGCTTTGTAGACGCCCTGCGTGCAGCCGAATGTTTGAAGTTCAATCTTAAAGGCTTTGTTTTTGTTGCTGTAAGCCTCAGCCAGCTTCTGGGCCAGAGGTACACTGCAAGGGTCCCCGGCCAAAGTCAGCATATTGCCCGCAATGGCAGAACCGGCAGAAATACAAACAAGTGCAATGGCGCTGGACAATAACTGCATCATTCTTTTTATAACTGGTTTCTTATGAATTATCATAGCTATCTCTCCACAGGTCGAAACATCAAAACCTATGCGCCAGATTATTTCAATCTAAAATAAAGTCAAATGAATTCAGCAACTTAGATCAAGCATTCAATTGAATGCTTGAATGACTGCTTGAGAGAATTAGCTTTCAGCCATGTTCACCTTTTGCGACTGGCAATCCGTGTAAAGCCCATTCATAAACATCATCTTCCAAACGGCCTGCACTAAAACCTTTGGCGCGAAGCATCCTTACCGCTTCGACAGACATCACACAGTATGGCCCCCGGCAATAAGCAACAATCTCCTTATCTTTGGGTAAATCTGCTAATTGTTCTTCCAGTTGTTTAATCGGAATAGAAATTGCACCCTCGATATGACCGGCCTGAAACTCCTCAGGCGGGCGCACATCGAGAACAATAGCTTCACCTGATAAAGTGCGCTTTAGCAACGCGTCGCGATCAACAGCCTCCATGCAGTCCTTGCTTTCCAGAAACAAACGCTTGATATGATCTATTTCAACCAGTTGATTTTCTGCCAGCACCCGCATGGTATGCAGAAAGGCATTCACCGATACATCCGCTATTCTGTAGATCACAAATGCACCGGATTTTTCTGAAGCCACCAAATGTGCAGCCTGCAGTTTCTGCAGGTGCTGCGATGTATTGGCCACACTCAAACTGGCTGCTTTGGCCAGTTTGTCTACCGAGCGCTCGCCCTGGCATAGCAACTCAAGCAACTCGATACGTTTGGGACTGGAAATGGCCTTGCCGATACGCGTGAATTGCTCATAAATATCGTCCCGGAACTGGCGATTTGGACTGCTTGCCATCAGTTACAACCAGAATTCATGAAATCCGATTATTTGGCCGCCTTACATTTACACAAGTCAGTTCTTATGTATTGCACAAGGGCCTTGATGTCAGCATCTGGGAAATTATAACCCCAGTCCGGCATGGCATGTGAAAAACCAGTACCTTTACCGCCGTTTTTGATCACATTAAACAACTGCTCGTCGCTACGGGTAGACATATACGCCGCATCGCTAAAATCTCTTGGCAGCACATCACCAATACTTTCAGCCAGTGGGCCATCGCCCTTGCCTTCATAACCGTGACAGTTAACACAGTAACCCATATAGGCACCTTCACCCGTATCACCACGATCTGAGGCGCTTGCATTCGCTTTATCTTCTGTTGTTGCTGCACCGGCAGTGCTCACCTGGCCGGTCAAAATCAGTCCTAATACAAGCAATAAGCCCAAAATCTGTTTATTCATTTCCACCATCCTCGTATGAAAGTCATTCAGCAATCCAAACATAGCGCAGGCTATTTATCTTGTCCCGTCATTTAATTGATTAAGGTCATTTCCCAATATTTAAGGCCCCCGGGGTATAGAAGTATCTTTTTACTTTTACCCAACTCTTGACCATTAAGCTTGCTGCCTTTGAGCTTGTTCATATACTGCTCCAACAATGAAAGTGTTGATCCACGATAAAACAAAGACCCTCCTGGTCACTCAGGCTCATAATTGTACGACTCGAAATACAGGGGTACCCGCGCAGTGAAAATGCCAAAGTTTCATCCCAAAATAGTCATTGCGATACTTCTGCCTGTTTTCCTGGCTGTTACGGCCCTGTGTGTCTGGCGTTTAGGTTCAGAGGTCAATGTTAAAGCACCTGAGGAAATTGAGGATTATCTGTTCTGGGAAGCCAAAGAGCTGGCCGACTTCAAACTGACTGCTGCCGGTAACAAGACTTTTGACCTGGATAATATGAAGGGAAAATGGAGCTTCATATTTTTTGGCTACACCCACTGTCCGGATGTGTGCCCTACCACGCTGATGCAAATGGGGGCAGCGTTTAAATTACTTGAATATGACCCGACTATCTACCCGGAAATACAGGGTGTTTTCATCTCGGTAGATCCCAAGCGGGATACCCCGGAACTGTTAAAAGATTATGTTACATATTTCAATCCCGGATTCATCGGGCTAACCGATAATAAAGCCCGGATTGATGCATTCAGTCGACAAATAGGCGCTCTGTATAGCTTTCATTCAGAGTCAAAAGACGGTGATGAGAATACATACGAAGTCACCCATAATTCGACCATTTTTCTCATTGATCCCAAGGGCAGACTTTACGGTCGCTTCGCTCCCCCGCAGGCTGCGCCTGAGATCGCCAGTAAATTTATAAGAATCCGAAAGTTTTATAAGCAACAGGAAGAGAAGCGCTGGTCTCTATTTTGACTCTGCTTATAAGTACTGGAGCCTGGGTTCAAGAGGATAATCAATGTTGAAAGCCAATCATCAAAGCATCCTGCCTGTCTTTCTCATTAGCGCCTTGTTGCTACTCCAGGCCTGCAGCAGTGAACAGCAAAGCGTTGAAGGACTCATCAACGAAGCAGCACCGGACTTTAACGTGGAACTCTTCGATGGTGGAACTTTTCAGTTAAGCGAGCAGAAAGGCAAAGTTGTAATGATCAACTTTTTCGCCTCCTGGTGCGTTTCCTGCGGCGAAGAAGTCCACCACATTCAAAAGGCTTTTCAATCATATGCGCCTGAAAAAGTAGCATTTCTGGGTATCGCTGTTGACGACACGGAAAAGAAGGCCAAAGCATTCATGAAAAAAAATGGCCTGACCATCCCTGCCGGCCTGGACAGAACAGGGCAGATTAAAGAGCTTTATGGCCTATACGGCATGCCAACCACATTCTTTATCGATAAAAATGGCATCGTCAGTTATTTCCACGCTGGCGTTGTCACGAAAGATTTAATAACACACGAAATCGATAAATTACTCTGAAAACAACCTCTCTAAATTACTAAATCGAACGGCCATCTCCGGCTAACTTCGGACATTCAATTAGTAAGTATTCCTAATATCTATTATTTTTTAGCTACTGATCTGCTTGCAATATCGATGATAAAATCGATGATAACATCTTTATTGAGGTGAATGAGTTGGCAGCTAAAGAAGAAAAATCTCAATCTGCAAATCAAGATGAGCAATATAAGCGCGAAATTAAAGAGCATTTAACCAGCTTAATTAACCGAATTCCTATCGGCGTTTATCTATTTGTGTCCTCTCCAGATGGAAGTATGCGTTTTGATTTCGTAAGTCCTAAATTTTGCGAGATATACAATATTGCGGAAGAAGAATTCATGCGTGACCCATCAGTCGCATTTACATCGACACATCCCGACGATCACGAAAGTCTAGTCGCTGCTAACAAACAAGCCGTCGAGAGTGGAGAAGTCTTCTTTTGGGAAGGGCGATTTGTTGTCGACGGCAAGATTAAGTGGATAGAAGTAAATTCAGAGCCAAACCAATTGTCTAATGGTGACATATTATGGAGTGGCCTCATGAAGGATATTTCTGATCGGAAGCAGGCAGAAGAATCGCTGGCTAGTTCCCGTGACTTAATGCGTCACATCATTGAACATAGTAACAGCGCCGTCGCGGTGCATGACCGGGACCTGAAATATATCTATGTAAGCGAGCGTTACCTTCAAGAATTCAAAGTGAAGGAGCGTGATATCATTGGGATGCATCATTATGAAATATTTCCAGACCTGCCTCAGAAGTGGAAAAATGTTCATCAGAGGGCACTAGCCGGCGAAGTATTAAGCGCCACCGAAGATTCCTATGAACGGAAAGATGGCACTGTGGACTGGACACGCTGGGAATGTCGCCCGTGGTATGAATCCAATGGTTCGATTGGCGGGATCATTGTTTACACGGAGATCATCACCGAGCGCAAGCGACTTGAAGAAGAACGAAAAAGGGAAAAAGATTTTTCTGATAGCCTTGTAGATACGGCTCAAATGATTGTGTTGGTGTTGAACCCGAATGCGACAGTTCGGTTCATTAACCCTTACATGGAAAGGCTGTCAGGATACAAACTGGCTGAGGTCAAAGACAGGGACTGGTTCAACACATTCCTGCCAACTGGAGATTGGTCAGAAATTCGTGAACTGTTCAAAGAGGCAATAACCGATGTAAACACAAAAGGGCATATTAACCCGATCATAACCAAGGATGGGAGGGAGCGTATTATCGAATGGCACGACCAGACCCTAAGAGATAATAGTAACCAGAATATTGGTCTGCTCGCGATCGGACAGGACATCACCGAACGCAGGGATGTCGAGATAAAGCTAAAACAGAGCGAAGAACGTTATAAAATCGCGCAGGCGGTTGGTCATATCGGCATCTGGGACTGGAATGTAATCACTGATGAACTGATATGGTCTGATGAAACCTACCATATCTTCGGGTTATCCCCTGGTGAGTGTGTGCCGAGCGTTGAGCTGTTTATGAATTTTGTACATGTTGATGACAGGGAACACGTTAGCCATGCCATTGAAGCCTCATTAAATAATAATCAGCCTTATAATATTGATTGCCGGATTATCCGCAATGATGGCAGCGAAAGTGTGGCAAATGCTCAGGGCGAAGTGTTGTTTGATCAAGATGCCAAGCCGGTACAGATGAGAGGTACATTTCAGGACATCAGCGAGCGTAAGCAACTTGAAGAACAACTTGTCCAATCTCAAAAGATGGAAGCGATTGGCACTCTGGTCGGTGGTATCGCCCATGATTTCAATAATATGCTAGCTGGTATGACCGGCAACCTGTATCTGGCCAAAGAGCGTATCAATGAAATGCCTGATGTTGTAAAAAATCTGGACAATGTGGAAAATATTGCCTTTCGTGCCGCTGATATGATTAAGCAGCTGCTCACCTTTGCCCGCAAGAGCCGGATGTCTATAAAACAGATGTCGTTAAACTCTTTCATTAAGGAGACGCTCAAGTTGCTCCGCACATCATTGCCGGAGAATATCGAATTACATCAGGAAATTTGTAGTGAAGTCCTGCAAATCAATGGAGATAGCACTCAGCTCCACCAAGCACTGCTTAATCTGATCAACAATGCCCGCGATGCAGTTGAAGGGATGGATAATCCAGCTATCACCATCAGGCTTGAAGCATGGCATCCAGACGAAGCATTTATTGACCACCATTCCTATGTCGAAAACAAGCCTTATGCTCATTTAAGTGTTGAAGATAATGGTTATGGAATTCCGGAAAACCAGATCGAACATCTGTTTGAACCTTTCTTTACGACCAAGGAGCAAGGTAAGGGAACTGGCCTTGGTTTATCCATGCTGTTTGGTGCGATCAAAACCCATGACGGGTTTGTGGAAGTGGACAGTATCGAAGGCAAAGGCTCGACATTTCATTTATATATTCCACTATTGCTGCAATCCGAAGAGCTAGTTATCACAGCATCAAAGGAGAAAACGATTGCCAGAGGGCATGGCGAGATGATTTTGCTTGTTGATGATGAACTGCCAATCATCGAAACAGGCAAAGCAGTGCTGGAATCACTGGGCTATAGGGTATTGACCGCCAGCGATGGCCAGCAAGCAGTTGATATATTCGAGGCGCATGCTGATGAGATTGAATTGTGCATCCTTGATATTGTCATGCCCATCATGAGTGGAGACAAAGCGGCTCAGCATATTCGCCAGATAAAGCCGGATGCGAAAATCATTTTTGCAACCGGTTATGACAAGAGTATTCTGATCAGTATGGAGAATGAAATAGTGTTCAGCAAACCTTTTCACATTAAAGAGATGAGCTCTCTGATCCGAAAGCAGCTTGATTCCTGAAACTGAAGGCTGGCATATTCGGTTGATTTCAAATTAATTCGGGAGGGAATACTCTATTTATTTTTATGTCAGCGAATGACCGGTTGTGGCTGGTTTGAGACAGTCACCAGCCATTTCTGCGTTATCGACCAGGGTGCAGATTTTAATTGCACTCCCCTGTAGGTTTATTGCAATGGCCCCTGCCCTTTGATCGCTTGTAACGCGTTTTATTTGCTAAGCGAGGCCGCAGCAGCCTGTGCTGCTATTACGCGTTTTCTCAGCGCTTTGAGGGGCACTAAGTCTTCAAGAAATACTGAGCCCGTATCACCAAAGGATGAGGCTTTAGCTTTTATTGCTGCGATTGCACTGCTAAGGGCTTTAATATCTGCATCTGTCACTTCTACTAAAACTTTATCTGACATACTCATTCCCCTTTCATACACGCCTAATTCCAAAGCAAGCTTTATATAACCCGCTAACCGCCAGGGTAAGTTAATTATTGCTTGCCGGACTTTTTAATGGAATCAGCATAAATCTCTCTGTATGCGCCCGGTGCTTTTTTACCTTTTAAAGCCGCTTCTATCGGCCTTTCTTCCTTTGGTGTTTTGACCAGCTTTATCAGTGCGACATCGCCTTGCAGCATCTTAATGAGATCTTTTTGACGAAAGTCGTGTTCCCAGTTTCCAACCAGTGCGTTCCACACCTGTGCGATCGCGACCGACTCTGAATCAGAAAGCTGTTTGTAGTCAGCCCCGTTCTTATTCATAACCTCGATATATTTTTTCATCGAATTGATAGTAATAGCCCAAGGCGGTCCGCAGGTGGCGCAGAATTTAAGCGTCTTTTCTATTTCGTGACAGCTGGAGCATCGCGAATATGCAAGGGTGACCGCCTCATCCGGTGTGTAATCCAGGTAACCCCTATATTTGGCCTCGGAAAGAACCTGTCCACCTATAGAATTAGGGATCAGCAGTACGGCAACCGCCGCCAGCGCTACAATTACACCTGCAATCAGATACTTTTTCATAGTTGGCTAGCCATCAATGCAATAATACGACGTAGCTTCAATCGTCACAATGCCTCATTTCGTCCATAACTTCTGCATCATAGCTCCATCCAGTCGAAATAGAGTGTTTTTTGCCTTATCGGCGAACCAGATATTCGACTTCGAATCAACAGCAATACCATCGGGTTTACTCTTGCCCAGTGTGGCAGGAATCTCCACAAATTCTCCAGTTGCCGGATTGAACATGGCAATCTTACTGCTGGTTCTCAGCGTACAGACAATTTTCCCATCTTTATTCACAGCTAACGTTTCACTCACGCCTCCGTTGGGCATGAGATAAGTCTGATATTTTTCATTGGCCGGATCAAACATGATCAGGCTGCGTCCTTTGCGGCCACCAATCCACAGCCTGCCTGAGCCGTCTGCAACAATGCCGACTGCAGCTTCAAAGGGTAAAGGCAGCGTAAACTCACGTATCGAGCCATCCTCAGGATTCAAGTGGCCCAGATTATTTCCCTGCGTTTCCACGAACCAGATATGCCCATCCGGGTCTGTAGCTATGCCTGAAGGGCGGCTTGAATCTGTAGGAATCGAATATTCCTGAAATGTCTTCTTGCGGGGATCAAAGCTTCCTATCTTATTGCCGTAAAACTCTGTAAACCAGACATTACCAAACTTGTCAGTCGTAACCCTGTATGGATAACTGTCTATGGTTGGAATATCGTATTCCTCAAATGATTTCGTCTCCGGGTCGAAAACGCCCAGCTGGTTTGAATCCAATTCGGTAAACCACACTTTATCCTGATTGCTGACTGCTATATCGCCCGGGAGGCTGCGGGTGGTAGGAATATCATATTCAGAGAACGTCCCTTGAACAGTCTGGAACTGGCCAATTTTGTTAAAATTGGATTCGATAAACCAGACAGTGTCATTGCTATCAATGGCAATTTTTGACGGTAATGTTACGGCTGTAGGTATGACGAATGATTTGACAGCACTCTCCCCCGCCAAGGCGGAAGAACACAGAAAACTACTGAGCAAAAGCCAAAAAACGGCGATTAATTTCATTCCATTATCCTTTGATAGCATGTGATAGCAGGCCCTAGCACATTTTCACAGCAATGGTTTTCCTGCAATTGAAACATATGTTCTGAGTTGTATTGGGTTACTTACTGCTTTCAGCCAAAGCTTCACTGATAGATAATCTGCCAATTTTCTTCGCTTCAGTGGAGCTATGTGTAAACCACAGCACTGACCGTTTTCGATCAATCACCATGTCTCCCGGCTGACTGTTGAAACTGGGGATATCAAACTCGCGGAAGACAGCTTGCTTGGGATTAAAGTAACCGACTTTATTGCCTCTGTATTCCAGAAACCAGACATTATCATCATTGTCATGCAAAATGGCATTCGGAGAACTGTTGCTCGTAGGGATAATAGCCTCATCAAAGCGCTTCAAGTCAGGGTAGAACACCCCTATTCTGTTTGCTCCCATCTCCACAAACCATACTTTTCCACTCGCATCAATGGACATCTTTCCCGGATTGGCAAATGCTGTGGGCACAGTATATTCATAAAAAACACCCTTTTCAGGAACAAATTTACCAATTTTGTTGGCACTACCTTCAACAAACCAGATATGGCCGTTTTTATCACTGGTCAGATTGTTGGGATAGCTGTTAGCGGTGGGAATACCATATCCTTTTATCGAAAACTTAACCGGATCCACACGGTAAAGGCTATTTGTATTGGCTGCTGAAAACCATATCACACCTTTAGCATCCACCAGTATTTCCTCCGGATACGCCTCGATGGAAAGAACATAGCGGGTAAAGTATCCATCGGAAGGCGTAAATCGACCCAGCATACGGGGCTCCTCCACTCCTTCAGCCCATTTGTTGACGGTAAACCAGATTTCTCCTGCCGGGCTCATGGTGAATTTCGAAAAGCCCACAGCGCCCCATGACTCAGGCAGTCTATAGGTGTCGAATTTCTTTGTGGCCGGATCATAAACAACCAGATGTTTGCCGACTTTCTCTACAAACCAGACTCGACCTGTAGCATCTATTTCTATCGATTGCCCGGAACTGAGTCCCTCAGGCAGCTGAATCTCCTCAATGAGGCTGGCTGGCTCGTCCATTACATCCTGATCATCAGAAGCAAAAGCCACTCCAAGAGATGCAAACACAAGTGAGAAGAAGAATAGCCCACTGGCAATATGATGGCCCAATCGCGTGATTACCATGTCATTGTAGGTTCGTAAAAGTGCCGTAATTGCCAGTTTGAATCCTTGTATGATCCGGGACCACCCTGGCCTCCGATATTATAACCACCCAGATCAATCTGCCGTTGACGCTCAGTCTTGAAATATTCACCAATATTGGCTGGGGGCAGAGCTTGCCTGACACCCATATAGACATTGTGGCAGGCCAGACAGCCCTGTGTCTTGGCCGGAGCGCCGCTGGCCACAACTGAACCCATGCCGGCCAGCCATATCAAGCCGAGAAAACAGGCAGACAGCACTTTGGCAGAAGTCCGCATCCTGACACGGGGTTCTTCCCGCCGGCGAAAAATTACGGGCACAAACAGCAGAAACAGAAAAGCTGCCAGAGGAAGCCAGAATGTTCCGATTGATAACCATTTTGCATTATCACCTATCAGATACCAGAAGGGTTGGAACAGTGTAAACAAATACCACTCGGGCGATGGTATATTCATACCATCATCAGGCAGGGGCGACATATTGATATCCGTCGGTATCTTAAAATAATGAGACAAGACCAACAGGCCTATGAGTATAACCGTGATGATAAAGCCAGCGCTAAGCGCATGTTTTGGCCAGAATGGATAAAATGACTGGGGATATGGAGGATCATATTTAGGATCCCTGATAACTTCCCTCTGTTTCTTTACCATGTCCGCTTATCTCCCATGTTCATAATGGCTCTGAAATGCCATGCCGCCTGACCATTTTAAAGTGGAAAAATAGCAGAACAGCAAGGATTAACGGGATAGCCAGAATATGAGTGTAATATGCAGCATTGAGTGTAAAGGTATCAAGGAACAATTCTTTTAAAGGCTCTCCTGCAATGGTCCAGCTCCCGACATAATCCATCCAAATAGCAAAAGACCAGTAAGCCCTCCAGTCCCAAGGCAGGATAAGCCCGGTCAGGAGCAGGAAAAACACCATGACCAACTGGAATACACCTGACAACCAGGTGAACTGTCTGGGGCTCTGATAAGCCTTTAAATAAAACACGATAATTAAATGGGAAAACACAGTGGCCAGAAGCAGCGTTGAGCCCCACCGATGCAGATTGTTCAATAACCATCCAAAAGGCACTTCATTACTCATGTGTAAAACGCTGTTATATGCCTGTTCGGGTTCGGGCGTATAGAAAAAAAGCATAACCACGCCCGTAATCAACTGAATAATAATAAGGAACAATGATATGCCGCCAAAGCAGTAGAAGAAATTAACATGGGAAGGTATTGGCTTCCCTTTTTTTAATCTGATTTTTTCTATCAGGCGGTCAGCCAATGTCGCAGCGCTCATTTTTGATCCTTATTTAGCAGCATCAGGCTTTAATGCCATAAACTCAGACTTTTGCATGCCATAGGTATCGCCGGTAAAATCTATAATCCAACTGTTGGAGGCTTTATCGAGATTAAGAGGAATAGCCCCTTTCACATCATATGAACCGCCAAAAGAGGAAGGCATTTTGTAGGTAATATCGACAACCGCCTGTGTACCATTGATTTTAACCGTGCCTACTTCAACCATAAACCCTGGGGGATATGATTTGATAATTTCCAGAAACTGATGCACATTCAAATTCGAAACTTCAGTGTTGATCATCTTGAATGCCTCTTTGGCGGGAGATGCCCCTCCCTTGAGCTTTGCCTCTGAAATATAATTATAAAACTGTGATGCAACAGCTTCAGGCCCTTGCTCAGGCAGGTTGCTAGTGTCTACCTGGTTACTGCAGCCCACTATCATCATAGCAATGGCAAATAATACACTACCAATAAGCGTTTTTTTGCTATTTAGGGTCAAAATACTCTCCTTATCATTATTCCCCAGCCTATGTGTGGAACATTGACATCAACGTTAATAATCAGGTGGCGCAAAGTAGAAGCTTTGTGTAAATAAAAAACTGACATCTGGCATGCCGGCACATTTTCCACCAAGGCAACTCTCCATTAAATCTGCGATGGCAACATTGCTTACCCGGTCTGTTTATTCTTTGATTTGCATCAATTAAGCTGGAGCCAGCCTTACCAGTAAATTTGTGGATACAACCAGTGCTGCACCATCCACTCAGTATTTTTAAGCAGTGGGTTCTTTACCCTGTCTTTAAATGATTCTGGAGGTATGCCCATTCTTATTCCTGAGGATACATTGTGGCACGAATTACAACCCATAGTTGGCGATACGGATGTGCCTGCATAAAGCCCCCCAAACAGGGTTAGAGCCACCACAGTAACGCTGAGAAAGCCCAGCGCTTTTGAATATGCACTGAATCCGGGGATTTTCCGAATCCATGAAGGTTTTTTATGCGTAGTACTGATCACTTCTGCGCCGGACTCTTCCTTATCATCTTTTAGTGCACTTCTCTTCTTACCAACAATATAAGGCAGCACCGCCAGCACCAAGAACAGAACAAATGGCAGATAGAAACTGAGCAGTGGAGCCATAAAGTTCTGAAAATACCAGTAAGGCACATAAAAAATAAGTGCGAACCATTCAACAACCGGGAGATCAGCTCCTTCCAGTGGCATCGGAATGATTTGCGGATCCTGCGTTGGCATTGGAATAACATAAGCCAGCACACCAATGGCCAGCAGGAAAGGAGCAGTGAACAGGCTATGCTGGATAATATATTGCCTGAGTCCCCCCGATCTTTTTCTTATTCTGGCAAGGGAATGAATATCAAACAAAATCAGCGTAATCACGGGAAAAACAACAACATGTGCTACGAATGCCCGGTTCATGGTGAATGCATCGATGAGAAACTGTTCCAGAACAGGACCGATTATAGCAATTTGACCCACGTAATTGGGTACCATTTCCATAAACCAGTAGGCTCTCCATTCCCACGGTAAGATAATCCCGGTAAGCAAAAAACCCAGCATCGGCAGGAAAAGCAGAACACCTGTTAACCAGTATGTTCTGTTTTTTCTCTCAAGATACTCCTTCCTTAAAAAGCTCCTGATAAAATGCATAATGACAGCTACGAACAGGAATAGTGCCGCCCAGCGATGTGAATCCCTGATCCATGCAACCGAAGTGATTTCATTATATAAAAGCTGCACACTCGCATAGGCCTCATTCAGATGAGGCGTATAGAACATAGTCAATATCAGACCGGAAAAGAACTGGACAAACAGCAGTAGAAAAGCAATTCCACCGAAGAAATGACGCCAATGCGAACGCTTAATCTTCACAAAACCTCCCTTGTGTATTAACCCAGTCCGTGCTCAGGCAAAGATGCTCTGTATACACAGACGATTGATTATAGCTGAAAATAATGCGGCCTTTACTTACCACCCTTAGCACACCGAAAACCGATATAGTCTTTGCCATCTTCAGGGATACTTGTAAGTTTTTTGACAACCGTGGAAGCCCACGATTCCTCGTAAAACGATCCTCCCCTAAGGATGCTGTAACGATCCTCGAAACTACTGGTCCATTCCCACACGTTGCCAGCCATATCCATAGCTCCATATGGGCTTTTCCCTTTTTCACGTGTGCCCACTTCTGAAACTTTCCCATCAGCCGTTTCGCTGGTTACAGCAGCGGCCTCATCGAACTTATTTCCCCATGGGTAAAGCCTGCCATCTGTACCCCGTGCAGCTTTTTCCCATTCTTCTTCACTGGGAAGTCTTTTGTCAACCGACTTACAATAGTCTGCGGCTTCATCCTGTGATACAAACACCGCAGGCATATGGATTTCCTCAGGATAATATTTATGGTCTAAAACTATCTTGGCATACTGTTCATTGGTTACTTCGTACTTATCGATCTTGAATGCAGGCAGATCAATCTCCTGCTTTGCATAAACCTTCCCATAGATAAATTTTCCCGCCGGGACTGCCACCATTTCATCATAATCTATTGATTTTTCACCTGAGGCCGCAAAGGCAGCCATAGGCATCACCAATAAAATTGTCAAAATTCCAAGAGCTGTTCTGCTCTCCATGTGCTGTTTTTTCATGTGCCAGTCTCCTTCACTAGGTTATCCCCCAATTATTCGATTTATACAATCTGTTTGCAAGGGCAGAAAATACACGCATATCGACTCTCTAGCCTGCCGCTTGGACTTTATGTTCATTGAACTCTGGCTGCATAATACGAAATATATCACGATTTTATTATATAAGCAATAAATAATATATGCCCGTTAGCCTTATGGCTTCAAATAGCTACTGTTTCAACACAACAGTTGGCCCACCATTTTTTCCCCTTTTTATTTTGCAAATAAGAGGATGTTTTATCGGCGCGCCATCGGATGAAAAGCTTGTTTTTCCAGTAACCCCCTCACATTCCTTTCGATTGATTAAAGCCTCTTTTACTCTTGATGTGTTGGTCGAGCCCGCGATTTTGATTGCATCAGCAACCAGCATGAAAGTGTCATAGGCCAGGGCGGCAAATCGATCAGGTTCGGCCTTGCCATAATCTTTTATGAACTCGGCCATTTTTGATGATTTTTCATCCGAGGACAGAGTTGAATACAGCAAGGTTCCCTCCACCGCATCACCACCCTCCAGATAGTCTGTTGAAAGAAGTTCCTCACCACCGATGATGGGCAATGTGAGCCCGGCTTTTTTCAATCCCTGTGCAAGAAGAGCCCCTTCACTGGCGCCTCCTGTAAAGACCACGCCTTGCAGTTCATCAGGACTGTTCCGTATCGCATCAATAACCAGATCAATTTTGAGGGTGCCGGTATAAGTGTCATAGACATCGGTCTCCAGCTTAATCACGCCATCATTCTTATACAGCGCCTTCTTGAACATCGAACTCAAACTCAGGGAAAACTCGTTCACTGAGGATGTAATCAGGGCGTAATTCACATAACCCAGTTCCCTGGTTGCATATTTGATCAAATCTTCCGTTGCCGTTTCATCCGGAACAGCTGTACGGAAAATAAACTTTCCACTTCTCTCAATATGTCGCCTTGTACCAACGGAGATGAATATCGTCTTTGAATTTTCAACCAGATGAACAGGAGTAAATGTAGATGTGCCCGTCGGAGCCGATATGATCGCGATGGCCCGCTCTTTAATGAGATATGACACGATCTTTTCCGTGTAGGCGATCTTACTTTCATCATTATAGTGCAGCACTTTTATTTCTTTGCCATCAATGCCGCCCTGAGCATTGAAGCGTTTAGCCGCAGCCAAAACACCATTCATGACACTCAACCCATATTGGGCTTCTTCCCCCGTTTCAGGGCCAACGACACCAATGATCAACGGCCTTTCTTCTGTATCCGCTAGCTTTTGCTGCTTTTCTTTTTCCTGCCTGGCGTATTCCTCAGCCTGGCGCATCACTTTCTGAATTTCAGCTGCTTTATCATGTTTAGATTCGGCAGACTTAGTCTGTTTATCATCTGAGCAGCCGCACAGCAGCCCCAGCACTATGGCTAAAAAAATAATACTTTTATTATTCACTGTCATAACTCGCCCGTATAATCTCTAGAATAGTGGATGCATTGGTTTATCAAACCACAGCCTCTTACGGTCTTTGCCGTAGCTCCCAATCAGCTTCCATGAACCACCTTCTTTGACCAGCATATGATTCTGCTGGATCCAATTATCAACCGTGATTGCCCTTTGCTCAGGGACGGGTACACCCAGCAAAAGTCCGCTGCAGCTAAGGATAACCATTTTTTTATCGGCCGACACATTAACCAGTTCCATCTTATGGTGTGTAGCCATGCCATCGAATTTGGAAAAGATCCTTTTCCAGATCCGCTCGGCAGACTGTTTGTCATGTTCTCCATCTTTGTAATTATCTGAATACAGTGCCATAAGTGCAGGCAGATCTTTCGTTTCAATAGCTTTCTCAGCTGAATCAAAAAATGTAATGATCTCATTGAATACCCGATCGCCCAGTTTCTTTTTAGCATCTTCATCAACGTCCATAACATACTGGTCGGAGAATCTATGCTCACTTGAAATGGCTGTGCCGGCAGCAAAACTAACGGTAAGAAGTAATATGAAGATTCCTGAAGCTGTTTGACCTGTTACCCTTGATCTGATCGTTTGAGTAGACATCGCTGACTCCTTTTCTATGCATTATAACGGCAGATGATTCGGGAAAAGGTTCGCTTGTTGTACCTGTTTCTATCCGCTAACGCTCCATTGTGCATTCAGGATCACGTATGAGCAAATATATTCAATCAGCTTGAGTAAGCCACATGATGACAGCGCCAAAGCAACTGCTACTCCACCAACTTATCCATGTTCAGCAAGATGGTTTTGACCACAGACTCTTCCACATCAAACACATTTTCAGCCTGATTGGTGATAGCGAAATACCCTCGTCTTGCCCTGTCTTTTTTACCAATCGCCAGCACAAATGGCTGCTGCTTGTCCTGCTGATATATGGTCAATTGTAGGCTTGGTGCAGTCAGGCCATAGACTGAATGGTCAGATGGTTTCTCCTCCACAAATGCCTTTATCTCTCCATTTTTCACGGTAAAGAGAGTTTCCAGAACCTTCTCCATAGAAGCTCTGGCTCTAACAGGCTTGAGCATATTCCATTTTCCATTGTCGTTCTCAACAACTGTCATCGGTTCACCAGTACGTTCTATTTCAAGCCGCCTTAACTTCATCGGATCAAAATCAAGTATGGTTTTGTCCCGGAAGGCATAAACCTCTGCACTGGCTTCTACTTTGAGATCTGAATGAACGCGGTACACTTCGGGCTGGCCTTTAAACATGGCATAGGAAATATTAAGCGTCGGGCCTTTTTCACCGAACACAATCACAATTTCCTTGTCTCCCGACTTCAAGCCCATTTCAATGGCGGGATTTCCCAGACCCAATTCTTTTAATTTCGCTGGCTCTGGCTTGCTAAACAGCACTGCATCCTTTCTGGCTGTGACAATAATGTTCAAAAAATCTTCGATCGCCTTCTTATCCCCTTTTGCATACAGGGGCTGTACTAACTGCCATCCGTCCTGATTATGAACAACCTTGATCTGGCTGTTTTCTTTAATATTGTTAATCCAGAATTCTGAAAGGCCGTCTACAGTAAAAGGCAACAGCCTCAGGCTTGCCTCTATAACCCGTTGATTGGCTTCTTCCTTTTCATCGACAAAATAGAACGTGCCGGCGAGCCCGATCAATACAATAACCCAGAACAGGGTTTTCTTGGTGAAATTCACACACTCCGCCTTCTTTTAGCTGTTACCCCGATGCCGACCACCAGCACCAGCGACGGTACAATCACCATCGACAACCAGAAGACAAGTTTACCCTGGGATGCAGTCATCATAAGCGGCGTTAAACCGGGCTCCCTTCTCCTGACCGAGATCAATACATTCTCCTCAGCCAGCCAGTTCAGTGTATTGAGGAAGAAATCCTTATTACCAGCCAGTTTGAGGTGTGTGTTACTGACCAGATCCGAATCTCCGAGCACAACAATCTTGCCCCAGGTTTTCATACCCGCCTCACCGGCCTTTGTCTTCTTGTCTTCAAGAATAACCTCTACAGCTGCAACGGCCGCCAGACTGATCGGCCCTTTGGTATGGATGTCTGCACTAAATTCAAGATCTTTCTCCTGCAACTCACCCATAACGGTCCAGCTTTTCTCGCTCGTTGTAGCAAGATCATATCTACCCTTGGGCAGTTCTTCTTTGATATGAACAGATCGGGCGGCCGGAAAAAATGTAGCCAGCTCAAAGCCCTGGGTAACCGGATGGTTGGCATGATACTTCACCACAACCGGTGTCAGATAATTCGCACCATAAACCTGACTCAAGGTATCAATAATCAGATCTTTACCGACTTCAAAACCATATTGACTGAGATAATCGACCAGTCCGTTGGCGCCACCGGGATCAAGCATAAACAGAACACGCCCGCCCTGCTTAACATATGCACTGATCTGGCTCAGTTCGCTTTCCAGAAAATTCGTTCCTGGGCCGCTTACCACCAGCACCGCTGCGTCATCGGGCACCTTGGCTGACTTCATCAGCAACAGATCACGCACCTCATGGTTTTCCCGTTTGATTGCCTCAACAACCAGATTGTAACCATCACCTGCCTTGCTATTGATACGCTTTTCACCATGGCCTTTGGTAAAATAGATGACCTTTTTCTCTTCACTGAGCAATCTGATCATGGCATTGGTCATTTTGCTTTCTGATTCCTCACCAATCACCTCTTCTTTACCATTATACCTCAGCAAGGTGGTTCGGTAGGACGAGACTTTATATTTCACAGCTTCCGTAGGGCTTCTGTCAGGATCTACAAAGCGGAAACTGAATTTTGGTGAGTAATAGGAATATTCCTGCAACTGGTCATGCATCGCCTGCCTGGTTCTTTGATCGCTCCGGTAAAAAGCAATGGCTTCCAGATCCTCATCAAGGGATTTTATGATCTTGATGGTCTGATCCGACAGGGTATAACGGGCATTCTTGGTCAAATCGACTCTGACCTTATACTTGATCGACATGACGGCAATCATGCCGATGATCAAGGCAAACACCATACTCATGATGGCTGTGTTGACGGCATATTTGGTCGAGCGTTTGGTAACAAAATCCCTGATTTCAGGAAAGTAAATATAGAAAAACAGCAGTAAAATGAGCAGCCCCATCCAGATCAGCGTTATAGGCAAAGTACCCATTTCACCAGTCACTGAATAGATAATTCCGCCAGCCAGCATTAAGACAAGGGCCAGCAGACCCAATGGTACGAACAGTCCTTTAGCTTTCATTATCGCCACCTGTTCGCTTCAAGGCTGCGCAAGGTGAGAAAAAGAAACATGACAATGAAACAGAGGTAATAAATAATATCCTCCGAATCGAGCACCCCTTTCGACAGACTATCGATATGTGTATTAATGGAAAGATAACCAAGAAACTTGCCCAGGCCTGCGGATACAAGCTGTACTGAATAGCTGATCAGCCAGAAAAAGAACAGCATGCCAAAGGAGATCGAAGCGGAAACAATCTGATTTTCCGTTAAAGAAGATGCAAAGATCCCCAGAGCAACAAATGCTGCCCCCATAAAGACCAGGCCCAGATAGCCAGTGAGAATAGGTTTTATTTCGGGGTCTCCCAGAATAATAAGGAGGGCTGGGTACGTTGCAGTAAGCAATAGCATGGTCATTAAAACAGTAAAACAGGCCAGATATTTACCCAGCGTTATGTCGATGTCATTGATCGGAAAGGTCAGCAGCAATTCGATAGTTCCTGACTTTTTCTCCTCTGCAAACAAGCGCATAGTCAACAGCGGTGTCATCAACAGCATAATAATGCTGATACTGCCAAACAATGGTCTGACCACCGTCTCATTGATATTCAACAGCTGGTACTGCTTGGCCAGCATCGGATCAGTCTGGGCCTGAAAGCTGACAATCGAGAATGTCGCCAGCAGGGTATAGAAAAAGTAACCTGTGATGAGCAGGAACATAATAATCACCACATAAGCAGTTAAAGAACTAAAATAGGATTTCAATTCCCGTTGATAGATAAGGCCGACACTTCTGATATTCATGACTCATCCTTTGAGACTAACTTGATAAAGATATCCTCCAGACTCTCTTCTACCGGCCGCATTTCAATAAGATTCCAGCCCTTATTCTCAATGATGGAATGAATATCCTGCTTGCCGCGCTTTTCATCACCAAAAGTGAGTATGAATCCACCATCATCAGCAGCGAATTCCTGCTCTTTTTCGACATCGGTGACTGCATCGAGTGTAGCCAGTTCCTGCTCAATGGCCTGCAGATCGCCAGTGATACGTATAAACATCCTCTGTGAACTTTGCGCTGTGAGGTTCTCAAGGCTATCTACCGCCGCCACTTTGCCCTTATTGATGATGATTACCCTGTCACAAAGGATGCTGACTTCCGGCAGAATATGGGTACTCAAAATCACCGTATGTTTACCCGCCAGTTTTTTAATCAGATCTCTAATGCCAATAATCTGTTTCGGATCAAGCCCTACGGTAGGTTCATCCAAAATCAACACTTCCGGATCATTAACCAGCGCCTGAGCAATACCGACTCTCTGCCGATATCCTCTGGAGATAGCGCTGATCAGCTTGTGGGAAACATCGCTGAGGCCGCAATCTTCCATAACCTCTTCAATTTTCTTTTTGACATCCTTGGCAGCCATACCTTTGATGCGCGCCACAAAGCTTAAATAATCAGAAACAATCATATCTTCGTAAAGCGGCACTCTTTCAGGCAGGTAACCAATTTTCTCCCTAACCTTTATCGATTCCTCAAAACAGTTATAACCTGCAACCGTAAGCGTCCCTTTTGTAGGAGGAAAAAAACAGGTCAGCATGCGCATAACAGTAGTTTTTCCAGCACCATTAGGCCCCAACAGACCTAGTATTTCACCCTTGTTGACCGTAAAACTAATATTATCAATGGCACGAAACTCACCATAATCTTTGGTTAAATTTTCAACTTTGATCATTGATTTATATCTACCCGCCAATTAGCATTTTTTTAATGATTACTGTAACAGTTCTTTTCCTGCAGAATTATCTCGCCATAATGATCTCAGGCTATACTGCATAATGGCAGGCAAAAGAAAAAATCTTTTGGCCAAAGATATTATTACAGCTTCCCCCGATGCCTTCTATTACTCGAATGCTGAGACACAGAAATTTAAAATGCAACCCAAAACTCTTGAAAATTGATATGAATCATGCCTGTTGAAAAGCATCATTTTGGTTTAACAACAAAATTGGTCATTGCCATTCTGACCGCTGGCATGATCCCCCTGATCGCAGGCCTGTCAGCAAGTTATTACCGGGGTAGTAGCGAGCTTCAATCTGTAACCGGGGCAAATTTCCAGACCCTGGCCGAAGTCAGCGCTTCAAAAGTCGATGCAAAGATTGAGCGCATGATTATTGATAACCATGCTGCGGCAGGGCTTGCGGCGGCGGATTCTGCAGTGAGTAAATGGCTCCTTGGCAACCGCCTTCAGAGCAAAGGTTCGGTCGAGGCTAAGTTTGATTGGCGACCGGCCACTGAAAACAGCCCTGCTCCAGAGGGAATGCTTCATGCCTCCTGGATAACAGGAGCTGATGGCACACATACCGCTATCAAGGAAAAAGCGGCAATCCATATTTCAGGTTTACATTCGGACAACGCCTCTGAGCATTACCTGCTTCATATATCAACACCGATTTATAATGAAAAGGCCAGCCCCATCGGTTGGTTGAACCGCCAATACGATATCAAAAAGCTGTTCGACCCTCTTATCTATCCAATCCGTTTTGGCGACACAGGACATGTGATGCTTATTGACCAGCTTGGTGCAATTGTCAGTTGTCCGATGCTGGAAACCGGCAGCCATATCGAAGACAACACTCTGATCAAGCGTGTCATCAATGATCGGGCAGGCTGGATCACTGCTGAAAGTGACGGACATGGCGAATCTGTATTTTCTATTGTAGGCCACGCACCACTGACCGGAGTCAATGCTTTTCTGCAAGCAGGTGAATCACTACATATGTTTGTATGGCAGGATTCCAGTGAGATATATGCCCCGACCAAAAGCCTGCTTATTGGCGTGGCAATTGCCGGACTTCTATCCATCGGCCTACTTGTTGCCATGGGCTATTTTGCCAGCCGCCGTATCGTAAAGCCCATCCAGAGACTTCGCCAGGAAGCCAGTCTGATTGCCGCAGGTAATCTGGATCAGTCATTGGCCATAAAAACAGGCGATGAAATCGGAGAACTGGCCAGTGAATTTGAAAAAATGCGGCTTCAGTTGCGCCAGCATATCGGCTCGCTGGAGGAAAAAGTTGAAGAAAGAACCCAAAAACTCATTGAAAGCCAGGATGAGAAAGAACGTGTTATGGGGCAACTCATTCAGACCGAAAAAATGGCCGCAGTCGGCACTCTGGCCAGCGGCATTGGCCATGAAATCAACAACCCCCTGTATGTGATTGCAGGTCTGGCCGAAGCCATTCGTGACGAAAAAGATCTAACGACCTGTAACGAATATGGCCGTGACATCCTCAAATATGGAAAAGAGATTTCAGCCATTGTCAAAAACCTGTCCGGATACACGCGGCCAGCCAGCCAGGATGAACTGGAAAAAGTTGATGTGCATGAAAGGCTGGAAAAAGCAGTCTCCATGGTCAAGTTGGCGCTATTGGATGATCGGGTAGAGATCATCAAAAATTTCTCGCCAACTCCTGACATATCTGCCCAGCCGGAAGAGGTCGGACAGGTCTTTTTCAACATCATCCGTAATGGCGCTCAGGCTATGGACGGGGTGGGAGTTATTGAGTTATCGACCAGCGTTGAAGATGACCATGTTTGTATTCGCATCAAAGATAACGGCAGGGGCATCAAAGCTGAGCACCTTAGCAAGATATTCGACCCCTTCTTTACCACCAAGGGGCCTGACGAAGGCGAAGGCATGGGGATGTACGTCGTGCAGAACATCATTCAAAAATATAATGGCACAATCAGCCTGGAAAGCGAAGAAGGCAAGGGGACTGAGTTCACCATCCAGTTCCCTACTGCTGATGCCGAAGATGCTGACTCTGATTCATCCTGAGCTGTCTGAAATTTTAATATAAGGCCAAAAAAATGAGGTGCCGAGGCACCCCATTCTATTTACAGTGTTAGTTTCTTCCTGTTTAGATGATCACATCGAGCCTGAGGAAGCATTTCGATGGCTTACAGCCTTCGTTACGACCTCAATCAGCTTCTCTTTCTCCACCGGCTTGACCAGATAATCATCAACGCCTTCCTTCAGGAAGTCTGTTGCCAGCTGAACATCCGGGAATCCGGTCAATACAATCACCGGAATAGCTGGATACTCCTGACGGAAATAGTGAACAGCCTCTACGCCGTTGATCTTGGGCATCCGCACATCACAAATAATCGCATCTACAATGAGCGCATTCTCATTATCGAGCATGGCGATCCCCTGCTCTCCGTCTTCCGCCTCGATGATCTCAAAGCCAGTATCTTTAAGCTGTAGCTTGATCGTCATGCGAACCTGTTCTTCATCATCCACTATCAATATTTTATGCTTCATGATTAATCTCCCTGAGACGATCTCGTCTGCTCCGTACCGCACCTATGGCGAACACAGTCGCACCTACAGCAATGAGAATCAAATATTCTTCACTGGGCAAACCGCCACGCAAAGTCAGCAGACTATTTAAAACACCCAGTATAATCATAACCACGCCAATTAGTCTGGTTTTTACACCGCGCCTTTCATGCGGCATATCTTCATCATACGTCGTGGCTGGATCACATTCGCTATGCATTACTGTCCTTGCGGCTAGCTCCGCGCGCCCACCAAACCAGACCACCAAACAGCAGGCCTGCAACCAGCAGCGCCAGAATTAATGGCGTTGAAGACGGTGCCGGCTTCATAAGCATCCAGTACCAGGTTGTCATGGTGTGTTTTGAGCCTGCTTCGCTGTTACTGCCATCCCAAGCTGCAAAGGCGACCGGTATAAACTTACCCTCAGCAAACTGCAGATCTTTTTCTGCATCGCCAGTGGTCAGAGAGCGAGTGAACTGCACGCGCCATGTGCCATCTTTATAAGACGATTTAGCTTGCAGACCCGTATCACCGACTTCACGCTTTTCAATGCTGGCGAAGCCTGTTGCGTTAGCAAGCGCAAGTGACTCAGGTGCATCTTTCGTGCCACTCTTCCAGTGCCAGATATTCACCGGATGTGTTGCATCGCCCATGCCGAAGTATGGTTTTTCCATTTCTGTAGGTATGATAACAGGTAGCTGAACTGCCACGCCATCTTCAGACATTGGATTGTCTGCGATCTTCTCTGCTAACTCATCACCCGGGATACTCTTGGTGCGATCATCCCACTCCAGCAGCATAGCAATCGCTTTATCATTATAAAGCGCCCTAACGGTGATGGTATCATTAGAAGGTTTGAAGAAACGCTTCTTACCGATAATCTGAGGCACTGTGAGGAAGGTTGTAGACACTGTCTGGCTCCACCGCTCATCGTCAGGTGTCGCAGGCAAATCACCTTCCGCATTTTCCGCCTTGATTACCGTATTAGCAGCATTTACCACTTCCTCAACTTTGGCAAGGCTTGCAGCATAGTTAGCCACATGCCAGCGCTCTTCGATACTCAGTTTCTTCTTACTCTTGGGATCGGCAAAGGAAGGCATCTGTGTACCCGGAATACCAACAGTAATACGGGCAAAAATGTCTTTAGGATCATTGCTGCCGCGGAAGGTCCATGGCTTGGTCAGGTTACGTGGCCAGGTTCTCTCTTTCAGATCGCCTTTGAGTCCCTTGGTGGCGCTGCCTTTGCCTGATTTTCCGTGGCATTCAACACAGCGATCTCCGTCTTCAAACAGTTCTTTACCTTTAGCGATACTGTCAGGTGAAGTTACAACCTGCGTGCCATAGTCAATCGCAGGCCCTGCTGTTTCCTCTTCGTAACCGGCAAAGGTCTTGACGTACTGAACCACATCCCACATATCCTGCTCTGAAAGCAACTGGCTCCAGCCTGGCATGGCAGTACCCGGCATACCATCTTTTACCATGCGGTAGATATCCTCATCAGTAGGAACCATATCTTCAAATTGGGTGGTTTTAATCTTGTACTGCCCATCTTCGAAGCTACGTGGCGGTGGAAGCAGATAATCTCCTGCAGCCCCCAAGCCATCACCATCCACACCATGGCACCATACACAGCGCTTTTCATAGATGACTTTGCCCTTCTCAGCATCTCCGCCAGCTGCCAATGCAGGCATTGCCATAATCATTGAAGCCAGTAGTGCTCCGGGGAGTAGTTTTATCAATGTATTTATCTGTCTCATTATAATTCCTGAATGTATATTATTCATGTTTTGCCCAAGACCTCGGACGTGAGCCTGTGTAATCATACAGGAACAGGATCACTTTCCAGACTTCATCTTCAGTTAGGAAATCTTCCCACACCGGCATGGCTGAAATCCATGGCGCTGCCTCTTTAGGCAGGCCCGGCCCACCTGTGGTAATGCGCCAGAATACGTAAGATTCCTGTAACTGTGCAATGGTACCGACATCCTGGAAATTCAGCGGTGTAGGGTTCAGGCCATCCGCATAGGGGCCCTTACCATCCAGCCTGTCACCGTGACAATACTGGCAGTTTTTGATGTAGACTTCTCCGCCCTCAAAAACCATCTTCTTGAATTTTTCAGGATCTTCCTTCTCAAACTTGCGGTAAGGATTTTCCAGCGTCGCCAAATCAAAGCGCTTGCCATATACCTTGAGTGAGTTCGGAGGTGCAGGGTGAATACTGCGCAGTTCCACAGGAGCTTCAAAGCTGGGCTGCATACTGTTAAACATATATGCACCGGCAGCCAAAGGCAGAATCAGGAAGACAATATTCCGTAGCATCTTCTTCGATGGGTCTTCCACCAGAGCCTTGATGGGATCCAGCAGTTGATTGGTACTCTCTTCGTTACAGGTAAACACCATGAATACGCCTGATATAACAAAGAACATATACATAGTAAGCAGGCTTTTCGGTATCAGCTGCCCCAGGTACACATCGAAAAACAGGACGA